>Ga0302319_10008030_pt1 | contig 20633 bp, 14 predicted proteins | sample Bog_T0_2_FD_203319 | JGI IMG/M metagenome (GOLD analysis project Ga0302319, IMG submission 203319) | Peat permafrost microbial communities from Stordalen Mire near Abisko, Sweden - Bog_T0_2 | ecosystem: Environmental > Terrestrial > Soil > Wetlands > Peat | place: Sweden: Abisko, Stordalen Mire... | reverse complement strand
CCGTCCTTTCCTCGGCCATAACCCGTCTCGATAACGTAGTTATGACACAGAAATGACGGCCTTTCCAGCTATTTTCGCTCTCAAGACTCAACCAAATGCACATTCCGCCTGTGAGATATGCGGGCTAAATCCCAACAGATTCCAAGCGGTTTATTGGCACGACTTAAGTCGTGCCCTTTCAAATCAGAGGTTCTGATCGAGTTTTCCGCAGCGTGTTAGAGCTGGGGCAGGTCTACCAGCAAGAGAGCCGCACGGCCACTGCGGGGGGCAATGAATCCGGTGGCACGGCTGGCGATGGATAGCTTTTCCTGGCTGAGCAGCTTGCGGATCTGGCCGCGGGCGTGCTCGGCCCAGGGGCCGGATTTGTCGAGCTTGACGTAGATCTGCCAGTGTCCCAGGGCTTTGCGCCGCACGTTCTTGCGCTCGTAGGCGAGGGCAAGGTTGTAATGGGCGTCGCCGTAGCGGGGCGACAAGGCCACGGCCTGCTTGTAAGCGGCAATTGACTCATCGGGACGTTGCAGCTCGTCGAGCACATTGCCGAGGTCGAAGAACGCCAGCACGTAGCCGGGGTCGACTTCCGTCGCGCGGCGATAGAGCTCTTCCGCACGCGCGAACTGGCGCAGGTGGAAGTTGATGGTGCCGAGGTTGATGTAGGCCGCGGCGTAGGTGGGGTCGATGCGCAGGATCTCTTCGTAGAGATCGATGGCGCGCTGCTTTTCGCCAGACTCTTCGGCCTGCACGGCGGCCAGGAAGCGGTCCTGGCCGCCGCGCGGGCTCTTCAATCTCGACTGCCTCAGGGGGGAGGGCTCAAAACCGGAAGAGGGATTGCCTGCACGGCCGGGCCGATCGAGACGGTCCAATCTCTCAAAGTCAAAGAGAAGCTGGCGGCGGATGGGGTCCATGATGGAGCCGGAGTGGCGAAAGGCGAGGCGGGTGGTGCCGGTGCGAACGAGGCAAGCCTCGAGCAATGGGTTTTCCATGCCGACAACGGCCTTCATCGCCAAGATGGACCGGCGGATGTGAGCCGCAGGGACGGACTCTTCCCGCAAGGCGCGCAGGGTCCTCAACTGCCCGAGGTCCTGGAAGGAATAGGTCTGTCTCTGTGGAATCAGTTCGGCTCGCTCCCACCCCTGTAACTGGTGGCAACTGATCTGCAAGATGCGCAACACGTCCTGACGGCTATAGCTGGTCACTCTTGAGTACTCCCGCACATGGGGTCCGGAACGTCAAGACCCAAGGGCTTGAACTCGTGTTCGGAGCCGGATGCTCTGGGTGCGGACACCCATTGGCCCGGCTGTTGGAACAGTTACTGAGGAACCGCTCTTGCTGCGATTATGCCAAGAGTATGCGTGGATATTGCGTCAAGAACTACCGTTGCAGCAAAAAAATGCGTGGATAACCCGTATCTGATTTGGTTCAGGGATCATCCAGCAGGGAATTTCGGCTCAGGCTTTCACGATTTGGATGCCTGCCTGGCCGGCAATGGTGCGCGCGACATGGCTGGGCCGGAAGAAGGTATACGCGTTGAATTGCGCGTAGCCGCCGTCTCGCGCGGTGATTGTGAACAGCTGCACATTGTTCACCCGCTTCTGTTCGACGCGCACGATCTGGTCCCAGGGCATGAAGAGGGCTGCAGGATTCTTCTTTGATCCAAGTTGAAAAGCCGCTCCAGCTGCATCGAGTTTGACCTGGGAATTCAGCATGCGCATGGACCAGGAGCAGAGGCTGGGGCAGAGAAGACAGAACATGAGCCCTCCGAGCCCCCATTGTGCGGCGGCAAGCACTCGCACGAAGCTGATAGCGCTGAGCGGGGTTAGCACCGAGACGACCATGAGCATCATGCAAACGCCGAGGAAGGCCGAGACGATGGCCACGACGAAGGTGAGCCAGCAGACAATGCGGCTATTGCGGAGGAAGACGGTTTTGGCGCGGGTCTCCATGCAGGGACTTCCCGCAACCGCTACGGTTTGCTCTGGTTCTGTTGCGCTTTAGCCTTGATGTCAGCCAGGACTTGTTGAGCTTCCGCGCCCATGCGGCGGGTGTAGGGTGTGGGGCCGTTGCCGGTAAGCTTGACAGCCAGTTCGGCGCGGGGCAGGGCGTCCTGGTAGCGATGCTGGCCGGCAAGGGCGATTGCCCAAGCCATGTTGGTTGCGCCGAGGCGGCGGTCTTTGGGGGAGACTTTGCCTTCGAGAATCCCCAGCAGCTCTTTGGCCATCGCTTCGCCCTCCTGGAAGCGATCCACATCAGAGTATGCGCGGGAGAGGTAGTAAAGCGGAGGAAACATGTCCGGACTGTTGCCTGAGACTTTGCGCCATGCGGGCAGGGAGGACTCGAGGATGGGGATCGCATCTTTGGACTGACCCACCTTTGTCATGGCGCCGGCCATGAGCGACTGCACCATGAGGGTGTTCTTTTTTTCAGGGCCCGAGCAGGACTTGAGGCCGTCGTAGGCGCGCTGATAGAGGGGGATGCTGGACTGGATCTGGCCTTGCGCGACATCGATATACGCCAGGTCCTCATACATCTGGGACTGGTCGCAGACCGCGTAGGGCTCGCCGTTGTAAATATCGATGTCCTGCTGAATGAGTTTGGCCGCTTCATCGAGGCGGCCGCGGGCTTCATAGTCTTCCGCCAGCTGGTAGGTCGCATAGGCGGTTTCGCGCTGCGACAGGTGGTACTGCTGGCACTCCTGGACGGCCTGCTGCATGAGTTTCAGATTGGCATCGGAGAGGAAGCCGTTTTTTTCAGTATTGGCGGCGTAATAGATTTCGCTCCACACGCGGACTGAAGGGGCAACACCGGATTTGCGGGAGAGATCCAGGGCCTGGGTGGTGTCGGACTTGCCCTCATCCATGCGGCCCTTCTGGTAGGCGATATCACCGGAGAAGGCCAGCGCCTCAGCCTCGGCACCCGCATCGCCGGCGGATTTTGCGCTGGCAACGATCTGCGTAAAGACGCGCTGGGCGCTGTCGAGGTCGCCGTTTTCATACATGGATTCGGCGAGGCTCATCTGGGCTTCGCGAAGGTCCGCGGGATCCCTGATGTAGTCGGGCAGAAGCCTGACGCCGAGTTCAAGAAACTGCGGAACGGTGAATTCCTGTTTGCCGGTGTAGCTGGAGTTGGCCAGTTTGAAGAGGCGATACATGAAAGTCTGCATGCGCACGGCACGCTGGCCTTCGCGGACCGCCTCCTGCTGCCGCCATGCCGCGTAAATCGCGGTACCCACTACTGCCAACAGCAGCAGGGCAGCCGTGGCTACCGCTCCGCGATTGCGGCGGACGAATTTGCCCATCCTGTAGAGGGTGGTCTGCGGCCGCGCGAGCACGGGGCGCCCCCTGAGATAGCGCACGATGTCCTCGACCAGCGGATCGATGGATGGGTATCTATCCTGGGCGCGGGGCCGCAGGCACTTCTGCACGATTGTCTCAAGGTCGCCATGGAGGATCTGGCGCAGCCTGGTTTCGGAAACTCCTCTGCGCTCCGCGGCTTCTGGCGTGACCACCGCGGTGAGGCGCTCCGGCTCCTGCTCCCGGATGGCTCGCTCGATCATGGACGCGACGGAAGATTTGCTTCCGGGGCGGGAGCCGGCCAGCAATTCGAAGAGGATGGCGCCGAGAGAATAGATGTCGCACGAGGTGGTCACGGCCTCATTGCGGAGCTGCTCGGGGCTGGCGTAGGCGGGGGTGGCCATGACGGTGGTGGTGAAGCGGCTGTCGGTCTCGATCAGCTTGGAGGTGCCAAAGTCGAGAAGCTTCAGCGTTCCGTCGGGGGTGACCAGCATGTTGGATGGTTTGAGGTCGAGATGGACAATGAGGTTGCGGTGGGCATAGGCGACCGCATCGCACACGCGGAGGAACAACTGGAGGCGCTGAGGAATGCCCAGCTTGTGCTGATCGCAGTATGTGTCAAGGTGCACGCCGTCGACGTATTCCATGACCAGGTAAGGCTGGCCTTCGTCGCTGAGTCCGGCATCGAGCAGGCGGGTGATGTTGGGGTGATCGAGAGATGCGAGGATATGCTGCTCGCGGCGGAAGCGCTCGACGAAGCCGGGGCCTGCGGAGTGCGGGGCAAGCACCTTGAGGGCTGAGCGCTGGAGGGCTCCGCCGGCCATGCGCTCGACCAGGTAGACTGCGCCGATTCCGCCGGTGCCGAGGTGACGGATGAGGGTGTAGGGTCCAATCCTGGTGCCGACGGCGGAGTGCGATGGCCCTTGCCTGCCCGGCTCCGGCATGACTGGCACTTCGAGATTGGACGCCAGGAAGATTTTCAAGGCGCGGCTGCGGAGGTCTTCATCCGGGCAGCGCTCGGCGAGGACCCGATCGCGATCCGCCTCAGGAGTGACCTCGGCAAGGTGAAACAAATCCTGGAGCAGCTCCCAGTTGTCTGCGTCTTGGGTCATGACGTTCACTCCACGTTGGCGCGAAACTCAGGGAAAGTGCCTCAGAAACAAGATGTCGAGTCCTGAGTCAAAAGCTTGTAGCAGAAGTTCCGAAGAGCAAAAGCAGATCCTTCGACTCACCACCCCCAAACTGAATTGCGTTTGGGGCCTCGTTCGCTCAGGATGACAGTTTCTGTTTTGTAATGAATTTTAAACGCTGGACGTCAATCCTCGTGGAGGCGGCTGTAGAGCCAACCTCGCACAAATCGCAGCTCTCGATCCACGGTAGCCTTGGAGGTATTCAGAAGCTCCGCGGTCTCCTCCGCCGTGAAGCCAAGAAAGAAGCGCAGTTCGACCATGCGGCACTTGCGCGAGTCCAGCTGTTCCAGCTCTTCGAGCACGCGGTCAAGGTCCATCATCTCCGCTGGGCGGGCGTCAATCCAGGCGAGATCGGCATGCAGGGGAACTGGGATGCCGCCATCGCGCTTTTGGCGGCCTTCGGAGCGGGCGTGGTCGACCAGCACACGGCGCATGAGGCGCGCGGAAAGACTGTAGAAATGCTCGCGGTCTTCAAAGCGGAGGCTGCGCTGGCGGATGAGCTTGAGAAAGAGTTCGTTGACGACACTTGTGGGCTGGAGCAGGTTCTCGGGCCGCTCGCCGCGGAACAGGGCGCCGGCTATTTGCCTTAGCTGGGGGTAAACCAGTTCGAAGAGGTGGTCGATGGCGGTGGGGTCGCCTGCTCTCCAATCGCGCAGAAGTACCGTAATTTCGCCAACATCCGCCATCGGGCCCAATCTCTAAAGGCAGTATAAAGAATCGAGATAACGATTGCGCGATCAATTCGCGACACCGCGATAATGGTGGTATCGTCAAAATTATCCCAAGTTTCAGATAAACGGGGATTCTCCAAATTTCAACCAACATGTCGGCGGCCGCTGTTCTGAATGGCATTTGCGCCGGAAACTTCTTTGCATCGACCAGCGAGGCACGCACCCGTGTCTCCGCATTGCAGTTCCGACTCGAACGAAAGGCGGGAGCAAACCGATGACCGATCCTCATCTCCTGACTGAAGAAAACCTGGTACTGACGCTGGAAGAGATCGCAAGCCTTGCGCAGGATGGCAACAAGCCGGCCGTCACGCTGATGAACGTGGTCGCGCTGATCGCGGCGAGATTTCACACCGATGTCTGCTCCGCTTACCTGCTGGAGCCGGACCGCTCGAACCTGGTGCTGGCCGCGACGCTCGGGTTGCAGGCAAAGTGCATTGGTACCTTGCGCATGCCGATCCGCAAGGGACTTGTAGGCCTGGTCGCGGAGCAGGTGCTGCCGGTCGCAGTTGGCGACGTGAAAGGCCATCCGCGCTTCAAGTTCTTTCCAGAATCCGGAGAAGAGGAGTACCGTTCATTCCTTGGGGTTCCGCTGATTGACCGCGGGGTTTTACAGGGCGTGCTGGTGGTGCAGACCAAGGAGCCCCGGGTCTTCCGCGAGGATGAGATTCGGATGCTGGTAGAAGCAGCCAGCGAAGTGGCTCCGGTGGTAAGCGAGGCGCGGACGCTGGACCGTTTTATCGGTCCTACACAGGAGCGGCTATGGTCCCTCGCGCGCAACCTGTGGTGGAGTTGGGACCGGGCCAGCGTGAGCCTGTTTCGCGATCTGAACCCGACCAAGTGGCGCAGTTCCAACCAGAATCCCATCTCGATGCTTAGCGAAATCCCTTTGGAAGAAATTGAGCTTCGCGCCACCGAGCTTGGCCTGCACAGCCGCATCAACCACTGCTACCGGAGCCAGCAGAAGTACCTCAACGCCGACCGCACCTGGGGCGCCACCAATGCGGGCGTGCTGCGTCCGCGGCCGGTGGCTTACTTTTCTGCCGAGTTCGGCCTGCATGAGTCGCTCCCGATTTACTCCGGAGGCCTGGGTGTACTGGCTGGAGACCACATCAAGAGCGCGTCCGACCTGGATATACCGCTGATTGGCATCGGTCTGTTCTACGGACAGGGCTACTTCCTGCAGCGCCTGGACCAATCCGGTTGGCAGCAGGAAGAGTACCTCCTGACCGACATCAACAAATTGCCGATGCAGCCGGCCATCGGCATCAACGGCGAGCCTGTGGTAATCAACATCGACACGCGCGGGAGCTCGATTCGCGCCAAAGTGTGGCGGGTAAAGGTGGGCCGCATCGACCTGCTGCTGCTCGACTCAAACGTGCCTGGCAACGCTCCTGAAGACCTCGAAACCACTTCGCGCCTCTACGGCGGCGATGCCCGCACACGCATTCGCCAGGAACTGCTTTTGGGCGTGGGCGGGTTCCGCGCGCTGAAGGCCATGGGCATTTCACCAGCCGTGCTGCACCTGAACGAGGGCCACAGCGGCTTCGCGGTTCTCGAGGCGATTCGCAATCGGATGCAGGAAGAAGGAATCGACTTTTACACCGCCGCCACCCAGATTCCCCGTGAAGTGGTTTTCACCACCCACACGCCAGTGCCCGCCGGGCACGACCGCTTCAATGCGGACCTGATTGAGGAGCACCTGGGACCGCTGCGCGAACAACTCGGCCTCTCTCACAACGAATTGATGGCCTATGGCCGCGAGAATCCGGGCGACCACGGCGAGCAGTTCTGCATGACCGTTCTCGGGCTCAAGCTTTCCCGCCGGGTCAACGCGGTTTCGTCGTTGCATGGGGAGGTCTCGCGCGCCATGTGGAAGGGCCTCTATCCCGGCCGGTCGGAGGAGGCGGTGCCTATTGGCCACATCACCAATGGCGTTCACGTGCCGTCGTGGCTTGCGCCGCAGATGTGTCGACTCTACGACCGTTACCTCGGGATTGACTGGCAGACAAACAGCGGGGACCCTCGCACCTGGGAAGAGATTGAGAAAGTAGACGATGGCGAGCTTTGGGAGACACACCTGGCTCTGAAGATTCAGCTGCTGGACTTCGTCCGCCGCCGCGCGCAGGAGCAGGCGAAACGGCGCGTGGAGTCGAAGGACACTCTCACGGCGTTGGGCAAGGTGCTGTCGCCAGACGCACTGACCATTGGCTTTGCGCGCCGCTTTGCTACCTACAAGCGGGCGAATCTGCTTCTTGCAGACATTGAGCGGCTGGCCTCAATGGTGAACGACCCCAAGCGGCCGGTACAGTTCCTCTTCGCCGGGAAGGCGCATCCGCACGATGTGCCGGGCAAGCGGGTGCTGCAGCAGATCGCGCAGTTGATGCGGGACTCCAGTTTTTCGCACAAGTTCGTCTTCGTTGAGGACTACGACATCAACGTCGCGCGCTATCTTGTGCAGGGAGTCGACGTCTGGCTGAACAACCCGCGGCGACCTCTGGAAGCCAGTGGCACCAGCGGCCAGAAAGTGGTGCTCAACGGTGGGCTGAACCTGTCGGTGCTCGACGGCTGGTGGGCTGAGGCTTATGACGGGCTGAACGGGTTCGCGATCGGGAAGGGCCGCACCCACTCCAACCTGGATGTGCATGATAGCCGGGATGGGGAGGACCTCTACCGCACGCTGCACGACGAGCTGATTCCGCTTTACTACCATCGCGATCGCGATGGGTTGCCGCTGGGCTGGATCAAGCGCATGAAGCGGACGATCCGGACACTGGGCTGGCGTTTCAATGCCGACCGCATGGTGATGGATTACACGCTGAAGTGCTATGTTCCGGCGGCGGGAGGGACGAGCAGCGAGATTCGGCCGCCGTCGTAGAGAAGGCGCGAGAAATCATGCGACCAGAAACTGGAGTGTGGTACCTCCAGCATTCGTGGGATACGCCCCGAAGTGCAAATGCAGATCCTTCGACTCACCACCCCCAAACTGAGAAGCGTTTGGGGCCCCTTTCGCTCAGGATGACAGTTTTTGTTTTGCTATGAACTTTCAAGACTGGACACTAGGGGCGCTTCGACAGCTTGCCAATGGCGAAGAAGAAAAGGAAAGCCAAGGTTCCAAAGACAATCAAATGCCACGGTTGAATCATGAAGCCCATAAACAAACGCTCCTATCCGAACGACGGGGCTCGTTTGGCAAGTATAGTACTACTCGAGAAAAGGCTGCGCCCCATCCTCGTGAAGGAGGATGGGGCGCAGGGCTTTCTTGCTTGTCGGTTGCCTACCGTACGAAGACTACTTCTTCGACCTTTGCAGTTTCGATCAGCTTGACGGGATAGTAGGCGTTGCGGGTGTACTGCTTAACCATGCGATTGGTGTTGAAGTAGGAGCCGTTGAAGGCCAGCGTTGTGCGCATCACGCGAGCCCACTTCTCCGGGGCGGCCAGGTAGAGCGGCACGACGGCTTTTTCGAGCTTTTCGTAGAGCGAATTTGCCTCTTCGGTGTCGTTGGCACCGTCTTCGATGGCCCAGCCGGTAACGCCTTCAATGCAGCCCTCAATCCACCAGCCATCCAGAATCGATAAGCTGGGCACTCCGTTGAGCGCGGCCTTCATGCCGCTGGTGCCTGAGGCCTCATAGGGCCGCTTGGGGGTGTTGACCCAGACATCCACGCCGGCCGTGATGAGAGCGCCAAGGTCCCAGGCGTAGTTCTCGAGGTAAATGACTTTGAGCAGGCTTCCGGAGACTTTAGATGCATCCTCGACGACTCGTTGAATGAGGGCCTTGCCGGGATCGTCCTGGGGATGGGCCTTGCCGGCATAAACGATCTGCAATCCGCCGGCCTGATTCGCGATTTCGACCAACCGCTTGGGGTCGGTGAACATGAGCGAGGCCCTCTTGTAAGTGGCGACGCGCCGGGCAAAGCCGAGGGTGAGCACCTTGGGATCGAGGACCGCGCCGGTGCGGGTGGCGATCTCTGCCAGCAGATTTTCTTTGGCCCGCGCATGCGCCGCCAGAATGGCCTTCTCGGGCAGATCGATTCCATTGCGAAGATAGAGATTGTCGCGCCGCCACGAGGGGATGTGCTCGTCGAGCATCTCCTGGATGGGCTCTGAAACCCAGGTGGGCGCGTGGACGCCGTTGGTGATGGAGTCGATTGGGAACTCTGGGAACATGGCGCGTGAGACGATGGCATGCTGCATGGCGACACCATTGGCATAGCGGGAGAACTTCAGCGCGAGCAGCGTCATGTTGAGCATGCCGTCGCGATAACAGCCCAGCTTTTCCAGGCGCGCGGTGCGGTCGCCGCCGAGGATGCGGATGGTCTGCTCGGTAGAGAAGCGGTCGTGGCCCGCGGGGACCGGGGTGTGCGTGGTGAATACGCACTTCTGGCGGACCAGCGCGAGATCTGCCTCAGTGGGCGCGCCCAGGGGTCCGCCGCCCAGCGTGCTCTCAATCAGCGCCAGGGTCAACAGTGCAGCGTGGCCCTCGTTCATGTGGTAGACGTTTACACGATGGCCCAGTGCGTGCGCCATGCGGACGCCGCCCATGCCGAGCACAATCTCCTGCTGCAAGCGGTAGTTGGTGTCGCCACCATAGAGGTGGTCGGTGAGGCCGCGATCCCAGCCGGAGTTGCCGTCCACATCCGTGTCCAGCAGATAAATGGGCACTACATGGCCGTACCGGCCCTGGAGGTCATAGCGCCATGCGCGCACGTTGACGATGCGGTCTTCTACACTGACCGTGATGCGCTCCGGCTCTTCCGTGCAATAGTCTGAAGGATCCCAAGGCTGAATCTCTTCGCTCTGTACGCCGCGGCCGTCCAGATGCTGCTGGAAGTAGCCTTTGCGATGCACCAGCGTAAACGCCACCAGCGGCACTCCCTGGTCCGCAGCGGAACGCAGCGTGTCTCCAGCGAGCACACCCAGGCCGCCGGAGTAGGTCGGCATGGAAGGGTTGATTGCGATCTCCATGGAAAAGTAAGCAACTACGCCCGCGGCAGGAAAGGACTCATACGAAAACGGCTTGGACGATGTCTTGGGCATCTTCTCTAATCTCCTCGGCGCTCTCTACCTGCAAAGCGGCGGTCTAGCGATGGAATTCCCACTGGCCTATCTTGTAAGCAACCTCAGTTTTGGCCTTCTTCGGGTTGATCTTCCATAATCTTAGCAAGGATCGCGTCCAGAAGCCTTGGCACAATCGGGCCATAGCTGCCTCATCGGCAACAGGCGGCAGTGCCTCTAACGATGTATTGGAAAATCGATTGCGCACAGCGCACAATTATGGGCTTCACTTCCGCGCCACGAAAAAGATCGGCCTCAATACGTCTTTTTATCTGAGGCCGATGCCTGAATGTACAACAAGAAGTGTTTAGAAAGATTTAAGCGAGCCTGTGCGCCCCGCCAGAAGCTTGGCAGATGTGAATCTGCGGCACAATGCCTGTTTGCCCTGCGTAAAGTTTAGCAAGTTCTTCAACGAATGTCGCGGCCTCGCTTTGCTCGACCAGGTTGATGGTGCATCCGCCAAAGCCGCCGCCGGTCAGGCGCGCTCCAATCAGGCCGGGCAGACCCTGGGCCAGTTCAACCATGGCATCGGCCTCTTCGCAACTTGCCTCGAAGTCCCGGCTGTAGCTCCAGTGCGCTTCGGCCATCAGTTTGCCCAATTCGGCCAGGTCGCCGCGGATGAGGGCTTCAGCCGCCGCAACGGTGCGCAGGTTTTCAGTGATGACGTGGCGGGCGCGCTTGAGCGCATTGGGCGTCATTTCGTGGCCATATTTTTCAAGGTCATCCACGGTTGCGTCGCGCAGGAACTTCACGCTAGGCCGGTGGCTGGCGATGACCGCGCAGGCAGCTTCCACCTCGGCGCGGCGGCTGGTGTATTCGCCGCCGGTAATGGCGTGTTTGACCATGGTGTTGGCTATGACCAACGCTACGTGCTCGGGAATCGGCGCCAGCTTGAAACTCAGATCGCGGCAATCGAGCAGGAGGGCGTGGTCCTTGGCGCCGTTGGCGGAGATGAACTGGTCCATGATGCCGCAGTTGGCTCCGACGAACTCGTTTTCCGCGCGCTGGCAGAGGCGGGCCAGCACCGGGCCGGGGTAGGTGACGCCGAGCAGGCCGGTGACGGCGAGTGCGGTTGCTACCTCGACTGCGGCAGAACTGGAAAGGCCCGAGCCGAGCGGGACATCGCCCCATAGGCTGAGGCTGAAGCCAGGGATTGTATGGCCCTCGCCAGCGAGGATGGAGATGACGCCGAGCGGGTAGTCGGTCCAGTGTTTGCCGGCCCTGGCGGGCAGCTCTGCCGCATCAAAATAGCGGACCTGGCCATAGTTCTCAGAGAAAATGGCGATCTTTCCGTCGACGCGGGGAGAGATGCCGGCCAGGGTGGCAAAGTTGATTGCGGCGGGCATGACGAAGCCTTCGGCGTAGTCAGTGTGTTCGCCAATCAGGTTGACACGGCCGGGAGCAACGTAGACTGCCGGGTCCGCTTCAAAACGGTCGGCGTGGAGTTTACGGAAAACCTCAGGATCATGCATGTGTGTTCTCGCTCAATCGGTCTCGTTCAAAATGGGTTGAATCTCAACCGTCATGGCCCAGGAAAAGCTTTCGCCAGGGGCCAGTGTTCGCGACCAGGGCCCGGTCACTGCGAGCGAATCCACCGGGGCGGTTGCGGGCTCAAGGGCCACGCAGACCTGCTTCGGGCCGGGACGCTCGGGCCAGCCGCCGTAGCAGATCCACAAACCGAGGTAGGGAGTGGCTGCGGGGTCGAAGCCTACTTTGATGCGCACCCCGGCGTTCGCGCGCTCGAGGGCGCACCAGTTTTCGGCTGGGCTCAAAGGCCCGGCAAAGAGCTTATCGCCGATGTTGGACTCCGGTCCTTGCGCCACGCTCAAGTTGCTGCGCGCACCATGGGCGAGACTCGCTACGGGCCAGCTGACGGTGTCGCCGCTTTTGCCGAGACGATTGCCGCCTGAGCCCTCGAGGCGCAGGGTTGCAACGGCTTCCGGGAGAACAATGCGGTCGCCTTCTTCGGCAACAAAAAGCGGGTGCGCGGCCCAGGACCAAGGCGCTGCGAAGGTGCCTGTATTTCTGAGCAGATAATCGAGTTGCAGGTGCCAGCCAGTAGCGGACTCGGTCAGATGCGCGGTCCGTTCAAGGATGAGCGGAAGCGAAAAACAGGTTCCGGTCATCGTCACCGGCCCAGCCACATCCTCAGAGCCCTGTTCCCTATTCCCTGTTCCCGGTTCTCTGCTTTTCGGTTCCCTGTTCTTCCACTCGACCCGCCACAGGTCCCCGTGATCGGGAACGTGGGCAGCGCCTGCATACGTTTCCAAAGTGCAGGCGGCAACGGATGGAAGGCACTCATCCCAGCCGCTGGCGTCGGCCTGGTCGAAGCTCATGGTTTGGGTTCGAGCTGCATAGGCAGCGAGGGGCGACTGCAAAAGTTCCTTGTCTTTGAAGCGGATGGAGGCGATCTTGCCGCCGAGTCGCGGGAGTATGGTGACTGCGCATTGACCGGCGCGCATGACAACGTTTTCTTTCTCAACCGCTGCGATGACATTCATGAAACCCTACTCTCCCATCACTTCGGCAGTGGCCGCAGCCAACCGTTCCCAGATTCTGTCCAGCCAGACCGCATGCTCCGGTTTCATGAGCACAGACCGCAGGCAGGTGACAAGTTCCATTCCTGAGACATTCCCCGGCTGAAACCATAACAGGGGCAATTGTACAAGAGCCAAATGTAAATCTCTCGTGGCGCAGGCCGCAAATGTTAACTGCGCGAGTTCTGAAACTTGTGCAGCAGTCGCAGCTTTCACCTTCCAGACAACGATATCCAACTCCGGATGGCCGGCGGCGAGCGCCTCGAATCTTCCGTCATTGCGCAGCCGCCCATCCAGGTCCAGCGCAGCCGATCGCCCGCTGCGCAGTCCGCGCGCAAAATCTCCATCCGGCACCAGCGGCAAAAGCTTCTGGGTGGCCCAAAGAGCCACAGCCCCTGCGCCGGCCCGGGAGCACTCCAGGCTTATCTCGCCCAGGTGCAACTGCTTCGAGGTGAAGTAGGTATAGGGCGAATCGTGCTTGTAGAGGCGGCCCACCGCCGGGTCTTTGAAGAGCACGCAGCCGCAACCATAGGGCTGCAGGCCATGCTTGTGCGGATCGATGACCAGCGAGTCGGCCTCCGCTGTGGCCAGATAGGCTCTGCTCGCGGCGGCTTCCAGAGCATCGGCAATGAGGCGGAAATAGCCTCCGTATGCTGCGTCGACATGGATGCGGAAGCCGTACTTCTCCTTCAACTTCAGAACTTCGTCCATCGGATCGACGGCGCCAATCGCGGTGGTGCCAAGCGTGACGACCACTGTTCCCACGTCCCCTTTGCGCAGCTCGGTTTCCAGAGCTTCAAGGCTCATGCGGCCATGGGCGTCGGCGGCAATGCCGGTGAAGGCGAGCTTGAGCACGGCGGAGATGCGGTGGTGGGTGTAGTGAGCCTGCTCGGAAGCGACGATACGCCTTCCGGGAGCCAGCTGGCCGGCTACCCACAAGGCTTCCAGGTTGGCAATCGTCCCACTCGAAGTCAGGTGGCCCAGATATTCCGGCCAGCCGAACATGGCAGCGATGTCGCGAACCGCCTCGATTTCCATCTCGGAGCTGGCTCGGCCGCCGTCCCGGGCGTGGTTGTTGGGATTCACGGTCATGGCCAGAGCGTAGGCGGCCCGCGCCACCGGATGCGGCGGCTTGAGCATCTGGCCGGCATAAAGTGGGTGGAAATAAGGGTAGTTATCACCGAGGCGTTCAGCTACCGAGCTGAGGATATCAGCGATTGCGTCGGGAGCCGAGTTGTCCGCATAGTCCGGCAGGCCGGCGAACTCCGCTGCCAGAGCATCGGTGGCCCTTCGCAGCAGTTCGGGGACGGGATCGTGCGCCATGCGGATCCTTTCGGGTGTTTTGCGGCCAGAGGATACGGTAAATCAAGGAGCGCGTCCGCGGTAGATTCGGTGGCCCTAACCGGGCGGTGCATGGCTCGTCAAAACGCAAATGCACAACTATCAGCCTGCCCTATTAAGATTCCACGCAGGCGGATTCTTGGCCTTTCACGTACACCAGGTCGGGAATGTCTGAGAATCCTTGGCGCGTTCTAGCAGATCTTTAACCATATTCGCTCACAAGACTGGGGTTCCATGTCCAACTTTGCTTTGCAGGCTTCAAGGGCACCTGTTCCGCAGAACTCGCTGCTAGGCTTGACGGCGGCCGTAGTGTTTTGTTGTGGGGCAACGCTGCAAAGCCAGGCTCCTGTGGAACTGCTGCAGCAGGGGCAGGTGCTCAAGACAGACGTGAATGAGGTGTCGCTGGACCTGATTGTCCATGACAAACGGCAAGCCGCGGTGCTCGACCTTAAGCCGGATGACCTGCAGGTGACTGACGACGGCGTTCCGGTAAAGCTAAGCGAATTTCACCTGGTGAGCGGGGAGGCCGCTGCGGGCAGGGGACACCTGGTCACCCTGCTGTTTGATCCGTTTATGGGTGCGACGGCCATGAGTGCGCGGCTTGTTGCGGAGAAGATTCTGGACGTGCTTCCCAGCGCGGGGTACACGTTTGCGGTTCTCGACCTGAAAGGGCGGCTGCGGCTTGTGCTGGGCTTTACCGGCGATCGAACGGTGCTCGATCAGGCGATTCACACCGAGACCGAGAGCCAGCCGATTGTACTCAACTCGTCCCTGACGACGGCGTTGAGTATCGTTCACGATGAGAAGGCGGATAAGGCCAAGACAGAGGCCGTGGCCGCGGCGGAGAAGAACCTGATTGCGATTACTCAGACCGGAGTGGACGGCGCGGGCCACCCGGTGGGCGTGGTGGAGCGGGGACAGGCGCAGACGCTGGCCGCGGCATTGCGGGATGCGCAGGCCATCAGCCAGGAACAGCGCGGCAGGCTTTCGCTGGCCGGGTTGCTGGCGCTGGTCAAGTCACAGGAGGCGCTGGGCGACAGGAAGACGATCATTTACTTCACCGCAAATCAGCAGCTCGATCCAGCTTCAAAGAAGATGCTCTCCACAATTACGGCCGCTGCGGCGCGGTCGGGGGTGAGCGTTTACACGGTGGATATGGAGGCCATCAACAATGGCGGGAAGACGGACCAGGCCAATGCCATGATGAACGCGCAGGCGGCCTCGGTGGGGACCTTACAGCAGCAGGGTTCAGGGCCTATCTCAGGAACCGTAACCACCCTTGCGAACGGCTCAAATACTGGACCCGTATGGGGCCCGCAGCAGGATATCGCGGTGATGACGGACTTTATGCGAAACGGGTTTGAGGACCTGAGCAACCCGTTTGCGGACACCAAGAACCCCATGGCCGACCTGTCGAAGGCGACGGGCGGGCTGTACATTGACGCGCAGAATTCGACCAAAAAGCCGCTGCAGCAGATGGTGCAGGATCTGAGCACGTTCTACCAGGCTTCCTACGTTCCGCCGTTCAAGGATTACGACGGGAAGTTTCGGGCGATTTCAGTAAAGCCGCTGCGTGCGGGGCTGAGTATTCAGACGAAATCAGGCTACTTTGCGCTCGCCGGAGGAGCTGCCGCCGGAACACAGCCATTTGAAGGCCCGTTGCTGAAGAGCCTGGCAGATGCCACGCTGCCAACCGACGTCAAGTTCAACTCAAGGGTGGTGCGCTTTGGGGAGTTGCCGGACGGGAACACCAGCACACTCGGGGTGGAGGTGCCGCTGGCGGAACTGGCGACAAAGCAGGACGCAAAGACCAATCTTTCGTCGGCGCACTTGTCCATTGTGGCGCAGGTGAAGGATGAGAGCGGCACGGTGATTGAACACTACAGCGAAGACATTGCCAAAAAGGGCGTTGCGGAGACACTGGAGCGCGACCACGACGCGACCATCTTTATGGGGCGGCATTTCATCTTGACGCCGGGCAAATACACGATGGAGGTCGCGGTTCTGGACCAGAACAGCGGCAAGGCGGGAGCGGAGCGGAGCAGCTTCGAGGTCCCGGCTCAGGCCAGCCCGGTGGCGCTGAGCGACATGGTGCTGGTGCGCAAGATGGAAGGCAGCCACGAGGAAGACGACGACCCGCTGGAGCCGATGCGCTACGAGCACCAGAAGGTGACTCCCAACCTGACCGGGGAGCTGACGCCGAATGACAAAAAGGTCTCGCTGTTTTTCATCCTGCATCCTGACCCGGAGTCGAGCGATTCAATGAAGCTGGAGATGCGGCTGACCCATAATGGGAAGCCGGGGAAGCGGGTGCCGCTGATGGAAGAAGGCGGGATGAAGGCGGGAGTTCCATACCTGGCCAGCGTCGGATCTCACGGGCTGCCTCCGGGGAATTACGAGGTCACGGCGTACCTGAGCCAGGGCGCGAGGACCGCGGAACAGTCAGAACGATTCACGGTGCCGGGGCCGGCAGGCGGGCGGGCCACCGCGGACGGGGCCAGTTTGGCCGAGTCGAACTGGTTTGAGGGGGCGCGGATTGATGAAAGCTCCAGCGGTCAGCCGGTGACAGCTCCGCCGGTATCTCTTGGGCAGCTTACGATTACCTCGGCTGCCAAGCCTACGGGTGCACCGACCGCTGAGGATGCGCACACGCTGATTGCGGCGGCGCGCGACCGAGCATTGAGCTACAACGATTCGCTGCCCAACTTCGTGTGCACGGAGGTGACTGAGCGGTCCGCCGATCGGAACGGAGACGGACGGTGGAGACAGTTGGACTCCCTGGAAGAAGCGCTGAGCTATCGCGACAAGCGCGAAGTGCGGACTACGATTGAGCTGAATGGGCTACCAAGCGATCTGGATCGGCAGGCTTTGAAGGGCACGTACTCATCGGGCGAGTTCGGGGGCGTCCTGGAAGCGGTGTATCGCGATGCTTCGAAGGCCGATTTTCATTGGAAAGAGACGGACGAGCTGAAGGGAGCGACGCTCGAGGTGTTCGATTATCGCGTGGATGCAGCGAATTCTGCGTTTTCAGTCTCCGGGCCCAGCGGACATCCGCTGGTGGTGGGTTACCACGGGCAGGTGTTCATTGACCGCGCCAACCACCGTACTCGGCGGGTGACCCTGGCCGCCGATGGGCTTCCGTCCGACTCTACGACTCGCGATCTGCAGATGCAGGTGGACTATGACTACGTGGCGATCAGCGGGCTCAAGTACCTGGTGCCGGTAAGCGCGCGGCTGGACTTGAAGAAGGGCAAGAGCGAGGAGCTGGTGAACACGATGGAGTTTCGGGACTATAAGCGGTTTGCCGATCACTGAGGCTGCTATAAAGCGATTCCTCAATGGGCTGGGATGAATGCGAGGTGATTTGCTTGCAGAATCATCTCAACAATTTTGGCCCGGCAACTTTCTTCGAGATAAGCAAACTCGATGCCGACCTTGCCTTCGGCCAGAGACTTCCAACGCACGTAGCCTTCGCCGAGGATGGTCAAATCGGTGGCGGAAAAATAGCAGGAGAAACTCACTTTGCCCAGGTAAACGGAGAAGGGATATGGCGCACAGAAGCCTCCGCGTCCCAGGGCGACATAATCTTGCTCAGGAACTTCGCGGAAGTCGATAGCTTGAATCCCGATCGATTGGTTGGGGCCTGGATCCATGGGCTGATGCCACAGCTCGGCTCGTCTTGCCAGAGCCGTTTTTACGGTGTCGAGAAAATCGTCGCGCAAGACGGGTTTTGAGAGAAATGCCCCCACACCGAGCGCATACATCTCTCTCTCATCGACGTCTCCAAAGCCGCTGACGAAGATGATACTCGGCAGCGGCCTTTCAATCTGCGCCAGGTGGCGCACCAGAGAAACTCCATCGACCCTGGGCATCCGCACGTCAGTAACCAGCAGGTCGAAATTCTGCGTCTTGAGCAACTCCAGCGCTTCTTGGCCATCTTTTGCGGTGGAGACCTTGTAATCTGCCTGGCGTTCCAGCCAAAGACTGAAGATCTCCACCAGCAAAGGCTCATCATCAACCAGAAGGATTCTTAATTCGTCGCGTTCCATTCACCGGCCTCCATTTGCGTAGCTAAACCCCGGAGTTCTGCCGGAGGGGCAGCACCAGTCGGAATCGTGTGTACTGCGAATCGTCATAGAGTGCGAGGGTTCCCCCGTGTTCCTGGGCGATGGCCCTGGAAAGACTCAGACCGACGCCCATGCCGAGTCCGATCTCCTTGGTGGTAAAAAACGGCTCCATCAAATGGGCTTTGATATTCTCCGCGATGCCTGGTCCGCTGTCGGTGACTTCCAATCGCAGGCAGCCGTCCGCCAGGCATGCCGCCATCTCAATCCAGTGTTTCTCTCCACCCCCCGCCATCACCGCGTCGAAAGCGTTGTTCAAAAGGTTGGTCAGGATTTGGCCAATCTGAGTTTCGCGGCACTCGATGGCGGGGATGTCCGGCTCCAGATGCAGACGGAATTCGACACCGTGCCGCTCAAGTCGGCTCTGCTGGATTTCCAGGCACTGATCGACGATCTGGTAAACCGATGCGAGCTCCATCGGATCCTTGTTGGCCTCCCGTCCAAACCCGCGCAGGCCGCGCAGAATCTTCATTGCACGGTCCGCCGTTTTCACAATGCTCTGAGACGCCTTTCTGACATCCGCTGAGGACAGGGCATCTGCACCCTCAGCGGCCTCAAAAAGATCGCTGGCCCGCGCATGGATGATTGCCAGGGGATTGCTGATCTCATGCGCCAGCCCCCCGCCATGTGGCTCAGAGCTTCAATGCGCTTCTCTTTGAGGAATTGCTCGCGCTCCGCTTTTTCCTTCAGCGCCTTTTCTTCCGTGATGTTTGTGAAGAAAATGCTCAAGCCATCGTCGGTTGGGTAGATATTCCCGCGGTACCACTGCTGGTAAGGTGCATAGTAGTTTTCGTAGCTGGCGCTGGAACGCATTTTCATTGCAGTGCGCAGAATCTCCTCGATGAACGTTCCGCGGGCAGCGGGGAAGCAGTCCCAGTAACTCCTGCCAAGAGTGAAATCCGGAAGGCTCTCGGTTGCCTTCCGGTTGCCGTAGACCAGGATCCAGTCCCGGTTGATTTTGAAAACGCTGTCCGAGGTGCACTCCAGCACCGAATTCAGCTGGTCATAAGCCGCTTCCAGCCCCTGCTCGGTCCTTCTTCGCTCGGTCAGGTCGCGCGTCACTTTGCCGAAACCCACAAGCTTGCCCGTCTCATCGCGCAGCGCGGTGACGACTACGTTTGCCCAGAACCTCGATCCCCCTTTGCGGACTCGCCACCCTTCGTCTTCATAGCGCCCCTGTTCCGCTGCTGTCACCAGTTCCCGGTCCGGACGCCCGCTTTCGATCGCTTCTCGGGGGTAAAACACAGAGAAATGCTGGCCGAGGATGGCGTTGGCTGTATAACCCTTGATCCGCTCGGCACCTTTATTCCAGGTGACAACGATCCCCTGAGGATCGAGCATGATCATCGCATAATCGGCAGTTGCCTCGACCATCAGCCGGAGATGTTCCTGCGCGGTGCGAATCTCGTGTTCCGCTTTCCGCCGCTCTGTCAGATCCTGGGTGAATTTGCCAAAACCCACCAGTTTTCCTGTGTCATCGAGCAACGCGGTGATGACGACATTCGCCCAGAAGCTCTCACCGCTCTTGCGAAGCCTCCACCCTTCCCCTTCGTGACGGCCCAGTTGCGTTGCAATAGCCAGCATGCGCTCCGGCAGCCCGCTCTCGATGTCCGCGGGTGAATAGAAGATGGAAAAGTGCTTGCCGACGATCTGCTCCGCGCTGTAACCCTTGATGCGCTCAGCCCCTTTGTTCCAGGTAGCGATCCGTCCCTGTGAGTCGAGCATGAACACGGCATAGTCGATCACCGACTCCACCATGAGGCGGAACGGCTCGCCAGACTGCGAAGACAGAGACCCCTCCAGCCACACGCCAAGGTCTGCGCCGCGGATCTGCGGTGAAATTGCTATTGGGGCCTCCGGTCTACCCCCCAACTTGCCGTTTCCCCGCGATCTTTGCCGGCGGGAATAGAAAAGGTGAGAACACTTGACCCTCGCATAAACATGCCTCGTGCGGATAGTCGATTTTGCTCACTTTTCCAGGAGACCCTTTAGGAATTGGAAATCAAGGAAACAATTGCCGCAGAGGAACTGAAGCTGAAACATCGGGGCGAGCCTGCCTTCGCGCGAGCGCCGCATTGTCCAGGGCCGTCGTGAACGGGTTCGTAGGTCCTTCGGTAAGAATAGTTTGGAATGGCTGCCAAGAATTCCTGCACTGTTTTCCAGAGGGGATGATACACTAGCCCAAGCGTTAGAACCGAACAGAGCAGCAGCAGTACTCGCCCCAACCAAGCAAGATTCTGCCAGTGGTCGCTCCGATTCCTCCAGCGCAATTCAATCCAGGAAACACGATCAAATGGAACAAGGTACTGTGAAGTGGTTTAATGATGCGAAAGGTTTTGGCTTCATTTCGCGTCAGAACGGCGAAGA
>Ga0302319_10008029_pt1 | contig 20634 bp, 20 predicted proteins | sample Bog_T0_2_FD_203319 | JGI IMG/M metagenome (GOLD analysis project Ga0302319, IMG submission 203319) | Peat permafrost microbial communities from Stordalen Mire near Abisko, Sweden - Bog_T0_2 | ecosystem: Environmental > Terrestrial > Soil > Wetlands > Peat | place: Sweden: Abisko, Stordalen Mire... | reverse complement strand
GACAGTGCATTCAGGTAGACCTGCAGACGCTCACCTTGACGCGACAAATCCAGTTGGCGAGGGCTCATTCCATCAACGTACTACCCAACAAATTGCATCGCCAGGATAACCGAGGCGGGAGTATCCACCTTATAACACAGTAGTATTAGGAGTTACCCAAGAATTGACCCAACGTCGAGTCGGCTTGAACGTAAATACAGGTGCTTAGGCGGCATTCCATGTGCGTTTAAGTTAATGAAACTAAAGGTTAGATGCAGATTGACACGGAAGAGGTCGCTGGTTCGATTCAGCCGTATCCAAAAACCGAATCGTGGGCTACGGCGTTGCAGACGGCCAAAATTTGGAGATTTTGGTAAATAGCCGCCGAGATCTGCATGCAAAGGAATCTCCAAGGGCAGCCTTGGCAAAATTGGGGTAGATTTTGGGGTACGGCAATCTCCATGGAATCGCATTTCCCCAACAAATACAGGGTTGACATGCCAATGCGGTAGCGTCTCTGGCCACCACATTCTAAAGAAGTTAGATGTAAATAAAGGAATACCCATACCCGTAGTCCACCCATGATTGAAAGTTCACCACCCGCGCAGGTGGCGCGAAGAACGTTGTCGGCATTGCTTCGTTCTCGCTGTGGGCGCAAATCGGAAACCGGCCTGCACTTCGGTATGGTCCATCGCGGCAGCATTCGATCCGTTCACGGGTCTGCATTGTGCTGCGACGGCGAGCAAATCGGGAATTGTTTTGCGCCTAGTGCTGACCCAATTCCTGGCTATTGAATCACGTCACATCCGACCGTGTTGAAGGTCACAGTCGGCCGCAATCCGCGCGCAATAATCTTCGCTTTCGAATCGAATTGGAGAAAAGCGGTCTAATTTTCATCGCACTCCGCGATGGCAGGGCCGCGGGAGCCGAATCGAGTGGGCCCCAAGGGGCAGGAGCGGATGCGTATGGAGCTGACATGGATTGCGATCATCTCAAGCCTGCTGATGGGTGGCGGCGCCCTGTTGATGTTCCTGTGGGCAGTGCGCAGCCGGCAGTTTCGCAGTTTTGAGGACGTGAAGTACCAGGTGTTCTGGTCGGACGCGGATGAACTTGCCGCGCACCGGCCGTCAGCAACGGCAACGGAGGAGCAAGAGCATGGGAGCAGCACCCAAACAGATTGACGCGGGCGCGGAGCAGATGCCGAGGCGCAAATTCCTTGGATGGCTGAGCGGAGCGGCGCTCGCGGGTTCGTCGATCGTGGCGATGTTTTCAACCTATGTCTTCATGAAGCCGCGCGCCACGTATGGGCAGCCGAATCGCTTCCGTATTGGACGGCCTGAGGATTTTCCATCCGGCGTTCGCGTTTCCATCGATACCAAGCGCGTCTGCATTGTGCGCGACGGCGCTAAACTGGCCGCTATCTCCACCACCTGCACACATCTGGGCTGCATTGTTGCGCCCTCCGAAACCGGCTTTCAATGTCCCTGCCACGGGTCGCAGTTCGATGTGGACGGCAACGTCACAGGCGGCCCCGCCCCCAAGCCGCTGGCGTGGTACCAGATTTCACTCACGCCCAGCGGAGAGCTCGAGGTGGATAAGGACAGCGAAATCCAGATGGGAACCTACCTGAACGTATGAGCCCCGACCTTATGACGAAAGAAAAGAACTCGATGGTAAAGGCCCTGGCGGGCCTGCCGAAGAACGTGTGGAAGTCAGTCTTCCGCAACCCGCTGCCATCGTCGGATCGCGGACGGGCTTCCACCAGCTTTACAAACTTCTTTCTGCACATCCAGCCGGTGCGGGTAAGCAAGCAGGCGCTGCGGCCCTCTTACACGATGGGGCTGGGGCTGATCAGCTTTTTCCTGTTCGTGATTCTGACAGTGACCGGCGTTTTGCTCATGTTCTACTACGTGCCGTCGACGACGCAGGCATACGACAGAATGCTGGACCTGCGCAGTTCGGTTGCCTTCGGCATCATCTTGCGCAACATGCACCGCTGGGCGGCGCACGCGATGGTGGCGGTGGTTTTCCTGCACATGTGCCGCGTGTTCCTCACCGGCTCATACAAACCGCCGCGTGAGTTCAACTGGGTGATCGGCGTGATCCTGTTCATACTCACGCTGTTCTCCAGCTTCACGGGCTATCTGCTGCCCTGGGATCAGCTGGCGTTCTGGGCGATCACGGTGGGAACTTCGATTGCGGGTTATGCGCCGCTGGTGGGCAAGTCGCTGAAGTTCCTGCTGCTGGGAGATGCGACGGTTGGCCAGGAAGCGCTGCTTCGGTTCTATGTGCTGCATGTGGTGGTGTTGCCGGCAGTCTTGACGATCTTCGTCGCCATTCACTTCTGGCGGATACGCAAGGATGGCGGGCTGGCGAAACCTGAGGAGGTTGTTCCCGTCAAGGCCCAGGTTGCGGTGACGGTTCAGATAGAACAGCCGGTGGCTGTTGCTTCTGGCGCTGCCGTGGCGACGGCCGATGCGGCGCCGCGCCGCTTCACGATTCAAGGACTGGTGCGCGGGCCGTTTGTAAAAGTGGGCAAGCTGGAAGAGGACACTGTCTTCAGCTGGCCGAATCTGTTGATCGCAGAGATGGTAGTCCTGCTGATTACCGTCATCGGCGTGATGGTGGTCTCCATCCTCTTCAATGCGCCGCTTGAGCATCCGGTGAATGTGATGCATCCGCCGAACCCGGCCAAGGCGCCGTGGTATTTTCTCGGGCTTCAGGAACAGGTGAGTTATTCGGCTTTCTGGGGCGGTGTCGGCGTACCGGCGCTTGAGCTCCTGCTGCTCTTCCTGGTTCCGTACATCGACCGCAGCAATGCGGGCGTTGGACGCTGGTTTGCGCGGGAACGGGTATGGGCCAACACGCTGTTTCTCACATTCGTTCTCATCAATGTGGTCCTCATCGTAATCGGCACATTTTTCCGCGGCGCGAACTGGTCGTTCGTGTCACCGTTCTGAGGAGCTTAAGGGTATGCGACTGGCTTTAGCCGTGCTGAGTCTGGTGTTGCTGATGGTTGTGGGAGTGGTTGTGTATGGCCAGTTCCAGAGCCATTGGCAGGACAGCCAGAAGGAATATCTGAACCAGGCACTCGCGATGGCGAAGACGCCTGCCGAGAAGGCCTCATTGGAAGGGCGCGATCCAAAGCTCGAACAGACAATTGTGACGAGCTTCAAGGATGCGCACGGCGGAACGATTGTGGACCGGTGCGAAAGCTGCCACATTGCGGTAGACGATCCCCGCTTCGATAGCGGCAAGGAGCCGGTTCGCACGCACCCGTATCTGCCGCAGCTGGGCGACGTGCAGAAGGATGGCCGCTGGGAGCGGAAGCACAAGTTCAGCGAATTTGGCTGCACCACCTGCCACGACGGACAGGGCCACGGCCTGGAGAAGGCAGATGCGCATGGCGAGGACGAAGCGTGGCCAAGCCCACTGCTCGGCTACACCATTCAGGCTGACTGGGACAAGAACATTGCCCAGCATTTGAAGGGCAAGGACTATCTGCAGGCCAACTGCGCGCGCTGCCACACGGACAGGACATTTGCCGGGACGCCGCTGGTCACGCGCGGTCGCGAGTTGTTCTTCAAAACAGGCTGCTTTGGATGCCATCGCATCCAGGGGCTGTCTTCCGGAACTATTGGGCCGGACCTGACCGAAATCGGCAAAGAGCGCAAGGTCGACTATCTGTATGGGCACATCGTCAGCCCACGCGCATATACGCCGACGTCAGTGATGCCACAGTTCAAGCTGAGTGACGACGACAGGAAGGCGCTAGTGATCTTCCTGAAGAGCCGCCAGGGAACGACGCTGGCCGAGTCGCCGATGGAGGCATTCAAGCTGGATACTTCGACGGTGGCTCCGGTGCCGGAGAGCGCAGCGGCCGTCGCGGCCACGGTATCAGCCAGCCTCAGCACTTCGGCGCGCGGGGAGCAACTCGTCAATGGCTACGCTTGCCTTTCCTGTCACAAAGTGGGCGACCATGACGGAGGCATCTCGCCGGACCTGAGCTTCGAAGGTCTTGTCCGCGATCATGACTGGCTGGTTTCGCACTTCCGCACCCCGCGCTCGCGGATTTCGGACTCGAACATGCCGGCGTTCAGACTGCCAACGAACGACTACGAGGACATGGCCGCTTATCTGCTGACGCGTACAACGCCACCGCCGGCGATGACCCCAGCCAAGACGTTCAAGGCACTGTGCTCGCGCTGCCACGGCGAAAACGGCAACGGCAAGGGAATCAACGCAATCTATCTCGATCCCTCACCTCGAGATCTGACCCTGGCTGAGTTCATGGCCAATAAGCCGCAGGACCGGTTCATCAATTCCATCAAGAACGGAGTGCCTGGAACGTCGATGCCGCCGTGGGGCAAAGCGCTGACGGACGACCAGGTGAATGGCATCCTGAACTACATTTTGACGACTTACGTGAAAGAGAAGCCGCGCGCCCTCAAGGCTCGCAATGTGCCTACCGTAAACCCCGTCGCGTACTCGCAGCAGTCGGTTGACCGCGGCGAAACGATCTTTCTGGCTCGCTGCACTGGGTGCCACGGGAAGAAGGCTGACGGCCACGGGCCAAACTCGCCCGACATTTCTCCGCGTCCGCGCAACCTTCGCAACTTCGCATTTATCAACAGCGTCTCCGACCATCGGCTCTTCGAATCCATCAACTACGGCGTGGAAGGCACAGCGATGCCTTCGTGGCTGGACTATGGGCTGCAGCAAAACGATGTCGGCGACATTGTCAATTACATCCACAGCCTGAACAAGGCCACAAAGTAGGGCAGGAATACGGGAATCGAACTCAGGAGTGCGACACGCTCCGCAGGAGGATCCATGGCAATGGCAATACAACAAGGCAGCAGTTCGGCGGCTGCCCGAGCCACGCAGGACATGCACGAAGACACAACCGTGAAGTGTTTCCTGTTGGGTGCAGTTTGCTACTTCGCAGTCGTAGGCATCATCGCTCTTATTATTGCGGCCAAGTTTGTGTGGCCACAGTTTCTCGGCAGCATCTCTTATTTCACCTATGGGCGCATGAGGCCGCTGCATGTGAACGGCATGTTGTTCGGCTGGCTGCTGGCGGCGGACATGGGACTGGCTTACTACATTGTGCCGCGCCTTTGCGGCGTCAAGCTGTGGAGCGAAAAGCTCGGCGTGGCAACCTCGGTCTTGTGGAATGTAATCATCCTCAGTGCTATCGTCACGCTTCTGGGCGGGTACCAGAAGGGGCTGGAATATGCTGACCTGCCTACACCTGTCGCGGTGCTGGTGGTGATTGCGTGGGTGATGTTCGGCCTCAACATCTTCATGACCATCCTCACACGCAAATATGAACAAATGTATGTGTCCACTTGGTACCTGATGGGCACGATCGTGTGGACCGCATTCGTGTACCTGACCGGCAACTTTGCCACGCTGCTACCCGGCATTACAGGTGTGAACCAGGCAAACCTCACCTGGATGTACACACACAATGCAGTCGGCCTCATCTTCACTCCTGCGGGCCTGGCCGTCGCGTACTACTTCATACCGCGCGCGTCGAATTCACCGCTCTACAGCCATAAGCTTTCGATGATCGGATTCTGGTCACTGGCGTTTGTGTACGTATGGACGGGCGCACACCACATGCTTCACGGGCCAATCTCGCAGTGGCTGCAGACTATCGCCATTGTCTTCTCCGTCCTGCTTCTTATTCCTGTATGGGCAGTGGTCTACAACTTCATTGCGACGATGAAGGGCCAGTGGCATCAGCTGGGCGACAATGTGTCGCTCAAGTTCCTGATGTCGGGAACCATCTTTTATTTGCTCACGTGCTTTCAGGGCCCGATGCACAGCCTGCGTTCGGTCAACGCGATCGTGTCGAAGACGGACTGGATTCCGGGTCATGCGCATATGGCAGTTCTGGGAACTTTCTCGTTCATGGCAATGGCCGGTGTGTACTACGTGATACCGCGGATCTTCCACACCACGCTGCATTCCGAGTCTCTGGCCAACTGGAGTTTCTGGCTGTTCCTTATCGGTGGGCTGGGCATGTTTACCGCCCTCTGGCTGGGTGGATTCTGGCAGGGCTGGCAGTGGAACAATCCTTCCATTCCGTTTATTGACACTGTGGTCGCTCTGAAGCCCGTATGGATCGTGCGTTTCTTCTCCGGCATCATCATCTTCTCGGGGATCGTGCTGTTCATGTTCAACATCTTGTCCACCGCCATCAACGCAGGCCGCTCATCGGCTGCCGTGCCGGCGCGGTCGTAGGCGAAGGGAGAAAGTATGCTAGGCAAAACGGATTCCAACGCAGCATGGTTTGTTGCAGCTGCCCTTGGCCTCTTCTTCATTGGCGGTTTGCTCACCACCGTGGCGCCACCACTGCTCGACAAGAGCTGGAACATGCCATTTGAGAATCACGATCCCTCGAAGGGGCCGACGGGCAAGCTGGTCGCATACACCGACCAGGAGATGCGCGGCTACAAGATTTACATCCGCGAGGGCTGCAAGTACTGCCACACGCAGCAGACGCGCACGCTGCTCAGCGACGTGAAACGCTCGGGATGGAAGGGCGTTGACTCACCCGTTTCCACACCCGACGAGTTCGTCAACGACTGGCGCCAGACCTTCGGCACCAAGCGCACCGGGCCCGATCTTTCGCGCGTTGGCGGCAAGTACAACAAGCAGTGGCACAAGGCGCACTTCAACAATCCACGAGACCTGGTGCCCGGCTCCATCATGCCGCCATTCCCATGGATTGCCAATAATCCGCAGGAACTTGACGACCTGGTTGCTTACCTGCAAACGCGCGGCAGAGCCAAGGACTGGCGGCCGGATAACGATTACGAAAAGTAAAAGGGAGAAGGCATGAACGACTACACGTATCCGACCATTTATTTCTCTTACTTCCTGTTCACGCTTCTGGTTGGCGGCGCTGCGTATTTCTTTATCCGTTCAATCAAGGACGGTTACCTGGGTCCCAACAGTGAGGAACCCAAGTACCGCATGCTGCGCGACGACTGGGACAACGACGAAAACAAACCTGCCGGTGGCAAAACGCCGGGGAGGCCATGATGAGCACCGAACCGAAAAAGACCGAATTGAAAGAGTATGCCGGCGGCTGGATCACAGAGCGCAAGGAGTCCAGGATCCCGGGCTTCCTCAAGCTTGCTTATCCGATCATCGTCATCGCAGTTGTTGTCTACCTCGTTGTTTTCATGAATGGCGAGGTCGCCCACTCTACGCGCGGAGTGTTCGTGCAGCAGCTTAACGCTGTTACGGGAACCGCGAATCCCTTCATGTACATTGTTGGGGCCTTGATCGCGGCCTATGCGGTTATTCTGCTGGCCTTTCTCTTCGGCAAGCAAAAACAAGAGGACTAACACCTAATCATGGCGCCAGCAAACGGGCAATTCGACCTGATCGGCGGAGCAGGCTACTGGATGCAGATGGTCAAGTGCCAGGATGCCTGCCCGGTAAACACCGATGCATGCGGTTATGTAAACGCGATCGCCGAAGGCCGCGATGAAGACGCGTATCGTATAGCGCGCGCGACGAATCCATTCGCCTCAATCTGCGGCCGGATTTGCGGTGCGCCGTGCGAAGCAAACTGCCGTCGCGGGAGCCTGGATGAGCCGGTCTCCATCCGCGCACTGAAGCGCTTCGCCACCACTCAATTCGGCCCGGAGACGGGCGACTTTACGCACTATCGAGCCGGTGCGAACCTTGACATGCTGTCGCCCATTCGCGGCAGCTTTGAGAAGATCGCGGTCATCGGCGCGGGCGTCGCCGGAATGACCGTGGCGCACGACTTGACGCTGCTCGGGTACAAGATCACGGTCTTTGAAGCCTCAAACAAGCCCGGCGGCATGCTGACAGCCGGTGTGCCGGTATTTCGGCTGCCACGCGAACTGGTGATTGCCGAAATCCACGCCATTGTTTCGCTTGGTGTTGAGCTCAAATGCAATCAGCGGCTCGGTCGCGACTTCACCATTCAGCAGCTCCGCGAGCAGGGATTCAAAGCAATCTTTCTTGGCGTCGGCCTGCCGAAGGGGCGCAAGCTCGATTTACCTGGAACCGAATTAGCAGGCGTTTATGACGGCATGGATTTTCTGCGTGCCTTCAATGACGGAACGCCGCTTCCGGTGGGCAACAAGATCGTGGTGATCGGCGGAGGCAATGTCGCCTATGACGTGGCTCGGTCCGCTGTGCGGCCGCTGGATGCGATGGAGGCAGAAGAGCACTCCGCCGATATGGCCCGAGGCGAGTCGGTTGCTTACGATGTCGCTCGTTCAGCAATGCGCCTGAGCGGCAAGCGCGAGGTACATGTTGTTTGCCTGGAAGGCCGCAATGAAATGCCGGCCGATGAAGCGGAAGTGAGCGAAGGGGCACAAGAGGGGCTGGTGCTGCACAACTCGCGCGGACCGCGGGGGATCGTCGGCCAGAATGGAAGAGTCTCCGGACTGCGCACGGTCGAGTGCACTGCTGTTTTCGATTCGAATCATCGTTTCAACCCGACATTCAATGAGTCCAACGAAGAGACAATCGAGGCCGACACGATCATCTTCTCGATTGGTCAGTCGTCCGATTTGTCATTCCTGCAACCGGGCGACGGTGTGGAGTCCAACCGCGGCCTGATCAAGGTCGATCCAGAAACCTACCAGACGACAGCTCCCGATGTTTTTGCATGCGGTGATATTGCTCATGGCCCGCGCCTGTTCATTCACGCCATTCGCTCGGCGCAAATTGCGGCTCGCTCCATGCACGACTACCTGCGCGGCGCCAATACACAGATCACGGTGCAGTCCTCCTGGGAGCCAGCGGCTTACACCATGCGCGAGAGCTGGGATCAGCTTCGCCGCCATCATCCGCCCGTCGTCGCAGCTAGCGAGCGCGCCAACTCGCTGAAGATCGTGGAAGAGAATTACCCTGACGCCGACGCCCGGACACAAGCCGCACGATGCCTGCGATGCAACGTCAACACGGTGTTCGATACCGGCATGTGCGTCGCATGCAACGGATGCGTCGATGTGTGTCCGGAGAGCCTGATCAAGCTGACGGCCGTGGCGGAACTCTGCAAGACCCAGGAAGGCCGCGAATGGATAGCCGGCCTGGCCGGAGTGCCACCCGACGAACTCAACAAATTCGACAAGCAACAACTCGACGCGATGGGCGGCGTCATGGTCAAGGACGAATCGACATGCATCCGCTGCGGCCTCTGCGCGGCGCGCTGCCCGTCGCACGCAATCACCATGCAGCGATTTCGATTCAAGCGCCAGTGCGTAACGGTGCCGGGCTTGAATCCGAAGCTGAAACACGCGCAGCCAGCGGCGGGGAGCGCGTAGCCCTGCTATGACACTGACCTTCACCTCTCCCGATTTCTATCTCGTGCTGGTGTTTGGATTTGTCAGCAGCCTGCACTGCATACAGATGTGCGGGCCGGTGGTGCTCACTTACAGCGTGGCTGCAAACACTGGGTCGGGACGCCGTTCGCTGCTGGGTCTGCACCTTGCCTACAACGCCGGCCGGACACTCACGTATATGTTGCTGGGTGCAGCGGCCGGTTTAGCCGGCGGGGCAATGGGCTGGGTGGGAAGCCTGGCCGGAGTTGAAAACGTCGCATCCATTGTTGCAGGCGTCGCAATGGTCGTGACGGCGTTGGTGATGCTTTGCCTCGGGCTTGGACTGAGAGGGTGGGGAGGGTTCGCGATGCCAGGCCGCTTGCTGCGGCCGGCAGGCAAGCTCATCTCTTCGCCGTCGGCGCAAGCCAAATTCGCACTCGGGCTGCTGATGGGATTTTTGCCCTGCGGACTGATCTACGCTGCATTGATGAAAGCCATTGGCACGGCCACACCGGCGGGCGGCGCGCTGACGATGCTCGCATTCGGAATGGGCACCAGCGTTGCGCTCGTCCTTGTGGGCCTCGGTTCATCGGCGGCAACCCGCAAAGTCGCTCGCTGGGGCACAACAATCTCCGCAATCACGGTCCTGGTCATGGGCGCAATCCTGATTGTGCGAGGCGCAATGGCTGGCCCCTTTATGATGCACTGCCATATGGGCCATATGGCGATCTGATTGGTGGTTGTCGTTATGTCCAGTTCCTCTGCTCCCACGCCGCGTCCAGCGCCGCCCAAAGTCACGATTCCGGGCTCACGATATCACCGTGTGCGCAAGACCGTGCAAACGATCTGCGTCTTGCTCTTTATCCTGCTGCCGCTCTTCGACATCATGCGGGTCGATATTCCACGCCAGCGTTTTTACTTCTTCGGCGTGGAACTGTGGATCAGCGAGTTCGCCATCCTCTTTCTCACCATGATGTTTTTCTGGATACTGATCGCTGCAATGGCGATGATTTACGGCCGCTTCTGGTGCGGGTATCTTTGCCCGCAGATGATCTTCAGTGAGGCTGCCAACTCGATTGAGAACTGGATCACCCGCAAGGTCAATCGGAGATTTTCAAAATCATCTGACAATGCACGCTGCTGGATCTCAAAGGCCCTCGTTTACACTCTGGGCATTCCGCCGTCCATCTTCTTTGCATTCGTGTTCGTCTCCTACTTTGTACCGCCTGTCGACCTGTTTCATCGCTTGATGCGGTTTGATATTCGAACCGCGGGGGGCATCCTCGGGGCCGCGGTTACAGCCGTCACTTTCTTTGATTTCGCCTTCCTTCGCCAGCGCTTTTGCACGTCCATCTGCCCGTACGGCTACCTGCAAAACATGCTTGCCGACAAGCACACGCTGCTGGTTCACTTTCACGATCCCAACCACATTTGCATCAACTGCGCCAAGTGCGTTCGCGCTTGCCCCATGGAAATAGATATACGCAAGTCGTCGCATCAGTTGGAGTGCACGCACTGCGCCGAATGCGTGGATGCATGCTCGAGTATTCTGGGCAAGCTCAATCGGCAGACCCTCGTTCAATATGGCTGGGGAGACGATACCAGCAGCTTTGTTGAAGAACACAAGTGGTATCGCCGCATCGGCTTCCGCGATGGCAAGCGCATTGTCATTCTTGTCCTGCTTCTGGTCTACGCGACGGGCCTGTCCATTGCAATCAGTCTTCGCAAGCCCGTGCTCATCCGCATCTTCCCCAATCGCAGCGAGCTCTACACGCGTGCCGCCGATGGTCAGATACACAACCACTTCCGCCTGCTTGCGTCCAATCGCGGCCACGCCCAGGCCACGGTCGCGCTCTCGGTTTCAGGCCTGCCTTCTGCCACCATCACTGGTCTCGACAAGGACGTTGTTCTTGCCCCCGGTGAGAGCATTGAACGGCAATTTGATATTGCATCGCCAGTCTCGGGCGCCGGCCTGGGCATCAACCACATCACTCTACAAGCCCAGGTTACGCCAACTCAAACCACGCAGGTCTTCGACGAGAGTTTCATTGCCCCGTTCGAGGCTGAAGTGAAACCCACAATGAGGCCTTGATGCAAATGAGGGTCCCAACATACACAACGGAGTAACCATGCCAAGCTTCCCCACCCATGCCGAGCCCGAGCAAAAGCGCAGCCCAATCACGCCACTCAGCGTTGTTCTCGGTTTCGTCTTCGTGCTTTTCTGCGGCATTCTTGTATTTGTCTACATCACCACCAAGCGCATCAACCCGGTGATGCTTGACCAGCATGGGGCGCGGCTTGACTTGCAGTCGCAGCCCGAGCAGACCTCGCCGCCCGCGGCCAAAATACAGCAGCGAGCGCCGGTTGCCGCGGCACACTGATCATGAGCAGTGGTGTCCCATGTGGCCTGTGTGAACTGCCGTGCCGGCGCGGCGCGATGGCGCGGGCTTTCGACAACCGCGCAATCGAGTTTTGTTGCATGGGTTGCGCCAACGTCTACGCCATTCTGGTGGAGAGCGGCGCACTAGCGAACGGACAGACGATCCGTGAGACCGAAGTGTACCGGCGCAGTCTTGAACTCGGCATCATTTCGAATCCAGACGGGGACACTCCACGAGCGGCCAAATCACGACCTTCGCCCATTGAGCCATCTGCACCCACGCAGGAGGTGCTCTTCCAGATCGGGGGCATGTGGTGCTCGGCGTGCGGATGGCTTATCGAGCATGCCATTGAACAGTTGCCGGGCATCGTGAGCGCGGAGGTGTTCTTCGCTTCCGATTTGGCTAAGATCAAATACTGCCCGTTGATGTTACCGCCCGATCGCATTCCAGCGCGCATTCACGAGCTTGGCTATCGCGCCACGGAATACGGGCAGGAAACAACGGAAGCGAAATCCGACCAGCGCGACCTGTTAACACGCCTGGGCGTCGCCGCATTTCTCTGGGCCAACATTATGGCCTTCAGCGTAATTCTTTACGTTGGGTACTTTGAGAAGATCTCCCCTGCCGCCAATCGCATTCTTCCCTTTGTGCTGTGGGCGTTGGCAACCCCGCTTGTCTTTTACTCGGCATGGCCGATCCTCCGCTCGGCTGCGCTGGGCCTGCGCAATCTGCAGGCTCGCATGGAGACGCTGCTCTCCCTTGGCATTCTCACTGCCTATGCACTCTCTGTTGCGCAAACGCTGCGTGGGCAGACGCATATCTACTTCGATACCGCAGCTGCGATTGTCACGCTGGTTCTGGCAGGCAAGCTCATCGAGCGTGCGGCCAAAGACCGTGCCGCCCGTTCCATTTCCATGCTCTACCGGGTCATGCCCAAGAAGGCGCGCGTCGAAGTCGATTCCGGCGAGCGGTTTGTCTCGATTGATGCGCTGGAACCCGGCGCCATCTTCATTGTCAAGGCGGGCGAGCGCGTTCCCGCCGATGGAGTCATCGTTGCCGGCAAGACCCACACCGATGAGTCGCTGCTGACGGGCGAATCAGCGCCCCGGGCAAAGGCGGAGGGCGACACGGTAGTCTCCGGCAGTCTGAACGCGGACAGCGTCATCCGCGTCCGTGCGCTGCGCACCAGCGAAGACAGTGCCCTGGCGCAGATCATCCGTTTAGTCGAGCGAGCGCTCTCAAGCCGGGCGCCGATTGAACGCACAGTGGATCGGATCTCGCGCATCTTTGTTCCCGCGGTCGTTGCGCTGGCGCTAGCGGAGTTTGGATTCTTGATCGCCACGCAGCACGGTGCAGGGCCCGCATTGCTGCGAGCAACGGCGATCCTCGTGATCGCGTGCCCATGCGCGCTTGGACTGGCCACTCCGCTGGCCATCACGGCCGCAGTCGGTACTGCCTCGCAAGCAGGACTGCTGATTGCCGATAGCCGCGTGTTTGAGGCAATGAGCAAAGTGGACACCGTTGTCCTGGACAAAACCGGAACCGTCACGCACGGCGATTTTCGACTGCTCGACTTTGCCTTGTTTCCTGCGGGCATCCATTCCGGCGCCTCTGTTGCTCAGTACCTGCCGGTGCTTGCTGGAGTAGAAGGTTACTCCGAACACCTGCTGGGCCGCGCTGTCACGCAATACGCGCGGGATCATGACATCCAACCTGCTGCCGTCAGTTCGGTTGCGGTTCAAAAGGGCCTGGGCATCACCGCTGTGTTTGAAGGCCAGACCGTCTTCATCGGCAATCGCGGACTTGCCAAAGCGCTGAACTGCTTCGTCAACCCTGAGGCACAGGCAGCCATGGAGCAGTGGCAACAGGAAGGCCGCACGGTCGCGTTGTTTGGCGTCAAGGGCACGGGCGTCAATGGCACGCTTCGGGGCGCACTTGCTTTCGGCGATGAGATCAAGGCTGACGCGCAGGCAATGGTGCAAGGGCTTCAGCAGCGCGGTATCCGTGTGATGCTCGTTTCCGGAGACTCCCTGCGAACCACCGAGTGGGCCGCGCGCCAAATCGGCATCTCCGATTTCACGGCCGAGGCGACGCCCGATGGAAAGGCAAAGATCGTTCAGCAACTGCAGGCTGGGGGTCACCGGGTCGCCATGCTTGGCGACGGCATCAACGATGCGCCGGCGCTGGCCCAGGCAGATGTTGGAATCGCCCTGGGCACCGGCGCCGACATTGCCATGAGCGCCGCGCCCGTGGTGCTGGTCTCTGGTTCCCTTGCAAAAGTGGATGAGATCTTTCGCCTCGCCTCGAGGACAAGTCGAATTGTGAGGCAAAATCTCTTCTGGGCGTTTTTCTATAACGTTGTCGGCATTTCGCTCGCGATTGCGGGCATTCTCACACCCATCTTCGCTGCCGCGGCGATGTTTCTTTCCAGTATCTCTGTGGTCGCCAACTCGATGCGGCTGAGCCGGCGATTCAAGTCATCGAACGGAGGCGTATGACCAACCAACCGCCGGACCTCAAATTCATGCCTGGCGCAGCAATCATGCCAGCGGCCAGGAGTCACAGGAGCCGCCGGGTTGCGCAAAGTTCTTCCATGCAACTGACGCGGGCCGCGGATTACGCTCTGCGGGCCATGATCCATCTGGCCTCTGTGCCTGCGCCAAAACGGGCCCTCTTGCCGGAACTGGCGCAGGCCACCGGGGCTCCAGAGAGCTTTCTCTCCAAGGTCCTTCAATTGCTCTGCCGGGCGGGCCTTGCCGCATCGCGTCGCGGACAATTCGGTGGGTTTGAGATTCTGCCCGCAGGCCGCGCGGCAACGGTTGCCGCAGTCATCGAATCGATTGAAGGACCAATCAGTCTCAACGTCTGTGTCGATCCCAAACTTTCCTGCAGCCGCAAGTTGTTTTGCCCGGCTCACCCCGTTTGGGTAGCCGCTCAGACGGCGATGCTCGGGGTTCTGAATGCAAAGACCATTGACGACCTGGCTGGTCATCCGCCCGCGGAGCGATGCGGATCTGCGGGCATTTGACCGGCTCTTGCACAACCGCCCGTCGTCGGTGCATCAATCCCAATGCCTGCTACCACTGCCGAGTTTGACGCTGTCCTGCCCCGATCGAGAACGCGGCTACTTGGCCGGGTGTGGCTTGAACCCTGACCATGTCCAACCTCTGATCTTTCAGCCGCCGGTTCCCGAGGGAACGACTACAGCGGTTCCACAATTACTGTATCCCGAAAACAATGCTCTCAAGTGTCTTCTTCCTAAAGAGAAGGGCACGTTCGTAAATCCACGAAGGGCACATGAATTTTGGAACTGCTCTAATGTCATTTCGCCCTCTCCTTTAAGAGGCTTGTCACGCCTGAAACAATTTGTGCGATTCTCTGATTCTTTTTTCGCGCCGCTGCTTCTTAAGAACGGGAAGCAGCAGCGTTGGCTGGAGCGTGATCACCATCTGCAGAAATCCACATGGATAGCCGCTTGAACTCCGTCCACCTTCTGCAATGGCCGCGGGCAAACCCTGTCAGCGTATCCTCTGTGCGGTCTTGAAGTCGCGGAGTCGCCGTGTCTTACGACCGTAGATGCCATTCGAGGCCTGTCCATGCACCCGATCACCGGGGTTTCTTTTCTCCGCGCCCCGGTTCCTGATAAACTGTTTTGAGTAGGTTTGCAGGCGCGTAGCTCAGTTGGTTAGAGCGCTTCCTTGACACGGAAGAGGTCGCTGGTTCGAATCCAGTCGTGCCTACCATATTAAGATTCAAAGACATCCAAGACAGTCCAATGAACAAAGACAAGCCGCTGAAAAAACAGTGGCTTTTGTCTTTTTGTGTCCAAAGGTGTACTGTGGAAGCCATGTTCCCCTGGGGGTACATCTGGGGGTATCAATTCCGACACTTGGGGGTATCGGAGGAATCCGGCCCGAAATTGGGGGTACACAAATGGCACTCACTGACACAGAAATTCGCCGCTCCAAGCCCGGAGACTCGCCCTATAAGCTCTCTGATGGTCATGGCCTCTATCTTCTGGTGAAGCCCAATGGCGGAAGGCTGTGGCGATGGAAGTATCGCTTCGATGGCAAAGAGAAACTAATGGCGCTTGGAACCTACCCTGAGTTGTCCCTAGCCGATGCCCGTGAGCGCCACGTGATGGCCCGCAGGCAGCTTGCAAACGGGATCGACCCGATGGGGGAGCGCAAGGCCGAGAAGACCGCCGTCATGGTCGCCACGGAACACACTTTCAAAAAGATTGCCGAGCAATGGCTGGAGCACTGGCGCGGCAATAAGAGTGCCCGCCACTCTGAGACAACCCTGAACCGCCTCAAGGCCAACGTCTACCCGATTCTGGGGAACCGGCCAATCGCGGAAGTCGAGCCAATGGAGCTTGTCCGGCTTGCCAAGGACATCGAAGCTCGTGGTGCCTCCGACATGGCGAAGCGGATTCTCCAGATTGTCAGCATGGTCTGCCGCTTTGCTGTGGCGCACGGATACGCCAAGCGCAACCCTGCCGCAGAGATTCGCCCCTCTGACATCCTGAAACCCACGCGCAAACAAAACATGGCGCGCATCGACGCCAGAGAGCTTCCGGCGCTGCTCCGCTCGATTGAGGTCTATGAGGGACGACAACTGACGCGGCTGGCAATCAAGCTAATGGCCCTCACCTTTGTCCGCACTAGTGAGCTGATTGGGGCGCGTTGGGAGGAATTCGACTTTAACGCCCGACGCTGGTCCATTCCTGCAACCCGGATGAAGATGAAGACGCCGCACATTGTGCCGCTCTCCTCTCAGGCCATCGAAGTCCTTGAGCTTTTGCAGACGATCTCAGGGAATGGAGCACTTGTCTTCCCCGGTGAGCAAGATGCGAACAAGCCGATGTCCAATATGACTATCCTGAAGGCACTGGAGCGAATGGGTTACAAGGGCCGCATGACTGGTCACGGCTTCCGTGGGCTTGCGTCAACCATTTTGCATGAGCAAGGTTACAATCACGACCACATCGAATTGCAGCTTGCCCACGCCCCCCGTAACGAAGTCTCTGCCGCTTACAATCATGCCCTCTATTTGGAGCCGCGCACCAGACTGATGCAGGATTGGGCCGACTTTCTGGAGCAAACGCAGCGCGGCGGCAAGGTATTGCCGTTTCGTTCTGTTGCCTAGCCACATAGCGGTCTGAATTCCAGTGACTGCCACGGACAGTTTGACAGGTGCAACAAAATCCATGACGATAGTTCCAGTAGTCTTGAACCCCGGCCCTTCGGTACCTATCACTCCGCGCTTAGCGAAGAACGACTCGGAAGAATCGCCCGGATACCTTCAGTAGTGCGAAGATACATGCCTCCGCCGCTCAGCAAGATTCAGACTGGCGTGACAAGCAATGACTCCGCCAACGTGTTCAGTTGGACTGAACCTTTGGAGAGTCTATGTCTTCTGTCAAAGCGCCATCTACATCTGAGAACCTTCCCTCCTTCATTCGCCTTCCCCTGGTAAAAGCCCGCACCGGGCTATCCAGATCGTCGATCTATTTAAAGGTTTCGCAAGGCGAATTTCCTGCTCCAATCAGCCTCGGTTCGCGTGCTGTCGGATGGCTATCGAGCGAGATTGACGAGTGGATTGCCTCCCGCGTGTGCGCGTCCCGTGGAGGTGCCCAATGACTGCCTCGTCTTGGATCGCAGAAGGCATGGAAACTTTCCTAACTGATACCGAGCCGAACATTACTTGGCTCGTGCCTGACATTCTCGCACCGGGGTGCATGACTCAGTTTTATGCTCCGCGTGGTTTGGGGAAGTCCGTCCTTGCAAACCATTGGGCCGTGACGCTTGCGGCATCAGGAATCCGTGTTTTGATTCTCGACCGCGATAATCCCCGCCTCACACTTCAATCAAGACTCCGTAGCCTCGGGGCTGATGGCCTTGACCGACTCAAGGTTATTTGCCGGGAGAAGTGCCCGCCACTGACGAAGCCCGAGAAATGGGCGGCATTCCCCTACGCAGATTACGACGTGATAATTGTCGATTCATTGGATGCCATGGCAGAAGGGATTGGGGAACAGGACAGTTCCAAGCCCGCACGCGCCATGACCCCACTGTTGGACATTTGCCACTGCGAAAACGGCCCTGCCGTCCTTTTGCTGGGCAACACCATCAAGTCCGGAGCGCATAGCCGGGGGTCCGGGGTCATTGAAGATCGGGCGGACATTGTTTACGAATTGCGGGACGGGACGGACTTTCGACCGACGGGCCAGCGGCCATGGATCGAAGAATTGCCTGCGCAGGGTGTCAGCGAATGGGCGGCGCGTAGCGCAAGGCGCAAGGCGCGGACCAAGTTTAGGTTGGCCTTGGTAGCGACAAAGTTTCGTCTTGGCGAAGAGCCTGCCCCACGAATGTGGGAAATCTCGCTTGATGACCTACCGTGGACCGTCACGGATGTGACGGCTTCCATTGATGCAGATGGTGAATCTGAACGGCTGCGCGTGGTGGAGAGAAGACGTGAGATGCGCCAAGATGGCGTCTCGAAACTCGTTGTTGAAATTGAACGACGGGCCACCAGCGGCCTGCCCCCAATACTCAAGACTGAGGCTGAGACCTTGCTGATGGCAGCGAAGTTCACCCGCAAGGATGCACGAACCATAATCGCTGACGGCTGCTTTGAGGCCGTCGCTCGGCCAGGAAAAGGGCATCCGGTCGCACTGCACTTGCATGGGAAAGACGCAACGGCGGAAATAGGAGAATCCGCAAACCGCAATAAAGACGCGGACTTCACAGATGGTGATTTCCGCTACCCGCATTTAGAGCACACGGCAGAAATCAACTCCGCTCAGACCCGCATGAATAAAGGTGATTTCCAGCCGCCTAATTCCGCCGCCGATGATCCGCTACCTGTAGGGCTGTCACCCTTTGCCGAGCGGGATAGGGCGTCAGGGCAACGGCTCTTTTTCGATTTGGAGGTATAGCATGCTGGCCTCGGAAATCATCGAGCGAATCACCAATGAGGGGGGCCAGATATGGCTGGAGGAGGACAAGGTCAGGGCGCGGCTTCCGGAAACCCTCCGCCCTCTCGTGAGCGTGATCCATTCGCATAAACCGGAACTGGTGGCCGAACTCGCCCGCCGTCCGGCTATGCCTGCCGGTGTCCGGCTTGTCTCGTGGTCCCCGAAAGACGCGCCAGTCCAATTGTCGGAGTGCTCAACGGTCACGAATGTTGACCTTTTCGTCCGCTCTACCTTGCGGCAATTGGAAGCTCTATTAACCGGCAAAGACTGGCTTGCTGGAGGATGGGGTTTGTCAGGTCTGCTTAACCGTCTGGCCGCTGTTGGTTGTCATGTGGCGCTGGTCGATCCTTCGCGGATGCTCCAATGAAAGCATCGCAGGCATGACGCAAGCATGGAAGGAAATGCTTGCGATGAACGTATTCATGGAATAGCTCACAGACGCGCAGACAAGGGAAAGGTGGTGGGTAGAGAACACGGCACACAGGAAAGCAAGCCTGTGGTTCCTGCAATGCGCACACTAGAGAGTCTATTTGCCGAGCAAGGCATGGACGAGGTCAGCATCAGCTTGGCGTACCCTTGTCCGCCGTTCCAAGACGATCCCATACACCCCGCCCTGGTTATACAAAACGGTCAACTTGCCGGTGATCCTTGCGGCTCTCATCCATTCGTCAATCTCCGAAATATCCGCAGGCAACTCAATGTTGGCTACGGACACGAAGAAGTCCTTCCGCGCTGTGATTCTGGTGGAGGGGATCGTTCTCCGGGCAATGCTGTTCATTTACGCAGGTTTCCTCTTCTATATCGCTTTATGGATCATCTTGGATGGTGCCACACGGCGTTGGATCGTTCGGCATGAACTCACCCTATAAATACACCCGTTTGTTTCAACTTGCAAATTCACAGTGGTATCCTGCGCCAGTTATTCTGCGCCTTGATAGGTGATCCGATGGCGAGTTACGAAGTGCCGCCCAAAGTCCTCGGTTCACCGGAGGAATGTGTTGAATGAAGTGTGTACAAAAGTCAGAGCGGTGGGAGAACAGACTGTGCTGCTGAACCCACTGACGCCGCACCTGGCCCGCCGCCGCCGCGCTCCTCATGTGAAACATGAGAAGAAGACATTCTTCTCATAGCTGAAAACACCCGGAGCGAAGGGATCAGTCAAGGCCGCGAAGCGCCGCCTCTGCGGGCGGAGCGAAGCGAAGAGCCTTTACGGATGTCGGAGCGGAGGGTACGCCGCGCCAGCGGCGAAAAAGCCTGATTTGCCACGATTCTCCACGAACAACCACGATTAAGGCCGATTTTGACTGATTAAGCCTTATTGACTCCGCGCCGCGACAAAATCAGGCTTTCTGAGCGTTTGTGAGCTTGTTCCCGTCCTCGCAGACCGCTCTTCGATGCCTCCCAAGGGTGACGCAAATGGCCCCCCTTAAGAGTACGCAGGTGCGTCACTATGAACCGCACAACCCAAACGGGATACAAGAGCAAAGCGGCCAGTGTGCGTCTGCGCTTTATGTTCCACTACCGCATTCCCCAAGGAGACAGCGCGCCAACCTCGTCCTGGCCTGGCGCTGCGGATCAGCACAACCTCGCCCGCCGCTGGAGAAAGACTGCGATTAACGACGGTTTCTTACGACTGCCTCACCGCTCCAACAGTAGGAACAGCCTCCGTGTTCCTCCCCTTGGATTCACCGTAGCGTCTCCGTTTCAGTTCTGCTTGCAGCTAGTTTTGCTTTTTGGCTTCGCACTGTTGGTACTTAGCTTCCTGACTCTCGTACTCCTCACAACCCTCAATAAATGACTGGGAGTTACCGCCGCAAGTGCCCGAGCCGCTGTTCTGCGCCCATTCATATCCAGCGTAGTGCCCTGAGCCTTCGTCATACGGGTTCTCTGGTTCAGTGCAATTTGCAGCGCCCCCGTTACTGTCGGACGAATTGGAGGGCGCGGAGGACCGGCAGCCAACTGTCAGCAACAA
>Ga0302319_10008028_pt1 | contig 20636 bp, 17 predicted proteins | sample Bog_T0_2_FD_203319 | JGI IMG/M metagenome (GOLD analysis project Ga0302319, IMG submission 203319) | Peat permafrost microbial communities from Stordalen Mire near Abisko, Sweden - Bog_T0_2 | ecosystem: Environmental > Terrestrial > Soil > Wetlands > Peat | place: Sweden: Abisko, Stordalen Mire... | reverse complement strand
ACATATTTTTTTTTGTGTTTTGGGGTTTTGGTGTTGGGGTTTTGGTGTTTGGGTTTTTGGTTTTGGGGTTTGGGGTTTTGGGTTTTGGGGTTAGGGGTTAGTGAAATGCTTGGGGCGCTTGTTCAGCTTGTCAAGAGGTTTTCTCGCTGTACGAACGGGAGGGTGGGTTCTCACAGAAATATGCTCAGGCGAGAGGCACCAAGTTCCCTGATCCCTTATCCCTGTTCCCTGCCATCACCACGCGCCTTCAATCCGGAAGGAGTTCAGGCCCTCGGCTTCGCGGTCTTCGAGGTAGTGCTCGACCAGGCGGTCCACGCGGCTGCCGCGGGGTCCGCGGCGCAGGCTGGCTCTCAGTTCGGCCAGGTCTTCGGCCGAGCCCGAGGCCACCACTTCGACTTCGCCTTCTTCGGTGTTGCGCACCCAGCCGCGGAGATCAAGCTCACCGGCTTCCCGCTGCACATACCAGCGGAAGCCCACGCCCTGCACCCGGCCCTGAATCAAAAAGTGAAGAACCATCGCAAGAAGTTTTACAGATGCGCCGCCCAGGCGCAACCAGCCAGGGCAATCGCATGAAGGAGGAAGACCGGAGCGAGTTGGGTTGAAAGGGCACGGCTGCGGCCGCGCCGTAGAAGGCTGCCAGGAAAAGGTCTAGCCTTCAGGCCCTGATGGATGGGGTAGCGCCGGCAAAAAACTTTCCTCCGCGGCTGGGGCCGAGGCCGTTATGCTTTTCAAAACTGCGGGGGTTGGGGTTCGTGGTTTCCCCGGTCTCAAAGTCGAGACCGGGGGCACCCGAGGTTATGCTTTTCAAAACTGCGGGGGTTGGGGTTCGTGGTTTCCCCGGTCTCAAAGTCGAGACCGGGGGCACCCGTGGTTATGCTCTTCAAGACTGCGGGGGTTGGGGTTCGTGGTTTCCCCGGTCTCAAAGTCGAGACCGGGGGCACCCGAGGGCTGGGGCGGTGAAAGAGTGGCAGGTTGGGGTTCGTGGTTTCCCAGGTGCCCAAAAGCGAGGCACCTGGGGCAACCGCGGTTCGAGAGCTGGGGAGAACGCAGGTTCCCACTTACGGCACGGCTGAGGGCATGCGCTTTCAACATAGCGAGATTTTTCGCGAGACTGGATTTGATGGGCGAGGCTGGATTCGATGGGCGAGACTGGATTCGATGGGTCCGTCATTTTGAGGGGGACATGAATCTCAATTGGGGTGTATAACGTAGCTGAACACGCTTGGACGCTCACTTCCCCAAAGCTCATCTTGCGGGCGCTTCAAGGCAGGTTCCACCCGATCGGAAGCACACAGAAACCTGGAAAGCCCTTTCCTGTTGAGGCAACCGGGGCCTGGTATTGAGTTTGTTCACCGGGTAGTTGGAGATTCCTGAGTTGCAGGCGGGCCCCATGATTGCAGCCATTCCACTGGCCGGTTCTTTTGATGACCGCCTGGTCGCGCTGTCGGTTGCAATCTCGGTGCTGGCCGCATATGCGGCGCTGGACCTGGCCGAACTGGTTACGGTGATGACGGGCTTTGCGCGCCTCACGTGGTTGTTCAGCGCAGCCGTAGCCATGGGGATCGGCATCTGCGCCCTGCATTTTGTGGGCCTGGCGGCGCTGCATCTACCGGTGCAGGTGCTGTACGACTGGCCTACGGTGGCGCTGTCGCTGGGGACCGCGACCCTGGCTTCGGGGATTTCCTTTCACATTGTGAACCGGCATCCGCTGGGTCCGGCACGTACCCTGGCCGGCAGTCTGGTGATGGGCGCCGGGATTGCGAGCATGCATTTCATCGCCATGGCGGCCATGCGGCTGCCGGCGATGTGCGTTTATTCTCCATGGCCGGTGGGGCTTTCCGTTGCCTTGGCGGTGGCGATTTCCTTTGCCGCGCTGAAACTCGGGTTCGGGCAGCGGGAAGACCGCGGCCATTGGATCTGGCACAAGTTGGCCGGGGCGCTGCTTCTGGGCGCGGCGGTAGCGGCGATGCACTACCTGGCCATGGCCTCGACGAGCTTCATCGCCGCCCCTTCGCTGCCCTTGGATCTGGATCATGCATTGGCGGTGCCCTCGGTGGGCCTGGCGGTGATCTGCCTGGGAACACTGGCCATCCTGGGCCAGACCTTGACCGTTTCGGTGGTTGACAGGCGTTTTTCGCGCTATTCCCGGCAATTGGCCGAGAGCAAGCGGCAGTTGCAGTCGATTTTTGACAATCTGACGGAATGGATTGTAGTGGTGGATCGCGACCACGGCATTGTGCAGGTGAACGATGCGGCGCTGCGCCATTTTGGCCCCGCGGTGGGGTGGATGCCGGTGGAGCGGGCGGTGGGAGCCATCGACATGTTTCTTCCCAGCGGAGAACTTCTTTCCCTGGAACAGCGCCCGGCGGCGCGGGCGCTGCGCGGGGATTTTGTACGCGACTACGAGGCCATCGTGCGCAGGAAGGACAGCGGCCTGGCCTGGGTCTGCGAGGTCAACTCGGCGCCCATCGCCAGGCAGGCGGGCGAGATCCAGCAGGTGATCATTGGATACCGTGACATTACAGAACGCAAGCAGAGCGAGGAAGCGCGGACGCGGCTGGTGTCGATTGTGGAATCGTCGGAGGACGCCATCATTGGCAAGGATATGGATGGCATCGTCACCAGTTGGAACCAGGGGGCCGAGAAGATTTTCGGGTACAAGGCGGAGGAGATGGTGGGCCGGTCCATCATGGTTTTGCTGCCGCCGGACCGCGCGGAGGAGGAGAGCGATATCATGGCCCGGATCGGCCGCGGCGAACGGGTGGAGCATATCGAAACGGTGCGCAAGAAGAAGAACGGGCAACTGATCCAGATTTCGCTGCGTGTATCGCCGATCCGGAACGCGGCCCACGAAATTGTGGGGGCGTCGAAGATAGCGCGGGACATTACCGCGACCAAACTGATGGAGCGCCAACTGCGCCAGAGCCAGAAGATGGAGGCCATCGGGCAGTTGACCGGCGGCATCGCTCACGACTTCAACAATCTGCTGGCGGTAGCGATCGGGAACCTGGGGCTTCTGGAGCGGCTTGTGGCGGGCAATGAAGCTGCGCTGATGCGGGTGCGGACGGCGCTTCGGGCGGCGGGGAGGGGTGCGGATCTGACCCGGCGGCTGCTGGCCTTCAGCAGCAAGGAGACGCTCAATCCCACCCCCATCCTGATCGAGGATTCGATCCATAACGTGATTGAACTGGCAGCGCGTGCGCTGGGCCCGGAAATCAAGGTTTCAAAGGTGCTGGACCCGTCGGTATCGGCGGTCTATGCGGATGCGGCGGGGTTGGAGAGCGCGCTGCTGAACCTGGTGGTGAATGCGCGGGACGCGATGCCCAAGGGGGGAACGCTGACGATCCACACCCAGTTGAACAACCTGGATGAGAGTTATCCGCCGGTGCAGGCGGGGGACATGAAGGCTGGCGGTTATGGGTGTGTGACCGTGACCGACACCGGGGTCGGCATGTCGCAGGAGACGCTGGAGCACGCCTTCGAGCCGTTTTTCACCACCAAACCGCGGGACAAGGGCACCGGCCTGGGGCTGGCCATGGTGTACGGCTTCGCCAAGCAGTCCGGAGGCACGGTGCGGCTTTACAGCGAGCAGGGCATTGGCACCACGGTCTGCATTTATCTACCTCTGGCGGGGCAGTCTGGCCAGCCGGCCGCGGAGCCTGTGAGGATACCGTTTTCAGCCAGGCCGGCGGGGAAGATCCTGGTGGTGGACGACGAACCGGATTTACTCGAACTCGCCAGCACGCATCTTACCGAGATGGGCTTTACCGTTCTTCAGGCCGAAGACAGCGCCAGTGCTCTGAAGGCGTTCAAGCAGTCCGGCGACATTGATCTGATGGTCACCGACGTCATCATGCCGGGCGGAATGAATGGTGTGGAACTGGCCAAGAAAGTGCGCCAGTTGAGCCCCCGGACGAGGGTCATCTTCTCTTCCGGATTTCCGGCCGACGCGTTGGCGGAAAGAAGCGGAACCACAGTGGATGGTCCGCTGCTGCACAAGCCCTATCAGCGCGCCGAACTAGCCTCCATGGTTCTGCGCGTCATGGAGGAAACAATGACGAATGAGGAGAACTGCGCGCCTGCCGGCGTGCGGGACCGCACGCAACAGCCGGACCACAGGGGCGACCGGCACAACGGGGAGAATCAATGAGGCCTGCGGTGAAGATCCTGGTCATCGACGACGAAGCGGACGTTGCGGAGTTCATCGCCGCCGCGGCCGAGGGGCTGGGCTACAAATGCGTGGTGACCACCGACGCTGCAGCGGTGCGCAAACTGTACACGCCGGACACCAACTTGATCCTGCTGGATCTGATGATGCCCGAGATCGACGGCATCGAAGTGCTGCGGGTGCTCAGCAACATGCGCTGCAAGGCCAGTATTCTGCTGATGAGCGGCATCGCCATCCGGGTGATGGAGACCGCGGAGAAGCTGGCAAGGGCGCTGGGCCTGCACATCGCGGGGCACCTGATGAAGCCATTCCAACTCTCCGAGCTGGAAGATGCGCTGCGCCGGCACGCGGCAAGCGAAGCCGTGGTGGCGGTGGAGCGCGCCGCCAGGACGGTATACCCCGACGAGACCCTGCGCAACGCCCTGGTGGGCAATGAATTCGTCTTGCACTACCAGCCGCAGATCGACCTGGAGACGGGCAACGTTTTCGGAGTGGAAGCGCTGGCCCGCTGGCAGAAGGAAGGGCGGAACCTGGTCTATCCCGACAACTTCATTCCCCGTGTGGAGGCGCTGGGGCTGATCGACGATTTCGGCTGGCTGGTGGCGGAGCGTGGAATGTCGGAAGTGAAGCGGTTCGCGGATGGGGACCGGGTTGCGCCGCGGCTGGCCCTGAATGTCTCGGTGCATTCGCTGCGCGATTTGCAATTTCCCGACACCCTGATGTCGATGCTGAAGAAACATGGCCTGCCCGCCGACGGGGTGATGATCGAGATCACCGAGAGCGGGCTGATCGACGAGCTCTCGCGCTCGCTCGACGTGTTGGCGCGGCTCAGGGTGAAGAGCGTGCAGTTGTCGATTGACGATTTCGGGACCGGCTACGCGATGATGCAGCAACTGGTGGCCATTCCCGCCACCGAGCTGAAGATCGACAAGATTTTCGTCCTCAACATGCAGATGAACAACAGCGACCGGGTGATGGTGCAAAAGACCATCGAGATCGGGCACGAGCTGGGCATGAAGGTAACGGCGGAGGGCGTCGAGACGCGCGAGCAACTGGAATTTCTGCGCCGGCAGGGCTGCGATTCGGCGCAAGGGTATTTCTTCAGCCCTCCGCTTCCGGCCCATGAGATGGTCTATTGGCTGGATGCCTACCGATCGCGCCCCATGAATTGAAGAGTGCCGGTCCAATCCCCGGGCCCAGGAGCGCGGGATTCAAAGCAGCGCGGCGATTATACTGAGGCTGTGAAAGCCTCATCGTATCCCGTATTGCCCAGCCGCAAGGAGTTTGTCGCGCTCGCCAAAGAGCACACGCTTGTCCCGGTCTGCCGGATTTTGTCGGCTGACCTGGAGACCCCGGTTTCGGCGTTTCTGCGCGCCGCCTGGGGGGAGCGCGAGTGTTTCATGCTGGAGTCGGTGGAGAACGGCGAGCAGGTGGGCCGCTACACCTTCATCGGCTTGCAGCCGTTCAAGCGGATCGTGGCGCGGGGCCGGCTGATCACCATCACCGAGGGCAGCAAGGTGGTCGAAGTGGAGGACGATATCTTCGCCGTGCTGCGCCGGGCCCTCGGCGGGCACAAGCCGGCGCGACTCCAGGGGCTGCCGCCGTTTACCGCCGGGGCGGTGGGCTTTTTTTCCTATGACGCGGTGCGCCAGATCGAGCGCCTGCCCGAATTGGCCGCCGATGAGCTGGGGGTTCCCGACGCCTGCCTGCTGTTTTTCGATGAAGTGCTGGCCTTCGACCATGTGCGCAAGGAGATCTGGCTGGTGGTCACCGCCGACGTCACGCGCGGCAAGGCTGCCCAGGACCCCGGCGGCGCCTACGACAAGGCCGTCGAGCGCCTGGACAAGCTCGAGAAGCGCCTCGCGCAGCCGCTGCCCACTTTCAAGGAGCACCAGGGCAAGAGCAAGCTCAAAGTGAGGCACCGGACAGCCAAAAAGGACTTCCTGGCCGCCGTCAACCGCACCAAGGACTACATTGCGGCGGGCGATATCTTCCAGGCCGTGCTGTCGCAACGCTTCGATGTGGAGCCGGAGGCCGACAGCTTCCAGGTCTATCGCGCCCTGCGCACTGTCAATCCCAGCCCCTACATGTACTTTCTGCGTTTTTCCCCGGATGGTCCGCTGGGCGAGCGTCCGGACAAGCCCAAGCATCTCTTCAAGAAGATAAAAGCGCGCCCGGCGCAGACCCTGGAATTGGCTGGCTCGTCGCCCGAGCTGCTGGTGCGCGTGCATCAGGGCAAGGTGGAGTACCGGCCCATCGCCGGCACCCGGCCTCGCGGGGCAAGCGAGGAGGAAGACGCAGCCCTGGCCGAGGAGATGATCCACGACGAGAAGGAGCGCGCCGAGCACGTGATGCTGGTGGACCTGGGCCGCAACGATGTGGGCCGGGTCAGCCAGTTCGGCTCGGTCAAGGTGGAGCGGCTCATGTTCGTTGAGCGCTACTCGCACGTGATGCACATCGTGAGCACCATCGAGGGCCGCATCAAGCCGGAACTGACCGCTGTTGACGCCCTGCGCGCCTGCTTCCCCGCCGGCACGCTTTCCGGCGCGCCCAAGGTGCGGGCCATGGAGATCATCGAGGAACTGGAGCCGGCGCGGCGCGGAACCTACGGCGGCGCGGTGCTCTACGCGGATTTTTCAGGGAATCTGGACTCCTGCATCGCCATTCGCTCCATGCTGGCCGTGGGCGGCAAGGGCTACGTGCAGTCCGGGGCGGGCATTGTGGCCGACTCCGTGCCCGAACTGGAGCACGCCGAATCGATCAATAAAGCTCAAGCCGTGATCCGGGCCATCGAGCGGGCGAGAGAGATGTAGGGCCGGTCTTCCTGTCAAGGCGCGACAGCGGCCTCAACAGCCTCCCGAAACGCTTGAAAACTGTGCGACGTGTTTCTGGTAGGCTCCATGTGCTGAGCGACGTTGCGAGCCAGTTCAATCTTGCGCAAGCCCGACTTGAAGTAGCCAGCCCTCTGGAATATCAACTCCAGCGCTTCCCAGGTTCGGCCGCCGACAGCATCGGGATCGCGGTACCGCTCCCGCTGGGGAATGGTGACTGGCACTTTCGGGTATTGGGTCCGCACCGCTTCCCAATCGCCGAAAAACCATGACTCCAGTTCCTCAATCGCAATTCGGTTCACGATCTGGAATCTCCCGCCGGCTTGAACGGCGTTCTTGCTCAACAATTTCGCCTGCTCCGTCGCCGCCTCCAACTTCGCTTTCAATTCTTTGCAATCGCCGTCGTCGCGGTCGACCAAGACAAGGATTCGCCAGTTCTCCGGCAACCAGGCTTTGTAACCGCGAAGTCGAGCGGGAAGTTTCTTCAGCAGGTCGGACTTGCCTTGGAAGCGGATGATGTCGAAATCGACTCCTGGCATGACGCGCGGAAGCAGGTTGTTCATCGCCGCTTCCGCCGACTCTTCCTCGACAAACACAATCAACCTTTCCAACATTACTTGCGCCCCCGGAGCAAAGCCCTCGGCTCTCCGTGGTTGACCAACGGATCACCCATTCCGAAAAAGCCTTCCATCCACAGATCGCCGAGCTTCCCTCCCTGCTCGATTTGCTCTGGGATGCCTTTTATTTCACTTGCCTGCATGGCTTGCGTGAACCCGCGCTCATCCCGATACAAAATGCGAACTTCCTTCGGCTTCACGGCGTTAAGGAGGAATGGCGAATGGCTGGTGATCAGTAACTGCGAATTGGCCGAGGCCTCCCGGCACACTTCGGCTAATTCCGGCAGAAGTCGCGGGTGAAGGAAGTTTTCCGGCTCTTCCAGTCCAATGAAGTGCGGCGGCTCCGGATCGTAAAGAACGGTTAGATAAGACAGCATCTTCATTGTTCCGTCGGAGGCGAACTTGGCGAGGATGGGCTTATCGAAAGGGGCGTCCTTGATCTGCAACAAGAGGTTGCCGTTCGGCATCTGTTCGCTGATTACATTCTCGAGCCGTGGAATTCGCTGACGAAGGACCTCGAAGATATGTTCCAGGCGATCGGGGTGCTGCTCCTTGAGATACTGGATCACATTCGGCAGGTTGTCCCCACTCTTGCTAAGCCGTTCTTGTGGACCAGCCTCGGGCTGTTCGCGCGTCCGTTCGACCGAAAGGTAAGAGACATACCAGTCGGTAATGAACTCACGAAGCGCCGCAACGCGAGGATGGTCGGAAAGCTGGCCCAGAGTGTTGACCGCAATTAGGTCGGGGGATCTGAGAGATGTCTTTACCCGCTTGGCTTGCTCGTCAGGATCTTCCCCGCTGACTGCATCTCCCTCGCCGTTGTGAAATTCCAGGAACTTGAAAGGATTGCCGAAGTTTTTCCTGCGCCATCGCAACGACTCCTCCACCACCACCGGCCCCTTCGACCCCTCGTCGATTGCCAAAGCGTAGGTAATGACAGGGCTACCCGGCCGTTCCCTGTATTTCAGTTGGAACTGGATTGGCCCATCGGCCCCGCGACTCTTAAGCTCCTTGCTTCTTCCACGGCGGTCCCACGCATGACGCAAGCCGGACTGAAAACACTCCGATAGGAAGTTGAAGACATCGAAGACGGTGGATTTTCCGCTGCCATTCGGGCCCAGCAGAACCGTGATGGGCGTCATATCCTTGAACTCCACGTCTCGCAGGGCGCGGTAATTCACGACTTTCAGCGATTCAATACGCGGTATCCCCGCTGCGCGCCTGTTTCGCTTTTGAATCATGCTCTTAGCCCTTCCAGTTTCTTCTAACCAGAATACCCTCGGATTTCACATCTCAGACAGAAATCGGCCCGAGAGAAGGCGGATCACGTCCCTTGGTTTTGCAGGGGTTGACTTCGAAGAGAGGCGTATTGCCTCTTTTACTCCGCGCCGAAGAGGCGGCGGAAGAATTTGCCTACGCTGGAAAAGAAGCCGGGCTTTTTCCTGGGCTCGGCCGGAGCGGCGCCCGAAGCTGGCGCGGGATTGGCGGGCGCGGGCGGCTGCGCTTCGGCGGCGGCTGGGGGAGCGTGGTCCGCGCTCTTGTAGACCAGCGGCTCAACCACCTGCGGTGGGGCGGAGCCTTGGTTGAGCGCACTCGGAGCGGGCTTGGGCGTGGGCGCCAGGCCCTCGCTCTGGGCCAGCGGAAACTCGTTGCCGCCCTTGGCCGGAGGCGGACAGCCGCAGGGCTCTTTCTCGTTGTCCACCACTTGGTGCAGGTCGCCGCGCTCGAACATTACCCGCTGGCCGGGCTGCACGCGATAGACGCCGTTGTCGAAAACGCTGCTGACCAGCACGTAAGGCGCATTGGTCCCGGTGTTATCGACGCAGGTGTCGCCGTGCTGGCCCAGCCGGACCTTGACCTCGGCGGCGCCGGGAGCGCCGATGAGGATGCGGAAGTCGGGGGTGAGCAGGATGTCGGCGTTGCGGCCGTTGGCGAAGCTCGAGGCAAAGCTCATTTCGAGAGCCCCGCTGTCCATGGCCAGCATCAGGCCGGGGGTTTCGCCGGCCGGGACGCTGGAGTCGGCGGCCAGCTTAACGGTGGTGGAGGCGCAGACGCGCAGCACGCCGCGATGGGGCAGCACCACGTTGGTGGTCTGGCTTCCGGAGGTGACGGTTCCGGCGGCCACGATGATGGCCTTGCCCTGAGAGACTTCCAGGGCTCCGGTGACCTTGGCGGCGGCATCGGGATTCCTGGTGTCCAGCGGAATGATGGCGATGGGGCCGGCGTCCGGGGCCGGGGAAGCCGGAGCCTGGGCGAGAAGGACGGGGGCGAGCGAAAACGGCAGCGCGAGGAGTGAGAGGATTCCGGCGAAAAGGGTCTGCCGGCATGACCGCTTTGGGGCGAAATGGGTGGAAAACAATCTCGGCCCCGCTCCGGACGGGGCTCTTCCTCGGGCTTTGAAGGCCGGGCCATTCTTCGAGATGGGCAGGGATTCTGGCATGGCGGCTACATGCTCAGGAAGTTGCGGATCATCTGGTGGCCGCCTTCGGTGAGGACGCTCTCGGGGTGAAACTGGACGCCCTCGATGTTCAGGGTGCGATGGCGCAGGCCCATGATCACCGAGCGCGAGCCGTCGGCTGCCGGGGTGCGGGCCGTGACGATGAGTTCGGCGGGCAGTGAGTCCTCGGCGACGATCAGCGAGTGATAGCGGGTGCAGGTGAGGGGGCTCTTGAGAGAGGCGAAGATGCCCTGGCCGTCGTGCTCCACGGGGCTGGTCTTGCCGTGCATCAGGTGCTGAGCGCGGACCACCTGGCCGCCGAAGGCTTCGCCGATGGCCTGGTGGCCCAGGCAGACGCCGAGGATGGGCGTCTTGCCCGCCATGTGGCGAATCAGCGGGACCAGGATGCCGGCTTCGCCGGGAGTGCAGGGACCGGGCGAGAGCAGAATGCGGTCGGGATGCAGCGCCTCGACCTCCTCGACGGTCAGCTCGTCGTTGCGATAGACCTCGACCTCGGCGCCCAGTTCTCCCAGGTACTGCACCAGGTTGTAGGTGAACGAATCGTAGTTGTCGAGAACGAAGACCATGGTGAAGTCCAGTGTAGCGCGCGAGCCGGCAAGCTCGGGTTGGAGCGAGCTGGTTGCGCAGGGCAATCGCAAGAAGATGGCGGCTCATATCGCAAAGCCCCCGGCTCCGCCGCGGGATATTTACAAATCGAGGCCTGGGGCGCCCAGTTTTGCCAATCCCGATTCCGTATCCCTATTCCCCAATCCATGGCCTTTGCCTTCCCGTACAATGTTTTCCAATGCTGTCCGAGAGGAGAGTCACCATGAGGCCATCCTTCAGCCTGGGCATTGAAGAGGAATATCAGACCATCGATCCGGTCACTCGCGATCTGCGCTCCCACATTCAGACCGAGATGCTGGCGCAGGGCAAGATGCGGCTGCAGGAGCGGGTGAAGGCGGAGATGCACACCTCGGTGGTGGAGGTGGGGACGCGGATCTGCCGCAATATCGACGAGGCGCGCGAGGACATTTACGAACTGCGCCGGGAGATGATCAAGCTGGCCAGGGAGCACAAGCTGGTGCTGGTGGCTGGCGCGACCCATCCCTTTGCCGACTGGCGTACGCAGGAGATCTATCCCGATCCGCGCTACCACCAGGTGGTGAAGGATCTGCAGTTGGTGGCCCGCGCCAACCTGATCTTCGGCCTGCACGTGCACGTGGGCATCGAGGACCGCGAGGCGGCCATCCGCATCATGAACTCGATGCGCTACTTTTTGCCCCACATCATGGCCCTGGCGACGAACTCGCCTTTCTGGCTGGGGTTGAACACCGGTTACAAGGGTTACCGCGCCAAGGTCTTCGAGAATTTTCCCCGCACCGGCATCCCGGACGCGTTCTCCAGCTACTCGGAGTTTGAAAACTATGTGAGCCTGCTGGTGCGCACCAACTGCATCGACAACGGCAAGAAGATCTGGTGGGATATCCGGCCGCATCCGTTCTTCAACACGGTGGAGGTGCGGGCCTGCGACATTCCCCTGCGCGCCGAGGAGACGGTGGCCATCGCCGCGCTGATCCAGGCGACGGCGGCCTATCTTTACAGGCTGCACGAGGCCAACCAGGACTTCCGGCAGTATGCGCGGCCGCTGCTGATGGAAAACAAGTTTCGCGCCGTCCGCTACGGGCTCGACGGCAAGCTGATCGACTTTGGCAAGCAGCAGGAAGTGCCGCTGCGCGACCTGATGGAAGAGTACCTGGCGCTGGTCGATCCGGTGGTGGACGAGTTAGGCAGCCGGGAGGCCATCGACGGGGTGCGCACGATCATGGCCAGGGGCACCGGCGCCGACCGCCAGCTCAGAGTCTTCGAGGAGTCGCACGGCGACTTGAAGGCGGTGGTCGATTACATGGCCGAGGAAACCGCCGCGGGGATGTAGGGAGCTCACGATGGCGAGAAACGGAGCCGGATGCGCGGGGGCCCGATTTTGGGGCTGGGCGAGAAGCCGCGACAGGCATTTCGCCCATTTCTTTCCGGGGCCATTTCCGGTAACCTCACATCATAGGCACCCCGAGAGCCGATCAGGAGCACCGAAGCCGACGCATGACCGAATCCGCCGCCCACCTGCTTTCGCTGGACTATCCGGCCGAGTTCATCCCCGGCGCACGCTCGGCTGTGACCACCTGCCTGCGTATCGATCCGAAAGAGAAGGTGACGCTGATTACCGATCGCGTGACCGAGCCGATTGCCGCCGCGCTGGGCGCACAGTTGGCCGAACGGGGCTGCCCGTGGAACGCGTTTGTGCTGGAGGATCTTGCTCCGCGCCCGCTGGTGGATATGCCCGCGGCGGTGCTGGCGGACATGGAGACCTCGCAGGTGTCGATCTTCGCGGTGCAGGTGCAGGCCAACGAGCTGCACTCGCGGATGCAGATGACGGACGTGGTGAACCGCCGCCACATGCGCCACGCGCACATGGTGAACATCAGCCCGGAGATCATGTGCCAGGGGATGCGGGCGGACTTCAACCTGGTGGACCGGCTCAGCCAAAAAGTGCTGGAACGGGTGCGCAAGGCAAGCCGCATCCGCGCGACGACGGCGGCGGGGACGGATATCACCGCGGAAATGAATCCCGGCTACAAGTGGTTCAAGACTTCGGGCATCATCTCGCCTGAAAAGTGGGGCAACCTGCCGGGCGGCGAGTGCTTTACTTCGCCGGGGGAAGTGAACGGCACGTTTGTGGTGGACGGGGTGGTGGGAGACTGGCTTTGCGCCCGCTATGGATTGCTGGCCGCGACGCCGCTGAGCATCGAGATTGCCGGCAATCGCATTGTGAGCTGCTGGAGCGAGAACAAGCAGCTCGAGGGCGATTTCTGGGCCTACACCCACACGGACGAAAACTCCGATCGCGTGGGGGAGTTCGCCATCGGCACCAACCTGGGGGTGGAGCGGGTGATCGGCAACATTTTGCAGGACGAGAAGTTTCCCGGCATCCACATTGCTTTCGGGAACCCGTACGGCGAGCACACCGGGGCTCCGTGGCGTTCCGGCACGCATATTGACGTGGTGGGCCTGGGGTTCAACATCTGGCTTGAATCGGAGGCAGGCGAGGAGCAGATCATGCGCGAGGGGCGCTTTTTGATCGCGGCCTGAAAGGGCTCGGGTGGCCGGGGCGCTCTCGACTGGACTTCATTCATGGACATAGGGTTTGGCTGGCGGATAGACTGGCAGTCAGCTCCCAAGCAAGGAATAGGCGAGGACTCGCTCCGACTTCATGGCCGCTCAACTTTCGTTCATCGGATTCGCCTGGAAGAACCTGTGGCGCAGGCGTCTGAGAACGTTGCTGACGCTGGGCGGGATTGGCATGGCCATCGGCGCGTTTGTGGCCCTGGTGGGATTCTCGCGTTCCTTTGAAACCGAGTGGCTGCGCATTTATACCAGCAGCGGCACGGACATCGATGTGGTCGAGAAGACGTTCATGAACACCTCGGTGGATGAGTCGTTGGAGACCCGGTTGCGGGCGGTGGCGGTGGTGGACCGGGCGGAGCCGATGATGTACAACATCATGGACCTGACCCCGGAGATCAATGCGCTGGTTTTCGGCTGGGAAGCCGATTCCTACGAGTTCAATTCGCTGACTTTCACGGCGGGCGGGCGCTTTCATGACGACAAGCCGGAGATCATCCTGGGCGAGCTGCTGGCGCGGAACCTGAACAAGAATGCCGGAGATACGGTGGAGATGCAGGGCGCGAGCTTTCTGGTCACGGGCATCTACCGTGGCGGCACGGCGCTGGAGGCGGGCGCGGTGATCATGCCGCTGCATCAATTGCAGCAGATTTCGAGTTTGCAGGGGAAGGTGTCGGGATTTCATGTGCGGCTGCGTCCGTTGCCGGAGGGCGAATCCCACGAACACTATTTGAAGCGGGCACAAGCGATGATCGAGGCGGCCCTGCCGGGGCTGAACGCCCAGCCGGCGGCGGAGCGCGCGGCCAACAACCAGTTTGTGACCTTGGCCAAGGCCATCGCCTGGGGCACATCGTCGATCGCGTTGATGATGGGTATTCTGGGCATTGCCAACACCATGGTGATGTCGGTCTACGAGCGCACGCGGGAGATTGGAATTCTGAGGGCTATCGGTTGGAAAGGCTGGCGGGTGATGATGCTGATCGAGATGGAGGCCGTAGTGCTGGGCTTCGGCGGCGGGTTTCTCGGCATCGGGTTTGGATGGGGCGTGCTGCGCTTGCTTTCCGCCTTGCCGCAAACGGCGAGCATTGTCTCGCCTTCGCTGTCACCGTTCTATCTGTTCCAGGCGCTGGGGATTGCCGTGGTCTCCGGTTTGGTCGCCGGGGCCTTTCCGGCCTGGCGGGGCGCGCACCTTTCGCCGGTTGAGGCGTTGCGCCACGACTGAGTGAGCGAGGGGGGGTGGACGAGTCCCGGGCGTCACTCGATTTCCCGCGAAAACCGCTCCTGGAGCACTCGCCGCAGGACCTTCCCGTTGTGATTCTGGGGCAAGCCGCCGGGGTCGAGAATCCAGATGCGGCGGGGCGATTTGTAGGGCGCAAGACGCTGCCGGCACCAGTCCAGCAGTTCGGATTCGATGGCCGGGGAGCCCTCGCGCAGTTCGACGGCGGCGACCGGAATCTCGCCCTTCTCCTTGTGGGGCAGGCCGAAGGCGACGGCGCGCGCAACGGCCGGATGAGCCTCGATGGCACTTTCCAGTTCGCGCACGTAGACCGAGTAGCCGCCGCACTTGATGACGTCCTTCATGCGACCGACCAGGCGGATGAGGCCGAAGCAGTTGCGGGTGGCGAGGTCGCCGGTGCGCAGCCAGCCGTCCGTGGTCAGCAGGTGCTCGGCGTCGCCCTTGTCCTTCCAATAGTGGGGAGAGAGGCCGCGGCGGCGGACCTGGCACTCGCCGGTTGCGCCGGCCCGGACCGGACGCCCGTTTTCGTCCACCACGCGGATGTGAAAGGGCGGCAAGGGGAAGTAGAGGTCGCCGCTCGAGGGCAACAGCGACAACTCCACGCCCATCATGGCCAGGCCGCCCAGCTCCACCATTCCGTAGCCGTTGAGGAGCACGGGCGGAATGCGCCGCCCTGCCGGCAGACGCACCAGAGCGCCGAACTTCCGCAGTTGTTGGCGAACCTCGCTGGGCAGGTGGTCGCTGGCCGAGAGCCACGCGCGCACAGTCTTGAGCCGGGCCGGGTCAGGATGGCTGTTGACGAGGCGGGCGAACATGGCGGGCACGCCGACAAACGTGGTGATGCCGTAGCGCTCGACAAGGTCCAGAGCACTGGCGAGGTCGAAGCGATCGAGGAAGCAGCCGCGAATGCCGGCCATCAAGCCGTAGAGCGCGATGCTGACCGCCATGATGTGCGACCAGGGCAGAGCGATCAACGCGAGGTCGCGGGGGCCGAGAAACAATCCGGCCAGCACGGTGGATGCGCGCGCCCCGAGCAGGGCATTGCTGGACAGCGCCGCTCCTTTGGGAAAACCGCTGGTTCCGGAGGTGTGGAAAACCGCAATGGTCGCGGTTGGATCGAGGTCGGTGGGCGGGAACGACGGAGCAATGCCTGCGTTGGCGCCGGGATAGCGCTCAAATCCTTCCAGGGTCCCGATCTCGTCGTCGGCCTGAATCCATGTGCGCACATTGAGGGCGGCGCGGTCTGCGATGGCGCGCTCGAAGACGGCTTTGTCCGTGACCACGATCTCGGCGCCGCTATCGGCGAGGATGCGGCGCACTTCAGAGAGAGAGAGCTGCGGGTTGAGCGGGACGGCGACGCCTCCGGCGCGGATGATGGCCAGGAACCAATGAAAGCACTGCCGGTTATTGCTGCGATAAATGGCGACCGGCTGCCCGGGGCGAAGCTGGATGGCGCGGCGGAGAAAGGCGTCGATGGCGCGGATGTCGGCGTGCAGTTCGGCGAGGCGGAACGGCCCGTCGTCGCCGACCGAGACTTCGCAATCCCCCTTGCGGCGGACCAGTTCGTCCACCAGGTTGGCGACGGTGACGCGGAGGTCGCGGGCGAGTTGAATGCGGCTGAAGAGGTTCATTGCGCAGAGACCGGTTTGCGGCCCCAGTCGCTGGCCACGCAGTAATGGAAGAGGCGGTCGAGGTAGTCGAGCACCGGCGGCGGGCACACTCCCGCCGGGCCGAGCAGGCGCTCGGCGTTGGTGGTGTCAAACTGCATGCGCATGGTGAAGTAGTCGCGGTAGGCGCGTCCGTCGCGCAGCACGCGGCGCTTTCGTCCCCATAAGGAGAGGAACAGCAGCGGCCGGATGGCGGCAAAGAAGAACTTCGGGTCGACGTAGCGCGGCTCGGGCGCATGGAAGTACTCCATGGCGCGCTGCGCGACCTGCTGAATGGTTGCGCTGCCGCGTGGGCCGGCGCAGAGATGGACCGTGACGCCGAGGGCGGCCTGGTCAAAGAGCAGCCGGGCAACGGCGGTAGCGACAAAATCGACCGGCACAATGTCCAGCACCGCGTCGGGAAAGCCGGGCACGGTGCGCCACAATCGGCGGGCGTAGATCTTGAGCGGCCAATACATCATTTTGAAGCTGGAGGTGACGCCGGTGCGAGAATCGCCCACGATGATGCTGGGACGCAGAATCATGCCGGGCAGGGCGCCGAGGCGCGAGCGGACCAGCGCCTCCGCTTCGGCCTTGGTCTGTTCGTAGGTGTTGCGATAGGCCTGGCCGACCGCGAGTTCGTCTTCGCGCACCAGCCCGGTGCGCTCACCCGCCACGTAGGCCGTGCCGACGTAGGCCAGGCTGCGAAGGCGGCTCATGCCGGCGGCAAAGTCCAGCATGTGGCGCGTGCCCTCGACATTGATGCGGCGCGCCTCGTCCAGCGAGTGATCGAAACGTACGGTGGCGGCGGAGTGAATCACGCGGGTCGTCTCGGCAGTGAGGCGCTCGCGTGCGGCGGTTTCCAAGCCGCAGTTGGGCTGGCCGACATCGCCGCTGTAGACCTCGACGCGGAATCGCTCGGCAGCGGGAACGATGGAATCGGCGCGCTGCCGGCCGGTTTGGCCGGCCCGGTCGCGGACGAGCAAGGCCAGGCGGGCCTGGGGATCGCGAGACAGGAGTTCGCGGACCAGTTGCACGCCGAGAAAGCCGGTCGCGCCGGTGACAAGGATCAGTTCTTCGCTCTGCATTCGGGATTTGGCCTCAATGCTCGAACCACTCGACGGGCGGGGAAAGAAGACCCTTCGGCGCCTGGGCGACGGGAAAGTTATGGCTCATTATAGTGTGCCAGCCGACGCTGCCGGGCGCAGACACGCTGACTCCCCAGTCCCGGGAAGCGGAGCCGACTTTGCGGCAGCTTGAGGCCGGCGGCACGACCGGCGGTTTCCGCCGCCGCGCGCTCGCTGGCCTGGCACCTTTTTGGCCGGCCGGATCATCTAAGTCTGTGCCATGACAAATCCCGTTTCGCAAGCACTGCGCACGCTGGGCAAGTCCGACCTTCAACTGACCCCGATCGGCTTTGGCGCCTGGGCCATTGGCGGAGGCAACTGGGAATTCGCCTGGGGACCGCAGGACGACAACGAGTCCATCGCCGCCATTCATCGGGCGCTCGAACTGGGCGTCAACTGGATCGACACGGCGGCGATTTACGGTCTGGGGCACTCGGAAGAGGTGGTTGCCCGGGCTCTAAAGTCCTCGTCCCACAAACCTTACGTCTTCACCAAGTGCTCCATGCGCTGGCACGCGGACCGATCCATCTACCGCTCGCTGAAGGCCGCCTCGCTGGCCGAGGAACTGGATGGCTCGCTGCGCCGGCTGGGCGTGGAGACCATCGACCTCTACCAGATTCACTGGCCGGACCCGGAGGCGGAGATCGAGGAAGCCTGGGAGACCCTGGCCCGCTTCCGCGAACAAGGCAAGATCCGCTGGATCGGGGTCTCCAATTTCAATGTCGCGCAACTGAAGCGGGCCTTGAAGATTGCTCCCGTTACCAGCCTTCAGCCGCCCTACTCGATGCTGCGCCGGGCCATCGAAGCGGAGCTTCTGCCGTTTGCCCAGGCCAACGGCATCGGGGTCATCAACTACTCGCCCATGGTCTCCGGCCTGCTGACCGGCAAGATGACGGCCGAGCGCATCGCCGCATTTCCCGCCGACGACTGGCGCCGGCGCTCGGTGGAGTTCAATGAGCCGCGGCTGAGCCGCAATCTTCGCCTGGTGGAGTTGCTGAGGGAGATCGGCAACGGCTACGGAGTGGCTCCCGGCGTGGTGGCCGTGGCCTGGACGCTGCATCACCCGGCCATTACCGCCGCGATTGTGGGCGGGCGCAGCGCGCAGCAGGTGGAAGGGCTGGCCGCGGCGCTGGATTTTCGCCTCAGTGAGGAAGAGTACGGGCGCATCAACGGGTTTCTGGCCTCCAACCCGGTTTGAGGCTGGTTTTCGCGCCCAAGCCAAAAAGAACCCGGCCAAGGCCGGGTTCTTTTGCAGCGAAGGAGGAAACGCGTCTACATGGCCGCAACAAAATCGGGAACAATCATGGCTGCGTGCTCCTGGAGCAACTGCGTCATGCGCGCCGCCATGCCGCTATAGAGAGCCGCGGCGCGGAAGGCATTGACGCGAACGCCTTCACTGGCCTGCGAAAATCCGTACTGGGCCAGCGCCATCAGGACGCATACGCGAATCTGCATCGCATCGCTGCGCAGGGTCTCGACAAGGAGGCGATCGACGCCTTCGATGCGGCGGTCGGCAAAATCGGCCATTTCCAGCATCACCCGGGCATTCTGATACATGACCCAAAGGCCTTTGGGGCCTTCCATGCGCTGCCAGGCGTCCTGAGGAGTGGCGCTGATTCCTTCTTTCCAGAGGAACTGGTCGCTCAATTCGCGGGCGCTCCAGTCGGGCCGGAGCCGCGCCAGGAGGGAGTCCCACGTCTGGTTATTGCGCCGGCGCACACCCGCGCGCCAACGGGCAAGGTAGAGTCCTACACCCGCAATGGCCGCGATCTGGAGCAAGGTCAGAATCATCGATCGTCCTTCGACGGGGAAAAGGTAACCATGCGATCCGTAGCGGCAACCCGTGTTCCTTTTTCCCGGTACACCATACTTTTATCAGAAAGCGAAGCATTTGTTTAGTGAAATCTGCGTTCTTGCGCTCTTTTATGATAAATGAAAGTACTCAATGGGGTAGGGCACCTAAGTAACCGTTGTCCATAAACTGTCCCACTTCGGTCCGAGAGCACAGAAGCAGTGGACCTTCCGGGCCGATCTGGCCATCAGGATTGGTCTGCCTGGCGAAGCAGGGGGGAGGGATCAACTCCCGCGGATGAGCTGCGACGGCCGAGTCCGCAGGGAGCCCGCCGGCGGCTGGCGTCAGGGTTGGTTGCGCTTTTCCGTCTTGGCCATGGAGGAATCTGTCAGCGCGATGCGGGTGGTCCTGGCAGTACCGGCCAAGGCCAGCAGGAAGCCCTGCATCTGCGGGCTGAATTCCCGCCGCTTGGCCTCGGCATGGGAGAAGCTGTAGACCCAATAGAGAAGCGAGGCGAGGTAGCTGGCCACCTCGACCTGATTCAGAAGCGCATACTGCGCTTGCGTCGTAAGGTGCGTACGCAGCATCGCCACGACCAGGCCGACAAGGGAGTAGAAGCCGAGGCCGGTGGCGATCTGGAGTTCGCGGTCCCGCCAGCCGATGGACAGCAATTGGCTGCATCCGGCGAGCGCAAGGAACAATAGGACTCTGAGAATTGAGGTGGTTTGCCCGAGGCGCATCAGAAGATGCCACTGCGGCGGAAAATTGCCGAACCCAGGGATGACGGCGAAAGGCCAGATGGCCGCGCCAAGGGCCAAAACGAGGCCGCTAATGACCAGGAGTGAGCCGCGGGGAAGGGACGCCCGGAAGGGACGGAGCACCGACCAAGTCAACTCGACCAGAATGCCGAGTTCAAGGGCCGATTCCACAACTATCTGGGCCAAATAGACCGCGAAATAGCTGGCAGGGAAGAAGCGAATGATTGGATATGCCACGGCTGCGCCGAGCAGATCCCAAGCGCAGTACGCGAAGAAAATTGGCAGTGTGCGCCAGACACGGCGATAAACGAGCAGCCCGACAACAGCCGCCTCAGTGGCGACCCCAACAAGCCAAAGTGCGTTGTCCAGACTCATCGTCAATATCGCTTTTGACCCACTTGTCGCGGTGAATCAAGTGTAGCAGTCATTCCGGTGCGGTCACCGGAGAACTGGCCAACTAGGCTGACCTTGTGATGTTGCCAGTCGGCATCGGGGGCAGCGGGTTCACGGGGTGCGAGCTAGCGACAGCCACGTTGCCAGTGGGCATCGGAGGTAGCGGATTCACCGGGATAGAGCTAGAGGCGCTCATGTTGCCAGTTGGCATCGGGGGCAGCGGGTTCACGGGGTGCGAGCTAGCGACAGCCACGTTGCCGGTCGGCATCGGAGGCAGTGGGTTCACCGGGATGGAGCTAGAGGCGCTCACGTTGCCAGTTGGCATCGGGGGCAGCGGGTTCACGGGGTGCGAGCTAGCGACAGCCACGTTTCCTGTAGGCATGGGGGGCAGCGGGTTCACCGGGATGGAGCTAGAGGCGCTCATGTTGCCAGTCGGCATCGGGGGCAGCG
>Ga0302319_10008026_pt1 | contig 20637 bp, 11 predicted proteins | sample Bog_T0_2_FD_203319 | JGI IMG/M metagenome (GOLD analysis project Ga0302319, IMG submission 203319) | Peat permafrost microbial communities from Stordalen Mire near Abisko, Sweden - Bog_T0_2 | ecosystem: Environmental > Terrestrial > Soil > Wetlands > Peat | place: Sweden: Abisko, Stordalen Mire... | reverse complement strand
AATAAACAGACCCCGACCGTATCGAGCCCACCTGCGGCCACGGCGATCGCCTACGGCCAGATACTGGCCAGTTCCACCTTGAGCGGTGGTGTGGTTACCAACTCGGCAGGCGCGACGGTGGACGGCAGTTTTGCGTGGACCACGCCCACCAATGCGCCTGTGGCAGGCCTGTCCAGCCAGTCAGTGACGTTCAACCCTGCCGATACGACTGATTACATTGCAGCCACGGGCAATGCGAGAATACTGGTTTATACTACTAACGGCGGTGGGACGACGCTCATCAGTAACAGCGGCATGTATTGCGAGTTGTTAAATCATCCTGAGGAGACGGTGATTAACGCCCAGAACCCGCGGTTCACCTGGGATTACGTGCCGGCCTTTCGCAATGACGTGCAGACGGGTTACCATCTCATTGTGGCGTCCAGCCAGGCCTTGGCCAGCGCGGGCACGGGGAACTTCTGGGATTCGGGAATCATCACGAGTTCCAACTCGCTCAATCTGGTCTATAGCGGCACAACCCTCCAACCCAACACCAGTTATTTCTGGCGGGTTCAGACGGTCAATAGCCTGGGCCAGATGGGCGCCTTCTCTAGCATTCAACAATTCAACACCGCTGGACAGCTGTTCAATCCCGTGACGCATTCGGGTTCGGTTTATCAACTGCCCGGCGCAGGCTCCGCCAACTGTTATCCGTTGCGGTATGTCGCGGTGACCCCGGCGCTGGTGACCAACACCGCTTCAGGAACGTGGTTCATTGACTTCGGCAAAGACGCCTTCGGCTATGCCAGCCTGACTTTGAATGGGAGTTACAGCGGTACGACCGTCAATTATGGCCTGGGCGAACTCAACAGCAGCACCACAGTCAACACCAACCCCAACCCCGGAGGATCCACGATCCGCTATTGGTCGGGCACTGTGGCATTGCAGAATGGCAATGTCAGCTATCCCATCCGGTCAACCACCGGAGTTGGCACCATCAGCCCGCCGACGGCAACCTATGGCATCGTGTGCCCGTTCCGTTATCTGGAACTGACCGGAGTCCCCGCCGGAATCACTCTTACCACCAACAGTGTGACGCAGCAGCGGCTCCAGACTGAATTCGATGACAGCGCCGCCACCTTCGGCAGCTCCAACCCCAACCTCAACCAGATCTGGGCCTTGTGTAAATACTCGATGAAAGCATTAACCTTTGACGGCATCTATGTGGACGGTGACCGCGAACGGTCACCCTACGAAGCAGACACCTACATCCACATGATGAGCTCGTATGGCGTGGACAACGAGTTCACAGCCCCGCGCATCACTTTCGAATATCTCACCAACCATATGACTTGGCCCACCGAATGGAAGTTCCACTTGATCTTTGCGGCCTGGGCCGATTACCAGCAGACAGGTGATCCCTATCTGCTGACCAAATATTATGGTTTTCTGACGAACAACTGCCTGATGCTCGCCAGCGCCGGGCCGGATGGCCTGCTGCAAAGCACCCCGGAAAGCGACCCCCTCACCCTTGCGGGCGACATTATTGACTGGTTTCGGATCTCCGGCGACGGGGTGGGAAACATTGATGGCTACGTGGCGGAGGCGACCAACGCCGTCATCAACGCGTTTTATTACCGGTGCCTGACCATCATGACCAGTGCGGCCCAGTTGACCGGTCATGCGGCGGATGCAGCCAATTTTGCAGCGCGGGCCGGCCAGGTGTACAGCAATTACAATAATGACTTCTGGAACAGCGGTTCGCAAAGCTACATTGACGGGGAAGGGACGACCCATTCGTCAGCGAATGCGAACTTCTTCCCTCTGGCTTTCGGTTTGGTGCCGGCCACCAACCTGCCGGCCGCGATCAAATACGTCCATTCGCGGATTGCGGCCAAAGGCGGCATGCCCGCAGGGGTATATGGAGCACAATACATGCTGGAAGGGATGTTTTTGGCCGGAGATGCGGATGCCGCGCTGGCGTTGATGACCACCAACACGTCGCGCAGCTGGATGAACATGATTAATATCGGCTCGACGATTACTTGCGAGGCTTGGAGCACTGCCGACAATTTTAGCGAGGATTGGAACCATGCCTGGGGCGCGGCGCCGGGCAATTTGATTACACGCTATGTGCTGGGCGTGCGCCCGGTCAGCGCCGGTTATGGCCAAATCCTCATTCAACCGCAACTGGGACAGACTTTAAGCTATGTGCAGGGGACCGTGCCAACGATCCGGGGGCCGGTGGCGGTTACCGTGACCAACGGGACAAGCACTTACCAGATGCTGCTGACGATCCCGGGCAATGTGACGGCGACGGTGATGTTGCCGACTTTGAACCTCACGAATCCGGTCGCGCTGCTGGACGGAGTGACCACCCGCGGTACGGTCGCCAACGGATGGATGACGATTTCCAACATTGGCGCGGGGCAACATGCCATCTGGCTCAGTTCCACCAACTCATTGTTTACCAATAACCCGCCGGTCGCGTCCGGCATCATCGTCACTGCTTTGAGCGGGATTCCAGTCAAGATTCAAATCGTCGGCGGCGCGAACCCTCCGGTCGGCGATTCCAGCGGTAATCCATTAACCGTGAATGGAGTGACAGCGCCGGCCCACGGCCTTGCGGTTACCGACGGCACCAACTTTACATATACGGCGACCACCAATTATTTGGGCAGCGACAACTTCATCTATACCGTCAGCGACCCTCAGGGGGCCACCGCCAGCGCACTGGTGACGGTGAATGTGGTCAAAAGCGGAACGACTTTCAACGTGATTCTGACAACGGTGGCCGGTAGCAACGTCACTCTCAATTATGCGGGTATTCCAGGGAATCCCTATGTGTTGGAACAGACGTATAATTTGACGCCGCCGGTGCAATGGCATCCGTTGGTTACGAACACAGCCGACAGTTATGGGAATATTTCGTTTACGAACCTCCCAACTGCCAGCGCAAACGAGTTCTATCGAATTTCGGGGAATTAATGTTCACTTGCCGGTAGGTTTTTTAAAGACTAATGCCAGCAGTCGTGGCGTCATGGGAAATGTTTGGCTTCCAAGCGCGGGAAAATATTATGATGTCAGTACGGAAGCGCTTGCGCTGGGAATCATATGGTCAGCGTTGCGCTCGCTTTTTCGCAAGCCGGCACTGAGAAAAACGAACCGAAAGGAGGCTGGCACTGTTTCCCCCGGGTTTTGGCACGGCTTTCCCCCGACAGTTGCGCAGTTGTAACCTAAATTTTTCTTGTTCAGTATTATGCAGCTCAAGCTTCTCACTATTCTTTGCCTTTTTGGCCGCCAACCTGTTTTTGCAGATGTGGCAGATCAATTCAAACCCGCCCCTGCGCCGTCGCCGGAGGGCATGCTTGCATCCAAGGAGGATCTGTTCACCATTTGTTTTTCACGTTATCGGTTTTCTTTCGGCGCGCCGTTGGGCACTCACTGTTGCTCCCGGATGAAACGCGCCCTCCAAAATTACGGTCTCACCGCACTGGTTTTAGCACAATGCCATTGCGCCCCGGTGGCCGGTGCCGCAGAGACACCACTGGTGGACGCGGTCAACCCGTTTATTGGTGCCAGCACGAGTGTTGAGTATGGCGAAGGCAAAACCTTTCCCGGCGCGGCAACGCCATTTGGCCTGGTGCAGCTCAGTCCGGATACCATTACCGGCGGCGACAATGGCCCGGGTTATTCATACGAACATCGCACAATTGAGGGCTTCAGTTTCACCCACCTCAGCGGCGTCGGTTGGTATGGGGATTTTGGAAATTTCATGGTGATGCCGACTACCGGCAAACTTCATACCGAAGCCGGCGTCAACGGCGGCGGTGACGGTTATCGTTCGCGGTTCAGCCACACAACCGAGGTCGCCAAGGCGGGCTATTACGGAGTGACATTGGATGATTATCAGGTGCGGGTGGAGGCGACGGCTGCTCCGCATGCGGGCATTTTGCGCTTCACTTTTCCAGCTAACAGCCAAAGTCGCGTGCAAATTGATCTGGCCCGGCGTATTGGTGGAACGTCCACCCGGCAATATATCAAGGTCGTGGACGATCACACGATTCAAGGCTGGATGAAATGTCCCCCCGAAGGTGGCGGCTGGGGCAACGGCGACGGCAAGGCAAACTACACGGTTTACTTTTACGCGCAGTTCAACCAGCCGCTCAAGAAATTTGGCGTATGGTCGGCGGACATTCCAACGGGCTGGGTCCGTAAGCGAGAAGAAGTCGTCAGCCAGCGTTATCGGGACGCGGTGGCAGCCGCCAAGGTGCTCAACGGGTGCAAGGAAATGGAAGGCGACCACCTTGGTTTCTTCACGGAATTTGCCACGACGAACGGCCAAACCGTCTTGTTGAAGGCGGGGATTTCATTCGTGGATTTGGCCGGGGCAAAAGGGAATCTCAAACACGATGTTCCCGGTTGGAACTTCGATGAGGTTCGGGCGCACGCCAAGGCGCTTTGGGAAAACGCGCTTGCGGACGTTTCCATCAATGGCGGCACCGCCGGCCAGCGGGAAGCGTTTGCCACGGCAATGTACCACGCAATGCTTGACCCGCGCGCCTATTCGGACGTGAATGGAAATTACACCGGTGCCGACGGCAAGGTGCATCGGGCCAGCGGCTTCATCTATCGCACGGTTTTCAGTGGCTGGGATGTGTTTCGCAGTGAATTTCCCTTGCTGACGATCATTCGCCCCGATGTCGTCAACGACACCATCAATTCCCTCATGCAACAAGCGCAATTGAGTGGCAACGGCTATCTTTCACGCTGGGAAATCGTGGCCGTGGATTCCCGCTGCATGACCGGCGACCCGGCGGTGTCCGTCATTGCCGAGGCGTATCGCAAGGGAATTCGCAACTACGACGTGAACCAGGCGTTTGCCTTGTGCCGGAACAGTGTGGATGAAACGAATAGCGGTCGCAACGGGCGGGCGGATTATGAAAAATTGGGCTACGTTCCCGGCAGCATCACCAGCACGCTCGAAGATGCATACTACGACTATTGTGCGGGCCGCTTTGCCGAAGCCCTGGGCGAAACCAATGAAGCGCAACGCCTGTTCCAGCGCTCGCTGAACTATCGCAGCATCTACGATCCTTCGGTGGGCAACATGCGTGCCAGGAACAGCGATGGCACCTGGACGGAATGGAAGGGCGCAACCGTGGAGGGTCAGGGGTGCGTCGAAAGCAATCCCTACCAGCAGACCTGGTTTGTGCCGCAAGACGTGGCGGGCATGATTGAGCTGATGGGTCGGGACTATTTTGTGAATTATCTCACGACCTTTTTCGAGAAGACGCCGCCGACCTTTAAATGGAATGAGTATTGCAATCAGGCCAACGAGCCGGTGCATCATACGGCGTATCTGTTCACCTATGCAGGGAAACCCTGGCTGACTCAGCAATGGTCGCGTTTTGTCGTGGATCACGCCTACGGCCCGGGCTTGACCGGATTATGCGGCAATGAAGATGTCGGGCAGATGTCCGCCTGGTATATTCTGAGCGCAGCGGGAATTTATCCGGTGTCGCCCGTGGATGGCATCTACATCATCGGCAGTCCCCTGTTTAAAGAGACGACGCTCAAGCTCGGCCCGCATTATTATTCCGGCAAAACTTTCACCGTCCGCACGCATAATAACTCCGCGGAAAATATATATGTGCAGTCCGCCGTGTTAAATGGCAAACCACTCAATCGCGCCTGGCTGCGCCATGCGGAAGTGGCCGCCGGTGGCGTTTTGGAATTAGAGATGGGACCGAAGCCCAATGAAAGCTGGGGTTCCGCGCGGGATGAGTTGCCACCCCGAAATTTCCTGCCGATGAAAAGACCGGGCTTTCCACCGATGAGCCGGCGGTAACTCGGAAGTGCTGCTTGATTCGTGGCAGTTTTAGATTTAATAATGTTTCATTCCCGATGACGCCGCGTTCGAGATGATTCTTGACTGACCACTGAAAATGAGATGCGCTCTTACCTTTTAAAACTGCGGTTCGAAGCGGTTTTGGGAATTTGTCTGTGGACCAATGCCGCCTTGGGTCAGGAGCGGGCCTGGTTTGTGGATGGCTATCATGGTGGCATTTATGGCCATTACCCGCCATCCTTCACGCAATTCATCGTGGATTCAATGCGGGCGAATCCCGCCTGGAAACTTAATCTGGAGATCGAACCGGCGACGTGGGACTTTGTCAGCACCAACACTCCAGACGCCTACGCGGCGTTTGCGCAACTGGCAGCCGATCAATCCGTTTCCGGCCGGATTGAGTTTATAAACCCGGCGTACGCGCAAAGCTATCTTTGGAACATTTCCGGCGAGAGCATCATTCAACAGTTGGCCCGCGGAATGGGGAAAATCCGCGGGCATTTTCCCAACGCGCAGTTTACCAGTTACAGTTCCGAGGAGCCCTGTTTCACCAGCGCGTTGCCCGGCATCTTGAAGTCATTCGGATTCCAACACGCCGTGCTGAAAAACCCGGACACCTGCTGGGGCGGCTACACCCGCGCGTTTGGCGGCGAACTGGTGAATTGGATTGGCCCTGACGGCACATCCATTCCAACCGTCCCGCGTTATGCCATCGAATCGCTGAAACAAAACTCGACGTGGGAAACCGTGGCCAACGCCAATAATCCGGAGTTTGTTCAAGCCGCACTCCGGGCCGGGATCAAACACCCTGTCGGCATGTGTCTTCAGGATGCCGGCTGGCGAAATGGTCCGTGGTTGAAGAAAAGCGCCGATGTTTATGCACCCACTGAGTACACGACCTGGCGAAATTACTTTCAAAATGTGGCCGTTCAGCAACCCGCTGAAGACTGGCATTTCAGCCAGGAGGATGTGCAGGTCAGTCTCGTTTGGGGCGCACAAGTCTTGCAGCGCATTGCCCAAGAGGTGAGAGGCGCGGAAGACCGCCTCGTGAAAGCCGAAAAAATGGCGGCCCTCGCTGGCGTCTATGGGCAAGCCGCGTGGCCCGAAGAGTCTCTCGATGAAGCTTGGCGCACGCTCTTGCTGTCGCAGCATCATGACTGCTGGATTGTTCCTTACAATGGCAGGTCCCATCAAACCTGGGCGGATAAGGTGGCAAGCTGGACCGGGAACACGGTTCAGCGCAGCGATGAAATCATTCGCCAGTCGGCCCGGACAATGTCCGGGGAATCCAACTCGAATGAGCCATTTCAATTGCGCGTGTTCAATACGCTGGGTGTGGCACGCACCGATATTGCCCGCGTGACGTTGCCGGAAAACTGGCGCGGCGAACCACTCGTTCGCGGGAGTACGGGACAGGCAGTTCCTTCGCAGTTGGTATCCGCCGAACATGGCGAAAAGGAGTTAATTTTCCAGGCTTCGGTGCCTTCCCTCGGTTACGCCACTTTTAACCTGGAAAGCACAGACAAAAGGGTTGGGCCGCGACCTTTGGCTTTTGTGGCCAAGGATGGCTCCACCGTGTTGGAAAACGATTTGTATCGGCTCGAACTGGATCCTGTTCATGGCGGGACCATCCGTAGCTTGATATTTAAAACGCAGGGGAACCGTCAACTGGTGGATGCTGCCGGCGCCCGCCGGTTCAACGAACTGCGCGGCTTCTTTTTCGAGGCCGGGAATTTTTTTTCCATCGCTGACAATCCGGCCCAGATTGAAGTTATCGAGAATGGGCCGGTGCGGGCGGTCGTTCGCATCAGTGGTCAACTGGCTTCCAATGCCGTGACCCAGGTCATTACGCTGGCGCAGGGGCAGCGACGGATTGATTTAAGCACGCGGATTGACTGGCATGGCAGTCCCGGCATAGGTGAGAGTTTTAAACAGTCGGGCGGTTTTCTACCGGAGGACAACCACAAGGCTTTCTACGATGGCCGTTGCAAACTGCTCGCCCTCTTTCCGGTCAATCTACCGGAACAACAGATTTACAAAAACGCTCCGTTTGATGTGACGCAGAGCCGGCTGGCAGACACGTTTTTCAACGCTTGGTCCGGCATCAAGAACAACGTCTTGCTGAACTGGGTGGATGTGTTCGATCCCACGAATCGCGTCGGCTTGGCGCTGTTTTCGGATCATACGACCAGCTATGAGCACGGCACCAACTATCCACTTGGCTTGACGGTGCAGTATTCCGGCATCGGTCTGTGGGGTCATGATTATTCCCTGCGTGGCCCAACCGAGGTGAATTACGCTTTGGTGCCACACGTTGGCGACTGGGAACAAGCAAGAATTTGGGACGAAGACGGACGGTGGAACGAGCCCTTGCACACGGAATTCTGCCAACCAATAACCGGGCCGGAAACCGCCAGTAAATCAATACTATCCTTTGATCGTGGCGGCTGGGTGGTGCCAACCATGCGGCTGGTAAACGGCCGGATCTACATCCGATTGTTCAATGCGTCCCGGGAAACGGCACTCCGGAATCTGACCTATGATGGACCGGTTTCGAAAGTGGAACTGGTGCAACTGAATGATAAAACTATCCGCGAAATTCCCGTGACCAAAGATGCTGCGGGGCAAACCCATTTCGATCTGACTTTGCCTCCCTTCGGCGTAGGCACATTGAGGATCACTCCCTAACTGCCGGTTCCCAGTCTGCTGGCAATGTCAGCCGTTGAATGCGCGCTTTTAATCGGCTGGAATAATTTCCGCCGTCTGAAGCGTCACCGGTCCGAGCAGACCCGACGCCAGCAGCGGCGAATTCTTTGTCCAATGCTGCCATGTTGTGAAAGTCAGCCGTCCGGCCGGGCTGGGACGGCCCTCCAGCAACCACTGTGGCCAAGCCTTGAGCTTCTGGCCATCCCATTCACAGTCCGCCGGTAACTGCTCGTCGCCGATTTGCCGGTTCGGCCACAAATTGGTCACCTTGACGACCAGATGGTTCGCGCCCGCCTTCGCGGCGGCCGTGATATTCACGCGAAACGGGGGTTTCCATAACACGCCGAGGTCGTGCCCGTTCAAGGAAACTTCGGCGAAATTCTTCACGTTCCCCAGGTCCAGCCAAAGTTCACGGCTGGTGTTCAAGCGCTCGGCGGAGATTTCAATTTCCTTCTCGTAAGCGGCGGTGCCGGAAAAATAGCGCACCCCGTCGTTGGTGTGGTCCGTCCAGGAAATCAATTTTCCCAGTGTGACCGACGGCGGCGCTCCCCAATTTGCCGGAAAATTCAAATTCCACACACCGGATATTTCCTGCGGCCCCGGCACGTCCGCCGCCGTGACGTGGAGAACCTTTCCGTCCGCCGTGCGCAATTCCACCCGGCCATTTCCCCAGGCCTTCACCACCGGCGAGCCGCTGGCGGCAACGCTCGTTTCCCATTGAAGTGCGCCGCCACTTTTCGCCGCCGCCGGCAGCGTGAGCGTTTGCCCTTCCGGTACGGCCATGTGACCGGCCTGCCCGTCGAGGGTGTAATCCACACGCAATTCCTTGCCGTGCATCACCGCCGGGTCCCCGCCGAAAACATTATTTTCTGCCTTAACAATCAATCGGCCATTTTGCACCAAATTGGACAGCGTCGCGGTCGCATCCGTGCCGTTGGCGCCGTCCGTGGCGCCATAAATCGCGTGCTCAATCTCCAGTTTTCCCGCGGCGGCTCCGGCGGCGGATGCATCTTCGACGGCCACGACATGATCCGTGCCGTTTGCGGTGTGGCGGAAAACAACGAACACCGAACCCGCAGGCTCAAAGTTCAGTGGCACAGTCGTGCGCCCGTCGTGTTGGTTCCACACCGGCGCGGGTTCAATCCTGCCGGTATCGGGATGCCACAATTCGGGCAGTTTATCGCTGACGCGAAAGGTGCATTCGGCGGCCTCAAGCTGCTGCCGCTGGTTGCAAACGAAATAAATGTCCGCCGCACCGGCGACGCGATGGATGTATGCCAGATGGGTGCCGTAGGCCGCGCCCTTGAATTCAAAATCGGGCTTCAGTTTTTGTCGCGCAAAAACATCCGCCAGCGATTCGCCCCAGACGATGCGGCCTTTGCCGCAGGAGTTTTCCAGGATGGTGGCACCGTCGCAGTTGCCCCAAAGTTCGTCGGCGATTGTTTTTACCTGCACATCGCAATCCGGAAAATCGGCGAGGCTCGGCGAATGCAGCGGACGCGGGCCGACCACGGTAGCGCCGGCGCTCACCAGTTTGTGGATGCACCCCAACATCTGCGGCGTCATGTTCACGTCGTCGGGCGGCAGGATCAGCACCGCGTAACTCGCGCCGCCGGCCAGCGTGACTCGGCCGTTTTTCACCGTCGCGCCATGGAGCAGGACGTCGGCGTTGACCGCATCAAAGTCGTAGCCGGCCGGCAGCGGAGGCTTGCCCACGCGCGTTACCACCGGCGCACTCTGGCCGTCGAAATACGCGGCGTCCACCACGACCGGGCCTTGTTGCAGCATATATTCGCAACGCGATATGTAATCAATCCACGCCTTGCCTTGTTTCCACCAAGTTACCGTGCGCTCGAAATTAATCCCGAAAGGGCCCATGGACATGCCCGGCCAGCGGTTCGTCCACGGCTGCATGGCGTAACGGTGGAAGTAATAGCGGTTCACGCCCTGGCAAAACACCAGGTCGCCGAGTGCTTTAAGTGAATACGGATCATCCTGCCAGGATCCATTCCACGCAGTGTACGACTCCGCTCCAACGGTGGTTTTGCCATAGATATGCGCCACGGACGCGGCGAGCTTGATGGACGAATCCACCGGGCCGCCGTTCCAAAATTCGCCCATCACCGTATCGGCCGTCGCCCCGCTTTGCAGCGACTCAAACGGTCCGGTGTATGGCTCCACGTCACTCTCCAAACCGTGCTGGCGGCAGAGCTCGGCAAAATGGCCGTAGTAATTTTCCGCGAATAAATCAGCGAAGGTCCGGCGCATGTCCCAGAGAAAACGCCCGGTCGCCTCCGGACTGTCCACGATGCGGCGGGTAAATGTGGGCAGATATTTCAATGGGTCGTAACCGCGCCGTGTTTGAAATTCCTCGCGGAAATTGGGCGTCCAGTCCTGGCCGCCAACTTCGTAGCTGTCAATGAGCGAAGAATCAAGCGTCCTGCCGGCCAGCGGGCCAACGTCATCAAGCACTTTCTGCATAAAGCCCGCCCAATGGACGTCGAGCGCGGCCCGGCTGAATTTGTCGCATTCCAGTCCTTCGCCTTCCTTGGGCGCGGGATGATTTTTCGTGCCGTTCGGAGTGTAGCCAAGGCGCAGGACGGTCCATTTCCCCGCCGGCACTTCCCAGTGGAGCCGGCCATCGGGTGTGAGATTGGTCGTCAAATCCAAAATGCCCTCATGTGCAATGGTTCCGCCGCTTTCAGCAACTTCCGACGGTGGCCGGTTAAAGGTGTCCCCCAATAAACTAATTCCAAACGGCTGGCGCGAGTTGACCGTGTAAGTGAACGTATTGCCTTCATCCACCCAGAGCGTGCGGGCCTTCCCATCTATCGAGTATTCAATGCGCAGTTGTTTTTTTTGGCCGGAGGCCGGATCCCCGCCCGCCAGTTCATTGTTAACGATGATTGATTTTCGACCGCTTTGGATCGCGGTCATGAGGTTGGACGTCAAGTCCACCGAGCCGCCGCCGTCCGCCCCATAAACGGCCCGCTGAATGTCCAGCTTCGCCGGCGGCAGGGCAGAGCCGGTCTCGGCCACTTGAACCTTGAATGCAAGCACAGCGATGTCGCGGTAAAAGCCGAGCGAAACCCCGGGTTGCGGCAGCACGTCATTGAAAACGGCGGGACCTTGGACGGATGTCTCGCTCGAAGTGAGGCGTTGCATGGCATTGGTCGGGGTGTTCCACGGCCCGCCGCTGCTCGACCAGCCGGCGCAATTCTCAACACACATTTTGAGACCCAGCCGGTTCGCCTCCTGTATGGCGAATTTAAAATCCTCCCGCCATTCGGGGCTCATGAACGGCACCGGGCCAGCCGGCACTCCGGAATCCACGTTCACCACCGTTGCGCCGCCCAAACCAATCTGTTGCATCGCTTCGAGGTCGGCGCTGATGCCGCTCTTGGTGATATTGCCGTTCATCCAATGCCACCAGGTCTGCGGCTTGGCGGAATCTGGCGGGTTTAGAAAACCTGTTTCCAAAGAATCCGCCGCAGTGACGGCCAGGGCAAAACACATCATGCCAAAACCGGCAAATTGACCCCGTAATCTAAAAAATAAATTCGCTTTTAACATAAGCAGCAAGCATCACACCGGTGAATTATCATCTGGGCTGAATAAAAGTGGAAGAACACACCATCAACCGCCGGTTGGGGTGCCATTTCGGCCGCCTGAAGCAATTGTATCAGCAAACGGTGGAGTCCCCACCTGAAGGTGGAATGGTCTTGTCCGACCCCAGCACGGGCTAATGGTAAGCTTCAGCATGCTATCGAAGTGTCAATTCCACGGATTCGGCATGCCCGGATACCCGCCATCAGCGTAAGTGGACAACCATACCTGTTTAAGATCATAATCGGGCCTCTTGCCGGAATCGGCAGCCCCGTTCCAACCTTGCAAATATTGGGTGCCCGGATTTACCCACTTCATTATACCGACGTGACCGTCGGCAAAGGAAAATTGTCCATGGTTGCCGTGGCGGCTCGCGGGCACGTTTCGCCATTTCGAGCCGATGTCAAGAAAGTCCACCGCATAATAGCCATCGTCTATACTGGTGTTTGCCGGCGTGTTATTCCCCTGTTCATCAACAAAAAAAGACGCGCTGCTGGAGTTGGGATTTAGGATCGAAGTGAACTTGGTGTTTTCGTTGATGCCTTTATGAACGTTGTTACCCGCGCCACCCGGATCTGCGTTGTCGCCCATCATGCCATTCAGCGAATAACTGCGCGCCCGCGGCACCCCACCCATTCCGACAATATTTACCTTGTCCGCCGGACAACTGTAGTTACCCACACTTTTGTCATACTCAAAAAGCAATGAGGCCATAATCGGGGCAATGTTGGTAGGACCCGTGGGGTCGAGCGCGCTGCCATTAACATTTCCACCGACCCAGCTGTCATTTGAACCAATTATGTTTGGAACAATGCGATCCTGCTGGTCACTGGCATAAATGTGCGCTGCCAGCGTTAGTTGCTTTAGATTGTTGAGACAACTTACCCCGGTCGCTTTCAACTTCGCCTTTGATAAAGCTGGCAGGAGCATTGCCGCCAGGATGGCGATGATGGCGATGACGACCAACAGTTCAATCAGCGTAAAACCATGTGGTCCGCGCTTCGTTTTATGCTGGTTCATGGTTTGGCCGTTTTGGAAATCGTCCGCTGATTTGAGAACCCGTGTTTTGCAACTCGTAGTCGGCGCCCAAGACAGGAACGTTTTATGGTTGTTGTTCATTTTCTAAGTGGCAATATGATTGGCCATAACTCGACGAGTCTGACCTTTCGTCTGGCCAGATCTTCAGACAGCCCAATATTCTCAAGGCTCATGTGTTGATTCGGGTAACGCATCAGACAATAGCAGCAAGCTTGGAGTAAATCGCGGGTTTCGTGTGCCAAAAAACGGGTGAAAAAGTGCCAAGACCCGATTAAGGTCTCTGGATCCGCACCCAGCTTTAGTTAACTCCCGGCGAGATCCCACAGCAATCACAGAAGTCGTTTTTCACAAACCATTTGTACAGCCCTGGTCTGTCAAATCCAGCAAAGTGGATTCAGAGCCCTTTTGGGGGTGTCCGCAGCCTGATTTCCAACCATCGAACGACCACCGACACCAATTTAGTTTGAGTTGGGAGTGAAATTTGGGAGGTTGACCAACCAATCAGATGACGGCGCAAAGACCGGCGTTCGACAAAATGACCTTTGGACTATTGAGAAAAATGCCAATCGCATTATACTGCCAGTAAGAGTCGGCATATCTAAATCGCGAATACAATTTCATTAACTTAATCATGATTCAATTATTGAGTTCATTCTTCTGCCGAAATTCAGGAGCTTATCGAAACCTCCGCCGGGTTCGCCTGGGGCTGCCATTTGCATTCCTGGTGTTGCTGCCGGTCAGCCCTGCCATCGCGCAGATCTTGCCCAATGGCGGATTTGAATCGGGACTGGACGGGTGGAGCAGCAGTTTGTCCAGCGGCGGTTCGGCAACCTTTTCCAACGCGGCGACCAACCAGCACAATGGGACCAACTGCTTCCTCGTGACAGTGAGCAATGCCGGCACGGCTTCTAATTCGGTTAGAATCGTCAGCAGTTCGTTTACCGCTTATAGTTCGGACACCTATGTCCTGAGATTTTGGGCCAACACCGATATATTGGATGCCAATCTGGGCGTTAACCTGCTGGGGGCGTCACCGGAGTATCCGCAGATCCCCTTTCAGCTCTCCACCAACTCGCTGGCTCCCGGGGCTGAACACTATCAAGAATATATGTATGCCTTTAAGGCATCGGGCACGGTGTCCCTCGCCTTTAATTTGCAGACCGCCGCAAAATACTGGCTAGATGATGTGGAGGTGCTGGATGTGACGAACAACGACGGGTTTGACGTTCCCATGACGTATTTATGGCAGTGGGGACAGTGGAATTTTGTGCGGACCAACAGCCTCAAAATCGGTTGGACCGGCGGGGACAATGATAAGTCGTGCCTGCTGCCAGACGGCAGCGTGGCGTGGATTTTCAATGATTCCTATGCCACCACGCTCAGCAGCAACAGTTTTTATTCGAACATTCGCGGAAACAGTTCATTGCCGCGCAACTGCCTGGTCCACCAGGTGGGAACCAATCTCATTTGGCTGAATAATGGGGCCAACACCTTTTTTGTGCCGACGAATTCCGCCAATTTGTATTGGATTTGTGGCGGCGTGGTGGAGACCAACAAGCTGCTCGTTCTGTTAAACGAAAACAACGCCAGCGCGATCACCAATGTGAACATGGCGGTGGCCACCCTGTCGTTGCCAGGGCTGACGCTCGATAACATCACCAGGCTATCCTCCCCCGGGACCGACGACTTTAGCCCCCTCGTCAAGGGGGATGATGGGTATTATTATATGTACAATGGAGCCAAGGTGGCCCGCGTGCCGGCCGGCGGGCTGGCGTTGGATTCAGCCTGGACCTATTGGAACGGGAACACCTGGGTCACGAATCACACCCAAAACGTGGCAATTACTAATTTTCAAGGCTGGTCGGTCACGAAGTTCGGGACCAGCAATTATTGCGCGGTTTACGTCCCGGTGTTGAGTCTGGATATCTATGCGCAATTCGCGCCGTCGCCCATGGGGCCATGGACCGGCGGCAATGTCGTTGCCTCGGTTCCCGACCAGGGTGGTGAAGGCATCTCTACGGCATATATGCCCAACATATGCGCCGGCACCGGCAGCAACGGCGTCTATACCATTGGTTATTCCGACAATGGTTGCACCGAAAGCTGGTTCACCAAAACATTTGCGGATAAGTCCTGGTATAACCCGCATTTCGTCACAGCCAGCCTGTGGCAGCTCTCGCCATTTACATTTAACTACGCCGCCAGCGCGAATTACGGTTTTGAGACCCCCGGCATCGGCGGTGGCAGCTATCAATACAACCCCACAGGCGGATCCTGGACTTTTAGCGGCGCCAGTCCCAGCGGTTCAGGCCTCGTCGGCAATGGCAGCGCGTTTGGAAATCCCAATGCTCCGCAAGGTGTCCAGGCGGCATTCTTGCAGAAGACGGGGACTATTTCGCAGAACATTTCCGGTTTTTATCCGGGGATAAACTACACCGTCAGCTTCTTGGCTGCTGAACGTTTTAACAATGCCCAGTCGTGGAACGTGACGGTTAACGGCGCGGTGATAGCTGGCTTTAATCCCGGTTCGAGCGCAACCAGCTATGTAAACTACTCGGCCTCCTTCACGGCCACGGCGGCTGCCCAAACCGTGGCGTTCGTTGGTACAGACTTGGCCGGCGGCGACAACACGGTCTTCATTGACAATGTGCGGATCACCGCCCCGCCCATCCTTCCGCCCGTGTACTTGACCGTTCAGCAAGCGGGCGGCAATTTGGTGCTCAACTGGCCGGCCGGACTACTGTTGCAAGCCACCAATGTAGCGGGGCCCTGGGCGCCGGCCAGTGCCAATTCTCCTTACACCAACCAATTCCCTAATCCCAATATGTTTTACCGGGTACAGGTGCAATAAGGGCTTATTTCTCTGCGTTAATCCATCGAAGACGTGCGTCAACTGGCAGGGTTTGCCGGGATCCGTTTCAAGTACGTTGCTGCCGTTTTGTTTTCCGGCTGAATCTTCAACAGCGCTTGCATGGCGTCATGGGCCTCCAGCCACCGGCCTTGCGCCACCCGCGCCCGCGCGAGAATAAAGTGGGCATCGGGTAAAAAATATTTGAGTCCGATCGCTCGCACCGCCGATTCTTCGGCTTCCTTCGGTTTACCTTGGCGTAGTTGCGCCGCAGCCAGTCCGAGCCACGCAATGGGATCTTGTTTATCCATCTCCAAAGCTCGATTGGCGATTTGCTCCAACGCATTCCACTCCCGCAGCCGGAGCAACAGCAGTCCGAGCCGGCGCAAGGCCAGTGGATGCTGCGGACCAAGCTTGTTTATTTCGGCAACCAAAGTGCGTGCCTGCGAGGAATCTTTCCTGGCAATTGCCAGTTCCGCACGGGGCAGAAGCGATTCGACGCCCGCTGGTATGGATTCCAACACCACCTCCAATGTGTCGGAGGCGTCGGATAATTGATTCAACGCCAGTTGGCATTGAAACAGCGTATAACCCAAGTCCACCCGTTCGGGAAATTCGCGAAACAAACGGTCCAAAACCGGCAGCACTTCCGGATAGCGTCCCGCCTCCATGGCGGACTGAACGAACAGCCAGTCTGCTTCGCGGCGCCAGACCGCCGCTGCCGGATTATCCGGGGAGGAATTTTCCACGTTCGGCCCGGGCTGAATTGCGATCTGCGAATCCCACGAGTCCACCCGCATGATTTCAGGAGGGTGGCGGAAAGCTTCGATTAAAACCCGTCCTTCCATGTCATCGCCAATGGCCAATCCAAAGCAGGCCAGAACGGTGGGGGCCACGTCCAGCACCCCCACCCCGTGAAGGAGAGCATCACGGACAATGTTGGGACCACGGACTGCAAAAATACCATAAGGCGACTTCCAAGAATCCTGGTTGCCGGGAGAAAATCCGCCGGGCGGTACACCCTGGGTGCGTGCGCCATGAGCCGAAACCAGCATCACCGTGGCATCCGTCCCGGCAAGCGTGACCAATTGATGCAGCATATTGTCCAATATACGGCAAGTCATGCTCAGGACTCCTTTGTAAAATTCAAATTCCAGCGGGGCGTTGTCGCCCGGCTGGAAAAGATGAGGCGGGATGAAGACCTGACTGATGGGACCCAAAGCCGGGAAGCGCACGGCCGCAAAGTCCCAAGGTTCCTGCTTCAACAATTCCAGCATCGCCGTCTGGTAAGAATAGTCGGCTGCCAAACAGAGGCGCAACTGCCCGATGCGGTGATCCCGCTTTTGATCAATTCGTTGCCATTCGGGAATATAACGTGAAATTACCGGCGCATCGATTTGTTCCGGGCTTGACCGTTTGGGATCAAGTTGTGCTCTCAGGGCCTCGGGCCAGTAAGTTCCAGGGGCGGCCGGCGGCCACGGCTTTACCCCCGGGCCGGCGGTGGGTTCGGGATAGCGGTCGGAAACAAAGATGCAATTGGCAGTTTTTTCATCGTGGCTTGCGGGCCATCCGGCCACAATGCTCCGCCGGCCGGTGTGCGCCAGCATTTGCCAAAGTGCCGCCGTCCGCCGGGCCGTTGCCGAAATCGTCGCCGGCCGGCCGTGCCGGCCAACTTCCACGGCATGACAAATCCCATGCTGCCAGGCGCGTTTGCCCGTCGTTATGGAGCTGCATAACATCGCCGGCACCAGGGGTTGAACGGATAATAATTCTCCGGACACCCCTTCTTCCACCAGCCGGTTCAACGCCGGCATTTGTCCAGCGTCCATCAATGGATGCAGCACTTTCCAATCAGCGGCATCCCATTCCACCAACAAAAAACGTCCGGGCATACAGGGAATTATTGGGAAACTATTTTCTTTGATCATAAGCAGCTTTTTTCCAGAATCCAGTTGATTCACCCGGTTGCTGCCGGGTTGAATTACCACAAAGATATGACCGGACCAGATCCCGCAGACCTGATTGTGCGCGAACCATCTCCCAAGGAAGTCGTTCGGGCATTATATCTGTTTCGCACCGCCCCTTTGCCGCGCCACGCCCGCGTGTTTGTGGCCGTAAAGACGCGGCCGTTGGAACGCTTTGTTGGGGCGGCGGCTTGGTGGCTGAATGGGGACAAGCTTTTCTTCCGCCTCGCCGTCCAACCGGGCAGCACGGTCCGGCTTGCCGCCTGCCGCCTGTTGGTTGGGAAAATTGCGGAATGCGGCTGCGCCCTCGGCATTCGAAGCATGCACCATGCAGACCTGCTGCCCGACGACAGCGAATGGGTTCCCTTCCTGAAGGAAAATGGGTTCGTCGTTTTGCATTCCGAGCGGTTCTTTGAGGTGTCGGGCCGGGAGTCTTGGGCGCGAACGATGAAGATCGCCGATCGCATGCGCAATCAATTCCCTCCCGCTTGGCGCACGGAATCCATCCGCCAGCATCCGCCGGAAACCATCCTGGATTTCATTGAGCCCTGTCACCTGATGCCTCCGGATGAAGTGCGCGAACGCTGGTGCGAAGATTGTCCTTATGGCTTTGAATTGGATTTGTCCGCCATCCTGTTCGACGACGCGCGTCCGGTGGGGGTGTTCTTGATGCGCCGGATTTTAGACGTGCTTTATATAGATGTCCGCATTGTGCAAACCGGAAACCGGTTGTTGAATTCGCTCGGAAACGTGGCTTTGCTCCGCCACACGGCTGTGAAGGCCGGGCTGGCGCAAAGCCACACCACCCGGCTTCAGTTTCGCGGCGGCGAGATCGAACATCGGGAAACCGCAAACCTCGCCTTGCGGATGGGCGGAAACGAGTTGCCATCACGACATTTCTTCGCCCGGAGCCTGGTGGGCAAATTCGCTAAAACTGAAATATCCGGAATATTTTAGATGCAATATCGTTACCGCCACCGCCAAGCGTGGGCTGAACGCAACGCAATTGACCAAACTCATTTCCGTTGCAAGCAACGGGTGAATGCGGAAATTAATCGGCTTCATCAGGAATGGCAAAATCTCAATCAAATTAATCTCAAGAGCAAATGAAAGGTGAATCTCCAAAGTCCCTCGACCCGTCAGAAGATTTGCGGAATGCCTTCCGTACGATGACCGGTTTTCCGGCGGCAAGCGATGAACTTGGCATCCGGTTGCAAAAAGTGGCTGACCTGATTTCGCAAATCACCTCCGGCCCGCGAACTCCGTTCTGGTTTGGCAGGAACCGGGGGAACCGGTCCAGCACATTTAATTCCTGACGAACTGGTCGTGGGTCGCCAGGCAGGCAAGGGCGGCCTCACTCTTCCCAGCGACACGTTCATGGGACGACATCATTTTGTGATTCGTACTGCCGGAAGCGCGGGTTTTGTTCTTGAAGATTTGAAATCGAGGAACGGCACAGCTGTCAATGACGCTCAGAAACGTATAGAATCACGACTACTTCGCGATGGTGACATAATTTTCGCAGGCAGCCAATTTTCGTCTTTCTTCGTCATCATTCAAGCTCAAGTTTGAGGTGGACCCCAAAAACTGGACCACAAGTTAAGATGGACTTTCGCTGGTCTGCTGGAGAAAAGAAAGCAGACTATGAAAGCAAAACGGAAACGGCATAGTGCGGCCTTCAAGGCCAAGGTGGCATTCGAAGCCCTGGTGGGGCTTAAGACGGTCTCGCAACTGGCGCGAGAGTATGGGGTGCATCCGACGCAGGTGACGCAATGGCGGGCGATGATTCGGGATCACATGCCCGAGTTGTTTGAGACTGGGCAACCGGGGACGGAGGACCAGGAGCAGTTGATTGCGCAACTGCATCAGAAGATTGGTCAACTGACGGTGGACTTGGACTGGCTTAAAAAAAAGTCCAGACAACTGGGGCTGTAACATGCCTGCGCGAGTTGGTCAGCCCGGATCCGAAAGTCAGCGTGCGGCATCAGTGCGAACTGCTGGAGCTGTGCCGCAGCAGCTACTATTACCAGTGCCGACCGGAGACGGCGGAGAGCCTGGCGCTGATGCGGCGGTTGGACGAGTTGCATCTGGAGCATCCGGTTTATGGCAGCCGCAAGTGGACGGTGCTGTTGGGCCAGGAGGGTTTGGCGGTGAATCGCAAGCGCGTGGTGCGGCTGCTGCGGTTGATGGGGATCGAGGCGATTTATGCCAAGCCACGGACCGGCCAGCCGGAAGCTGGCCACCAAATTTATCCGCATCTGTTGCGCGATTTGGAGGTGACGGGGCCGGATCAAGTCTGGTGTTCGGACATCACGTATGTGCCGATGGCCACGGGCTTCATGTATCTGGTGGCGGTGATGGACTGGTGGAGTCGTTAGGTGTTGGGCTGGCGGTTAAGCAACACGCTGGAGGCGGCCTTTTGTGTGGACGCTTGGGAAGCGGCGCTGCGAGTGGGCCGGCAGGCTCCGCTGGTTTCAAACACCGATCAAGGCTCGCAGTTCACCCCGCCGATGTTTAGCGACGCGGTGGAATCAGCGGGGGTGGACGTGAGCATGGACGGCCGGGGACGGTGGATCGACAACCGGTTCATCGAACGGTTGTGGCGAAGCGCCAAATATGAGGACATCTATCTACAGGATTACGGC
>Ga0302319_10008025_pt1 | contig 20637 bp, 21 predicted proteins | sample Bog_T0_2_FD_203319 | JGI IMG/M metagenome (GOLD analysis project Ga0302319, IMG submission 203319) | Peat permafrost microbial communities from Stordalen Mire near Abisko, Sweden - Bog_T0_2 | ecosystem: Environmental > Terrestrial > Soil > Wetlands > Peat | place: Sweden: Abisko, Stordalen Mire... | reverse complement strand
GTCGAGCCGAACGCGGCGAGCTTCGCATTTTTGAATTTGCGTTTTTTGGCCTGCGCGAAAAATTCGATGTCCTTGGGATTGCTGCCCGGCCAGCCGCCTTCAATGTAATGCACCCCGAAAGAATCGAGCTTCTCGGCGATGCGGAGTTTGTCCGCGACCGAGAAATTGATGCCTTCGCCCTGCGAACCGTCGCGCAAGGTCGTGTCATAGATTTCGACTTGGGGTTTCATAAATGCCGTAAAAACGGACAAGCAGTATCTCTCAATTTGGCGTAAGTGGCAAATCGGAAACAAAGAAGTTTTAGCCAATGACTTCAGGTGGCAAACAAACATCAAACTCGATTTCTGGACACATAAAAATTGAATGCGGCTGTTGCATCTCGTCTTTAGTCATCAGTCCCATTTTTTCATAAAGGCTAAAATATAAATTCTCTGAAATGCCTTTCGTGCAAACCATTTCCTTGTGCCAAACTTGATAAGTGCCGAATTTACCGTCCAATCGTCGGTAAAATCCTTGGACTGGTTGGGTGAGAATTAATTTCATTTCATCCAAAGAAGTAAATCCATCCATGACTGAAATCGGCTCGCCAGTGTCGCGAATTTCTATTTTGCCCGCACACCAGTCCGATTCAAAATTGTAGCTGTATTTTTCATATCGGTTCGATGATTGGTTAAACTCGCAGTTCACATTATATTTTGAGAAGTGCCACGGAATTTTCCAAAGGCAGCGAGGAATTTGAACCAGCCGTGAACCAAGATTTGTTCCGAAAAACCAAACGACGGGCTGCCCGGTTTTTTTCTCGGTGATGTAGGCGCGATGATTTGTTTGATAAAACGTAAATTTTATTCCAGACGCCAGCCGTGAAAAATTAAAATCAACGTCAAGAAAGGCCGCCACGCTTAATAAAGATTTTGTCCCTTTTTTAGTTTCAAAACGTGCAACTTCAAAATTATTGGCGGGAATAAATTCGGCGAGTCGTTCGGGAGAAACCGCGTAGTTGATCAGGGCAAAGTGCCGAAGCGTTGTTCTAGCATCGAGCAAGCCTGCGGGACGACGTTCCAAACGTTCTTTGAACAAGTTGCGATAATCCAATTCGCTCTTCATTTTCGGTTTGGACGCTAAACACCCGTTTTCCGATTGTCCAGAAACGATTGCCTGTTTGAACCATTGCACTTTGTCCCAGCGCGGTTAGATTTTGCGCGTGGAAGTTTGCGAATCCATTGTGTGTCCGTTTTGCGGGCAGGCGTCCGAGGTGGCCATTGACACGAGCGTGCCGAGCCAGCGGTTCACGACTGATTGCGAGGTCTGCTGCCGCCCGTTCGAGGTGACGGTGACGTGCGAGCCGGGCGAAATCCTGGGCGTGAACGTGTCGGGCGGCTGACGGAAAAGGATTGCCGGAACGGATTTTCGCGCGTAGATTCCCCGCCCTTTGGTCGCACCCATAGCTCAATTGGATAGAGCGGCTGACTACGGATCAGCAGGTTATAGGTTCAACTCCTATTGGGTGCACCAGCCTTCGCTCTTCGAGTTTCGGCCCGGCAAACCGGTTTTTTTGGATCAGCGCCAATGTCCCGGTGAGCGATACCAGCCGTGCGGGCCGCTATCCCATCGTCCGCCAACCCATACCGCGTGCGGATACGGCGGCAACAGCCAGTGTCCGCCCACCCAGACCCAACCGCCGTTCCAAGCCCATTCACCGCCGACCCAGACATAATCCGGTCCGGGCGCGACGACAACGGTTTCCACCGGCGGCGGCGGCGGTGCTTGGCTGACGACGACGGTTTTGCCATTGGCGGCTGTGTTGATCATGAAGTTGATCACCTTCTGGCTGACACCAGCGTTGTTTAAATCAATGATGGCATTGGCGTCCAGGTTGTAAATTGCATGGCTGTTGCTGATCTGGGCGATGATGATGTCGTCGCTGACGCCGGCCCTGACCATGGCTTTGATGTCGGCCAGGCTTGGCGGCGGTTGTTGCGGCGCGGGCGCGTAGGCTGGCTGCGAGTATTGTTTTTCGGCCTGCGCCTGTTGATCCATGCTGTGTCCGATGAGGCCGCCGGCGATCAAACCCGCCGCCGCGCCGATCAGCGCGCCAGCGCCGGAATTTCGATCTGCCGAAGCGCCGATGATGGCCCCGGTCGCGCCGCCGATCAGCGCGCCGCTGCCGGTGTTGTCCGGTTCTCCGTTGGGCGCGATGCAGCCGGTCAGCAAACCCGCCAGCGCGGCGGCGGTGAGACTTTTTACAAAAATTGTTTTCATATGTCAGGGAATAGACAGTTTCGCCGCCGTTTTGTTCGAGACGAACGGCAAAATCGCGGAGCAATATAAAACATCTGTCAAGATGACGTTGCCCCGGAAATTCCGCGCTGCTAGTTTTACCGGGCGATGCCGGAAATCATCCTGACCACGCTCAACGCGAAGTTCATCCACGCCGCGTTCGGCTTGCGCTATCTGTTTGCCAATCTTGGCGAACTGAAATCCCGCGCATGCATCGCTGAATTTGACATCAACCAGCGCCCGCTCGACATCGCGGAAGTTTTGCTGGCGCGCGATCCCAAAATCATCGGCTTCGGCGTCTATATTTGGAACGTCTCGGAAACCACCGAAGTCGTCGCCGCCATCAAACGCGTTCGGCCGGAAATAATAATCGTCCTCGGCGGCCCGGAAGTCAGCCACGAAACCGGCGAGCAAAAAATCGTCGCGCTGGCCGACCACGTCATCACCGGCGAGGCGGATTTGAAATTTGCCGAGGTGTGCCGGGATTTGCTCGGACAGGATTCGTCACTGCCGAAAATTATTGCCGCCGAGCCGCCGGATTTTTCCAAAATCATTCTGCCCTACGATTTTTACACCGACGCGGACATCGCACATCGCGTCATTTACGTCGAGGCGTCGCGCGGTTGCCCGTTCACCTGCGAATTTTGCCTGTCGTCGCTCGACATTCCCGTGCGGCAGGTTCCGCTGGAAAAATTTCTGGCCGGATTGCAGCGGCTGCTGGATCGCGGCGTGAAGCAGTTCAAATTCGTTGACCGCACGTTTAATCTCAACGCCGGCGTCAGCCAGACCATCCTCGAATTTTTTCTGGAGCGCCACCAGCCCGGTCATTTTTTCCATTTTGAAATGATCCCCGACCGTTTGCCCGAATCGTTGCGCGCGGTCATCGCCAAATTTCCGCGCGGCGCGCTGCAATTCGAGGTTGGCGTCCAGACGTTCAATCCCGAAGTCGGCCAGTTGATCAGCCGCCGACAAAATTACGAGCGTCTCGCCGGAAATTTCCATTTTCTGCGCCGCGAAACCGGCGTTCACATCCACGCGGATTTGATCGTCGGGCTGCCCGGTGAAACCATCGAAAGTTTCGCCGCCGGATTTGACCAACTGATCGCGCTCGGCCCGCAGGAAATTCAAGTCGGCATTTTGAAACGGCTGCGCGGCACGCCGATTGTCCGGCACGACGCGGCGTGGCAAATGATTTACAACGCGCAGCCGCCTTATGAAATTTTGCAGAACCGGCTCATTGATTTCGCCACGATGCAACGGCTGCGCCGATTTGCCCGCTATTGGGATTTGGTCGGCAACAGCGGCAATTTCATCGAGACCACGCCGCTGATCTGGTCTGGCGCGACGCCGTTCGCCGCATTTTTGCGTTTCAGTGACTGGCTGTTTGCGCGCACGGGCCGGACGGACAGCATTGCGCTGGCGCGGCTGGCGGAACTGCTTTTTGAATTTCTGACGCGCGAACTTTCGCTCGACGCGAAACTAGCCGCCGAAACTTTGTGGCGCGATTACCGGCGCGGCGGCCGGCACGACCGGCCGGTCTTTCTTGAAAAGTTTCTGCCGGCGGACGAATTGCGCCTGGTTCGCAGCACCAAAACCACGCTGACAGCCGCATTGCCTAAACGCCAGGCGCGGCATCTGGTCTGATGCGCAAATTTTGCGCGCGGCGCGGCCGGTCGCGCAGCAATTGCGCAGCGGAATTTTTCATTTCCATTGAAAACAGCGTTTTCCCGCGCTGGCACGTTCCCTGCGTATGGTCGGTTCGCAACCAATGGACAACATGCGTGTGTTGTCCCACGACAAAGCAAAATTAACCATCCAACCACGAGAATAAATTCAATGAAAATTAAAAATCTGTTAACCATCTGCGGAGTAGCCGCCGCCCTGACGTTGAGCGTCGGCAGCAGCTTCGCGCAAAATGACAACGGCGGCGGCGGCAATGGCGGTGGAAACGGCGGTGACAACGGCGGCGGTCAGCGGCGGCAGCGCGGCGGCGGAAATTTTGACCCCGCGCAAATGCAGCAGCGCATGTTGCAGCGCGTCCAGGACCAGCTTGAAATCACCAACGACACGGATTGGAGCGCGGTGCAGCCGCTCGTGCAAAAAGTGATGGACGCGCAGCGTGACGCCCGAATGGGTGGCTTGGCCCGGCTGTTCGGCGGTCGCAATCGCGGCGGCAACAATGGCGGTCAGGGCGGCGCTCGCAATAATCCTTTCGGCCAGCCCAGCCCGGAGGCCGAGGCGTTGCAAAAGGCGATTGATGACAATGCGCCGTCAGGACAAATCAAAGACCTGCTGGCGAAATACAAGTCGTCGCAAAAGGACAAGCTGGCCAAGCTGGCGGCGGCGCAGGCCGATCTCCGCGCGGTGCTCACTGTGAAGCAGGAGGCGTCCGCGACGTTGCTGGGTTTGCTCGACTGAAAAATTATTCGCAAAAGAGAAGCTGACGTTTACATGAACGAAACTGTTGTCCAAGATTCGAGGCCGTTGCTTGAGCGGATGGTTGCCGCCAAGCAACTGTCCTCGATTGACGCCAAGTCCCTGGCCGCCGCGAAACCTTCCCTGCAAACCGAGGAGGACGTTTTGCGCTGGCTGGCCGAGGAATACGGACTCGCCTTCACGACGCTGGACGACGTGGAGCCGGATCGTCAGCTTCTCTCGCTTTTTCCCGCGCGCATTTTGCTGAAGGAGGAATTGCTTCCGCTCCAGCGCACCAACGGAACGATTGAAGTCGCCACCAGCCGGCTCTTCGCCACGCAGGGGCTCGACGCGCTGAAAACCATGACCGGCCTGAACCTCAAGCCGATCCTCGCCACGAGCGAAACCATCCAGCGCGAAATCAAAAAACGTCTCGGCGTCGGCGCGGACACCATTGGCACGCTCGACGAGGAAAAAGGTCTGCAAGTCCTCGATGAAAACGCCGAGAACAACAATCTCGACGAAGGCGCAGAGGACGAGGCTTCGATCATCCGTTTCGTCAACCAGGTTTTCAAGGACGCGATTGAACTGCGCGCGTCGGACATTCACCTCGAACCGTTCGAGGACGAATTTCGCATCCGCTATCGCATTGACGGCGAGTTGCAGGAAGTGCCCGTGCCCGCGCAATTGAAACGCTTCCAGCCCGCCATCGTTTCGCGCGTAAAAATTTTGAGCCATCTCAACATCGCCGAAAAACGCCTGCCGCAGGACGGGCGCATCAAGATTCGCCTTGATGACGCCGAGGTGGACATCCGCGTCTCGGTGATTCCGATGTTGCACGGCGAAGCGGTCGTGATGCGTCTGCTCCGGCAAAATTCCAAATTGCGCGGCCTCGACGACATCGGCATGGACGCGCGCGAGTCGGAATGTTTCCGCCGCGTGCTGCAACTGCCGCACGGCATCATTCTCGTCACCGGCCCGACCGGTTCCGGCAAAACGTCCACGCTTTACACCGCGTTGAACGAAATCAACGACGCCGTCCGCAAAATCATCACGATTGAAGACCCGGTTGAATATCAACTCAAGGGCGTCAATCAAATTCAGGTCAACGAAAAATCCGGCCTCACGTTCGCGCGCGGTTTGCGCTCGATTTTGCGCCACGACCCGGACGTGGTGCTCATCGGCGAAATTCGCGATGCCGAGACCGCGCAGATCGCGGTGCAGGCGTCGCTCACCGGTCACTTGGTTTTTTCCACGCTCCACACGAACGACGCGCCTGGCGCGGTGACGCGGCTCGTGGACATGGGCGTCGAGCCGTATCTTGTTGCCTCGTCGCTCGAAGCCGTGCTCGCGCAACGCCTCGTCCGCGTGCTTTGCACCCATTGCAAACAGCCGGACAATTCGCCGACGGCGCAAACGTTGAAGGCGAAAATCGGCATTCTCCCGGACACGACCATTTACAAATCGGTCGGCTGCCGCGAATGCCGCAACACCGGATTTTTCGGACGGCAGGCGATTTTCGAGTGGATGGACACCGACCAGGAAATCCGCCAGCTCGTTTTGCAAAGCGCCTCGACCGACCAGATTCGCGCCGCCGCGCGCAAGCAGGGCATGAAATCGCTCGCCGAGGACGGCTGGCGGCTCGTGCGGCAGGGCATCACGACCGTCGAGGAAGTTTTGAGCGTGACGACGGCGAAGGAAGTCGCCGCGACGACGAAAATTGAAACCGGCGAATCCGCCGCGAGCATCGCGGTGGCGCGTTAAAATGAAAAACCAGTCGAAAGTCGAAAGCCGGGAGTCGAGCGCCAAAGGCGCGCGGCAAATTTTTGCTCTCGACCCTCGACCCACGGCCCTCGACTCTTAAAATGGCCACATTTTCCTATCGAGCGCTGAAAGCCGACGGCAAAATTGCCGAGGGCATTCTTGACGCGCCCGGACGCCCGGATGCGTTGCGGCAAATGGAGGCGCTCGGCCTGCGTCCGGTGAACCTCGCGGAAAAAGCCGGCGCGAAAAACGGTTCGGTTTCAAAAAACGGCGCGGGCAAGGCCGCCGGTCTGGAAGGCCTGGGAAATATTTCCTTCAAAATCGGCGGCCACAAAGTTTCGGCGAAGGAACTGGAAAATTTCACGCGCCTGCTTTCCAGTCTGCTCGCGGCGGGCGTTCCGTTGAGCCGCGCGCTGGTGATTTTGCACAAGGAAGCGTCGTCGCCGGCGGCGCGGGCGAAATGGAAGGAAATTCATGACCTGGTCGTGGACGGCATGTCGCTGGCCGACGCGATGGCGCGGTCGCCGGAAACTTTTCCGCGCGTTTATGTCGCGATGGTCGAGGCGGGCGAGGCCGGCGGGTTCCTCGACGTGGTGCTGGCGCAGATCGCGGAATTTCAGTCGCGCGAAAAAGACCTGAAGGCGAAGGTCATGACGGCGATGCTGTATCCGTGCATCCTGCTGGTGCTCGCGCTGGGCGTGCTGGTGCTGCTGCTCACGTTTTTCATTCCAAAATTTCAGAACATTTTCAACAACCTGCACAGCTCGCTGCCGCTCATCACGCAAATCATCATCGGCGCGAGCCACATCGTGCGCTCGTATGGCTTGTTTGTCGCGGCGGGGCTGGTTGCCATTGGATTTCTGGTACGCACCTGGTTCATCTCCCAAAAAGGCCGGCGCGTGTGGGAGGGTTTGATTTTGAAAACGCCGCTGGTCGGCCCGCTCATCGCGCAATTTGCGATGGCGCGTTTCTGCCGGATGCTCGGCACGCTGATCGGCGCGGGCGTGCCGCTCGTGCATGGCCTGAACGTTTCGCGCCGCTCCATCGGCAACCAGATTCTCGTGGACGCCGTCGGCCAGTCCATCGAACGCGTGCAGCAGGGCGGGCGGCTCGGCCAGAGCCTGGCGGATTGCAAACAGCTTTTCACCGGCTCGACCCTGGAAATGATTTCCGTCGCGGAAGAGAGCGGCAAGCTCGACGCGGAACTGGTGCGCATCGCCGCCACCACGGAAAATGATCTGGATCGCAATCTCAAGACCGCCGTGGCGTTCGCCGAGCCGCTGCTGCTGTTTTTGATCGCCGCGTTCATCGGCACCATTTTCATCGGCATGCTGCTGCCGGTGCTGTCCATGAGTCAATACATCAAATAAAAACGAGAGATTATGAAAATCGAAATCAAAAAAAACATCGTTCGAGAAACAAAATCGCGCTGCGGGTTCACGCTCACGGAACTGATGCTGGTGGTCGTCATCATCGGCATCCTGGCGGCGCTGGTCATCCCGAAAATCGCCGGAAACACCGAGCGCGCGCGCTACACGGCGGCGACGGCGGACATCAACGGCGGCATCAAGTCCGCGCTCGGCCAGTATGAAATTGACAACGGTTTCTACCCCAAGAGCCTGCAGGATTTGATCGTGCAGCCGAGCAACGCGAAAAACTGGCACGGGCCGTATTTCGATTCCACCCCGCCCAAACTGCCGGTTGATCCGTGGGGCAATCCCTACATTTATTATTTTCCCGGCAAGCACAACCAGAATTCCTACGACCTGCTTTCCGCCGGGCCGGACGGCAAGGAAGGCACGGACGATGACGTCGTCAACTGGGTGAAGTAAATGAAACAGTTGAATCGAAATGCGTTCCAGCGTTGCCGCGATGAATCGTTGCCACGGCAAAACGCGTCTTGCGATTCAACGCGCCGGCGCGCGTTCACGCTGATTGAGCTGATTCTCGTCCTCGCGTTGCTCGTCATCATCACGTCGCTCGCCGCGCCGGCGATGGCGAACTTCATCCGTGGCCGCGCGATGGATTCCGAGGCGCGGCGGCTGTTCGCGCTGCTGCACGCCGGCCAGAGCCGCGCGGTCTCCGAAGGCATGCCGATGGTGCTGTGGGTGGACGAAAAACAAGACGCCTACGGTCTTGAAGCCGAAACCACCGGACAGGCCGGCGATCCGAAGGCGGAAGATTTGACGGTGGATTCGACGCTGCAAATCTCGGCGCTGAACGTCGGCCTGACCGCGCCGACGACGTTCAAGAATTTGCCGGCGATCCGGTTTCTGGCGGACGGCACGGTGGATGAAAACAGTCCGCAGACGCTGCAACTGACGGATGCCTCTGGTGTTTCGCGCTGGCTGATTTTGAACAAGACGCGCACGGATTATGAAATTCGCGACACACAACAGTGACAGGCGCAAAACGGGAGCGGCAAATTCCCGTCACTCCGCCTTCACGCTGGCCGAGGTGCTGGCGGCGATGCTGTTTCTGGCCATCGTGATCCCGGTCGCGGTCGAGGCGCTGCACGTTTCGAGCCTCGCCGGCGAGGTCGCGGCGCGCAAGGGCGCGGCGGCGCGCATCGCCGACCGGGTTTTGAACGAAAGCCTCGTCACGACGAACTGGACCGGCGGCGCGCAAAGCGGCACGGTCACCGAAGGCGTGCTGGATTTCCGCTGGACGCTGGCGAGCCAGGCCTGGCCGCAGGACGCAATGCAAATGCTGACGGCGGAAGTGACGTTTTCGGCGCAGGGCAAAGATTATTCGGTCAAGCTAACCACGCTGGCGAATGTGCAAACGCAGCCGGGCCAGACGACGACGCCGGCGACGGCCATGAATTTGCGACAGTGAAAATGAAAACGAACAACAGACGAAGTCGAGGGTCGAAGGTCGAGGGTCGAGCGCAAAAATCTTGCGCGGGCAAATTTTTTTGCCCTCGACCGTCGTCGCTCGGCCCTCGTCGCGCCGCCTTCACGCTGGTCGAGATGATTCTCGCCATCGGCGTTGCCGCCATCGTGTTGATCACCGTCAACACCGTGCTGTTCGCCGCGCTGCGCCTGCACGAGGCGACGGCGGAAACGGTGGACGCCGCGTCGCCAGTGGACGCGGCGGTGACGTTTCTGCGCCGCGACCTGCAATGCGTCGTGACGCCGACGAACGGCACGAGCAAGGTTTTGTCCGGCGATTTTCGCGTCGGCGAGATCAGCAGCACCGGCGTGGCCGAGCCGGTGGCGATTGAGATGTTCACCACGACCGGCGCGTTGAGCGACAACGCACCGTGGGGCGAAATCCAGCGCGTCACTTACCAGCTGAAGGATTCCACCGACCGCTCCGCGACCGGAAAAGATTTGTTCCGCAGCGTCGCGCGAAATCTTCTGACGCTGACGACGCCGGAAGTGGACGACCAGCTCATGTTAAGCGGCGTGGCAAGCATCAAATTTTCCTGCTACGACGGCACGCAATGGCAGGACACCTGGGACACGACCAGCCAGACGTCGGTGGACACCAATTTGCCGACGGCGGTTCGCGTGGACATCCTGATGGCGGGCAACAGCGCCGCGCAGCCGATTGAACTGCTCGTGCCAATTGACGCGCAGGCGCGCACGAACATGGTTTTGACCGCGACCACCGGAAATTAAAATGAAATTGCGCCGCCACAATTTTAGGACGGACGGACGCCGCGAAGGCGCGTCGGTGCTCATCATCGTGCTGTGGGTCTGCATCGGGCTGGTGAGCATCGCACTGTATTTCGCCAACTCGATGACGTATGAATTGCGAGCGTCGGACAACCGCGTCAGCGGCCTCGCGGCGGATCAAGCCATCGAGGGCGCGGCGAGGTACGTCAGTTATGTGCTGCAAAATTTTGCGACCAACGGAGCCGTGCCAGCCACCAACCAGTTTGCCTGCGAGGCCGTGGCGGTTGGCGACGCGAAATTCTGGCTCATTGGGCGCGACACCACCGGACAAGACACGGGCAGTCAAAACGCGATCAGCCAGACTGCCACCGAGCCGTCGTTCGGGCTGGTGGACGAAGCCTCAAAATTAAATTTGAACACCGCCAACACCAACGTCCTTTCGTATCTGCCGAACATGACGACCGATTTTGCCGACGCGATCATGGACTGGCGCGGCACGAATGGCAGCGTGTCGCTCGATTACGCGTCGCTTGGCTACCTGGCGAAAAACGCGCCGTTTGAAAGCGTGGACGAACTGCGGCTCGTTTATGGCGCGACGGTGGATTTGCTCGCCGGCGACGACCTCAACCGCAACGGCGTGCTGGACGCAAACGAAAAGGATTCGAGCGGCACGGGCGAAATCAATTTCGGCCTGCTCGAATACACCACGGTCTGGACGCGCGAGCCAAATTTTCATTCCGACGGCTCGACGCTGACGAACGTGAACACGTCGTCGCAGCAAACGATCCAGGCGTTGCTCGAAGCCGACGACATCAGCAGCGCCACGACCCTGGCGCAATCCATTTACCACGGCATTCATCCCGCCATCGGCGGGGTGAACAACTGCAAGAGCGTCCTGGACCTGGCCGTCCGCTGCCGGACGCTGGGCATGAGCGAATCGGATTTTGCAAAAATCTACAACGACGTGACCACGAGCACGAACACCTACCTGCGCGGCCGCGTGAACATCAACACCGCCAGCGCGGACGTGTTGACGGCGTTGTTCGAGGGCTTGAACGTGGACGAGCAAACGGCGGAGAGTGCGGCGCAATCCATCGTCTCCTACCGCGTGCAAAACACGGGCAACCTCAATTCCATCTGGTGGCTTATGGACGCGCTGGGCAACAACAGCCCGGTGATCACGGCGCTGGCCGGCGCGGACCTGGTCACGACCAAAAGTTTTCAGTTCACCGCCGACATCGCGGCGGTCGGGCCGTTCGGGCGCGGCTACCGGCGCGTGAAATTCATTTTCGACACCAGCGAAGGCACGCCCATCATTCTTTACCGGCAGGACTTGAGCCGGCTCGGCTGGGCGCTCGGCGAAAATGCGCGGCAGACTTTGCTCGCGAACAACCAAACGCAATGAACAACATTTTGAAAATCAATTTTCGGAAGCGCAAAAAACTGTCCGGCGTGCTCGGCCTCGCGCTCGACGGCAGCCGGCTCGACGGCGTGGTTCTGCGGCGCGTCAACGACGCGTTGCAAGTGCAGCAGAGTTTTTCCGTCGCGCTCACGCTGGATCCGCTGACCGCCGCGCCGGAACTCGTCGGGCGCGAAATCCGAAACCTGCTCGACGCCGCCGGCGTGCGCGAACGCCACTGCGTTTTTGGCGTGCCGCTGAAATGGGTTTTGACCACGCACACGGAACTACCACCGCTGCCGGAGGCCGACGCCGCGAGCCTGTTGCAACTGGAAGCCGAGCGCGGTTTTCCGACGGATGTTTCGGCGCTGCAGCTCGCCAGTTCGCGCTGTGCGCTGGCGGCCGACAAAAAACATGTTTTGCTCGCGGGCATTCCCGGCGCGCACATCGCAACGCTGGAGCAGGTGCTGGCGGCGGCGAAGTTGAAGCCGGTCAGCTTCGCGCTCGGCCTCGCGGCGTTGCAGCCGCCGGCGGCGGAAAAATCCGGCGGCGTGCTCGCGCTGGCCGTCGGCGAAAGCACGGTGTCGCTGCAAATCACCGGCGGCGGCGGCGCGGCGGCGTTGCGCGCGCTCGAAGGCGCGATTGAAAACGAAGGCGGACGCCGAGCGTTGCATCCCGACCTCGTCGCGCGCGAATCGCGCATCACGCTCGGCCAGTTGCCGGTCGAACTGCGCGACGCAGTGAAGCGCATCCGCATTTTTGGCCCGCGCGAACTGGCGCAGCAGCTGGCGGACGAAATGGAGTTGCGTTTCGAGCCGGTCGGTTTGTCGGTCGAGGTGGTTTCGGCCTACGCGCCGGATGAATTTGGCGTGCAGCTTCCGGCGGAAGCGCCGGTGTCGGCGGCGTTCAGCCTCGCGGCGCACGAGCTGGCGGAACAGCCGCCCGCGTTTAATTTTCTGCCGCCGAAGCCGACGTTGATCGAGCAATTCGCGGCGAAGTATTCCTCGGGCCGTTTGCGGACGGTAGGCGCGGTCGCCGCCGGCGTCGTCGCGGTGGTCGGCCTGCTGTTTTTCATCCAGCAAATCCAGTTGTGGCGGCTGCGTTCGCAGTGGTCGAAGATGTCGGCGCAGGTTTTGCAATTGCAGGCGGTGGAGGACAACATCCGGCAGTATCGCCCGTGGTTCGACGGTTCGTTCCGCGACCTGGCGATTTTGCGGGAGCTGTCGCTGGCGTTTCCCGAAGACGGCGCGGTGACGGCCAAGACGATTGAGATCCGCGACGACAACACGGTGAACTGCTCCGGCAACACGCGCGATTACGCGTCGCTGCTGGCGATGGAGGCTAATCTGCGGAAGGCCGGCGGCGTGAGTGATTTGAAGAACGGCCCGATTCGCGGCAAGTCGCCGGTGATGCAATTCACGTTTGATTTCCAATACGGCAACGGAGGCGGACTATGAAAATTGAAAATCGCCAGCAGTTTTTGATCGTGCTGACCGCCATCGCGTTTGCGCTGCTCGTCGGCAACAGTCTGGTCTACGAGCCGCTGACAAAATTGTGGTCGGCGCGCTCGGCGCAGATCAGGGATTTGCGTGAGAAGGTGAAAGACGGCAACGCTTTGATCAAGCTCGACGCGGACATCCGCAGCCGCTGGGACAACATGCAAGCGAACACGCTGCCGGCGAACCCGACGCTGGCCGAAAACCAGATGCTCTCGGCGTTCAACAACTGGTCGCGCAGCAGCGGCGCGGAAATCGCCAGCGTCACGCCGCAGTGGAAAGATGATTCGACGAATTACCTGACCCTCAACTGCCGCGTCGAGGCGACCGGCACGCTCGGCGCGTTGAGCCAGTTTATTTACCAGATTGAAAAGGGTTCCATGGCGCTCAAGCCCGACTCGGTCGAGTTGAGCGCGCACGACCCGACCGGCCAGACGCTGACGCTCGGCCTGCAGGTCAGCGGACTGGCGTTGTTGCAACCGAACAAATAATGAAAATTACGCGAACAAAAAAAAATCTGGTCCTTGCGCTCGCGCTGGCGAACGGATTTCTCGCCGCCGCGCAATCGAACAATCCGCCCGGTCCGGAGGATTATACACGGTTCAGCTCGTTCATCACGCAGCGGAACATTTTTGACCCGAACCGGTATCCGCACAATGCGCGGACGCAACGGCGGCAGACCTATCGTCCGACGTGGGTGAACCATTCCGCGCCGACGTTCACGCTGGTAGGCACGATGAGCTACGAGAAGGGCATGTTCGCGTTTTTTGACGGGAACAATTCCGACCTGCGGAAAGTGCTTTCGGAATCCGGCGACATCGCCGGTTACAACGTCACGGAAGTCACGCTCACCGGCGTCATTTTGCAGACCGCCGACAAAAAGGAAACCGTGCGGATGAAAATCGGCGAGGCCATGCGGCAGGAAGGCGACCGCTGGCAACCGGTCGAATCAGTCGAAACCTCGGCGGACACGAGCAGCGAGGAAAACGCGGCACCGGCGGCGGCGGAAAATGCTTCCGGCTCCGAGGCGAGTCCCGCTCCAAGCCCCGCGATCGCGGCCAACGACATTTTGAAAAAACTCATGCAGCAAAGAGAACAGGAATTAAAATGAAAAATAAAATCATCACCAGCCTCACGGCGGTCTGCGTTTCGGGACTGCTCTGGTCGGCGGCCGCGCAACCGGCGGGCGACAATAACATCACACCCACGCCACCAGACCAATCAACGCCGCCACCCGGCGGAACGGACATGAACGACACCAACGCGCCGGATGCGGGCGTCCCGCCGCCCGACGCGGCGATGCCGGATCAAAATGGCGGAATGAACGGACAAGCCGCGCCGGCGGAAGACCAGCCCGTAACATCCATGATCATTTTGCCGAAGGGCAACGCGCCGGAAGCCGTGCCTTCGGCCTTCACGCCGCCCGCGCAGGACAAAGGCACGGGGCCGAACGATTTGAATTTGAACTTCAACCGTGCGCCGCTGGAAATGGTTTTGAATTATTTGAGCGACGCGGCGGGTTTCATCATCGTGCAGGACACGCACGTCAACGGCACCGTGACGGTCATCGGCAAGCATCTGACACAGGACGAGGCGGTGGATTTACTGAACGCCGAGTTGAACCGCAACGGCTACGCCGCCATCCGCGACGACCGGACGCTGACGATCGTGGACAAAAACGACGCGAAGACGCGCAACATCCCGGTCAGGACCGGCAACATTCCCGAAACCATTCCGAACAACGACGAAATTGTGACGTGGATCATTCCCATCCGGTTCGTGGAAGCACGGCAACTGGTCTCGGACTTGTCATCGTTCGTTTCATCGCAGGCGACGATTGTTGCAAACGAGGCGGGCAACTCGATTGTCGTCACGGACACGCAGTCGAACATCCGGCATCTGGCCGAAATCATCAAGGCCGTGGACGACAGTGCCGAGGCCGAGACCGAAATCCGCGTATTCCCGCTGAAACACGCCAACCCGAACGATGTGGCGACCGAGTTGAGCAGCATTTTCCCGAGTAGCGGCAGTTCCGGCAGCACCACGCAATCGCCCATCCGTTTTGGCGGCGGCGCCGGGGGCTTCGGCGGCGGACGCTTCGGCGGCGGCGGATTGGCGGCGCTTTTAGGCGGCGGCGGCGCTTCGAGTGGCAGTCAAAACGACCGCATCAAAAAAGCAACGCAGGTCAGCGCCGTGGCCGACAGCCGCATCCAGGCGGTCATCGTGACCGCGCCAAAGGATTTGATGGATCAGATCGCGGGCGTGATGACGGAACTGGACGTGTCTTCAGACCGCGACCAGGACGTTTCGGTCATCTCGCTGCAAAACGGCGACCCGCAACAGGTGGTGCAGGTGCTGCAAAACATGTTCGGGAGCAGCAGCACCGGTTCCCGCAGCGGCAGTTCGTCGGCGAACAGCGCGCTCCAGCAGCGCGCCCAAAACACCACGACCACCATGGGTTCGACCACCACCAGCACCACCGGGATTGGCGGCGGAACGAGTTACGGCGGCGGCGGCGGGCGTGGCGGCGGCGGGGGATTTTAATGGAAAATGAATCGTTCAACGAAAAGACAAAATATGAAGACAACCAATTTCAAAAAAATTCTCGGCGGCGTTTTGCTGTTCCTTTTGTGCGCCACGTTTGAACTCCACGCGCAGTTCCGTCCCGGCGGCGGTGGCGGCGGTGGTTTCGGCGGCTTTGGCGGCTTTGGTGGATTCGGTGGCGGCGGCGGCGGTATTGCCAACCGCAGCAGCACGGCGGGCGGCAGCGGCCAATACAACAACAACGGAACGGTCGGCACTGCGAACATTCAAGTGGACCCGGTGACGCACAACATCGTCATCATCGCCGACAAGGAAACCACCGAGCAAATCCGCAAAGTCATCGCCAGCCTCGACGCGCCCGAATCGCAGGTGCTCATCAAGGCCGCTTTCCTCGAAGTGGATGACAACGCGGCATCCGACATTGGGGTTCAGGGTTCCTACTCCGGATTCAACAAAAATTATTCCCAGATCCTTGGCTATATGACCAATTACACAGTCGGAAACGTGACTACCACGACTACTGCGGGAACAACCACGACGCCATCTATCGTCCCCAGCAGTATCACCCCAATCGGTCAGACCTTGACGGTGAATAATAATTTTGGTCTGCCTCAAGCCCTGGCTGGCGCGGCCGGGAACGGCGGCCTTTATCAATTCATGGGCAGCGATTTCAATGCAACGCTTCAGGCCATCGCCACTTCCGGCAAGGCGCAGATGTTGTCGCGCCCGTCCATCCTGGCGCGCGACGGGCAGATGGCGGAAATCGTCGTCGGCCAGAGCATCTATCTGCCGAGCGGCGTCAGCTTCAGCGCGGTCGGCGGCAGCGCCACCACAATTCCCACCATCAACGGCACTTATCAGAACGTCGGCATCCAGCTTGACGTCACGCCGTTCATCGGGGCGAACAGTTTGGTGCAGATGATTCTCCAGCCGCAGATCACGTCCATTGACAACTCGACGCCCGGTCAGGTGATTGAAGGCGGCAGCGTGTTTTCGTCCGCCGTTTATGCGCCCAACATCAACAAGCGTTCCGCCAACACCGTGGTCGTCACGCCCGACGGCCAGCCCGTCGTCATCGGCGGCCTCATCGGCCATGACAAATCATCCAACGAGAGCAAGATTCCGCTGCTCGGCGACATTCCGTTGCTCGGCAACCTTTTCAAGTTCACCAGCAAGGCGAACACGCGGAGTGAGCTGCTGATTTTCCTGACGCCGCACATCGTCCAGATGCCGTCACAGCTCGCCGCGATGTCCGCGCGCGAAACCGGCCAGACGCCGCTCATCACCAATTCGATTCCCGAGCAGGAGCTGGATCGTTTCCTTGAACGCGTGCCGGTGAAGAAAACCAAGTAGCCGGATAAAATTGTATTTCCCGCCGCGCGCTGGCTAACTGACCCGCGATGCAAACCCGACGCAACAGCAATTTGATTTACGGACTGCTGTTCGCGGTCTGGGTGCTGGTCGTCGCGTGGCAGGTCGAGGAACACGCCCGCGTCCGCGAGGCCGCCAAGACCGATTTGCGGAACCGTTCCCAGGAGATCGCCAACACGGTGAGCGCGGTCATCCGGGCGGCGCGCTTTCGCGGCACCGTCGTGCAGGACCGGCTCGAGCCGGTGCTCAAATTGCTGGTCAACGGACGCACCAACGCGCTCGTAAAATCCAGCGAATTGATTTCCATCACGCTGCTGAACACCAACGGCGACCCGGTTGTTTCCGTTGGCAACACCAATCTGTTTTCCCGTGACATTCTCGCCGGGAGCGAACTCTGGTCGGCAGACCACGTCTCGTTTGTGATGCCGGTCGAGGGCACGAGCGTGGCCGAGGGCATGACCAACAATCCCACCGTCGTCCTGCCGTCGTTTCGGGACATGACCAACGGCTTGCGCGGCGGCGAACGAAATTTTTCCCGCCCCGAACCGCCGCCGGACGGCCCGCCGCCCACGAACGCTCCTGAAAATTTCTCCACCAACGGTGAACCCGGTGGGCCGCCGCCCGACAATGGCGGCCGTGCGCGTGGCAATCGCGGTCGCCCGCCATGGATGCGCTGGATGTCCGAGGCTGATTTCAAGGCACTCGTGGCCTCGCACGAATTGCACGGCCTCGTTCTCGCCATGTCCACGGAAAATTACCGCGCCGTCTGCGTCCACGACCTCTGGCTGCGGTTCGTCATCATTTTCTTCGCCGGCATTTCCGCGCTCGGCGCGGGATTGGCGCTGCGCAACCTTTCGCAGACGGCGGAACTGCAAATCCGCCTCGTGCGCGCGAGCGAATTAAATTCGCACCTCAAAGAAATGAACCTCGCCGCCGCCGGCCTCGCGCACGAGACGCGCAACCCGCTCAACATCATTCGCGGCCTCGCGCAGATGCTTTCCAAGCAGACCGACGCGCCGCCGGACATCCGCGAGAAGACGCGCGTCATCGTGGACGAGACCGACAAGGTCACGTCGCAGCTCACCGAGTTCATCAACTACTCGCGCCCGCGCGAAGTCCGCCGCTCCAACGTCGCGCTCCACGCCGTCTTCGCCGAAGTCCTGCGCACGCTGAACCACGACCTTGAGGAAAAGAAAATCACCGTCACGACCGGCGGCGAACCGCTGACCGTCGAGGCCGACGAACAACTGCTGCGGCAGGTGCTCTTCAACCTCCTCATCAACGCGATTCAAGCCGTGGACGCGGGCGGGCAGATTCAGATCGTCGCCCAGCGCGAGAATGCCACCGACGCCTCGCTCGAAATCCGCGACAACGGCTCTGGCGTCGCGCCCGAAAACCGCTCGGAAATTTTCAAGCCGTATTTCACCACGCACCAGAAAGGCACGGGCCTCGGCCTCGCCGTCGTTTCGCAGATCATCCTCGCGCACGGCTGGGAAATCCAGTGCCAGCCCAACACGCCCAAAGGCGCGGTCTTCCGCATCACGCATTTGAAGCTGGCGGATTGACGCTTGAAGCCGCAGTCGCGCAAAAAACCAGCGAAACGGCCATGCAGAAAATCTTTGCGAGCTGCCCGTGCCGTGAAATTTGGCAGAAATCAGGCCAGCCGCCCGCGCCAATAACCGGGCCGCCGCTTCATGTGCATCACGGCGACAATCCAGGTGTGTTCCGGTTTTTCCATGAAAATTATCGCGTAAGGAAAATCGCGGCTGAAATGCCGGCGCACCGGCGGGTCAAATTTGCGGAAGCGTTCCGGGTCGGCGCAAACTTCGCGCAATAACCGCTCCATCTCGCGGTAAAAACGCACGCCGAGTTCGGGCGAGATTGCAGAATAATAACGAACCGCCCCGGCAAACTCCTCGTCCGCCTCGGGATGAAGCAAATGATTCACAGCCCGGCCATCTGGCGCGCGCGCGCCAGCGATTCTTCCAGCGGAACGCCTTTGACTTTCCCCGATTCGATTTCCGCGATGCGGCGGTCGGTTTCGGTTTTCCACGCTTCCGCCACGGACGGTTCCATGCCGCCGTGCCGCGCGAGCATGATGCGGTCAATCAATTCCGCCACGACCTCGCCCGGCATCTCGCGGGTTTCTTCCACAATTTGATCAAGCGTAATCGGCATGGGGCAAGTCTCGCTCACGCCATGAATTTTGACAAGGGCGAAGCCGGGATCGGGGAAAAAACCGGCGAAACGGTCGGCTATAAATCTTTTTATGAACTGCCAGGCGAAGGCAAAATAAAATCTGGCCGATTGGATATGGGACTGACCCGTTTATGGAAGATAGCCGCCAATCAAGATGGAAAAATCAATGCGGCGCTCTACCAACACGCCGCTACGGTCGTTAAATTGACCGTGCCGACTCCAGAATTTAAAGTGCCGGTCGTTGAATTTAAGCTGCCGACTCGTGAATTTGACGGTTCGGGCGGTGAATGATTTGCGTAAAACCCAATAAAACGATGGTTTTTGCCTGTCGGCCTGGGATTTACCCTTCACAGTAACACGCCCAAAGGCGCAGCCTTGCGCATCGCGCTTTGAAGCTGGCGGACTGACGTCGTCCCATTCCCCAGCCGCCGCGCGGCGAATGACAATAGCCCGGCGTTTCAACGCCGGGACAAAGACCAATAATTTCAAGTCCCGGAGGGACGGTTGAATTTGAAAAAAATTGGCAACGGAGGAAAATGCGGTGTCCGTTCAGCCGTCCCGGCGGGACTCTTGCCAGCGTTAGAAAACGCTGGATTTGCAAGGGTTTTCTGCGGGGCGGGTAGCCGGGTGTCAGTGCAAGTGTCAGTGAAACGGCGGTAGTTTCAACTATCCGCCACAATTCACGAGACCTTCACCACTACCCGCCCACTACGCGCTAACACACCTGACCTGTAATGCTTCATGATTCAGAACAACAAAACACTGAACATGAAACATCAGTTCATCCTATTCCAACGCGGCGGCATCTTCTACTGCGAAGACACCGGCACTGGCAAGCAAACCAGTCTGCGCACACGCGACCGCGACCAAGCCCAACGGCTGCTGAACGCGAAAAACGAAGCCCTGCGCCAGCCCGCCATGAACCTGCAAATCGCACAGGTATATTTGCACCACAGCGACCCGGCCCTCGCCTCGCGAACGTGGCAGAAGGTGATGGAGCACATCGTCACAACCAAGCACGGCAGCACGCAGGCGCGCTGGCGTTCCGCCATCAAGGACAAGGCGTTCGATTTGATCCGGCATCGCCGCCTGTTGGAAAGCACCGGCGAGCAGTTTCTGACGGTCTTGCACACCGGCACGGTGGCGACCAATCTTTACTTGCGGCGCATCCATCATTACGCCGTCACGATGCACTGGCTGCCGTGGCCGGTGTTGTCCAAACTACACTGGCCGCCGCTGGTGTATCAGGCCAAGCGCGCCATCACCCTGGACGAACACCGGCAACTATTGGCTGTTGAGCGCAACCCGGTGCGCCGGGCTTTTTATGAATTGCTCTGGCACTTCGGCGGTTCGCAGACCGACATGGCCCGGCTGACCGCCGAGGACATTGACTGGCAACGGCAGACGATTGCCTATCGCCGCCACAAGAGCGGCACGATGGCGGTGCAGGCCATCGGCGCGGAAGTCTCGGCGGTTTTGCGGACGCTCCCACAGACCGGATATTTGTTTCCGACACTGGCGGATATTTCGCCGAGTTACCGGGGCCATG
>Ga0302319_10008021_pt1 | contig 20642 bp, 20 predicted proteins | sample Bog_T0_2_FD_203319 | JGI IMG/M metagenome (GOLD analysis project Ga0302319, IMG submission 203319) | Peat permafrost microbial communities from Stordalen Mire near Abisko, Sweden - Bog_T0_2 | ecosystem: Environmental > Terrestrial > Soil > Wetlands > Peat | place: Sweden: Abisko, Stordalen Mire... | reverse complement strand
TAGGCACATCGCCGATGCCGTCGATGGAAACGCTGGTGGCATCCGAGGTCTTCCAATTGAGCACAACCTGATCGCCGGCGGAAACCACATTGGGTGTGGCCGTGATCTGCGCGATGGGTGCTGGCGCGGCAGCCGGCGCGGTTTCAGGAGGAGGTGGCGGTGGAGGCGACTTCTTTTTGCAACCTGCAACTGCAATCAATGCCACAAAGAGGACAACGGGAACCAAGCTACGCATCTTTCTGTTCAATGTACTACTCCTTCTGTAACCACAAATTGTTTACCGATCGATCTAGAATCAATGATCTCAACCCTTCAGCACGCGCCAATGGGTGTTTCGGTGTCGATAAAATCATAGTTCAAAAAATCCCGGCGGATGGGTTTTGAGCGTGACGACAAACACACCGCTTGCCCATTCTAAGCCGGAAGGAGGTCAGTCTTGTGGTCCATTGTGACCGCTCACTTCCAGCTCCAGTTAGGCATCAGATTGTTTCCGGACTGGGTGAGCTGGTGCTGTTGCGTGCCGTCGGCAAGCATTGTCCAGATTTGGGCATGGCCGCCGATGGTGCGCTCAAACACGATGTGCCGGCCATCCGGGGCCCAGGATGGGTAGTCGTTGCTGCCGGATTCATGCGTGATCTGGAGCCAGCGCAGGCTTGCGATGTCCATCACGTAAATGTCCTGGCCGCCGGGGTCGCCGGGACCATATTTACGATTCCAGCTGAAGGTGATGAGCTGGCCATTGGGCGCCCAGGAGGGGGAAATGGCATAGCCGCCGTCGGTCATGCGCTGAATGTTGCCGCCGTCCTGATCCATCGTGTAAATCTGCGGCAAGCCGGTGCGGCCGCTGACCCATGCGATCTGCGCGTTAGTTTTCGGATTCCATGTGGGCGCCAGGTCAGGGCCGCGGAAGCTGGTGACGCGTCGCAGATTGCCGCCGTTGGCGTCCGCCACCCATATCTCAGGATCGCCGGAACGCGCCGAGGAGAACGCAAGCTTTGCCCCGTCAGCCGACCACGCGGGACTGAAGTTGCTGCCCCCCGCGGTGCCGGCCGGGAAGGCGACCATGCGATTGAGATCGAGCGAATACATGCGAATCGACCAGCCCTCGCGGCCCAGGGAGGAGAAAGCGAGACGGCTGTTATCAGGGGAGATGCGCGGCGACAGCGACACCGTTCCAAGATGCGTGATGGGGTGCTGATTCTGGCCGTCGTAGTCCATAGCCCAGATCTCTTTTGATCCGGACCGCGAGCTCACAAAGTAAATCTTCGTTTCCGCAATACCGTTGATGCCGCCGCCGAGTCGCAGAATGATTTCATCGGCAAAACGGTGAGCAATCGTGCGCGCCATTTCCTGGTCGGAGACTTCGTTGTACTGCTTGCCGAGCACCTGTGGGTTGGAGGTGTTGCGGGTGTCGAACAGCCAGCCTGAAACCGTCAGTCGTCCATTGGCGGAAGAAAGCGCGCCGAATGCGACCATGGATGCGTTAGCCGGAGCAGCGGACCACTGCGAAAGATTGATCTCCTGCGGCGAACCGGGCGTGGCCTGGGGCGACATGCTCTTCGAGACCACGTCCAGGATCCCGGAGTTTCCCAGGTCCGTATAGAGGGTTGAATCGAAGACGGTCTTCAGGGTCGGAGTCTGGGGATCGCCGCCGGCCGGCTTGAAGTCGGCCGCGGCAATGCGGATGCGGTCGTTGCCGAGATTGGTGCCGGTGTGCACCCAGTCCTGGGCTTGCAATTGAGCGGCTGCGAATAAAATCGTCGCCAGCAGGGAAACGGGCAAGTGCCGGGAATATGCCTTCATGTGTTCAGCGGTCCTTCCTCGTGCTTAGTGGGACGATGCTTGATTAGATGCAATGCGCCAGGCTCAAGTGCTGCAATCTCAATACGTACAATCATAAGTTACGTCGAGCCACTGGTCGTTTGAGCCTGCGGGCAGGGGGCCAAATGTGTCGACACGTTGCGTCGCAATCAGGCAGGAACGGTCGAGCGTAGGGCTGCCGCTGGATGAATTGATCTTGAAGTTTGCCGGGACGCCCTGGCGGTTCACGCGAAAATAAATCTGCGCCGTGGCGCCCTTGGGGGTGCGCGAATCGACCTGGGGACGAAGCCAGTTCTGATCGACCTTGCGCTTGATGACCTCAACGTACCAGCCGAAGCGGCTGCCGAAGTCACCATTGCTGATGCTCACCGGGCCCGGTGCCGAAGTGGATTGCGAGAGCGTGGAGCGGGGAATCACGGAGCCGGACTGCTCTCCGAAGTGGGCGCGATTGTCTTGAATGGGCTGCGGCTGATGCTGCTGCACTTTCGGCTGCGTCTTCTCCTGCGGCTTTACCTGCTTGCCTGAGAGTGGAATGGCGGTTTCGTCAACAGCCTGTTTGGCTTTGGGAGTGGGCTCAGCAGGGGCCTTGCTGGGATTCTCGGTCGTCAGCACATTCTTGTTTACAGGCTGATCATTCGGCAAAGGAATAGCGTTGCTGACGAGACTGACCTGGATGGCCCCGCCTTCTCCCGGATTGCCCCATATGTTGTGATGAAGAAATCCCGCGATCACCCCGTAGAGCAGAAGGCTCCCAAACAGAACGCCGTGCAGTATGAGCGAGCCGGCTGCCGGCGCAGTCATGCGATCGGGACTCAGTTCCCGCTCCAGTTGCTCGCTTCCTTCAATCAGGCTGCTCATTCGATCAATTAATTTCCGCTGCCTGCGGAAGCCTTCGCCTCCAGCGGCTGGGTAACGATGGAGATGTTAGTGATGCCGGCCTGCTTCACCGCGTCCATCACTGAAGCGAATACGCCGAAAGGCACCTGCTCATCGGCGCGCAGATAAATAATCTTGTGGGCCGCATCCGTGCCTTCGAAGCGCAGGCGCTGCGGCAACTCGTGAAGATTGACCGGCTGGTCCCCGAGAAACACTTCCTGATCCTTGTTGATGGTCAACACCAGACGCTGCTCGGTGATTTCTTTCACTGTGCGCGTCTTCGGCACAGACACATCAATGCCCGACTGCAGCACCGGCGCGGTAATCATGAAGATGATCAGCAGCACCAGCACCACGTCCACCAGCGGGGTGACGTTGATTTCTGAGAGCGAGGTGCGGGTTGCGCCGCTGCTACTTGTAAAGGCCACGCTCTGCCTCCCGGGAGGGATCAGGGACGTTTACAGGGCTGGTTGAACGCGGCGCTTGCTGGCTGCGAACCGGAATTTCCTCAAGGGAGTTGAGAAGCTCACGGCAGAAGTCGTCAATGGCCGCCGCGAACACCCGGATGCGCGCCGTGAATTGGTTGAAAGCCACCACTGCGGGCACCGCCACAAACAGGCCGGCGGCGGTAGTGATCAGCGCTTCCGAGATGCCAGGGGCGACAGCGCGCAGAGTGGCGGCGCCCGCGGTTCCCAGGCCATGAAACGCATCGATGATGCCGACGACGGTACCAAAAAGCCCCACGAAAGGGCTGGTCGCGGCGATGGTAGCCAGCCATGTCATACGGCGTTCAAGATTGGTGACGGCCTCACTGGCTGCGGTCTGCGCCGAGCGCTCGATAGGCACCGTGTTGCGTGGCGGACCGGATCCGCCGGTCTGGCGCTTGTAGGTCTCGTAGACGTCTTCAAACACCTGTGCCAGCGGGCTGCCTTTGCATTCTACGGCGAGTGCGGAAATCTCCTGCAGGCGGGTAGCTTTGCGGAAGGCGCGAATGAATCGGCGGCTCTCCTTGGTGGCTTTACCGAAGGTTGAAATCTTGCCCAGGATCACGGTCCACGAATACAGGCTGGCAAACAGGAGCAAGACCAGCACGCACATGGCAACGGGGCCGATGTTGCCCAGCATTTCCGAAATTGCGCTGGAGGCGGGAGCGGCAGGGGGAGCGCCACTGTCGGCCTGCAGAAGGATGAAGAAGGCAGCAGTCAGAATCGGCATTCACCTCGTGGAAGAACGGTTCGTCTACTTACTTGCCCACGGTCCTTGCTCTTTGACTATTCCTCAAAGAAAAAGCCGTGGAGCAAACAGAGAATCTGGGCGCGGTTCCATAGGAGCCGCTGCTTCAACGGTATCAGACGGGATGGCCCGCTCCAAGTTATTGATGGGATGCCTCCTGAGGGCCCTGGCGTTGGTTCGAAGGGCTTTTTCGGTGGCCTTCATGCTATGCTGCGCACGGATTGTGATGGCTTAAGTGCTGACCTGCCAATGTCCTGTTTAAGGCTATTGCTCCCAGAGGTTCGCGAAGAATGTTAGTTGAACTGCGCGCGGAAAACTATGCGGTCATCGATCACGCGATCGCGGGATTTGGTCCGGGGCTGAACCTCCTGACGGGCGAAACCGGCGCGGGCAAGTCGATCCTGGTGGACGCGCTGGCGTTGTTGATGGGTGGTAAGGCTTCTGCGGAAGTGGTGCGCCACGGAGCGGAAAAGGCCGTCGTCTCTTGTGTCTTTGAGTCGACGCTGGGTGCGGAAACAATCCTCGAAGAAAACGGGCTGGACTCGGAAGGAAATGAAATCATCCTGCGGCGTGAGATTTTGGCGTCCGGCAAAGGGCGGGTCTTCGTGAATAACCAGCCGGCGGCGGTCGCGGTGCTCAAGGCACTGGCTCCGGAACTCGCTCTCGTGCACGCGCAAAGTGAGAGCCTCAGCAGCTTTGACCAGGCGCAGCAGCGCATTTTGCTTGATCGGTTCGGTGGAATTTCCACAGACGCTGTCGCGGAGATTTACGAACGCTGGAAAGCCGCAGCGGACAAGCTTGCTGATATGGAGCGGGGTGAGCAGGATCGCCTGCGCATGGTGGACCTTTGGAGCTATCAACACAAGGAAATCGGGGCAGCACGGCTGGTTGCGGGTGAGGATGAAGCGCTTGAGACTGAAAAGCGCGTGCTGGCAAACGCTGAAAAGCTATATGCGGCCGCGATGGGCGCATTCGATCAACTTTATGAGGGTGGCGCTTCGGCGGAAGTCGCTTTGCGCGCGGCATTACGCAATGTGGAGGAGTTGGCGCGCTTTGACGGGCGGTTTGCGGAGGCAGTGCAGCAATTGCAATCGGCCCGGGCGACGTTGGGCGATGTGGGTGGCAGCCTGCGGGATTATGCCGAAGGAATCAACGCATCGCCGGAGCGGCTCGCCGAAATTGAGGACCGGTTGGCGCTACTCGATCGCCTCAAGCGCAAGTACGGCAAGACCCTGGAAGAGGTGATTGCGTTTGGCGAGGATGTGGGTCAAAAGCTCAGTGAAGTGGAGAATCGAGATGAGACGCTCAAGGCTTTGCGTGTCTCATTGAACGAGGCAGCCGCGGAATATCGAAAAGCAGCGGGCATTGCCCATGTGGAGCGAAAGACGGCCGCCGCCAAGCTGGGCAAACTCGCCGAGGCGCAGATCAACTCGCTCGCCATGAAAGTGCGGTTTGAAGTTGAGGTGCGCGCGCACGATGCCGACGGCGATCCCACCGGATGGACATCGCATGGGTGGGACGAGGTGGAATATCGCATTGCGACGAATGCCGGCGAGCCGCTGAAAGCGTTGGGCGAGATTGCGTCCGGCGGAGAAATGAGTCGCGTGATGCTGGCGTTGAAAGTGAGCGTGGAAGAGAGCGCGGCCAAGCCGAAGAAAAAGGCGACAACGCCGCGCACGCTGGTATTCGACGAGATTGACATTGGCATCGGGGGGCGCGCGGCCGAAGCGGTGGGGCAGAAGTTGAAAGCTCTTAGCCGCGGCCAGCAGGTGTTGTGCGTGACTCACCTTCCCCAGATTGCAGCCTTCGCGGACCAGCACTTCCTGATCGATAAGCGAGAGGCGGACGGGCGGACGAAAATGCAGGTACGGCTGCTCGACGATCGCGCGCGGACGCATGAAGTAGCGCGCATGCTGAGCGGGGCCAAGGTAACGGAAACGAGCCTGCAGCATGCTGCGCAGATGATCGCCGGAAGCCGCTAACCGCCGCTGTGGTCGAAACAACAATCAGGTTTGGGGGAAATCCTTTGGTGGGTGTCAAGAGACAGAGAGCCGAACTGTTGAAGCCCCCTCGCAACGGCCGGAGTTAAGCGTCAGCGTGCTTCTCGTTCGTCGCGAGCAGGTTTGAAACCTTATCCAATAGAAACGTAGGGTGGAGCGGCTTAGCCAGAATCTCGAAGGTATATCCCTTTTCCCACGCTTCTTCGAGCAGCCTGCTGGTGTCAGGCTGGCCGGAAAACAGCACTAAACGGCACCGCGGATAATTTGATTTCAGAACAATTGCGAGGTCGATTCCATTCATTGCCGGCAACATGACGTCAAGAATTGCGAGATCGGGTCCCCATTCAGCGAAAGTCTCAATCGCCTTCTCCGCCGAATAGGCCACTTTGGCTTCATAACCGAGAGCCGACAAGATCAGCGCCAAAGTATCGGAAACCTTTACTTCGTCATCGACAATCAGAATTTTGCCACTTCCTGGCATGGCCGGCATCGGGGCGTACCTGCGGTAAGACTTTCTTGAAGGGTGAGATGAACTTGAAAACAAAATGGATGTAACGTTGAGGTCCAATTCCATTGCTAACAAGCGTTTCAGGCACACTTCACCGAGACGGCACGCAACCTCCGACAATCTAATCTCATCCGACTTGCCACCTGGCCGTGGGTGGCAAGTCCGCTAATACTCGCTCGTTCATAACCGGTGGACCGTTCGGCAGCTTGAACCGCTCTCTGCTATCCCTCAAGTGTCAGGATTGGTATACTGGTGGATGTGACTACAATTGTCCTTGACCCAATCTCGAACGGTAATCACGCTGAGCCTTCCCCCCGGCAGAAGAGGGTGTTGCTGCTGAAGCCGCGCGGGTTCTGCGCAGGCGTGGTGCGCGCGATCGACATTGTGAAGATCGCCCTGGAAACCTTTGGCGCACCCATCTACGTGCGTCGGGAAATTGTACATAACCGCTATGTTGTGAATGAGCTGGCGGAAAAGGGCGCCATTTTCGTGCATGAGATTGACGATGTGCCGGATGGTCAGCGAGTCATTTATTCCGCTCACGGCGTTTCGCCGGCGGTGCGGGAACTCAGCAAGGGCCGGCACCTGCGCGTGATTGACGCCACCTGCCCGCTGGTGACCAAAGTCCACATTGAAGCTGTGAAGTTCGCCAAGCAGGGCTACTCTCTCGTGCTAATCGGCCACCGCGATCACGACGAAATCGAGGGTACCCTGGGCGAAGCGCCGGAAGCGACCCAGGTAGTTTCAAACGTGGCCGAGGTAGAGGAGCTGAAGGTTCCCGATCCCGACCGTGTCGCCTACCTGACACAGACTACGCTCAGCCTCGATGAAGCGCGGGACATCATTCACGCTCTGAAGCTGAAATTTCCGAACATTGTGGGGCCGCACACGCAGGACATCTGCTACGCGACCGAGAACCGCCAGGTGGCAGTCCGCAATGTCGCTCACAAAGCTGACCTGGTGTTGGTTGTCGGATCAACCAACAGTTCAAATTCCAATCGCTTGGTTGAAGTTTCTCGCAACCTTGGCACTATCGGCTATCTGATTGACAACTCGCAGGCGATTGACCCCAAGTGGCTTGAGGGGGTTGAGAATGTCGCGGTTACCGCCGGTGCGTCGGCCCCTGAAGTGCTGGTGGAAGACGTGGTCAATTATTTGCGACTTAACGGTTTTGGCATCGTCGAAGAGGTAGAGGTAGTGCCGGAGAATGTTCGTTTTGGCCTGCCTCCGGAGATCGTTCAGGCGATCGGCGCGGCGGGTGGTACCGAACAAGTCGCTGTGCGATAGCGTACAGACATCGCGGCAACAACAGAGGGTAGAAGCCAGGCATCAGAGATTAGAACTCAGCCCGCAATGCGCTTTTATCTGGTTGTTTGAGAGGAACTGAGGCGCCTAACACTGCATGAGTATCAAGCAAGGCAAGACTCAAACCGCGGCACCCAGATTTTCGGCCCCACGATTTGGCCGCCTGGATGCGGACTTGGCAGATGTGGAATCCGCCATCGTTCGGTCGCGGGAGTACCTATTATCCGAGCAGCATCCTGACGGGTATTGGTGTGGAGAACTGGAAGCGGACTCGATGCTTGAGGCCGACTACATATTCCTTCATACGCTGCTTGAAAGCGGTGATCCTGGGAGACTGAAGCGCGCCCTCACCGCGATGCTTCGCTATCAAAAAGAGGATGGAAGCTGGAGCCTTTATCCCGACGGTCCGGGAAACATTTCACTCTCAGTGAAGTGCTATTTTTCGGCTAAGCTGATGGGTATTTCAGCCGATGATCCGCGCCTGGCGAAGTGCCGTGAATGGATCCTGGCGCATGGCGGCGTGGTGGCTTGTAACACCTTCACAAAAGTGTATTTATGCGCGCTCGGCCAATATGATTACGACGCAGTGCCTGCGATCCCGCCGGAGATCGTTCTATTTCCAAACTGGTTTTACTTCAACATCTACGAGATTTCTTCATGGTCGCGCTCCATTCTTGTTCCGCTGGCAATCATCTATGCGAAAAAACCTTTCAAGAAAATTGATGCGGAGCACGGCATTGATGAACTCTTTGTAGGAGGACGCGCGAATGCTATATTGCGTCTGCGCATGGATCGCAAGGCACTCGTGTCATGGAGGAACTTCTTTCTCATTCTTGACCGGATTCTGCATTTCGCAGAGGCGGTGCATCTGCGTCCGTTGCGCAGGCTGGCCTTGCGGCGCGCGGAAAACTGGATGCTCGAGCGCCTCGAGATGACGGACGGACTCGGCGCGATCTACCCCGCCATGCTGAATGCGATTATCGCGCTGCGCTGTCTCGGTTATTCCGAGGACGATCCGCAGGTTATCCGCGCCCGCGACGAATTTGAGAAGCTTGGTATTGAAGAGCCGGGAAACGCGGAAATGCCGGAGCCGACATTCCGGATGCAGCCCGCGGTCTCGCCGGTTTGGGATACGGCGCAGGCGGTGTATGCGCTGGGCGAAGCCGGTGTGGCGCGCAACGATCCACGCATGATCAAGGCCGCCGACTGGATGCTCTCAAAGGAAGTGCGCCATAAGGGTGATTGGGCCGTGAAGGTTCCCGGCACCGAAGCTGGTGGATGGTACTTCGAATTTAACAACGAGTTTTATCCGGACACGGATGATACGGCGCAGGTGCTACTCGCGTTGAGCAAGGTGGACAATGCGCGCGAAGGGTATCAGCACAAAGTGGCGCAGCGTGCGATTGCGTGGGAATTGGCCATGCAGTGCAAGAACGGCGGATGGGGCAGTTTCGACAAAGACAACACGAAGATGATTTTCCAGTACATTCCGTTCGCGGACCATAACGCGATGCTTGATCCGCCGACTGTTGATATCACCGGAAGAATCCTTGAGATGCTTGCGAATTATGGATTTGCTCGCGGCGACAAGCACGTGGAAAAAGCTATCAAGTTCATTCTGAGTGAGCAGGAGCCGGATGGAAGCTGGTTCGGCCGCTGGGGCGTGAACTACATTTACGGCACGTTCCTGGTGCTGCGCGGATTGGACGCGATCGGCATGGATCAGCACGAGCCGCAGGTTCAGCAGGCCGCGGAATGGCTGCGAATGGTGCAGAATCCCGATGGCGGTTGGGGCGAAACGTGTGGCAGCTACGATGATCCGGACAAGCGCGGCATTGGGATCAGCACGCCTTCGCAAACGGCCTGGGCCATGCTCGGATTGCTGGCCGCCGGCGATGACCGTTCCGACTCTGTCGCCAAGGGCGTGCGCTGGTTGTTGACTCGGCAGCAAAAGGATGGCAGTTGGGACGAAAGCACGGGCGGGGGCGCCGCTCGACAAGCCATGTACACAGGAACAGGTTTCCCACGCGTTTTTTATCTATCCTATAGCTTGTACCGGCAATACTTTCCGCTGCTGGCTTTGACCAGTTACAGGCGGGCGATGGAACGCAAGGGCAGCTATTAGCATCTGGCTTTCAGCCACTAGCTCTTGGTTGAATGCTACAAGGCTTTGATGAAAGTGGCCAGGCGGCTTAAAGGCTAGCAGCTTACTGCTTCGAAATGGAACGCGCCGCACTTGGCGCCGGAGGATGAATCAAAAATGGCTGTACCGATTTCCCAGATGTGGACGGTGGCAACGTATGTGCTGAAGAAGAAGCTGGCCGGCAACAAGCGGTATCCGCTGGTGCTGATGCTTGAGCCGCTCTTCCGCTGCAACCTGGCGTGCGCGGGGTGCGGCAAAGTGCAGTATCCGCCGCATATTTTAAAGAAGCAGCTCTCGCCGGAAGAATGCTTCGCCGCGGTGGAAGAATGCGGCGCGCCCATGGTCTCCCTGCCGGGTGGCGAGCCATTGCTGCATCCGCAGATCGTCGAGATCGTCAACGGCCTAATCGCGCGCAAGAAATATATCTACCTCTGCACCAACGCGCTCGAGTTGAAGCGCCGCCTGCCGGAGTTCACGCCGTCGAAGTATCTGACCTTTTCCGTGCATCTGGATGGCCAGCGCGAGCAACATGACTTCTCCGTCTGCCGCGAAGGCGGGTATGACATCGCAATTGAGGGAATCAAGGAAGCAGTGAAGCGCGGTTTCCGTGTTACGACGAACGCGACGTTCTTTGACGGTACCGATCCGAACAGTGTGCGTGGATTCTTTGACGAAGTCATGGATATGGGTGTTGAGGGTATCGTGCTCTCGCCGGGCTACAGTTATGAGAAAGCCCCCGACCAGAATCGCTTCCTCGGACGCGCTCGCGTGCGCCGCCTCTTCCGCGCTATTCTTTCCAATCGAAAGCCAACATGGAAGTTCAATATGTCGCCCTTGTTTCTTGAGTTCCTGATGGGCGATCGTAAGTATGAATGCACCCCGTGGGGTTCCCCTGCCTTTAACATCTTTGGCTGGCAACGGCCATGTTACTTGCTGCAAGATGGGTATACAGAGACTTACAAGGAACTTATCGAGACAACTAAGTGGGAAGAGTACGGCGTGGCCAGCGGCAATCCTAAATGCGCTAACTGCATGGTGAGTTGCGGCTATGAACCGTCTGCGGTGATTGACGGGTTCGGATCGCTGAGCGGTTTTTGGGGAATGGTGAAGGGTACCTTCAGTCTTTACAAAGACAACCACGCGCTCAAATTGCTGAACGAACCCGCGCCCCACGGGCCGGCAACGCTGGTGCAGATTGAGCAGCGAGAGCGGGCGCTTGAAGGGACAAACGCATGAGCGCCGAAGTGCTGAAATACACTCTGGAACAAGTCGAAGCGCTCGAACTCGCACCTGGCACGGAACACAACCACCTGGAAGGCTGGATTCCCGAACTCGCCAGTGGAGACGATTTACGGCAAGCGCTTGAGAAAGCTTTCGATTATCGCGGCGATGTGACGCTGACCCTAAAGAACGGTGAACGGATCGAGGCGTTCATCTTCAACCGGCTCACCGGCCCTACGCTTGCGGAATCTTTTGTCCAGTACTTCACGCCGAGTGCAACAGACAAACGCAAGGTCAGTTATGCCGACATTGCCCGCCTGGAATTCAGCGGTAAGGATCGCGCGGCCGGCAAGCATTGGGAAGACTGGGTGAAGGCCTACAACGAAAAGAAGGCTGCCGGCGAAAAGAACATCGCGCTTGCGCCTGAGGCGCTGGACTAGCGCAATGACAGGTCGAGTACAGGAATGCGGCTGTATCGCGCTGCCAGAGACTCTGCAGGCGCAAACCGGTTTGTATCCCGGTGCAACTTACAGCATTGAAGTGATGCCGGAAGGCGCCGGCGTTATCCTGTTGACGATGGAACCAAAGCAGCCAAGCGAACCAAATCGCGGAGACCACTGCGGCTGAATTCGCGCGCAAAAGGACACATGAAAGTCTTCCTTACAGGCGCGACGGGATTTGTGGGACATCATGTGGCTCATGCCCTGGCAGCAGAGGGCGCAACGCTGCGCATGCTGGTGCGCAAAACCAGCAAACTTGAAAACCTTGAAGGCATCGCGGGCGACACGCACGTGGGCGATCTGAGCGATCCGGAATCGCTGAAGCCTGCGCTGGACGGATGCGACGCCGTGGTACATGTTGCCGCCGACTATCGGCTTTGGATTCCCGATCCTAAGAGTATGTATCGCGCCAACGTCGACGGTACGCGCGAATTATTGCGGATGGCGCGCGACGCCCATGTACCGCGTTTCGTCTACACCTCCAGTGTGGCTACGATGCGCTTCAGAACGGACGGCCTCGTGATTAACGAAGACACACCTGTCTCGATCAAGGACATGGTGGGGCATTACAAGCGCTCGAAATTTCTCGCGGAGCAGGAAGCTATGGCCGCAGCTGCGACCGGCCAGAAGGTTATCATTCTGAATCCGACAACTCCGATCGGTCCGAATGATGCCAAGCCCACACCAACAGGCCGCATTTTTGTTGACTTCCTCAACGGCAAGTTTCCAGCCTATATGGATACGGGGCTGAACCTGGTGGCTGTAACCGAGGTCGCTCGGACTCACGTTGCGGCGCTGACCCTGGGCCAATCCGGCCATCGATACATTCTGGGCGGAGAGAACTTGACGCTCAAGCAGATCCTCGACAAGATGTCGGCCATCACCGGCATCCCTTCGCCCACCGTGCGAATACCATTCGCGGTTGCCGCTACCTATGCATTCTTTGAGCAATGGGTCACCGGCCGTATGCGCGGACGCGAGCCACGCGCAACGCTTGAGGAAGTGCGCATGGGCCGGAAAAAGATGTATGCGTCCAGTGCCCATGCTCAACAGGAACTTGGATTCAGGATTGTGGCCGTGTACCCTGCCATGCGCTCGGCAATCGAGTGGTTCCGCGCCAACGGGTACGCGCCGTGAGCCGCGTGGCCATCATTGCCGCCATGCGTGGGGAGTTGAAGCCGCTGGTGGACGGTTGGCGACATGAGCCTCGTAATGGCGTCGATCTGTGGCGATGTGAGTCTGGCAATGACGAGTGGGTGGCAGCGTGCGCCGGAGCCGGTGTGGACGCTGCGACCCGAGCGTTCAGCGAAATTGAAAAGAGCGGCCCCGTCGACCGGCTCATCTCCACAGGATGGGCTGGAGCGCTGCGCGAGAACTTCGTGGCCGGTCGCGCCTATATCGTAACGGGGATTGTGGACGCGCGCACCGGAGAGCATTTTCCCATTGCCGAGTGGCGCGAGGAAGGTTCGCACGGAAGCAAGTCATGGCCGGTTGGCCCATGGTTGGTGACCAGCCACAAGGTGGCAGATGGCGCAGAAAAGAAGCGACTCGCAGGCGTGTACGATGTGGGCCTGGTGGACATGGAGGCCGCGGGCATAGCCAGACTGGCGGAGATGCGCGGGATCCCGTTTTATTGCGTAAAGGGAATCAGTGATGGCTACAACGAGCAAATGCCTGATTTTAATAACTTTATAACTCCAAAAGGGAAGTTTCGATTGGCCGCCTTCGTTGTTTTCTGCATGTTCCGCCCGATGTACTGGCCCACACTGCTGCGAATGGGCGAAAATAGTAAGAAGGCTGCCCAGGCTATCAGGGAATCCCTGCTTGCAAATCTGGACGGGTCGGGAGATTTCACCAATCGAAATGGCTACCCAAACCTCGAACGTTGAAAGCTTGGCAGGGAACGCAACTCCCTCGACCATGCGGGCCGTGGTCTACCGCGGTGTGAACGACATGCGCGTGGAGACTGTTCCGGTGCCCGCCATAGGACGCGGCGAGTTGCTGATCAAGGTGGCCACCTGTGGCATCTGCGGGACAGACCTGAAAAAGGTTCATACCGGTTCGCACTCCGCCCCTCGCATCTTCGGCCATGAGATGTCCGGCACCATCGTGAAGGTGGGAGACGGCGCGCCTTTTGCTGTGGGTGAACGCGTTGTTGTTCATCATCACGTGCCCTGCGGAGATTGTTATTATTGCCGCAAGCAGACGCCGACTCAGTGCGAGCTCTACAAAAAAGTGGGCGTTACCGCCGGGTTCGAACCGTCCGGAGGAGGCTTCGCGGAGTATATTCGCGTGATGCACTGGATCGCCTCCAGCCGGGGGGTGGTTCGGATCCCCGATGGCGTTCCTTTCGAGCAGGCCGCATTTTTAGAGCCGGTAAATACAGTTTTAAAGGGTGTGAAGCTGCTGAACCTGGCATCAGACGATACGGTGCTTGTGATTGGGCAGGGGCCCATCGGTTTGATGCACGCAGTGCTGGCCAGCCGAAGTGGAGCGCGGGTGCTCACTTCCGATCTTTATCCGGAGCGTCATGCAATTGCAGCACGTTTCGGTCTGAAGCATCCAATCCATGCGGGCAATGAAAACGTAGTGGAAAGGGTCTTCGCAGAGACCGAGGGGCGTGGGGCCGATGCCGTTATATTGGCCGTAGGCGGAACCGCGCTGATTCGTACCGCGATGGACGCGGTCAGGCCCGGCGGACGCGTTATGTTGTTTGCACAGACGCAGCACGAGGAAGCGAAGATTGATCCAGGCGCGGTATGCATGGACGAAAAGACGTTGATGGGGTCTTACTCTTCGTCGTTTGAAATCCTTGACGAGGTAACCAAGCTGGTTTTCGACGGCTACCGGAATGGATTCGACCTGACGCAGCTAATCTCGCATCGCTTCCAGATGGAAGAGGCAGTTGAAGCGATTGAGGTGGCTTCGCATCCCAAGGCGGACTCGATGAAGATCATGATTGAGCCAGTTTTGGGTGGCGGCGCGGTTGCTGGCGCGAAGGCAAAGTAGGAGGGGACTTGATGGCTACAACCATGAAGGCGGCAATCCTCCACGGTCGCGAAGATATCCGCATTGAGCGCGTGCCGTTGCCTGAGGCCGCGCCCGGTGAGCTGATTGTGCGCGTGGGCGCGGCGCTTACGTGCGGAACAGACTTGAAGGTTTTTCGCCGCGGCTATCATGCGCGAATGATTGTGCCTCCTGCCTTGTTTGGGCATGAGCTTGCCGGCACGGTGGTTGAAGCAGGCGCGGGCGTGGAGGATTTCGCTTCAGGTGATCGGGTGGTAGCGCTGAATTCCGCTCCCTGCGGGCAGTGCTTTTTTTGCGGACGAGGCCAGGAGAATCTTTGCGATGACCTGCTGTTCAACAACGGCGCGTATGCGGAGTTCATTCGCATTCCGGCGCGCATCGTCGCCAAAAACACATTGCGCATTCCCGATCATGTTCCGCTGGAGCACGCCGCGTTGACTGAGCCGCTGGCTTGCGCCGTGCATGGCTTTGAAGATTCGCGCCCACGTCCCGGCGACACTGTCGCGGTGATCGGCGGCGGTCCATTGGGATTGATGATTTTGCACGTGGCGGCGCTGGCGGGCTATGAAGCTATCGCCATTGTGAAGCACGATGGGCAAGTGGAAGCCGCTCGGCAACTAGGAGCGGCCCATGTTGTGCAGACAACCAACATTCGCAAGGCAATTCGCGAAACCCGTGCACTGACACCGAAGAATCGCGGCGTGGATATTGCCATTGAAGCTGTAGGTGTGCCGGAAGCATGGCAGGAAGCTGTCGAACTGGTACGCAAGGGCGGCACCGTGAACTTTTTTGGCGGATGCGCGGTGGGCACCCAGGTCACGCTTGATACCAATCGCATCCACTACAGCGACATCACGCTGCGAGCGACGTTTCATCACACGCCAGCCATCTGCCGCAAAGCGCTTGAATTGATTGCGGGCGGGCGGTTCCAGGCGCGCGCGTTCATCACAGGACATGCGCATCTTTACGAACTCAACCGCGTTTTTGAGAAGCTGATGAAGCGCAGCAGCGAGATCAAGACCGCTATTGTCCCCTGAGGCAAGCGATGACAACTACTGAAACCGGGCAGTCTCGCGACGATTGGGAGGCGCTGGTAATGGAAGCGCGTACCGGCGAGTCTCCGAGTAATTCATTCGATAGAGATGAGTTGATTGAGCGCGGCTGGGCTTCGCTTCCCGGCAATTATCGGATACCCTCGAGTCAGCCAACGCTTGAAGAAGCTCGGGCGTACTGTAAGACGCTGGCGGAAACGCATTATGAAAATTTTCATGTCGCAACCTGGTTTTTACCGAAGACGCTGCGGCCGCATTTCCATGCAATCTACGCGTATTGCCGTATCTCTGATGATGTGGCTGACGAGCTAGGAAATCCGGTCATAGCGCTCGCTCTATTGGACGTATGGGGTCGCGAACTCGATGCATGTTATGAAGGCCGATTGCGGCATCCTGTATTTGTTGCGCTTGCCGAAACCATTCGCGAATGCGGAATTCCGAAGAAGCCCTTTGCGGACTTGTTGACCGCATTCCGCCAGGATCAGACAGTCAAACGCTACGACACGATGGACGATGTTCTCGCATATTGCCGGTATTCCGCCAACCCGGTAGGCAGGCTGGTGTTGTATGCATGCGGCCACGCGGACGAGGAGAAATTCAAGCTTTCCGACGCCACGTGTACAGCACTACAACTCGCCAACTTTTGGCAGGATGTACGCGAAGACTATGCGCGCGGTCGCGTCTATCTTCCGCAAAAGGACTTGGAGTTTTTCGGCGTGAACGAAGCGACCATCGCCGATCGCGTTGTTACGCCGGGGTTTCGTGGACTCATGCGGACTGAGGTTGAGTATGCGCGCGGTCTGTTTGAGGAAGGGCTACCGCTTATCGGCATGGTCGGCCGGGACCTGGCACTGGACCTGGATCTCTTTAGCCGCGGAGGGTTGGAGATTCTGCGCGCCATTGAATTGCGGGATTTCGACGTGCTGAGTTCAAGGCCGGCAATTTCGAAAGGCGCCAAGGCAAAGCTTCTGCTGGGAGCTTTGGGCGCGAAGTTGATTCCGTTCTGGAAACTCAGGCGAGGCACTGAGAAGGCGGCTTGACGAACGAACTTCAAGCGAATCAGGGCGCGCCCCGCAGCCCTTCGCTCGGCGCGGCATATGCGGAATGCCGGGCGATTGCCAAGCTGGAAGCAAAAAACTTCTACTATGCGTTTGTCGCATTGCCCGTGCCGCGGCGCAATGCCATCTGCGCCATCTACGCCTTCATGCGCAAAGCCGATGACCTGGCGGACGATGAAAGTGTATCCCGCGAAGCACGACGGCAGCAACTGGATACGTGGCTCGCAGCGTGGCAGACAGCGCATGCTGGAGGAGAGACGAACGACCCCGTATTTATTGCTGTTCGCGATGCCACGCGTCGGTTCGCAATCTCTACAAAACTGCTGGACGAGTTGGTGGCCGGCGTGACCATGGACTTGCAATCGGCGAATGCGGATGCGCCGGACACCTATGCAACCTTCGCCGAACTCTACAAGTACTGTTATCTCGTGGCATCCGTTGTTGGCCTCGTCTGCATTCGCATCTTTGGCTACACAGATCAGCGCGCGGAGGAATTGGCAGAGGAAACCGGGATCGCATTTCAACTCACAAACATTTTGCGCGATGTGGCAGAGGACGCCGAGCGAAACCGGGTGTACCTGCCGCTTGAAGATCTCGCTGCGCACGGCGTTGAATTGGACGGTTTGCTGCATCGGAAAGCAGGCTCAGCGCCCACGGAAGCTGAGCGTGCGCTGCTCGCAGAGATAGGCCGGCGAGCTGAAGGGTACTACAAATCGGCGGAGGAATTGTTGCCGCTGATTGATCGCGAGAGCCGCGCCGCGCTGTGGGTGCTGGTGCGAATTTATCATGCACTGCTGAAACGCATCGAGCGTGCGAATTTCGATGTCTTCTCCAATCGGGCCAGCGTGCCAATGGTGGAGAAAATCGGAATCTTAAGCGTGGGTCTGGCGCGCATGGGTTTTGCGCGACTCTTTTGACGCGCGAAAGAAGTGAATATCCTTCGCGCCTCCGCTATCAAATATCAAAGGTGTCTTATTGAATTTTGTCGGGAAAAATTCGAGCCAGACCGTCACGGTTGTAGGCGCGGGCGTAGCGGGAATGAGCACGGCTTGCGCGCTGGCTGAAACCGGCATGCGCGTACAACTTGTCGAACGACGCGGTTATCTTGGTGGCCGGGCAAGTTCGTACCTGCATCCGGGCGTTGGCGAGGTCATTGATAACTGCCAGCATGTGCTTTTCAAGTGCTGCACGAATGTGCTTGGATTTTATCGGCGCATTGGCGTTGAAGAGAAGATCCACTGGTCGAATGAGATGACCATGATTGAGCCCGGCGGCCGTCGATCGCGATTGGGCCCGTTCGAGCTTGGATCTCTGCGCTTGCCTGCGCCGTTCCAAAACGCGCCCAGTTTTATTTCGTCGACTGCTTTCAGTGGCGCGGACAAAGTTGCGCTCGGACGCGCAATGCTAGCCTTGCTGCGGCCTGAGGCAATGGTGGATAGGGGCGAATCACTTGGAGACTGGCTGCGGCGGCACAAGCAGACAGAGGGCGCGCTGAATCGTTTCTGGCGGCTCGTGATTGCGAGCGCACTGAATGCGGAGATCGATCGGATAGCTGTTCCCTACGCGGCAAAAGTCATACGCAATCTTTTCTTGAACTCTGCCCAAGGGGGCAACATGGGAATGAGTACGGTGCCGCTCAGTGCATTGTATGCGGGTGCTCAGAGCTTCCTGAATAACGCCGGCTCGGAGATCCTGTTCAACTCGAATATCGAAGCGGCGGAATGGGACGAGGAAAGTTCACAATGGGCCTTGATTGCCCACGGCAGAACGCTCACATCAGACTTCCTAGTCCTGGCACTTCCGTTTGAAGCCACTGCGAAAATGCTGCCCAAGATGCCGCCCGCTGAAGGGGTGGACGCACTGGCAGCGCAGCTTGAACACCATGAGCACGAGCCCATTTGCAGTGTCCACCTGTGGTTCGACCGGAAGATTACAGACCTCGATCACGCTGTCCTGCTTGATCGCGAGATTCATTGGATGTTCAACAAATCCAAATTGCAACCACAGCGCCGCGAGCCGGGGAGTTACCTGGAGTTAGTTATCAGTGCGTCGCGTTCATTCGCGCAGCTTTCGCGCGAAGATGCGATTGCTTTAGCTATCCGTGAACTGACGGAGTTCTTTCCCGAGGTCGCGAAAGCGAAGTTGGTGAAGGCCGCGCTGGTTAAGGAGATGAGAGCTACCTTCGGCGTTCCACCCGGGATTGATGCTGCTCGGCCCACCGCCGTTTCGCCGTGGCCGAATTGTTTTCTGGCGGGGGACTGGATCGCGACGGGATGGCCTTCAACCATGGAGAGCAGTGCTCTATCCGGCCATCTCGCCGCCGAAGCGGTGTGCGCGGCGATGGGCAGCGTGCGGGCGATTGTCGATCCTGAAATGAAAGCGACGGGGCTGGCGCGATGGATGGAGAACATGGATTAGGATGGAACTGGAACCCTGCGGAGCGCACGTCCATCAAGGGTTCAGGTGATTCATGAGCCTTTCGATGTCGGCCTCCATCGATGCGATGGCCTCTTTCATCTCTCGCAAATCCCAAAGCAGATCCACCGCTGTGTCTTGCAAGTCAGGGCCATCCGCAACCAGAAGCCTTGGGACTGTGCGCGCGGCAATGTTCGCGCCGATGTTTGCAACTTCAGCAAGGCGATAGGAAATTCTGTCCTGCTCTCCTTCGCGAAGAAAATGAATCGCCGATAATTTGCGGCCGATCTGGATGGCCAATTGCGAAACTGCTTTAACCCACTCTTCGTCTTCCTTCGAAAGCCTGGAGTCTTCTTCTGTAGTCATGACTAGAGCTGTCTCCGATTTGCATGCGGTATTTTGGGAGGTCGAGCAAGGCAGTTTTTTCTTAATGAAAAAGGCCACCTAAGTCTGATGTGCTTTAACTCTACAGCAGTTGGAGAACAGCTATAGTCCTAATTTACTCCACTAACTCAACGCCATAGAACCTCAATGTGCCAGAAAATAAACGCCGACGCAGACCAGGATAGCAGCGGTCCATCGCCGGCGGTCGACATTTTCTTTAAGGAAGATCTTGCCCGCAATCGCGTTAGTGACCAGGGTAAGCGATGCCGAGGCCGGCGCAACCAGGCTGAGGTTCAGATGGTTTAGCGCGAAGAGCAGCGAGAAAAATGCCAGGGCCAGAAAGCTTACACCCGCAAAGAAAAGCGGACATGTGAGCACTGCACGAATGGCGCCTTTGAGACCGATGCGCGCGCGAATTTCGTCCAGATCACCGAGCGACTTCATGGCAGCGGCGCTCAACACTTCGCCGGCGGTTGAGCAAAGAACGACGCAGGCAATCATGGCTGCGGCGGACCATGGATTCGTAGAGGAGACTGAGTTGGAGAGGGTCATGCGACTGGCTCCTTCTCAATTTCGAGCGATTCCGTGGGGGGGACGGCAAGGGTGTGTCTTTCCGTCCGCGGTGGACCTTGCGCAACGAAGCTGACGCCCAGCGTGATGAGGGCAATCCCCGCCCAGCGCTCAATCGAGATAGGCTCGTGCAGCCAGAAGCGCGAGAGGAGCGCGACGATCACGTTTCCAAAAGCCGTGGCGGGAAGCACAAAGGTAAGATCGGCCCACGAGAGTGCCGTCAGATAGCTTGCGAAGAAACCGATCAGCAGACAGATCCCGAAAGCGATCCATGGCGTGAACACGGCGGCGATGAGTGTGAAGGGGTGCGCGAGAGAGATGGCGGGCAGGTGCGTCATGCCGCGGGAAAGACATGAGTCTCCGAGCGGAGCGCAGATAGCGACCAGTCCCAGGATCAAATATTGGCGCGGGGATAGTCTTTCTTGCGGCATTGGTGATTGGATAAGAGAAACACGATCGAGATTCGAGGTTTCTCGCCTTGCAGCGACAAATGTATGTAAAGGAGAAAAGAGCCGGGATGGTGCTCCCA
>Ga0302319_10008020_pt1 | contig 20642 bp, 10 predicted proteins | sample Bog_T0_2_FD_203319 | JGI IMG/M metagenome (GOLD analysis project Ga0302319, IMG submission 203319) | Peat permafrost microbial communities from Stordalen Mire near Abisko, Sweden - Bog_T0_2 | ecosystem: Environmental > Terrestrial > Soil > Wetlands > Peat | place: Sweden: Abisko, Stordalen Mire... | reverse complement strand
CGGAATTGCTGGTCGCCGCCGGCCTTGCCTTCGACACGATTTCAACCACCGACCGCCTCGGCTTCTTTTTACACGCCGGTTACGCTATATGATTTATGGAATTGCTCTAATTGGATGCCGCCAAGCCGCCGTTGATTTCCACCGGCCGCGATTCAATTTTCACCGTTGCCGGCGTGAGTCCGTCGCGCGTGGCTGTCAGCGTGATGGTGCCGGGCGTGAGCGTGGAGCGGATGGCAACGCGATTGATGCCGCATTCGGTGTCGAGGAATTTGTTGTTGGTTGTGTCCAGTTTGTCGCTGCAAAAGCCGCCGCGCCAGTTGGCCGGGCCGGTGACCTGGAAATCCACGCGCGCCTCGTCGGTCGGGCAGCGGTTGCCCTGCGCATCCACGACTTCAAAATCTACCAAAACCACGTCGGAGCCGTCCGCCTGCAAACCCTTCGGGCCGGTGCGGACGGTCAGCTTGATGGCCTTGGGTTCGCCAGCCGTCTTGAGTTCCTCCTGCGCGACGGTCTGGCTGCCCTTGGTCGCCACGGCCTTCAGCGTGCCGGGCACGAAGGCAATGTTCGGGAACGCGTAAATGAAGCCGGTGCTGCCCGTGTTCCGGTTTCCGCCGTTGAATGTGTCCACAAAATCGCACGGCTGTTTCGCCACGCCGAGGGATTTTCCGTCGAGGAACAATTCGACCTGGTCGCAATGGCTCGCGGCGACATAGACGGTCTTCACCGTGTTCGTCGGATAAGTCCAGTGGCCAATGATGTGGATGTCCGGCGTGTCGCCCTGCATCACGCGCGAGACGAAATACAATTCCTTGGGCAGGCGCACGCCGTCCATTTTGCCGCTCACGCGCAGGACTTCGCTGCCGTCCTGGCGTCCGTCGGCGTCGGAGTCCGTGAAGTAAATGGAGGCGTAGGCGGACCATTTCGAGCGCGCGGAATCGGAATTGTCAACGCGGCTTTGCGCAAAGTTGAAATAGCGCGGCGCGGCGGCGAGGCAGAACGTCTCGGAGTTCCAATGGTAAGTGTCCTGGCCCGCCACCGGATCGCGCTGCACGGGTCCGCCCTTGGGCTTGAAGCCAAAGTGCGGCGGCGAAAAATCATCCCAGATGCCGCGCGCGGCTTCGTCGCGGAAATCCTCGGTCTCGATAAGCGGAGCCTGGTCGCGATTCTGAACGCTGTATGGCCCGCCAAGCATGGTGCCGAACCATTCCGCGACGGCCACCGCGCCCGGATCCCGGATCGAGCGGCATCCCATGGCCCGTCCGCCGTGCGGGTCCAATTCCTTGCGCAAGTCCACCATCTGCTTCATTTGGTCAGCGGCGACGCCGGTGTTGCCCACCTCCCAAAACAGGATGCTGGGATTGTTGCGGAAAAAAATAATCGAGTCGCGCATGACTTCGACGCGCTGATCCCACTGGCGTCCGGTGACGTCCCGTTCCTTGTCGCCGGCGGGGCAGACGATGGCCACGCCGTTTTTGTCGCAAGCCGCCACGTCGGCGCGTTCGGGCGAGACGTGCATCCAGCGGATGTAATTGCCGTGGCTCTCGCGCACGAGCGCGATGGTGAAGTCGTGCATCCAGTCGGGATACGCGCCGCCGAGGCCCGGCCAGTCATCCGCCGAGCGTTGCGCGTAACCGGTCAGCCATACGAAATGGTCGTTGAGCCACACGCCGCCGGTGCCCGCGCCGCTCTTGTATTCCGCCTTGCGGAAACCCGTCTGCGTTTTGCAAACGTCCACGATCTGGCCGTTCACCGTCAGGATGGAATAAACGTCATAAAGATACGGATCGGTCGTGTCCCACAGGCGCGCGTTGGCCAGCGTGCCGGTGGCGGTGATGATTGCGGTCTTGTCGCTGGCGAGGTCGGCGTCATCGCCGTCAAATTTTGCCCGCACAATTCCGTCGGCATCCACCACGACCGTCGAAAGCGTGACGCCGGTCTCGTCGCTGGTTTCATTGCGAACCTCGGCCTCGACGTGGATGTCGGCGGTTTTGTTTTTCGCGTCAACGTTCAGCGGATAAATGTAAACGCCCGATGTCTTGAGATTTTCGTAAAGCGGCAGCGTCTGATAAATTTTGCCCGCGACGATGAGTTTGGCGTCGCGGTTCAGTCCGCCGAAATTGGGGTTGAAATCATTCACATTCCACTCGAAGGTCGTGCCGGTGGCCTCCTCCTGGTAGGTCGTCCGGTTGTCCACTTGAACCGCAAGAAGATTGTCCTGCCCGCCGAATTTGGCGAACTTCGTGATGTCCAGCCCGACCGCCGTGACGCCGTTCTCATAAATGCCGATGGGCTGGCCGTTCAGGAAGAAATGGCCCGCCTGCCTCATGCCGTCAAATTCGAGGAAAACCTTTTGGCCATCGGCGCTGGCGGGCAGCTTGAAATGTTTTCGATACCAGCCGATGCCCCGCTTCTCGGTCTGGTCGCCGCCACCGTGGCTGATGTAGGCGCGGTAGCTGTCGGTGTCGTTCCAGGTGTGCGGCAGGCTGACATCGGCCCATGCCGAATCGTCGAAGCCCGGCTGGTCGGCGTTGGTCTGGTCGCCAAAAATGAATTTCCAGCCGGGGTTGAAATTATAGACCGCGCGCGGCGAAGCGGGCGGCGTATAAGACGCTGCGGCGGACGCGGACATTTGCAGCCAGGCGGCGGCAAAAATCATGGAGACAATTTTTATTTTCATTTTACGAATGGTGGTTGGGAAGTCTTGATGGAAATTGAATCATCGGTCAAGCCGGAAGCGGATGCCGCCAGGTTTGTTTCCCTGGCGGCGCAGTCGCTTTAATAAACGCGGCACTCAACGCGCCACCAGACCGTCTTTGATTTTCACCGGCTGCGATTCAACCGTCACCGTCGCCGGCGCAAGGCCGTCGCGCGTGGCGGTCAGCGTGATGGCGCCGGGCGTGAGCGTGGAGCGGATGGCGACGCGGTTGATGCCGCATTCGGTGTCGAGATAAAGGTTGTTGATCGAACCGGGTTTGCCGCTGTTGTAGCCGCCGCGCCAGATGGCCGGGCCGGTGACTTTGAAATCCACGCGCGCCTCGTCGGTGGGGCAGCGTTCGCCTTTGGCGTCCACCACTTCCACGTCATAAAACACCACGTCCGAGCCATCGGCCTGCAAACCGTTCGGGCCGGCATGCGGCGTGAGCTTGATGGCCTTCGCCTCGCCCGCCGTTTCAATGGCGTCCTGCGCGACGGTTTTGCCGTTCGCGGTGGCGACGGCGGAAATTTTGCCGGGTTCAAAGGCGACATTCGGGAATTCAAAAAGGTAGCCGTTCCTCGGCGTGGTGGATTTGCCGATGGATTTTCCGTTCACGAACAGTTCCACCGCGTCGCAATGGTTCGCCGCGACATACATGGTTTTGGTGGTGTTCGCCGGATAAGTCCAGTGGCCGATGATGTGGATGTCCGGCGTGTCGCTTTGCATCACGCGTGAGACGTAATACAATTGCTTGGGCAGCCGCACCGCGTCCACCTTGCCGCTCACGCGGCAGACTTCGCTGCTGTCCTGCCGTCCGTCGGCGTTCTCGTCCGTCCAGTAAATCGAGCAGTAGCCCGACCACCGCGAATGCGCCGGGTCGGTGTTGGAAATCCGGTTGATGAAATAATCGTAATAGCGCCCCGCCGCCTGGATGCAAAACGTCTCCGAATTCAAATTCCAGGTGTCGTTCGGGCCTTTTTTGAAACCGAAATGCGGCGGCGAAAAATCGTCCCAGAATCTCCGGCCCGCCTCCTCGCGAAAATCTTCCGCTTCGACAATCGGCGCCCGGTCGCGGCGCTCCAAGCTGTAACCGCGGAAAATGGCCGCGGGATCGGTCTGCGCATCGAGCCGCCGGTCCTGCGGCATCATCACGCCGAAATATTCCTGAAGCGAGGACAACGACCGGTTGTCGAGCGCTCCGTCGCGCGCGCCCATGACGCGGCCGCCGTTCGGGTCCAGTTCCTTCCGCAGTGCCACCATTTGTTGCATCTGGGGGGCGGTGACAGAAGTGTTGCCGGCTTCGTAGAAAAGGATGCTCGGATTGTTGCGGAAATAAATCATCGAGTCGCGCATGACTTCCACACGCTGGTCCCATTGGCGTCCTTGCGCGTCACTTTCCTTGTCGCCCGCCGGGCAAATTTCCACGATCCCGATCTTGTCGCACGCGCGCACGTCCACGGCCTGCGGCGAGATGTGCATCCACCGCATGTAATTGCCGTGCGTGCTGCGGAGCAACTCCGCGGTGTAATCGTGCATCCAATCCGGATACGCCTGGCCGAGTCCGGCCCATTCGTCCGCGGCCCGCTCGGCATAGCCTTTCAAATAAACAAACTGGCCGTTGATATAAACGCCGCCCGTGCCGACGCCGCCCTTGAATTCAGCCTGGCGAAAACCCGTGTGCGTTTTGCAAACGTCAACCACTTTTCCGTCCACCGTCAAAATAGAATAAACATCGTAAAGATACGGATCGTCCACGGCCCAGAATCGCGCCGCCGCCAGATGGCCGGTTACCTTGATGACTTCCGTCTCGCCGGTGACCAAATCTGAAGTGTCGCCCTCCAACGTCGCGCGCACGACGCCGTCGGCATCCACCACCACCGCCGACAACGTGGTGTTCTGGTGATCCGCCGATTCGTTCCGCACCTGCGCCTCCACCGACACGTCGCAGGCTTTGCCGCTGATGGAAAAATTGGACGGATAAATATAGACGCCCGTCGTCTTGAGATTTTCGTAGAGCGGCAATGTCTGATAAGTCTTGCCGGTCAGGTGCAGCCAGATGTCGTGGTTCAAACCGCCGTAATTCGGATTGAACGCGCGGCCCATCCACTGGAAGCCGGCGCCGGTCGCCTCCTCCTGGTAATTGTTGCTGTTGTCCACCTTCACGGCGATGACGTTGTCCGCGTCGCCAAAATTCACGAAGTCCGTCAAATCCAAACCGCAGGCCGTGACGCCGTTTTCAAACCGGCCGACCAGTTTCCCGTTGACCCAAAAATGCCCGGCTTGTTTCAAGCCCTCAAATTCGAGAAAAACCTTTCCGTCCTTCGCGCCCGCCGGCAGCTTGAAATGCTTGCGATACCAGGTGATGCCCGTCCAGGCGCGCCGGTCGCCGCCGCTGTGGTCAATGAGGTTGTTGTAGGAATCCACGTCGTTGTAAGTGTGCGGCGCGCTGACGCTCGCCCACTTGGAATCGTCAAACACGATCTGCTCCGCGCCCGGAACATCCTGGCGGATGAATTTCCAGCCGGGATTGAAACTGTAAGTGACGCGCGGCGAGGCGGGCGGAGTGTAAGACGCCGCGCTTGCGGACGCGCACATTTGCAGCCACGCGGCAGTTAATATGATGGAGGCAATTTTTGTTTTCATTTTGTGAGCGGTAGTTGGGTAGTTTGGATGGAAATCGAACCGGCAGTCAATCCAGAAGCGGACGCGGTCAATGCAATTTGTCCCGACGGCGCGGTCGCCTTGACAAACGCGACGCACCGGCCCTGGAATGCGTGGCGTTCGCCGGCCTGAAACGATTCGTGGCTTGCGTTGTCGGCGTTGTCCACGGTGGCGATGACGCCCGGCCCGGAAATCTTGAAAGTCACAAGGTCATCCGCGTCGGGAATGGCCGTGCCGTCCTTGTCCACGACTGTCGCGGTCACGCGCACGATGCCGTCCCAATCATCCGCGACCGTTCCGGCGTCCGGCGTCAGCAAAATTTTCGCGGGCGGGCCGGCGGTGCGAAGCTCGTCGGTGGCGGCCACTTTGCCGTCGTTGCTGGCAACGGCCTTGAGTATGCCCGGCGCGTAATCAACGCGCCAGGTTCGCGGCGCGGCGTCGCTGTTCAACGGCTTCACGCCGAGTGACTGGCCGTTGAGAAATAATTCCACTTCCTTGCAGTTGGAATAAACCTCCACGTTCTCGTTGTGCGGCGCGGAATTTTTCGGCGTCCAGTCGGAGAAGGCCGTCTGCGGCCGGCGGTCGGCGGCGGGAGCGCCGGAAGGGTCGTTGGCCGGCGGTGCGGCCACGCGGCGCGCGATGCACACCATCGGCGTGTCGCTCCACCAGCTCTGCCGTTCGTGACCGATCGGGCGGATCGTGCCGGTGCGATCCAGAAAACCGGAACCGCTGGCCACCACCGGCCACGCGCGCGATTCGCCCAGGTAATCAATTCCCGTCCAGATGAACTGCCCCGCGTAAGCCGGGTGGTCGCGCATGGACACCCAGGACGCCCGGTCGTGCGTGATTTCCGTGCCGAGAATTTTGCGCGTCGGCTTGGCGCGTTGCGCGGCGAGCAATTCCTCGTCCCGATAATTTGTGCCGACCACGTCGAGCAGGTCGGCGAGGCCGTCGGTGTAATCGTGGCTCGTGGTCGGGCGGAACAACGCCTGCGTGACCGGGCGCGTCGGGTCGTTCGTGTGAAAAACACTTACCAGCCGCGTCAAAATGCCGATGGCCAGCGCCGCGTTCGGCGTGTCGTGAATTTCGTTGCCCGCGCTGTAAATGATGACGCTCGGATGATTCCGGTCGCGACGGACGGTGTCCGCCGTGTCAATGGACGACCACTCGTTGAAGATCAGGTGATAGTCGGCAAGGCGCTGGCCGGACAACGAACTTTTTCCCACCGTCCACACGTCGAACATTTCATCCATCACGAAAAAGCCCATGCGGTCGCACAAATCCAGAAGGTCCGGCGTGGGCGGGTTGTGCGAGAGCCGGAGCGCGTTCACCCCGACCTTCCTCAATTCCGTGAGCCGCTGTTCCCAGACGCCCATCGGAACCGCATCGCCAAACGCGCCGCCGTCAGAGTGGATCGCCGCGCCCTTGAGCTTGAAATTTTTTCCATTCAACCAGAAGCCGGTTTCCGGTTCAAAGTGGGCGTCGCGGATGCCGAAGGAAGTAATGACTTCGTCAGTCATCGTTTTGACTTGGTTGAAATCATTGGTGGACGTTCCTGCAACAACGCGGGTAATAAGCCGATACAAATTCGGGCTGTCGAGATTCCACAATTTCGGCTGTTCTACAACAATGCTGGCAATCAAATTGGTGGAAGCGCCGGGCGCGAGCGTCACAAAAGGTATCACATTAGGCTTAAGTCCTGGGAGCCGGAACATCGCTTCACTTTCAGAAGGCATCGGCGGTGTTTCTACCCATGATTTTTTTGAACCTGTCACGGTTCTTTCCCGGTTGCTTTCAGAAAGTTCTTCTCCCGGCGCGAGAATGCAACTCATGATAAAAAAACGGCAAATGGCATCGGATTGGTTCACAACCTTCATTTCAACATGAACCGTCGCTTGGTTTGATTCAATTTCGGGCGTGCTGACAAATACTCCGTTTTCCACAATGTGAACCGCATCCGTCACGACCAACCGCACATGCCGGTAAATCCCCGCGCCCGCATACCAGCGCATCGCCGGCTGGACGGAATTATCCACGCGCACCGAAAGGACATTTTCCTTGCCGCCAAAATTCAGATGGCCGGTCAGTTCGTAGCTGAAGCTCGCATAACCGAATGGACGTTTGCCGAGATGGAAGCCGTTGATCCAGACATCGCTGTTCGCCATCACGCCGTCGAATTCGATGAAGGCGCGGCGGCTGGAATCATCTTCCGGCAACGTGAAATGCTTGCGATACCAGCCCACGCCTGCCGGCAGAAACGCGCCCGCCGTGCCGGTCTGGTTTGTTTCGTCAAACGGCCCTTCGATGCTCCAGTCGTGCGGCACGTTGAGCCGGCGCCACGCGCTGTCGGCAAAATCCGGCTGCTCCGCGCCCGGCGCGTCCGCCTTCAGAAAACGCCAGTCGGCGTCGAAGGATTGCGTGACGCGCCCGGTTTCCGCCGGCGCGGCGGCGGCCAGCGCCGCAAGCAGCGTGCCAATGATGATTTTCTTCATTTTCAATTGTTGACGCGGGTTTCCGCCGGCCAGACATAACCGGGCGTTTGCGCGCCGCCGGTCTCCGCTTCAATCGCGTCCAGCACAATGCCTGGATCCACCATCCAGATTTTCAAAGTGTGAAGCCCGGGCTTTGTCACAGAATGGACGCTCGAAGTCAGCGCCGCGTTACGCAAAACATTTTCCTGCCAGCGGCGGTCGGATTCGTTCATGGAAAACGGCATCGAGACGATTTCCGGCGGCGCATCATCCAGCGCAATGGCGTAACGCTGCGGATTGCCGGTCTCCACGGAAAAAGTCGGCAGCGCGCGCACGGTGAAGTTCCAATCGCCGGCATTTTGAAAATAGACTTTGAATTGCAGGCAGGGTGACTCGCTCGCAATTTTCCCCGGCTCGGAACGAACGGCAACCGTCGCCGGAAAAACCGAAACCGCCCCGCCGTTGTAGCCGAGGCCGGATATTTTCCGCCAGCTTGCGTCCTTGCCCGCAACAAAAGCCGAGGCATTTTCGGCTTCCATGACGACGCGATGATTTTCTTCCGCGAAATCCGCACCCGAAAGTAGGGCAGGCGTCCCGCCTGCCCCCGTCGGCGAAGCCGGCGAATTGCTCGCGCTGGCGCGCTCGTCGGGCAGGCGGGACGCCTGCCCTACTTTGGGGGCGGCAAAATCCAATTGGCCGCGCGGATTGTCCGACATCATCAAATGCCATTTGCCGCCGGCGATCTGATTGTTGTAAATGTCCGTCAGCCGCTGGATTTCATCATGCGCTGGTTGCGCATTTGTCGGCGCAAGAAATTGTTCGTTCGCCAGCGCGGCGCAGCGAACCGGATAACCGACGAGTTCAAAAAACGCGTCCTGCGATTCCGGCGGCAGATTTTTTTCAACGGCGTCAACCCGCGCGGACAATTTTTGCCATGCCGTCAGCCGTTGCGCCGCTTCCTCGCCGGAAAAAAGATTGTTCGTCGGAAATCCCGTGTGCTCCGGCTTGCGCTGGAAATTCAGCCGGTAGTATTCGGCCATGATGGAAGTGAGTTCCGGCGCGCTGGCCGAACCAAAATCGCGCGCGATTTGTTTTTCCAGCAAGTCGTAAGTGTTCGTGCCGTTCCAGGAATGCGGATTCCACGCAAGTTTGAGGAAGAATTCGATGTCGAACTCCGCCGGCTTCAGGTCGCCGACGTTCACGATCCAGACTTTGTCCGCGCCGTAGTCAAAAGCCTTCGTTATTTCCTCCGCGATGAGCGCGGGCGGCGTGGAGCAAAGCCAGAGATAATCGCGCGGCGTGCCCCAATACGAAGCGTGATAATAAACCCCCGCGCCGCCGCTGCGGGCGCGTTCGCGGGCGTCGGAAAATTCGCGGACGTAGCCGTAATTGTCGTCCGGCCAGACCAGCGTGATGTCGCCGGGAATGTCCGGCGCGAGGCGGTAAAGTTCCAGCACCTCCTTGTAAGGACAAAAAATCTGCGGCACGGCGGCGATGTTGGTGTTGACGTCGCGCGCCAGCATTTCGCGCTGGGCGGAAATGATCGCGCGCAATCGGTCGGCTTTTTCCTGCGGTGTGCCGCCGCCGGGCAATCCCGAATCGCTGATGCCGCGCATCCCGAGCGTGTAAATGTTTTCATACTGCCCGTTTTCGCGGACGCGCTGCTCCCAATACTTCAGCACGCCGCCGGGATTGGTGACGAAATTGTATTCGCCGTTCACGTCCGGTTTCCATTCGTCAATGTTGTCGCGCAGCATCTGCTCGCAATGCGACGACCCCATGACGATGCCGCAGTCATCCGCCAGCTCCTTGTCGGCGGGATAAAAATTGAACGCGCGCGTGTCGGGGTGCATCGCCGGCCAGATGTAATTCGCGTGCAGCCGCAGCAGCAGTTCAAAAATCTTCGCGTAGGTTTTCGGGCCGATGTTGCCGGTTTCCGGGTCAAAGGTTTTCGACGCCCATGGCCGCAAACCCCAATCCTCGTCATTCAGAAAAATGCCGCGATATTTCACGGCGGGCGGGCCTTGCTTGAAAATCTCGCCGCGCAGCGCGAGGTTTTTGGACTGCTCCACCGGCACGTCCGCCCACCAATGCCACGGCGAAACGCCGATCATTTCCGACAACTGATAAATCCCGTAAATCGTTCCGCGCCGGTCGCTGCCCGCAATCACCAGCGCCGCGTCCACGCCGGGCAGCGGATTTTTCACCACCTGCAAAACATAACTTTCCCACTGGCCGCTCACGCCGTTCGTCGCCAATTTTCCTTCCGCCGCGAGCCGGTCAATAATTTTGCTTTTCCCAATTGTGCCGATAAAGACGCCGGTTTTTTTGTCCGGTGAAAATTGGTTGACAATTTCCGGTTTGGTTCCCGTCACTTGCGCAAAATCGTCCGCCAAATCTCCCGCCGCGCGCAAAACGGCGCGTTCGTCGTTGGTCTCGACAAAAATTGCCGCCGCAGAATTGCCGCCGGCCAGAATGAAATCATCAGCGCCGGGCGAACTGGCGAGGGCAAGTTCCGCTGTGGCGGGTTGCAAAGTCAGAATCGTCAGGCTGACGGCCAGAAGCGCTTTCGCCTCCAAAAAAGATCGCGCGCTGCTATTCATCGTTGATTGGATCGCGAGTATCCGGCAACGGCGACAGCAGCGCAACCGCTCAAATTGTTGGTGACGAAATTACTGCCGGCGTTGCAGGGTCGCGCTGGCGGATTCCAGGCCTGGCACCGTCGCTTGCAAGCTCACGGCGGTGGATTCCAGGCCCGGGGCCGTCGCTGTCAAAACAAAGCTGCCGGGTGATGTCGGCGCCTGCAAAATGACCAGGCCGCGACCCTGAAACGCGCGATGCGTGTCGCCCTGGCAATTTTCGCTGTTGTTCAAATCGCCGTTGCCGATGCCGATGATTTTGGCCTGGCCGACCAAATCAAATTTCACCTCTGGTTCCGCGTCGGGAACGCGCACGCCATTTTCATCCACAATCCGGAATTCGACGTGGCAGACATCCTTGCCGTTGGCGCGAAACTCCTTCGCGTCCGGCAGCAGTTCAACCCGGCTTGCCGTTCCCGCCGTTTTCAAAGTGTAATCGCAAACGTCCTGTCCGTTCGCGCGACCTGCGGCCTTGAGCGTCCCCGGTTCAAAAGGAACCTGCCAGCTCAAAACGCCGTTGACGGCTTCGGAAAGAGTTTTGGTTCCGATGATTTTGCCGTTCAGCGTCAGGGTGACTTCGGGGCAGTTGGCGAAGCACCGGACGGTCACGGTTGAATTGGCCGGCCAGTTCCAACTTTCCGCGCCGCCGAATTCGCGACTGTTGTTTCCACCGCCGCCGTTGGGCGCGGCGCAAATGTAAACCATCGGCTTGTCGCTCCAGAGGCTTTGCCGGAACCAGCCGATGGGCTTTTTGAAACCGCACAGGTCGAGCAGGCCCGCGCCGCTGGCGCGATTCGGCCAGGCGCGCGCCTCGCCGAGATAATCAATGCCCGTCCAGAGAAACTGGCCGGAAATGTAGCTGTTCGTTTTCACCGCGAGCCATGCGTCATATTGATGGCCGTTCTCGCTGCCGTAAATGATCCGCTTCGGAAATGTTTTATGGTCGGCGGCGTAACGCGCTTCCTGGTAATTGTAGCCGACGGCATCGAACAATTCCGGCAGTTTGACGGCGTCCGACATTTTGATGTTCGCCAGCGCCGCTGTGACGGGGCGCGTGCGATCCAAAGATTTCACGGCGGTAATCAGCGGCGCGGCGCATTTCAACAAATCCTTGGCCGGCGGATTTTGCGGACGATAATCTTCGCCCAGCGCCGGATCCGAAAACGGATCATTGGCATAATCCACTTCGTTGCCGATGCTCCAGAGAATGATGCTGGGATGATTGCGGTCGCGGCGAACCAGATCCGAAACGTCCGTCACCGACCATTGATCGAAAATTTCGCTGTAGCCGAAATGGCCGGGCACGCCGTTGTTCCAGCCGGTCACCCATTTGTTTTTTCCCGGCGTGAATTCGTCAAACGCCTCGTCCATCACGAGCAAGCCAAGCTGGTCGCACAAGTTCAACAGCGCCGGGTCGGGCGGATTATGGCTGGTGCGGATGGCATTGACGCCGATTTCCTTCAGCAGCCGCAAGCGCCGTTCGAGAACCTGGTCCGGAACGGCCGCCCCGAGCGAACCGGCGTCGTGATGGATGCAAACGCCCTTGAGCTTCGTCGAAACGCCGTTGAGCAAAAATCCCTTGTCCGGGTCAAACGTCGCGGTGCGGATGCCAAACGGCGTCTCCGTTTCGTCCACGACTGCCTCGCCGGATTTGACACGGCTTTTCAAGATGTAAAGTGTCGGCGAATTGAGCAACCATAATTCCGGCTTCAAAATTTTGATTTCTTGCGCTAGCGTTTGAGTCGAATTGCCCGCCGCCGATTTTGCAGTGGTCAGGCTCGCCACAATTTCGCCGCCGGGCGCGACGATATCCGATTCCAGCGAGAATTTCCCTTTGTCGGCTGAACTGTTTTCAACCGTGGTTTCGACGCGGACAATTGCCGAGTCGCTTTTGATTTTGGGCGTCGTCACCGAAACGCCCCAATGCGCAATCCGCAATTTGTCCGTGATGACGAGCCGGACGTTCCGGTAAATGCCGGAGCCGGTGTAAAAACGCGAGTCGGCAAATCGGGAATGATCCACGCGCACCGCGACGATGTTGTCGTCGGAACCGAATTTGACGAACGGCGTCAGGTCAACTTGAAAGCTGGAAAATCCATAGGGCCGCCCGCCGACGAGCTGGCCGTTGATCCAGACTTCGGAATAATCATACACGCCGTCGAATTCAATCGTGACCACCCGGCCCTTTTGATCCGCATCGAGCTTGAAATGTTTGCGATACCAGCCGATGCCGCCGGGCGCGAAGCCGTTACCGCTGCCGAATTCAGCGCCGAACGGCCCTTCGATGCTCCAGTCGTGCGGCACGTTCAATTGCCGCCAGCCGCGGTCATCGAACGCCGGCATCATCGCCGACGCAAAATCGCCCTGGCTGAAAAGCCAGTTCGCATCGAAATCCTGCGTCACGCGCGCATCCGCCGCCGCGGCGGAGACGGGTGCCGGCGAAAACAGAATTGTGACAGTTGCCGCGGCGAAGATTGCCGCGCGCGAAATGATGGTGTGAAGATTCATGGATGATTTGTTTGATTTGTGCGGCGAAAAATTCCGCGTTGATAAAACTTTGCGCGCTCGCATATCAGGATTGGTGCCAGATTAAGCCAGAACCGTGCGCAAGGCAATAGCCATGCTCCGAGAATAGAAATTTGCGAGAACGAAGACAAACTCATTTCGTTCTACATTTTGGATGTTGACTTGGCAATTGTTTTTCACATTATCCATCTTATGAAATTCCAAAAGCAGAAAATTTTAATCTGTTTTGGCTTGTGCGCGGCAGTTTTTCTCGCGTTCACCTTGCGCGGCATGGCGGCTTATCCGGAAGAGAGTGAACAAATGCGGTTGGATTGGAATTTGGAAACGACCGTCGGAGCCTACCAGAAAGTTGGCAATACGAATTCAGCTTGGGACGAACCAGCCATCCGCGCCTTGACTGAATATGTCAAAATTACTTCGCAGCAACCACCGCCGGGATCTCTTGCGATTCAACCACAGCCGGGAAATTTTATGCTCAATGCGTTGGCGGCGAAAACGAGATCAACCATCGTTCTGACGAACAATCCGTCGGAACAAATCATCGCCACAAATTGTGATGCCGCCATCAAGGCGGGATGTGTTGACCCGATGGTGCGTTACTTGCATGTCCGTTATTTCTTGAGCCAGTCACAAAGCTTAAAGGCAGTTGCCAGTGGTGTTCGTGACGCGGCCCTTGATTTGCAAAAAAGTTCATATCCAAGCATACGAAAATTTTACGCGGTGGATTGCGCCATGGTTATGGCAACTGCCGCTTATGGCCGTGCCGCTGCGGAACCGAAATCAGTCACGCAAGAGATGTCGCCTTTTATCAAACAAGATTTATTGGACGCGCTTAAAGATAAGACCACGCCACCAACGGTTGTCTATGATGCGTGCACCGAAGCTTTGAAGGCTTTTACTGCGTGGCATAACGATCTTATTATATTGAGCGACGATTATAGCCAAACCTATTCGCTCATCGAACCATTGTTGTTCACCAACTGGCCGGATGAATCCTTCAGTTGGCTTATAAAGGGAAGCGCTTATGTTGATATGGGATGGAAAGCGCGCGGTGCAGGCGCAGATACTGCCAAAAGTGTCACTGCACGGAAAAAACGGAAAAGTTTTCAAGACGATCTCGCCATTGCGGAAACCTCATTGAACCACGCGTGGGAACTAAATCCAACGGATGCCCGCATTGCAGTCAAAATGATAACTGTGGAGCTTGGCCAAGGCCGGGGACGTGAACAGATGGAATTATGGTTCGACCGCGCCATGAAAGCAGATCCTGGTGACTACGAAGCCTGCTGCGCCAAACTTAATTATCTTTCATCCACATGGTTTGGTTCGGATGACGATATGCTCGCATTTGGACGGGAATGTCTAAATAATACCAATTGGAATGGGCGCGTTCCCCTTGTTCTCGCCGATGCTCATACGATGGTTCGCAGCCATTTTATCAATCCGCTTGATTATATAAAATATTACAGGCAACCCCAAGCCTGGTCTGACTTGAAAGCTTCTTATGACCGTTACCTGACGCTTAATCCCAATGCCACGGATATTTACAAAGACTATGCTTCGGCCGCCTGTTCGGCCAGAAAGTGGGATGTGTTTCTTAAACTAGCACCAAAAATCCATGGCGAGGACTATCGCACCTTCGGTGGCGAAACTTCATTCAACAAGTTGGTTCAAAATGTAAAAAATATGGTTCAAAACAGGCAAAATGGCAAAAACCAGAACGACAGTTCCCAGACCATCACCCTGACAGATGCTTCGCAATTTGAAAACAATGTGACGAATACACCGGACCTCATGATTATTTCAGCGAAATATGGCATGGGTAAAGATTTTACCGACGTGACGGCAAAGGTCATTGATTTGCTAAATGCAAATACCGGGGCATTTACGGCGGATGAAAAAACTCTCCGGGCAAATCCTTTGCCGGGAAAAGATAAAAACTTGATTGTCTCCTATTTTTTGGCAGGAACCAACTACGTCTTCATAGTGTCACGAACAAATCAGGTGAGTTCCGCCCTCTTGATGGAGAATGCGCTTAAATAACTTCTTTCGCAGTTTTACGAACTCGCGCTCGTAAAGGGGTCAGTCCCAACTTTATTTTATTGATTTAATATCGCGACCAAGTTGACTTCGGCGTCTTCATTTCAAATGCCCCGTCCGCTGCAATTCTTCATCAGCCGCAGCATTTCCCTGACGGCAGTGTCCAGGCCGGCAAAAACCGCGCGGCTTATGATGCTGTGGCCGATGTTTAATTCCACCAGATTTGGCACGCGATTCAGCGCCGCCAGATTTTCGTAATTCAAGCCGTGCCCGGCGTTCACTTTCAAGCCGAGCGCGTGCGCCTGCCGCGCGCCGGAAATCAGCCGTTGCAATTCCGTTTCTGCTTTCCGCTTTCCGCTTTCCGCCGTTTGAAATTCCTCCGCAAATTGTCCCGTGTGCAGCTCGATGAATTGCGCGCCGGTTCGCGCGCTGGCTTCAATCTGCTTTTCGTCCGGCGCGATGAACAAACTCACTTCAATGCCCGCGTCGTTCATTTTTTTTCGCGTCTCGGCCAGCGATTTTTCGGCGCCAACCACGTCCAAGCCGCCTTCGGTCGTCACTTCCAGCCGCCGCTCCGGCACGATGCAGACGATGTCCGGTTTCAATTTCAGCGCGATGCCGGCAATTTCCGGCACGTTGGCCATTTCGAGATTCAGCCGCGTCTTGACGATTTCGCGCAGCTTCCAAATGTCGCGGTCCTGGATGTGCCGGCGGTCTTCGCGCAGATGCGCGGTGATGCCGTGCGCGCCGGCGGCCTCGCAAATTTTCGCGGCGGCAACCGGATCGGGTTCGCCGAATCCGCGTCCGCGATAGCGCGCCTCGCGCAACGTCGCGACGTGGTCAATGTTGACGCCGAGCTTGAGCATAATCAGGGATTTGCCGGCGCGGGCGCGGGCGGCGGCGTTGAAAGCAGATTGAACGGTTTCTGCCCCGGCCGGACGCGCGGCGGCGGCAGGCGCAAATCGAACGCGGGAAATTGCGGCGCTTCGAGCCAGTTCGCAAACAGCAGCAGTTCAATCGCCGTCAGCGCGGCGGGCGCCGTGCGTTTGAAGGCCAGTTCATCCGGCGCGGTTTGCGTGACCTCGGTGATGCTGCTGCCGAGCGCCGGCCCAATGCGGTCGAGCCATTTGGCGGCGACGGATTGTCCGTCGAGCTGTTGGTGCTGCGTCAGCAAAAGCACGAGCTGGCTCAATTGCGGCAGTTCCTTGAGCCGCTCGCCGGTGACTTCCCAATGGTAATAAACGAGGTTCGGCGGACTCAAGGCGGCGGACAACTCCGGCGGCAACGGGCGGCTTTGGCCCACATTCGGGAAAAAACCGCCCACCAAAAAATCGCCCGCCGGTTCGCGCGCGGCCTGCACGAATGGCGTGATGAACGGCAGGCCGCGCCAGGAAATTTCGTCGTTCGTCATCGTGAACTTGAACAGGTTGATGAATTGCCGCTGCCAGTTGTCGTCGGCGGACAACTGCTGGTTGAGCTGGGCGAGCGCGGCCTTGGCGTCCGGCACCGGCTCGGCGGCGAAGGTCTCGAACGGTATCCGCGCCAGCGACCAGATGAAAAGCTGGTCCGGCTGCGGCTGGAGTTCCAGTGGCCGCATCCACGGCTGCTTTGCCAGCCACGGCGCGACGCCGCGCGCGGCGGTGAAACCATCGAGCGGCTGGCGGATGCTGGACGCCGGCAGCCGCCATTTTTCGGGCAGCGGCAGCGGCTGCGCGAGCGCGAGCCGGCCGGTCAACTGCAATTTGCCGCCGCGTCCGACGGCCTGCATCTGGATTTTCGGAAAATCAAATTCCGCCAGTGCCGGAAAAATTTGCGCCAGCCGCGGCCAGTTCAAATCAGCGGCCAGCCAGTTGGTTTCCGCAACGGCAATTTGGGCGGGAACCGGAAGAATTTCTCCGCGCAACGACAATTTATCCTGGCCGCAATCAATCACCACCCAATCGCCGGAACGGCTGAACTGGAATAGATTCGGCGGCTGGTGTTTTTGGAGTTCCCAATTGCCGGATTTGTCCTGGGAAATTCCGATGCCCGTCCAGCTTTGCAAAAGCGCCGCGAGATTTTTGCTCCAAAGCTGCGCGCGTTCGCCGTTCAGCCGGATCGCCAGCGCGTATTCCGGCGAGCCGTTCGGCGCGTCGCGCATTTCCAAAACCCATTCCGATTTCAGCAAATCGTCCAGCAGCGGACGCAATTGCGCCGCACCGTCGCCCGCGCCGGCGGCCATTTTCGATTTGAACCGCACGCCGGGCGCGCGCGAAAGCTTGTCGAGCGTCTGACTTTCCAGCGCCCGCGCCTCGGCGGAAGAAAACAGATTGGTGAATGCGAGGTGGTTCGTGTCGGCGGAAATTGCCTCCACGCCGGCAAAATGGATGCGCGCGATCAAATCCGGCTGCGGCTGTGCTCCGGCCGCCGCCGCAAAAACCAGCGCCGCGAAAATCAAGGGCATTTTCTTCATCAGAAGGCTTTTGTGTGCCAGATGTGCGGGCGAGTTTCAAGTTTTCAGTTTTCAGCCTTCAGTTCTGAAAACTTGAAACTTGAAACTGAAAACTCCATCGGCTTTCATCCGGCGTGCCCAAGCTCCGCGCATTCTTGAAATACTGGCTGCCGCCGCTCGTGTGGATGGCCGCGATTTTCACCGGCTCCAGTGACGCCAAGTCCAGCCAGCACTCCTCGCGGTTCGTCGAACCCATCCTGCACTGGCTGTTTCCGCACATGACACAGCCGCATATCGAGCAAATCCATTATGACTTCCGCAAATTCTGTCATTTGGCGGAATACGCCATCCTCGCGCTGCTGCTCTGGCGCGCATTCCGGCAGGCGTGCGGAAACAAATCCGTCGCGCCGGAACACAACGCAGGCGGATGGAACTGGGCCGAAGCCGGACTCGCTCTCTCCATTGTCTTTCTTTACGGCGCCAGCGACGAAATCCACCAGGCCTTCGTTCCCAACCGGACGGCGCAGATTTCGGATGTGTTGATTGACACGCTCGGCGGCGCGGCCGGACTGCTCGCGCTCTGGATTGTTTTCAACTGGCGGAAACGATTGAAAAAATGAAACGTCCGCTTGCCGCCGTCGTTTCCTGTTACGCAATTGGATTGCTGCTCGCCGGAATTTTTCAATTGCCGCTTGCCGCGCTGTTTGCCGCCGCCTTTGTCCTCTTCATCCTCGTCCTCGTCCTCGAAAAATTCCGTCCATTTTTGATCTGGCCGCTTCTCGCGCTCGTTGGCTGGGTCAATCTCGCCAGCCGCACCGCCGTCATTTCGCCAAACGATTTATGCACGCTGATTGGCAGTGACACCGCCATCGTCACCGTGCATGGAAATTTAATCGAAACGCCGCATCTGAAAATCGTCGAACGCGATGAACAGGAAACCGAACATTCGCTCGCAAAAATCCGGATTACCGAAATGCGCCGTGGAGAAACCTGGCAGCCAGCTTCCGGTTCAATCATTGTTTCAACGCCGAATTCACTTCCCGATAGTATTTTCGCCGGCCAGCCGGTGGAAATTTCCGGCGTCATCGCCCGACCGCCGCCGCCGTTGGCCGACGGCCTTTTTGATTACCGCGATTATCTCCAGACGCGCGGCATTTATTATCAGCTCAAAGCCGAATCCACGAACGACTGGCGGCTGCGTCCGCCAATTTTATCCACGCCGCCGTTGACCGACCGATTTTTGAACTGGTCGAAAAAAACTCTCGCGCTCGGTTTGCCGGTGGAAGACGAGCCACTGCGGCTGCTCTGGGCGATGACGCTCGGCTGGCGCACGGCGTTCACCGGCGACATCAGCGAGCCATTTTTGCGCGCCGGCACGATGCACCTTTTCGCAATTGACGGCCTGCGCATCGTGTTGATTTCCGCGATGCTCGTCGCCTTGCTGCGCGTGCTGCAAGTCTCGCGCGCCTGGTGCGGCCTCATCGCCATCCCGGCCATCTGGTTTTATTCCGCCGCGACCGGCTGGGAACCGTCCGCCATCCGCGCCTCCGTGATGATGACCGTCGTCCTCGGCGGCTGGGCGCTGAAACGCCCCGGCGACACGGTCAACTCGCTCGCCGCCGCCGCGTTCATCATTTTGTTGTGGGAACCGCGCCAGATTTTTGAAGCCAGTTTCCAGCTTTCATTTTTCGTCGTGCTGGTCATCGCGCTGATGCTGCCGCCGCTGAACAAAATTTCCGACCGGCTGCTGCGGCACGACCCGCTGCTGCCCAACGAGTTGCTGCCGCGCTGGCGGCGTGCGCTGAACGCGGCGCTGCGATTGTTCGCGCGATATTGCGCGCTTTCACTCGCCGCGTGGGTCGGCTCCATTCCGCTTTCGGCGAAGTATTTTCATTTGTTCAGCCCCATTTCACCGCTGGCCAATATCGTCGCCGTGCCGCTTGGCACGCTCGCGCTGATGAGCAATTTCGGCGCGCTCGTGTGCGGAACGTGGCTGCCGTGGGCGACGGTATTGTTCAACCACGTCGCGTGGTTTTTCATGGTGGCGATGACGGACGTGAGCGAATGGGCCACTAAAATCCCCGGCGCATTTTTCTACGTCGCCGCGCCGTCGTGGCTGGAAATCGGAATTTATTACGCCGTCATCATTGGCGGATTAAGCGGCTGGCTGTTCGCGCCGCGCCGGCGAATCTGGAGCGCGGCGGTTTTGATCGCGATTGCCGGATTGTTTTTCCTTCGCTGGGAGCAATCGCGCGGCGAAACCGATTTGACCGTGCTGCCGCTCAGCGGCGGTCACGCCGTCTGGGTGGACGCCGCCGGGCAGAAGAACGACTGGCTCGTGAACTGCGGCGACGAAAATTCCGTTGAATTCACGGTGAAACCATTTCTCCGCGCGCAAGGTGTCAACCGCGTTCAGCGGCTCGTGCTGACGCATGGCGACGCGCGCGATTGCGGCGGCGCGGCGACGCTCAACGAACTTTTCGGCGTCGGCGAACTGTGGACCAGCAACGCGAAATTCCGCTCGGCGGCCTACCGCGACGCCGTTTCTGAATTTGAAAAATCGTCGCGCCACAAAATTTTCAATCGCGGCGACACCGCCGGTTGCTGGCGGGTTTTGCATCCCGGCGCGACAAACGATTTCCCCCGGGCTGACGACAGCGCGCTGGTTTTACTCGGAACTTTTCGTGGCGCAAGGATTTTGCTGTTGTCAGATTTGAGCCGCGCCGGACAGGACGCCCTGCTCGCACGCACAAATGATTTGAGCGCGGACATAGCCATTGCCGGTTTGCCAAACGAAGGCGAGCCGCTGTGCGATGCGCTGATTGACGCCATCCATCCGAAAGTCATCGTGATTGCGGACTCCGAATTTCCGGCCGCGCGGCGGGCGGGCCGCGCTTTGAAAGACCGGCTGGAGCAAAGTAAAATTCCGGTGATTTACACGCGCAGTTCCGGCGCGGTTGAAATTGTGACGGACAATCGCGGCTGGAAATTGCAGACGATGGACGGGCAAATAATTGAAGGTCGGTAGGGCGGTGCTGCCGCGCCGCCGGTCGCGCAGCAGAGACTGTCTCAAAAGTTTTTTTACGTGATGGGGGGAGCGAAGGCAAAGGTGAACCCGGTTGGCCGGACTCGACTCCGCACGGCTGCCAAGGCCAATAGCTTCTGCCACCATCGCGCGA
>Ga0302319_10008019_pt1 | contig 20644 bp, 18 predicted proteins | sample Bog_T0_2_FD_203319 | JGI IMG/M metagenome (GOLD analysis project Ga0302319, IMG submission 203319) | Peat permafrost microbial communities from Stordalen Mire near Abisko, Sweden - Bog_T0_2 | ecosystem: Environmental > Terrestrial > Soil > Wetlands > Peat | place: Sweden: Abisko, Stordalen Mire... | reverse complement strand
GATGCGTCCGTTTCTGCAACGCGAGGCCGTGCTGTCCAGCAAGATCGAGGGCACGCAAGCGACGCTGGGCGAATTGCTGGCGGCGGAGGCCGGTGTAGCGGTAGATCGCAGTCCCGATGATCTGCGGGAGGTTGGCAATTATGTCGTGGCACTCGAACATGGCATTGTCCGGCTCAAGGAACTTCCGCTGTGTGTCCGCATCATCCGCGAATTGCACGACAAGCTCATGACCGGTGTGCGGGGGCAAGAAGCTTCGCCGGGGCATTTCCGCAAAATCCAGAACTGGATCGGCAAACCCGGTAGCACGCTGGCCACCGCATCGTTTATCCCACCGCCGCCTGATGAAGTGGACACGTGCCTGGCGGCATGGGAAAAGTTTTTGCATGAATCGGAACTGCCGCCGCTGGTGACAATTGCGCTGGCGCATTACCAGTTCGAGGCGATCCATCCGTTTTTAGATGGCAACGGGCGGGTTGGCCGGCTGCTGATTTCTTTGTTCCTGATTGAGCGGCAAATTCTCCCCACACCCTTGCTCTACCTGTCGGCGTTTTTTGAAGCCGCACGTCGTGATTATTACGACAGCTTGCGCAGCGTCAGCGAGCGTGGCGCATGGAACGATTGGCTGGAATACTTTTTGCAAGGCGTGGCGCGCATGTCGGAAGATGCCCTGAGCCGGACGGCGCGAATCAACAGCCAGCTGATTGGATGGCAAAAGAAAGTTGCGGGTGACTCGACGAATGCGCCGTTGCGGGTGGTGGAACTCCTGGCCGCGAATCCTTTTATCACGGCCAAAGGCGCGGCCGGAAAATTAGGGGTGGCTTTTACCACCGCGCAACGCGCCATTGGGCGGCTGGAGCGACTTGGAATTGTGAAGCAATCAGGCAATGCGAAGCGCGACCGGGTTTATTGTGCCAAGGCGTTGCTCGACATTCTTGAAGAACCAGCGCATTTAACCCCGGCAGGAAGTTAGGTAGGTGTCATTTGCCAACCATCACCTGAATATTGCAAGCGGTGCTTTGGCGTCCCCCGGTTGAGCGCGGCGGCGGCGTGGTAAAACGGGGCCATGAGCTGATCCAAACTACGTTTCAAGCGCCGGCGCACTAACGACTGCGGGTCAACCAACCCGCGCCAGTGATTTGCTATTGAAATTTTGTAAACCACACAAACTAAACTAAGGCCGATCCCCGCCCGCTCTCGCAGCCACCATAAGTGTCAATAGTGAGGACTGACACTTGTCGGAGTTTGCGTTTGCGGCATTTTGCTTTTTACCTTCAAATCCCCCTTTCGCCTCGCATATCGCGTGTGTGCGCCAGCAAATTCGCCGGCAGCCAAGGCACCCATGATCGAGATTTCGCCAGCGAGGGCAGTGGCGGTGCAAATCTCGGCGAACTTGCGAGCCGTCCCTTTGCCGATACAGCCGAGCATTGACAAACACTCATGTGCCGTGGGCAGATGGGTTCCACCGCCAACGGTTCCGACAATAACGTTCGGCAAGGTGACCGATGCGTAAAGGTCGCCCTGCTCGGTGATGTCCATGTCGGTCAAACCTGTAGCCGCTTCCGAAACGCAGGCGGCGTCCTGGCCGCAGGCGATGAACAGAGCCGCCAATGCATTGGCATAGTGACCTTGAACGCCGATGGAACCGCTCTGGGTTCCGCCCAAGAGGGCCGCATGGCGGTATTGAACCATCTGAAGCGGCGTCACATGAATGATCTTCTTCAGGAGTGGCGCCGGGATGACCACCTCGGCAATCACCTTTTTACCGCGGGCGGACAGGAAGGAAAGCATAGTGGCTTTTTTATCACCGGACATATTGCCCTCGATATACCATTGCACCGGTTTTATCGGAGCCTTGGCGACAAGAAATCTGCAGAGCACATCCGTGGCGAAGGTGACCATGTTCTGCCCGGACGCATCGCCAGTTTGATAATCAAACCCAAGGAAAAGATTCCGGCCGGCCAGTGCGCTCCGGAGTTCCATGAACTTGCAATGGCTTGATGTCTTGGAAATGCGCTCCTGAAAAGTCGCCGATTCCTGCATGGCGAATTCCAAGAACGAACAGGCATCAAAGGTGGACTTGAAGACGAAACAAGGTGCCCGGGAAATGGTTTCTGTCAGACACATGGTCGCGGCACCGCCCGCGTGACTGATGACATACGCGCCGCGGTGATACGACGCAACAAGTGCGCCTTCACTGGTCGCCATGGGAACAAAAAAGTCACCGTGGGCCTCAATGCCGTTGATTCGCAGTGGGCCAATCACAGCCACCGGCACCTGTGCAAATCCGACGAGATTCTCAATGTTGTTGGCGAGCGTTTCCGGAGCTGGTTGTCCGGCATCGCCGGCTAGACAATCCACGGCAATCCCCATTTGCTTGAGAAAGCCCTGACGTTTCTCAAGCCCGGCGGCAGTATGGTCGTTGCACAGAGGCATCCTGTCAGCGAGCGGTTCTGCGGCGGGCAACCGTGGGGACAATCGCTTTCGCAACCCATCCGGGTCTGATGTTTTGAGCAGCCGTTCCCGGATATTTTGGGCTGTGCGTTGGGATACGCTCATATTGGGTATTGGGACATTTTTTCGGTTAGAGTTGTTTTTGATAACGCGGCGTCAAAAGAATAAAGCGTCCACCCCGCACCACTTTGCCCACTCGCTTATTATGGATGTCCAGCAGGTAGATGTAACCGTTGGCTTCGAACAGGCACTCATTGCTACCTTCTAGAAAGGCGACATCTCCAAAATAAAACTGGGCGATGTGCAGGAGTCCGGGATTGACTGCAAGATATTCGACTTGCGCCTGCCAGTTGGTGCCGGAATAGATTCTGAGGTGGCTTCCGAGTCCGGGCTCGGTGTAAACGTTCAAATTCCCACATGAATCGCTATTGTAAGATCGGCCCCAATCGTCTGAACCATACCACCCACCGCTCCCAGTTCGACCATAACACGTCAACACGTCCGGTGCGTTGGTTTGCGCCTCGGGAGTTTGCGTCAGTTTCTCAGCCGGAAGCAGGGCTGTGGGTTGAATCGCACAATGAATTATTCCTGCCTTTCCAAAACCGCCGACATAGAATTTTGTTTCGTTGGTTGACCAGGCCACGGATGCCTCACCAAATCCTTCCTTTTGAATGAGCGGTTGCTCAATGTGTTGCCCGGTTTCAAGATTCACCACCTCAAGTGTATTGCTGTTTTCGCTCGCATACGCGACATATTGCCCCGAGGGGCTAAATGCTATCTGATTCATCACAAAACGTTCATTGGATTGCAGGACGAATTTGCACTGTGCCGTCACTGGCCGGTAAAGGAAAAGATTGCCGTTGGTGCCGCGAAACAGACAGAGCTTGAGATCGGCAGACAGCAAATAATCTCTCACGGTCATGGGAACGATTGTTTCCGGGGTCGTGCCGCCCAATTGCATCGACTTCAAATTGTCGTTCGTGCCATCGGTAAAAAACAACCTCACTGCCGGATGACTGGACCAATTGGCATTTTGCGTAAACTCGTGTTTCGATTGTGGAAGCGGCCGGGTGAAATAATAGTGCAGCGGTGCGACCACGGCGTAACTCGCCAGGTTTGCCAGAAGAATTCCCTTCCAAATTCTACCGGGAGCGATTTGATATTCTTTCCGACGCAGCCAACGGAATGCATATGCTCCTTCCACACCGATGGTCGCTGCGAAATAAATAAGTGTTCCGATGGCGACAGCCGACGGGTAGCAGGCAAAAAATCCCGGCAGATCGTCGGGCAACAAAAAGCCGTATAGCCATGCGTTCAAAATCTTGACGGGAATGCCGGCGAGCAAAGAAAGGCAATTGGCAATAAATGTGAGACCGCACAAGCTTCGGAATGGTATGGACCAGACTTTCTTGAGGATTAACGCCTCGATGCCGACCTCGAACAACAGCAACGGTATCAACACCACCAACCCGAGCCCCAAGACCAAAGGGAAGTCAATTGCATCGGCAAACATCGGGCTCATGGTCGGGTAATATTTAATCCAATCCAGCGGCTTTGCACAATGCGGGGTAATTCCAAATTTGAAGGTAATTAACCTTTTTGCTTTGATTCCTGATTTTTGGGCGAGAACTGCAATGGCAACACAGCGCTTGCCGGTCGCCGGTCAACTCGAAATGCCAGACACAGACCTCATCCGGCAATTTCAGAAGCGTTCCGGCTTGGCCATTGTTGACGTTCAAATATTGAATCACCCCAGCCAAACAGCTTGAAAGAAGAAGGTTTCGCCCCACATCAAAGCGCGCACAATAAGCCAAGGGCCGCGAGTTTGGATCGTTCTCATCATCTTTGGGCGCATCAACGGAATAAACCGGAGCGGGCGCATCCTTCTCCGCCACCAACAGTTCATCCCAGTTAAAAACCCTCATTCCGCTGCTGGCTAGGAACAGTTGCTCGTCGGTCGGACTGAACTGCACATCAAATAGATTCTCTTTGGTTTCAAATGATATGAGCGAGCTCACACGAACCTTTTCCACCATTGATTTGATTTTTTGTTGTGCCTCAGCGCTCAATTGTTCAACCGCCTTGGGATCCTGTAAAATAGCCGTGCGTAATTCTGGGTTGATCCCAAGTTTCTGCACGATTTTGGGATACTCCAAAAATGTCTCCAGGCAGTTGCGGAGAAGCGTGCCCGTGGAATCCTTGGCAAAAGCATCAATGGTTTCGATCCTTCGACCAACGCAAAGTTTTTTGACCAGTTCCCCTTTTTCCAAATCAACAATTCCAAGGCTATCTTGAAAAGTGACGGCAGCGAATTTGCCGGATGGATGGATCGCCGCTTTTCTCGCACCGTCAAGACTCTTGATGGTGGTCACCGGGCGTTTCTCTGCCAGCGAACTGACGATAAGCTCGCCGCCTCCCAGACTGTAAACCCATTGCTCATCTTGACTGAATGATACCGAGTCAACAGCACGCGTATGGGCTATTTCAAAAGCCAATTCCTTGCGTTGCCAATCCCACACCCGCATTTTCCAATCGCCGAACGCGAAACCTCCGGCCAGCCATTTTGCGGATGGGCTCATGCAAAAAACATAAGCCGTCCAGTTTGTCTTCAGCCCGACCGGTTGTGGCGGAGCATTCCAAGGCGGTTGAATGGTAAAAAATTCCGGCGCATGCTCCTGGGCGTCAACCGTCGCGGTAAAGTGACAGGACTGCCACACGAGCAGGATTCCGTTCGTAGCAGAATCTGTTCCCCAAGCGACTGAAATCGGAAGACCGGGCCCTTTCTGGGTGGGCGGTTTTATTTCAGCCAAGAGAATGCCTTCGTTTTGCAGACGCTTTTTTTCGGCGACAATCTGGGCTTTGGCGGCTCGCTTCGCCGCCTTTTCGGCGCTCAAGTCTGGAATGTGAACGAATTGGTTCCAGTTTTTAATTCCATCGCGCTCGCCAGCCTGAAGATGTTCATAGCTGCTTAAGGCGTTTTGCAGGCCAAGCAATTCGACAAACTGCGCCATGCGCTCATTCTCAAAAACAAATTCATTTTTCTTGTCTGCAATGAGCAGAGCTTTAAGTTTCCCCAACGCCTCCGGTTTGCGCAGCAGATCTTCAAAAAGTTCGGGCCTGCCTTGGCATTGTTGCTTATCCTCATCTGAAACTTCTTCAAAATAATCAGGGCAGGAATTGTATTGGTCGATCAACCTCCCGTTGCGATGAAAGAAATATCCAAAAATATCATCGTCGTGGACGATCAGATGAAAAATATCATTGGGAAGAAGCTTTGCGATTTCAGCCGAAATCCGATCATTTTGTCCACTGTCGTTTGGAAAAACACTGATCCAGCCGCTGAGCGACGGACCAAGGAGGAATCGGCAATTAGCTTCTTTCGCTACCAAGTTGAGGGCAGTTTGAACCGCATCGCAGTTTTCGGTTCTGATATGGATTGATCCATAAAATGCGCCCATGCCAAATTCTTACGCGAATTGCAGGCTTTTGACCAGATTGATCTGTCCAGCCGAATTTCTCGTTGCGACATCCGTCGGCGGATTTCAATTTTAATCGCGGCCACGGGGTCTTCCATGTAATTTCGCGCCACGTCGCCGAGCAGCGTCAAAGTTTAGTGACAATTGGTGCCAAAAAAATTGCAATTATGTGCAGGTTGGTGCAGCTTGAGCCAAAATAGGCCTTGCGTAAGCTGCACGTGGCTGCACACTTATGCATGGAGCTGCAACCGCGTGGTGGGTTCGATTCCCTTCACCCGCTCCATTCACAATCAATGACTTGCCAATGCGTGCTGTAAAAGGGCCGTAAATTTTGAGGAGATTTTCGTTTCTCCGGGAGGAATTCATTTCAGATTGCCGGCACTTCCGGGGAATCGAACTGCCCGGCATTTTCCGCAGCGACCGCCCGTCCGCTTTCGGCAAATTGCTCCAGCAGCGGCGAATTATTTTGCCGCAGCCAGATAAATTGCAGGTTGGCCGGCAGCTCAAAATCCACGAGTTTCTTGCATATGACCCGCTGGTGCTCCGAGCAAAAAGGACGGGGGATGATGGCAACGCCAAAACCTTCCGCCACAAGTTTCACCAAGGTGTGGATGCGTTGCGCCTCTTGGACCACTCGAAGGGTGAAGCCGGCCTCCAGGCATTTTCGAGCAACGGCGTCAACGCGTTCCGGCCAGAGCTGTCGCGGAAACTGGACGAAGGATTCCTGGGCGAGATCGCCCAGGAAAAGTTTTTCCTTCGTGGCGAGGCGATGGCCCGCCGGGAGCGCGGCGACGTGGTGATTTTCTAAAACGACGATAGTGGAAAACAGGGAGGCGTCATCCGGCGGACGGTAAACGAAACCGCCATCCAGCTCGCGTCCGGCGATCAGGCAATGCTGTTCGATGGAAACGAGCTCCCGCAACTGGATCCGCACATTGGGTTGGGCCGCGGCGAACCGTTTTAATACTCTCGTCAGAAATCCGCTGGAAACCAGCGGTTCCACCGTCCCAATGACGAGTTGCCGTTCTTGCGAACGGCCGGCGGCTTTGGTGGCTTGAATTGCGGCCGCCGAGTCCGCCAGCAGTTTGCGGGCTTGCGCCAGATACTCGGCGCCGGCGGCGGTGAGTGCTATACCGCCCTTGGCGCGGTGCAACAACGCGACGCCGAGTTCCTCTTCGAGATCGCGAATCTGCCGGCTCAAGGAGGGTTGCGCCAGCCGCAGACGCGCGGCCGCCCGCGTGAAGTTCTTTTCTTCCGCGACGGCCACAAAGTAGCGCATGTGACGCAGTTCCATGCCGGGGAACTATAGATGAAAAGCATGGATTACGCACTCACGAAGTATTGGCGGAAGTGCCGCCCGGGCGGCTAAAGTGCCGCGCATGAGTATTGAGTCCGAATCGGTGGTCATCATTGGAGGCAGTTCCGGCATCGGTTTGGCGATTGCCAGACAAGCGGTTGACGCTGGCGCGGAAGTCACCATCGCCGGACGCTCGGAAGCCAAGCTGGAAACGGCACGCGAAGCGATTGCCGGTGACGTCACCATCCGCACCGTAGACGTCGCCGACGAGCAATCCGTCAAGAGACTCTTTTCAGAGGTTGGCAGCATTGATCATCTCGTCGTGAGCGGCAGTTCGGTGAAAACCGGCGCTTTGCGGGATCTATCGCTGGCCGATGCCCGCGCCGCGATGGACAGCAAATTCTGGGGTCAATATCTGGCCGCTCGCTACGCGGAAATCCGCGCCGGCGGTTCAATCACCCTTTTCTCCGGTATTTTGAGCCGTCGTCCGCCGAGAGGATTCGCGAGTCTCGCAGCGATCAACGGGGCGGTCGAAGCCTTGGGGCGCGCACTGGCCGTGGAACTCGCTCCGATCCGGGTCAACGTGATTTCACCCGGCCTGACCGATACGCCGGCCTATGCGGGGATGCCGGAGGATGCGCGCCAAGGGATGTTTGGCGCCGCGGCCAAAAAGTTGCCCGTTGGACGCGTTGGCCAACCGGAGGACATCGCCTCGCTTGCGTTGGAATTGATGAGCAACCGTTTCATGACTGGCGGCGTGATTGATGTTGATGGCGGGGGGCTGTTGGCGGGTTGAATCCATTTCGCTTCAAAAACACAACCATGAACGCAAGTGAACCTGCGGCAAGTCAGCGGCAAACCGGTGTCAGCCAGGTGGAGGCTTTGGTGATCGGGGCCGGCCCGGTGGGCTTGACCCTGGCCAATGAACTGGCGCGCCGAGCGGTCCGCACCCGGATCATCGATAAGTTGCCGTCCATCCGTGAAGTGAGCAAAGCGCTCATTTGGCACGTCCGGACCCAGGAGGCACTGGACAAGGTGGGCATCATGGAGCGGGGTGTTTCCGAGGCCGCTCCGCTGCGAGAGGTGGTGGTGCAGGCGTACGGCAAGCACATAGGAAGTTGGAAACTGGACGGGATCGACAGCGCGTATCCGCATCCGCTCATCATCGGCCAGAACCGAACCCAGCACCTTTTGGAGGATTTGCTAATCAGCAGGAACGCCAAAGTGGAGTGGAACACTGAAGCCATTCGCATGAGCACACGGGCGGACAGCGTGACATTGACGCTCCGGCACAGCGACCCCGTTACCGGAGAGGTCCAAGACGAAGTGGTGCAGGCGAATTATGTCGTCGGTTGCGAAGGGTCGAAGAGCCTGGTTCGCCAAAGCATGAATTTGACCTTCGAAGGGGAACGATACAGTGGGGAGCAATTCATTCAGGCCGACTGCAAACTTTCCTGGGGCCTGCCGAGCGGGCGATCTTATCTTTTTCTCACCACGGATGGCTATATGATGGCCATCGAATTGCCCGACGGCCGGGTGCGGATATTTATTTCCCTGCCGGACAGCCCCGGCATAACGCAACCGGCCGAGGGGAGGCAGGAAGCGGAGGGGAACCCCGGCGCGGCGGAGGATGTGTCCCACGAACCTTCGCTGGCGGAAGTCCACGAACATTTCGAGCGCTTGAGCGGCCTCAACGTCAGGCTAGCAGACCCGGTCTGGCTGGCGCGCTACCGCACCTCGCATCGATATGCCAATAAGTTTCGCGAAGGACGGGCTTTCGTCGCCGGCGACGCAGGCCATGTTCATGTTCCCATCGGCGGTCAGGGCATGAACACCGGCATTCAAGACGCTTTCAACCTGGGCTGGAAACTGGCGGGCGTGATCCGAGGCGCATATCGGGAAGAAATCCTCGACACCTATAATCAGGAACGACATCCCGTGGCGAAGAGCCTTATAAAAGGGACGGATTTCGCTTACCAAGGCATCCTGCATCCCAGCGAACTCAAGCAGCAAGCCGTCCGGCTCTTCGGGCCCTTCATCATGCGCACCGAGACCGCCCAAAACTTCATGCGCAACACGCTTGAGGAGATGACCATTTCCTACCCCGATACCCCGCTGTGCTTGGAATTGGGTGGGGGCAGCGGCCCGAAGGCGGGGGAACGAGCGTTGGACGCGCCCATGGTGCGAAGCAGTGACAAACGGACTTTGACTTTGAATGAGTTGTTTCGCGACGCGGAGTGGACGTTGCTGCTGTTTACCGGAACCCATGGGCAAGCGAATCCTCTTCCGTTGCGCGAATTGGCCAGCCAGGTGAATCAACGCCACGGCGCCATGATCCGCAGCCAGGTGATTAGCTGCGAGCAAATCGATTCAGCAGCGGAAATCCCCGGCGGCTCGACCCTGTTAGATTTGGTGCATTATGGCCACGCAAAATATGGCGTGACTCATCCGGCCATCTATCTCGTCAGGCCCGACAGTTACATTGGTTTTCGGGGTCCGCTAGCTACGGCCCCTGCTCTCTTTGCCTACCTCGCGAAAGTTTTCACGAAATAGACCGGCGCGAATTCCAAATGCAAACCCATGACCAAAAACGCAGATCAACCAAATCATCAATATGAAAGTCATCGTTAATTCCGGAAACATCGGAACGCCGGTCGCGCGGGAACTCGCGCGGCTCGGGCATCAAGTCAGCCTCACGGTCCGCACGCCCAAGGCCAACGCGGAACTGGATCAGCTCGGCATTCGCCAAGTGGCCTGCGACATCGACAGCGTGGAATCCATGTCCAGCGCGCTCACAGGTCACGAGGCATTCTTTTCGCTGACGCCGCTCGTGGAAAATCTGGTCGAGGCCGGCCGGAAGGCGGTATTGGCGGCGAAGGCCGCCGGGATCAAGAAAATCGTCCGCTCCTCGGCGCAAGGCGCCGGCCCGGAGGCGGGGATTGATCTGGGCCGCTGGCATTACGCCGTCGAAAAGGCGGTGGAAGATTCCGGCATTCCGTTCACGGTTTTGCGCCCGGCCAATTTCATGCAGAATTATCTGACCTACGGCACGCCGGAAGCCATCAAGGGCCAGAGCGCCTTTTATTCTCCGTTGGGCGAGGCGAAAGTTAGTGCGATTGACACGCGGGACATTTCGGCGGTCGCGGCCACCGTGCTGGCCGAGCCGGGCCACGAAGGCAAGCGTTATGAATTGACCGGCGGCGAATCGCTGTCCAACGGCGAGGTCGCGGAACTGCTCGCAAAAGCCTTGGGGCGGAAGATTTCGCACATCAGCATACCGGAAACCGCCGCGAGCGAAGCGATGGCGAAGGCTGGCACGCCGCCGTGGCTGGTCCACCTGCTCACGGAACTGAACGCCGCAGGCAAAGCGGGGTATCTCGCGGCGGTCAAGCCGGACACGGAATTGATTTTGAAACGCAAGCCCATCACGTTCGCGCGGTTCATCCAGGATCATCTGGCGGCGTTCAAATCTTGAAATGACCATCAAACCAATTCCCCTATCCCAAGAAACAAAATGAAACAACCGCTACCCGTTCCCGCCCAGGCCGATCCCGGACTCACGCCGGAGGAAATGAAAAGCTTTGTGCGCAAACATTTTGACGATTTCGTGAACCGGAAGCAGTCGGACGTGGCGCTGAAAAATTTCAGCGAGGACTTTTTGGACCACGACGAACCCGGCGGCGCGGTGGCCGGTCCGCTCGCGGCGAAGACGATGATGGAACACGCCTATCAAATTTGGCCGGACTTACACGTGAGGGTGGAAGAGATTTTAGCCGAAGGCGACAAAGTGGTGGTGCGCAACGTCTGGACGGCCACGGAAAAATCCAGCGGCAAGAAAATTCGCTTTAGCGGATTCGTCCTGTGGCGGTTTGCGCATCGAAAAATTGTGGAACGTTGGGCGACGTTGACGCCGCCGACAGAAATTCCGCGCTAGTTTGGCACGGCGATTTCCGTTTTTCTGGTCTCCAATAATCGGAAGTATTAAAGCCAGCGCCGAACGCGCTTTCGGTAATCATCATATCCCTTGCCGAACTTCGCGCTCATCACACGCTCTTCGGGCAGAATTTGGAAGCGGTGTATAAACAACGCGAAGAACAGCGGTCCGAGCAGGACCACCGGCACGGCGAGATGCACCGCCCACATCGTGAGCAGAGCCAGGAGGCCGACATACATCGGGTTGCGCGTCACGCGATACATGCCGCCGGTGACGACGCGCGAGGCTTGGTCAATCTGCACGGGGTTGATTGTTGTTTTGGCGAGCTGAAACGAGATGATGCCGCCCGCGCCGAAAGATAATGCGATTACACCCAAAGCCGTCATAAGTGCGAAATGCAGACGCGGTTCAATTGAAACCGCAGTTTGGAATTTTGATGTTCCCCACATGGCCGCCGCTGTGAGCAGCGCCAAGGCTGGTGGTGGAATTTTGTTTTCAAGTTTTTTCATAAAGATGTTTGGTCAGTGCTCGACTGAGAAAGCATTTTCTAAATGCGAGCTGCCATTTCGGACAGTAGCCTGCGGTGTCTTCCCGCTGCTTGTAGACGGGTGGGCGTGCGCAATTCCCTGTTCGGCCATTTGCGCGGCACGATTGGTGCGCCAGCGGTCATTCTCCATGCAGTAAAGCGGCTTAGGTGGAACGGGTAATTGCAATTGTCGCTCATAACCTTTGATGTCGTAGCCGGGATAAAACGGCGTGAGGTTAAAGTTGATGAAAGCCTTGAGCCGGTTTGCCAGAGTTTGCTTTGCAAACGGCATGGCTGCGTAGCGGCGTGCGGTTGTCTCGAAGTTTTCCGCTGGATGGCCGGTCAATTCCTCCATGACGCGTGTGACGCCGCCATCGTGAGAAAATGCACTCAGCTTGCTATCCTGAGCATATTGAATGAGCAAAGCAATCGAGTAGGGATCGATTTTTTGCTGAGCCGCCACCTTCCGAAACATCCAAAGCGGAAGGTTCACCGGCATTACGCCGTGACCCACGGCTTTGGCAATAATCTGCGCCATGTCTTTGCCTGAAAGCAGTTCCGGCCCGGTGGGTCGGTAACTTTTGCCCGCGTGCTTGGCTGGGTCGGCCATGAGTAACGCGGCGGCGGCTTTGCCCATATCTCCGTTAGAGATTGGCGCACTCTTGCTTTCGCCCATCAGGATTGGAAAGATCCCAAGCAAGGCGGCAAAATCTATGACCCGGAGAAAGTTATCCGCAAACATTCCGGGATTGAAAATGGTGTGCGCGACTCCCGGAATCATCGAGAAAGTTCGGTCAATGAGCCAGGTCTGGCGGGTCATGGCCGTCGGATGCGAATCGCTGGAAGTCCATTGGCTCATCTGGACGATGTATTCGAGCTTGGCCTCATGAGCAGCGACAGCAAACGCACTGGCCGCCTGGATCATGTAGGGTCGCATCAAGGGCAAATAATAGGCGCGCTGCGTTCCTTGGGCCGCTTGGTAGAGCTGCGCGGGGTCATACATATCCGCGACCGCGATTTCGGCTCCCAATTTCCGAAGACGCTCGCTGCGCGTGTCCTCCCGGCTGACCATGGCTCGGACCGGCCATTCATGCTTGAGCAACTCGGTGACTACGGCTGCGCCGGTTTTACCGGTCGCGCCGGTGACTAATATTTTTGGTTTGGTATTCATATTGATTTTTTTGGTTGGGTATTTTGTTGTTGATTGAAATTAATTAGCTTGGAAAACATCTGCCAAACGCCAACAGCCATTTGGGATTGCCGCGCAGTTTGATGCGCCGTGTGAGCAGCGCCAACGGTAGACTTTTTTCCCCCGCCAGAAATCCAAGCCAAGTGGCGGTGTCAGCAGTGACGCAAATGTTCGGCTCGCCATGCAGACCTTCAGACACTGTGATCGTGCCGTCAAGGATTACAACGGTTACCGTTGCCGATTCGCTGCCGGTGAAAGTGAAGTGATAGGTCGCGTCCAGATCTCCTGCGGCGTTGCGTTGGAAAGAAAGCGGCATTCCTTGCAGCAGCGTTTTGAGATTTCGCGGACGCAGCGAGTTCCGCACATGGCGCAGCGTTTTGTGCGGATAACGTTTCCGCGCGTGCGCCTCTGCATCTGAACCGGGAATGACATAGAGCGATTCAACTTTTTCCTGCAATGGTTTCAGAACTTCGATGGCAAAATCTTTTTTTGATTGTTTGTAGAAGCCGATGACATCTTCGCCTGCCGGACACACTGCCACGCAATACGCCGCCTTGTAATTGGGACCGGACGCGAGGCTCTGCCACGTCGAGACGGTTTCCGATTCCTTCATACGACGGCGATAATCTTTCCCGTTGCGGCTATCGGCCACGGTCTCGGCCCAGTTCGCAAAACCGCCCATGAACTCATGATAATTGTGCGTGTAGCACACGGAGAAATTAAAATGGCCGTCCGCGCCAATTGCGCCGACCGGACACGCCGCGACGCAAAGTTTGCACGTCAGGCACGGATTGAAATCCAGTTCCCGTGCGTATTCGTTGACTTCGGCGGCGAGCAAAATGGTGCCGAGCAGGATAAAATTGCCGAACTTGGGATGAATCACATTACGGTGAATTCCCATGCGCCCCATGCCCGCCGCGACAGCGACCGGCTTGTGCGATACCACCCACATCCTTTCGGTCATCCAGCGGTCGGCTTCCATCGGAAATCCCGCCGGCGGATTCAGCGCGCGGATACCCTCGCGTTCCAGCGCCGCGACGATGCGGCGGGCGACTTCATTCGTCGCGTCCGTCTGGTGGTGAAATTCATTATTCGCCACCGAACGCGCCGGGCTGCGGACATTGTCGCGGTTCATGCGAAGGACAATGCTGATGAGTGTGCGCGTTCGCGGAAATGCCTTTTCGATGTGCGGCCGTTCGTCCACCAGTGCGGGTCGACTTACTTCAACGAATCCAACATCATCTGCACCCTCGTCGAGACAGAGCTGCCTCAACCAGGCGGTATCAAGAACCTGCCGACTGGCATCTGGCGCGTCGGGTGAATCCTTTATGTGCATATGCACATCTGTTGCGTTTTTCATTAATATTTTGGCATTCACGGTTTGTTGAGAAGCAGATCAATCAAGCGCCAGCGCGGCTCGTTCCAGATCTCGCAGGATTTCAGTCCAGCGTTCCTTGCCAAGGGTCTTAATGATTTTTTGCTGGGCAACCTGCCAGTCGGGCAGAAATTTTGCGAGCGTGTGCCGACCCTTGGTCGTGATGGAAAGACTCACCTTGTTACCACGACCTTTGCCGGCGGCTTTGACCAGGCCGTCGCGCTCCAGCGGGCGCAGATTCCGCACGAGCGTCGTGCGATCCATGGCCAGCCAGTCGCTGACCTCCGCCATGCTCGCCTCCGGCCTGGCGGCGAGCAATCCGAGGATGGGCGTCTGCGTCGGCAGCAGTCCGTGATGATTCAACTCGCCGACAAAGAAGTGCGAGAAGGCGCGCGACACCCAGCGCAGGTTGAAGCACACGCAGTTTTCCATGGAATTCAAGTCCAGTTCTTTCTTCATGGTGGTGTGTATATACACTAACATCAATGCAAATGTCAAGCAAGGAAGTTAAAGATATTTGTTTCCGTTCCCTCAGATGAAGCGGCCGCGTTGGGGAAAGGACATCTCCCTCGAATAAATCAGCGGTATAGAACCTCATTTTACACGAACGCATACCACTTACGGGCCCCGGCCCGCGCAACGGCCGTCGCCGGCTACCAGTTTGAAAAAATTAGTCAGGCCGCCGCAGCCCGATATTTTTCATCCCCGCAAGCAAAGTGTTAGGCTTTACTCCGAGCAGTTCAGCCGGGCCGTCGGCACCCTGGACTTGCCAGCCGGTTTCGTCGAGTTGTCTCCAACCGCGCGCATTGACTAGGCGGAGTCGCGGCCGCATAATCACGCGCGCCATTGAAATGTGGCGACGCCTTGATTGCCACCTTTGACCTTTTATGCCGATGACCCCGAGCGAGCAACGGGTCGCCTTGAGCGATCTCCTCGCAGCCCGCCGGGAGGCCATTCTGGCGGCCTGGCGCCAGCTGGACAGCTCCGATCCCGAACAAAAGACAGGGCTCGCCCTCACGCTGGGCCAATTCCTGGATCACATTCCGGCCATTCTTGACACTTATGGACACAAGCTGCGTTCCCGCCGGGGCGGGGCAGCAGCACGGGCGGCCGATGTGGAAAAAGAGGAGGACGGGGTGAAGCACGGCTTGCATCGCTGGCAGCAGGGCTACCGGTTGAAGGAACTCATCAGCGAGTGCGGGAATCTCCAAATCTGCGTGTTTGAGGAGTTGGCCAACATCTTCGCCGGGCATCCGGAACTGGAGCACGCAACGCTGTTGGAGGCGCATCGCCAGTTGCTCCACTTGATCAATGACATTATCAGCGGGAGCGCCGCCCAATACGAGCGCATGCAGCAGGCGGAAGCGGGCGGCCGGGTGCGCGACCTGATGAGTGCGCTGGCGGATGTTGATGAGATCGAGCAGCGGCGGGCCAAGCTCCTTCACCAAGCGGTTCATGACCTCAACAGCGACGTGCTGGGGGTTAGCATGGCAGCGACGCAGATCAGCCGGACGGGCATGGCGGAAACCGAGCGGGTGGCATCGGCGGCGTTCCTCCAGCGGGCGGTGCAAGGGCTTGGCTCGATGCTCGGCGAGTTAATGGACTTGGCACGGCTGGAGGCGGGCCAGGAAAACCGGGAAATCGCCGGATTTGACGCCGGCAGCTTGATTTCGGATCTTTGCGATATCAACCAACCCTTCGCCAAAGAGCGCAGTCTGTTTTTAAAAGCGAAGGGCCCAGCGCAGCTTCCGGTGGAGGGCGATGCTGAAAAGGTGCGGCGCGTGGCGAAAAACCTGGTGTTGAACGCCCTCAAGTACACCGACTCCGGCGGGGTCACGGTGAGCTGGGGCGAGGAGAAGGAGAATTGGTGGCTGATGGTGAAAGACACCGGACCAGGAATGTTAACCGAAGCTGGGACGTCCATGGCGGACGGATTGCAAGAAGCCACCGCGAGTGCGAAGGAGTCCGATGAAAAGTCCGCCGCCCTCAAAGGCGAAGCGTCGCATGTGCTGCTGCCCAAGGACACGGCCACCCCCACCAGACCCGCCCAGCACCAGCCCGGGGAAGGCATCGGGCTTTCGATTGTGAAACGCCTGTGTGAGTTGCTTGATGCGAGCCTGGAGATCGCCAGCTCGGCCGAAGCGGGCACGACGTTCCGGGTGGTGTTTCCGCGCCGTTACCGCCGCCATTCTTGACGTAAGGCCGGCCGGCGCGCGCGCCGGGCATTGATTGCGCCGGGGGATGGTCCGGACCGGTCTCCTCCCTCCCGGCACCAGACTGCCATGGGAGGTGGGGCGAAACGCGTTGGAGCTCAGGGGGAGGGCGTTTATTCGCTGCTCAAATGACCACTGTTCTCGATAATCCCCGCACCGATGGCATAACGGGTGAGTCCGGCGGTGTCATGGATGTCGAGCTTCCGCATGACATGCTGGCGATGTTTCTCGACGGTCTTGACATCAATGCCGAGTTCCGCCGCCATTTGCTTGTTGGCTTTGCCTTCGGCAATCAACTGGAGCACTTCGACTTGACGTGAACTAAGTTGGGCAAACGACGGTTTGAGCCTTCCCGGGCCAGCGGACAACGGCGGATGGAGCCGGCTAAAACGTTTGGCAATCGAGGGGCTGAAGACGGTTTTTCCCCCGTGAACTTCCCGAATGGCCTGGCACACATCGTGGGCCGATGCTTGCTTGAACAGAAATCCCGCCGCGCCGGAAGTGACGGCATTTTCGACCCGGGCATCATCGTTGTGCGAGGAGAGGATGATCACTTTGGCGGAAGGCAGGGCTTCGAGCACTTGACGGGTGGCTTCCAGGCCGTTGAGCCGGGGCATCGCAATGTCCATCAGCACCACATCGGGACGGAGTTTCACCGCGAGGGCAACGGCCCGGCGGCCGTCCGAGGCTTCGCCAATCACTTCAAAATCCGCTTCCAGCGCCAGCATCTGGCGAAAGCCCTCGCGCACGATCGTGTGATCATCCGCCAGTAAAACCGTGATTTTTTTCATTGCGGTTGCGTTTTGATTTCAACAGGCGGGCAGTGAGTTTTCTGCCCTTGCCGAAGGGCATTTTTGCCGCCGTTACCGACGTAAAGACATTAACTTGAAAACCAGCGCCCATCAAGATTTAAGCGTCAGGCTGGCGCAGATCACAGGCCGGCGCGAAGACGAGACTTGCATTCCCGCAAAAACAAGCACATATTTACTACGTGATGCGTAGTAGTCAAAAAACGAGAACTTCGGAAGCGGAAAGGGCGTTGGGCCGTTTTTCGGATCCCGCGTTGCTGGTAATGGCCAGCCTGGCGGACGGTCCCAAGCACGGGCACGCCATGATTGCCGATATTGCCCAGATGAGCGGGACGCGGTTGGGGCCGGGCACGCTCTACGGCGCCATTGCGCGCCTGGAAGAACAGCGCTTGATCGAGCCATTGCCGCCGAAGGATCGGCGCTACCCGTACCGTTTGACACCAGGCGGGGAACGGGTGCTGCGGGCGAAATTGAATACTTTGCACCAGTTCACGCTGGCGGGATTGAGCAAACTTGAAGCGTCATGAAACCGCAAGTAGTCAGACTATTGGTTGGGTTGTATCCCGCCGGATGGCGGGCGAGGTACGGCGAAGAGTTCAGAACGCTATTAGAGGAGCAACCAGCAACTCTGGGCGGATTAACCAACATTATCGGCTGCGCCTTGTATGAGCGCGCGGGCCTTTTAGGAGGCAAACTTGTGAAAGAAGTCAAAAATTCCCTCACATTGGTTCTGTGCGCGGGAGTGGCCACGTTGGCCGCCGGCGCAAACCTTTATTTCACGGTAGATGACACTCCGCTAGCGGCCGTGGTGCAGGCTCATTCTTTATTGGCAGTCTGTTGGTGGGTAATGGCCGCGGGATCGGTCCTGGCCGCTGCTGGATTAGTGGTTGCAGTCGTGCCGGTCCTTTCGGCGATAGCCCGGCTGGCATGGGCTGGCCGGCGCAGGGATATTGGTCTGCGACTTGCGTTGGCACCGGGAGCACTGATGGCGGCGCTGCTTTGGATCGTTGTCGTCGTTGCGAGGACGCATTGGGCTCCTTTGCCCTGGGGGGTTACGGGAGACTGGCTGGCGCCCGCAAACTGGCCGCCCCTGAAAGTTCGATGGGAACTGTGCTGGGTAACGCTTGCGCTGCTGGCCGGTGGCGGCATCGCCTGCGCCATGAGCCTGCGCCAAGCGATGGCGCTACTTGAATCTCTGCCGCAGAAGCACGCGCTTCCAGCGCTGAAGCGGTTGTCACGGCATCGGATGCGGAAGTTCGGGTTGCCGATCTGCATGGCAACCCTCTGCACCATCGCCGGCGCGGTGGTGGGTGGGGTGTTGGCTGATTCGTATTCGCCCGGCGCAGCCCAGGCGCGATTTGGATTCCTGGCCAGCACGGCATTGGTTTCGTGGCTCGCCAGCATTGGCCTGCTAGTGGCGTCGGCAGCAGCAGCACTGGGCAGCTTTCGGTGCGCCGGCAGTTCGGGCACAGAGCCAATTCAATGACAAATTCACCCGCCATTGAGACCCGGGAACTGACGCGAAGATTTGGATCGCGCGCGGCCGTGCATTCGCTGGCATTGAACGTTCCACAGGGTTGCATCTACGGATTCCTTGGTCCAAACGGAGCGGGGAAAACCACGACTATCCGACTTCTCCTCGGTCTGCTCCGTCCGAACGAAGGCAATATTTTCCTGTATGGCGAGCCGTTTACCTGGGAACGCCGCGACTTGTTGCGCGACTTAGGGGCTTTGGTTGAGACCCCATCCCTTTATCCGCATCTTACGGGGCGGGAAAACCTGGACCTGACGCGCCGGATCCTAGGCGTACCGCGGGCGAGAGTTGAGGAGTCGCTTGAGCTCACCGGGCTGTGCGCCGACGCCGGCCGGGTGGTGCGCACCTATTCGCTCGGCATGCGGCAGCGACTGGGGCTGGCTCTGGCGTGGCTGGGGAAACCGAGGCTGCTGATTCTCGACGAGCCGGCCAATGGCCTGGACCCCGCCGGGACGCGAGAATTGCGCGGCTGGTTGCGGCAACTCGCCAAGGAGCATCAAGTGACAGTCTTTCTTTCGAGCCACTTGTTGAGTGAGGTCGAACAAATTGCCGACCACATCGGTGTTATCAATCGGGGCCAGTTGGTTTTCCAGGGAGAAATTTGCAACCTGCGGCGCTGCCAACCGCCATTGATCGTCTGGGTGGACCGCCCGCGTGAAGCAGCGCATTTGCTCAATGCGGGGGGCTGGCGTGTCGTGGAGGACTCGAACCACTTGCTCTTGGTTCACGATGTGTCCGAAACGGAGGCAGCGGAGGTTAATCGGGCGCTGGTCATGCGCGGGATCCACGTTTACGAGCTATGCCGTCAAGAAGACACGCTGGAGGATCTTTTTCTCCGACTCGTTACCCCAGGAGATGCCGGGGGTGTCGCATGAACGAATTTTTCCGTATCGTTGCCGTCGAAGGGCTGAAGTTGCGGCGGACGCTGGCATTCCGCCTGGCGGTACTCGCACCGCTCTTTATCGTGATCCTCCAATTCACGATTGAACTTGTGCGAGGGGGCGAAGAATCAGAGTCATCGCCGGGTCTGAATCCGCTCATGGGTTTTGGCCAAGGCATCCTCACGTTCTGGACCATCGTGCTATTGCCGTTCTGTGCGGCGCTGATTGCCGCGCTGCTGGCCGCCTTGGAACATCACGGCGACAACTGGAAACATATTCTCGCGCTGCCGGTTCCCCGGACGCTTCTCTTTGCAGCCAAATGGATGGCCGCGGCGGGCCTATTGTCGCTGAGTTCCGTCGTGTTGGTTGCGGCTTATTGCCTGGCGGCAGCCATCCTACAAGCGGTCAAGCCGGGATGGAGCGCGGCCTCGTGGCCGGTTATAACGGTTATCCAAAGGGCGTTTTTTGGGCTGTGTGCCGCCGGGTTGCTCCTTTCCATTCAAATGTGGATCAGTCTTCGCTGGCGCAGTTTTATTCCGGGCCTCGCCATCGGAGTCGTGGCGCTCGTGGTAAACATCATTATTCTGCCAGCGGGAATGTTCGCCGCTAATTTGTTCCCGTGGTGTCTACCCGCCGTGGCCATGGCGCCTCATAGCCCGCACCGTGTGCTTGGTGTGGCATGGGGACTTTTGGGCGGCGTGGCGGTGGGAATGATCGCATGTTGGGATCTTTCCCGCAGGGAACACCAGTAGCAATGGGGGTTATTACTGTAGCCCGGTTGAGTTCGGAAGAATGATTTTTCGATGGCGACTCCGTTAGGACAAACACGGGCCGCCACCAGGTCAAATTTGTCCTAGGAAAGAAACCGGCAAACTTAGAGTGATTTCGCATAATCCGATTTCGAGTGATAGGACAATTGCGCCTCAAAAGCCATCCTCGCGCGAGCAAAAACCTTCGCA
>Ga0302319_10008016_pt1 | contig 20645 bp, 18 predicted proteins | sample Bog_T0_2_FD_203319 | JGI IMG/M metagenome (GOLD analysis project Ga0302319, IMG submission 203319) | Peat permafrost microbial communities from Stordalen Mire near Abisko, Sweden - Bog_T0_2 | ecosystem: Environmental > Terrestrial > Soil > Wetlands > Peat | place: Sweden: Abisko, Stordalen Mire... | reverse complement strand
ACCTTGCTGACAATGTCGAACGAATTTTCCTGTGCCATGGTCTCTAATCCTCGAACACGAAAAGGCTGGGTGCCCCACCCTCGCCACGTTCTTGTTTTTGTGGCTAGGGTGGGATACGGAATCCTGAACCGGCCACATTTATCGCGCCCCGCGCCTCTATCAGTTTCCCACGTCCGGCTGGAGGCAAAACAGCCGGTTGAAGTTTTTCGTGGTCGCGGAGGCGATTTCTTCCTTCTCAACCCGCAAAAGCTCGGCCAAAACCAGCGCTGTCTGCGAGACCCAGGCCGGTTCGTTGCGCTTGCCGCGATTGGGCGCAGGTGCCAGCCAGGGCGCATCCGTCTCCACCAGAACCCCGTCCAGAGGCAGGCGCGCGGCCACGTCGCGCAACGGCTGCGCCTTGGGATAGGTCAGATTGCCCGCAAACGAGATCAGAAAGCCCAAATCGAGCGACCGCTGTGCCTGCTCCCACCCGCCCCCGAAGCAGTGCATGACGCCGCCCAGCCCGGTGGGTCGCCAATGCGCATCGAGGATCTCGAAGAGGTCGTCCCAGGCGTCGGTCAAGCCATCCTTCGGCCGGCAATGGATAAGGATGGGCCGATTGCGGGCCGCGGCAACCTCTAGTTGCTTGATCAGCCCCTTGCGCTGCACGTCGTGCGGCGCGCCCTCATGGTAGTAGTCCAGCCCGATTTCGCCACAGGCAATCACCTCGGGCTGGGCCAGAAGACCGTCCAGCTTGGCCAGTACAGCAGCGTCGATCTCCGGCGCATTGTGCGGATAGACTCCCGCGCTGGCATAGAGCCGCGGCACACCGGGCTGCCCGTTGAACTGGCGGCAGATATCCAGCGCTCGGTCCATCCCGGCGGCTTGCTCACCAATGCCGATGGACAGCATGGCGCCGACACCAGCCTCCCAGGCGCGGCGCAGCATCGCTTCGCGGTCCTCCGCGTAGCGTTCACTGTCCAGATGCGCGTGGGAATCGATCAGCACGGGAACCTCAGGGTGGCGTTGCGAGGGAACGTCTCGCATCCGCGGCAGTTTAGTTCAAAGCAATGGCAGGAGGATACAAGACGCGCAGGCCAAGGTGAGTCTCAAATGCGTCGAAGTCGCTGTCATGATGCAGCAATGGGTAGCCGCGTTCGATGCAAAACGTGGCGATAATACAGTCGATGGTTTTGCGGACCGTGTAGCCCTTCTGGCGCAACGTCCGGTAGTTCTGCGCGGAGGCGATGGCGAGCTCAGTACTGCCTGTGTCGTATATGGCGAATTGCAGTAAATCCTGTTTGAATCCACGAAATTCGGAATCGCTTCCGAAACCTTGCAATACTTCGCACAAAACCAGACTCGTCAGGCCGATTTCTTGTGTCTTCACCGCCTGTTTTAGCCAGATGGTTTGGTGATTGACCGTGCCCCGCAATGCGTCAATCCAGACGGAGGTATCGACAATCACCATGCTCTAGCATCTTCCTCAAGGCGGCGCAATTATTTCTTGGCCTTGTCCATCGGCTGGCTCAGATACTTCAATTCGCCTTCTGGCTTACCATTCCAGTCAAGAAAGCGGCCTTCGCGTGAAGCATCTAAGTCGCCCTCCCACTGGACGTTGCCAAACCACTTGAGGATTCCCTCCTGCGCTTTGAGCCGGACCAACAATTGAAGCCCTTGCTCAACCACAGCCTTCTTGGTGGTCGCCTCGCTGGCCGCCATCGCCTTCGCCATCAATTCGTCGTCGATTTCGATGTTCGTCCGCATAAGCCGCACCTTCCGATGTGTAAGTATGGCACGATTCATGTGTATCGAGCAACGCATGTCCAGAAAGCTTGTCTTGCTGCTCGGACCCCACTGCTCAATCCAGGTCGAACTCCCGCAACGGCTTGACATCGGGAGCGTCCTTGGCCTTGCGCAGAGCCTCGGCGAACTTCTTCTCGAAGAGATCTTCCTTGTTCTTCTCCGCCTCGACCGACTGCCGGAAGATAGACTCCTTGCGGTCGTTCTGTTCGCGCATGGCCTTGGCCGCCGTCTCCAGATCTTCAAACATCCGCTTGCGCGGGGCGGGCGTATGGCTCACCACCAGGCCTGTGGCTCCATCGATCCTGAGCATAGCGCCGCACTCGGGGCAGGCAACTTCGAGAATTTGTTCCTTCGCTCTTTTAGCCATTTTCTTCCACAGGAATTGTATGCGCTTGCGGGGGCGGTTGCACAGTGGCCTCAGCCGATTCATGGAATTGCCGGCAAGTGCAGAGAGGCAGCTCCCGCTTTGGGAGGATAGCGGGTCAGCAAGCGGATACGCGGCGAGCCGGGCTGGTTTGATTGCAGCGGTGAGTGGAAAACCAGAGCCGGGATGCTACGGGGTGCAGTTTCGGCCGATCGCACAGAATTGGCGGGCCTGGTCCTTGGCCGGATCGATGCGGGTGGGTGTATTTTTGTCTGATGATGCGCATTCGGTTTTCAGTGCTCTTTGCGGTTGCGGCTGTGATGGCCGTGGCTGTTTCCCTGGTTGCACAAGCACAGTCCCCGGCTCGGGGTGCGCAACCCAATGGCGCAGCGACGGCGCCGCAAACGGCCACGCCTACTGCGCCGAAACCTGAGGACACCGAAGTATGGGAGCCGGAGCCCGCTGTGGTGACCCCAGGGGCAACCTGCTCCGCGCCTCCCTCCGATGCGATTGTGCTCTTCGACGGCAAGGGCCTGGATGAGTGGGTGTTGACACGCGACAAAACGCCGGCGAATTGGATCGTCGCCGACGGCGTGATGACCGTGAACAAGGCTGGGGGCAACATCGAAACCAGGCGGAGATTCAAGAACTATCAGCTTCATATCGAGTGGAAGATTCCCGAGAACATCACCGGCAGCGGCCAGGCCAGGGGCAACAGCGGCGTGTTCTTGGCCTCGACTGGGCCGGGGGACGACGGATACGAGCTACAGGTTCTGGATTCCTACCAGAACAAGACCTATGTGAACGGCATGGGCGGCAGCATCTACAAGCAGAGCATTCCGCTGGTGAATCCCGGCCGCAAGCCCGGCGAGTGGCAGAGTTACGACGTGGTGTGGACGGCGCCCGAGTTCAATGCGGACGGTTCGCTGAAGTCTCCTGCCTACGTGACGGTCTTTTTCAACGGCGTACTGGTGCAGAATCACTTTGAATTGAAGGGGCAGACGCTCTATATTGGCAAGCCGTTCTACAAGGCCCACGCTACCGCCCCGATCAAGCTGCAAGCGCACGGCGACAAAAGCGAGCCAATGAACTTCAGAAATATCTGGGTGAGGGAGCTGAAATAGCAGGGAAGGGGCCATCTGGCAGCGGCTGCCTGAGAACAGCCTTTTGAAGGGCATCACGGTTGGAATTTGGGCGGGAGCTGAAGGGTATGTGCTTTGCCCGCTGGGGAAAATACTCAAATCGCACTCAGTTTTGTAAAAGGGCACGACTTCAGTCGTGCCGAAGCTACGGAGAGAAATTGCCGGGCTTTAGCCCCTGTGGTATTTATTTTCAGTTATTTGCGCTTTCGCAGCGGCTAAAGCCGGCTCGTTTTCTGGGGCTTTTGCGGCAGGATTGAAGTCGTGCCCCTGTTACAAAACCGTTCCGGAACAGAGCTTTTTCTCTAGCTTGGATAACCGAGATTCATCAACGACCCAAGTGGGGTTGCCTTGGACCTTTTGAAGACGGGCTTGGACCTTGGCGGGAAATCTGTAAAATAGAGGTGCTATGACAGTTTCCACTCCTTCTCAAGTCTTTGCCGACCGAATTGGCCGGATCGAGGTTTCCGCAACCATGGCTGTGGCCGCGGAAGCCGCCAAACTGCGTGCTCAGGGCGCAAACCTGGTGGATTTTGGCGCCGGCGAGCCGCACTTCCCAACCCCGCGGCACATCAAGGACGCGGCGATTGCGGCAATCGACGCCAATTTCACGCGCTATACGGTGGTTCCGGGCATTCCCGACGTGCGTAAGGCCATTGTCGATCGTCACGCCGCCGATTTCGGGTCGGACTACGGGCTGGACGAAGCCATCTTCACCACTGGCGGCAAGCTGGCGCTGTTCAATACGATTCAGATTTTGGTGGAACACGGCGATGAGGTTATCCTGCCGGTTCCTTACTGGGTCAGCTTCAAAGACATCATTCAATACGCCGGCGGCAAGGTGGTGTACCTGGAGACCAGCGAGGCGGAAAGCTTCCGCATCACGGCAGACGCAATTGAGAAAGCTATCACGCCCAAGACAAAAGCGATCATCCTGAACTCGCCGTCGAACCCGGCAGGGTCGGTGGTTTCGGCCGAGGATTTGGAGCGGATTGTCCACCTGGCGCACGATCGCGGCATTTATCTGCTGCTCGACGAGTGCTATGTCTACCTCAATTACGCCGGCAAGCCGGTCTCCGGAGGCTCGTTTACCTTCGCCAAAGAGCACATTGTGGTACTCGGCTCGCTGTCGAAGACCTACGCCATGACGGGCTGGCGGGCTGGCTTTGCGCTGGCTTCAAAGCAGGTGGTGGCCAACCTGAGCAAGCTCCAGTCGCAGTCCACATCGAACGCGACCAGCTTTGTGCAGAAGGCGGCCATTGCAGCGCTGAGCGGTTCGCAGGAATGCGTGAGCGAGTTCCGCGCCGAATTCATCGACCTGCGGGACTACATGCTGGCCAAACTGGGAGAGATTCCCGGGATTACCTGCACCAAACCCGAAGGGGCTTTCTACGTTTATCCGAACATTTCGGCCTATTTGGGCAAAGGCGGCATAAAGACGGCGACGGAACTGGCCACCCGGCTGCTGCACGAGGCTCATGTAGTGACGGTTCCGGGCGAGGCATTCGGGACCGGGGAACACATCCGCATCTCGTATCCGGTGACCAAGCAGAACATCGACGAGGGAACGCGCCGGATGAAGGAATATTTGACCAAACTTGCGTAGTTTGGCGATTCGATTTTCCAGCCCCAACCGGGGGCGCGGCCACTGCGAGGGAAATCCGCCGCGGCCAGGCAATCGGTGGGGCAGTTTTTTGGGGAAAAGTATCGAAGATCACTGTGCAAACGTAGTGCTTGTCAAGTAGGATGTGACTTCGATGTCCAAGTCAATCGATTTTCGTCCTGTGATTCTAGCCGGCGGCAGCGGAACCCGCTTCTGGCCCCGTTCTCGCCGCGCCCGCGCCAAGCAAGTGCTGGCTCTTGACGGTGAGCGCTCCATGATCCAACAGACAGTGGAGCGGCTCAAGCCGCTGGCCACGCTGGACAAGACCTGGGTCATAACCAACGAATATCTGGCCCACGAGATTGCCGATCAGTTGAAAGGCGTGCCCGCCGGACAGATCGTGCAGGAGCCGGTTGGCCGCAACACCGCTCCTGCCTGCGGACTGGCGGCTTTTCTTATCGAGCGGCAAAACCCTAATGCGGTGCTGGGGATCTTTCCCTCAGACCACGTGATCGCGGACGAGCCGCGGTTCCTGAAGGCTCTGCAAAAGGGCATCGCCGTGGCGGCCGCCGGCGACAACATGGTGGTGCTGGGCATTGAACCTACGCGGGCCGAAACTGGTTACGGGTACATTGAGACCGGCGACTACACGCGCGACGATACCGCTCTGCATGTGCGCCGTTTTATTGAAAAACCCAACCAGAACCGGGCCGAGGAGTTCGTGGCCGCAGGCAACTACTTCTGGAATTCCGGCATTTTTCTGTGGTCGGCGCGAACATTGGCCAACGCCGTGCGCGAGCACCTGCCCGAGACAGCCCCGCTGCTTGAGAGCATTGCCGCCGTTTACGGCACACCGGAGTTTGAAGAGGTCTTTCACGCACTTTATCCGAAGTGCGAGAACATTTCCGTGGACTACGCCGTGCTGGAGCCGCGCTCGGCCAAGGGCGAGCACCTTTCAAACCTGTACTGCATTTCGGCGGAGTTCGCCTGGAACGACCTGGGCTCATGGGCATCGCTCTACGAGTACCAGCTTGAGACCCGGCTGCGCGGCGACGGTGACGGCAATGTCTCTGAAACCGAGGGGCATCTGGCCATCGACGCGACCAACAACTACATCTTCAGCCCCAGGAAGTTTGTGGCGCTGGTGGGGGTAGAGAACCTGGTCATCGTCGACACCGAGGATGCGCTGTTGATCGCCCATCGCGATCACTCCCAGGATGTGGGAAAGATTGTGAAGGAGCTTGGACTTTCGGGGCATACGGAGCTGGTGTAAGAGCTGTCCCGGTCCCAGAAGCGAGACCTCAGGCAACCTTATATGTCTCTCGTTTGGCCTGCGCTACTCGCCGATGGCGCAACTTCAAGTGCACGACGGATTCCAATTCAGAGTCTTCTCAGATGAGTCGTAGGAAGTGGTCGGCACGCAGACTCGCGCCGGGGAAGACCTGTTCAAGGCTGTTGGCGCCGATGGTTTTGGCTACAACTTCGCCGAGAACCTGGCGAAAGTCGGTGGTGACGGTAAGGTCGCGGCCTTCGTTGAGCTGTTCGTCGGCCAGGCCGGGCCAGCGGCCATAGACTTTGCCGCCTTTGACCTGGCCGCCGAGAACGAACATGGCGTTGGCGTGCCCGTGGTCGGTGCCGCCGGTGCCGTTCTGGCGCGCGGTGCGGCCAAATTCAGACATGCTGACCAGAGTGACGGTATCAGCGCTGTCGCCCAGGTCGCGCCAGAAGGCGGCGATGCTCGATGAGAAGTCGCGCAGGCGATCGGCTAGCTGGCCGTTGACCCCGCCCTGATTCTGATGGGTGTCCCAGCCGCCGACATCGGTAAACGCCGCCTCGACGCCGAGGTTTGCCTTGAGCAGTTGGGCAATTTGCCTCATGTTGTTGCCAAAATCCGAGTTGGGATATTCGACGCCTGCGGCAGGCTTGTACTGGGCAGGATTGGCGTCGCGCAACATCTTGACAGCCTCGAAGGTTTCGTCGCCAGTGGCGTGGAAGATGCTGTCGCCGCTGTCGCCGTACATGGCTTGAAAGGCATTGGCCGCAGGGGAGGGAACTGGACCCCTGCTTTGTCCGCCGACAACGAAGTTGTTCACATTGGTGAGCGCGATGGCGGGAACTTTGCCGGCCAGCGTGCGCGGGACGGAAGAGCCGAGGGCCAGGGCTCGAAACGCCGTGTGCGGCTGGCGATGGCGCAGGTCTTCAGCCTGGAGAGCGCGGTTGAGCCAGCCGTCTTCAGTGCTCTTGATGCCGGGCGTGCCAGACTCCATGTAGTCCTGGGCGTCAAAGTGGGAGCGGGACATATCGGGTGAGCCGGCGGCATGAACGACAGCAAGATGGCCCTGGAGGTAGAGCGGTTTGAAGGCGGCCAGCGCGGGGTGCAAGCCAAAGAAACCGTCGAGATCGAGAACCTGGTTCGCAGGAATTGCGATCCCTGGACGCAAGGCGTGGTAATTCTGCTCACGGTAAGGGACGACGACATTGAGGCCATCCGCCGCCCCGCGCTGGAAGACGACAACGAGCCGCTTGCCCGGTTTGGTTGCAGCCTGGGCCATGACGGAACGGATGAGGAAGCTGGGGAGCGAGGGAATGGCCGCGGCGCCGGCGATGGCCAATGCGCCCTTGTGCAGGAAGAATCTTCGGTTGGTTTGCATGGTGTTCCTTCCTTGACCTTGAGGCAAACAGTTATCGGCGCTGAAACTCTGGAGAGCCGAGCAAGAGCCCGGCGAGCAACTGGTCCTGTTTTTCAAGGGCCGCCGCAGCTTGTGCTGGGCTGAGTTGCTTGGCTGTAACCAGGACTGTCTTCGCGGGCGCCGCATCCTGCATTGGCTGGACGGGAGCATTGGCTGGCGTCTGGGCCTGAAACTGATCGAGTACCGCAGCGCGGGTGGAATCGCTCAGGCCGCCCGCTACGAGAATGGATTCCAGGCGCTCTTCCTCGGCTGCCGGATCCACAGCAAGACCGGCAGTGGGGCTGGCCGAACTGGAGTTAGAATCTTGCGGAGCGGCCCAGGTTACAGCGATGCCGGGCAGCCGGTCGCCGGCAAGAGCGAGAGCGAAGTTCATGCGGTTGACCAAGGCGCCTGTGCTGACCCAGGTGGACGATTGCCAGTTGTATCCCGTGGGAGGGACCGCGCCGTAGAGCGTCATGCCCATATCGTGGAGGGCGTTGACGAGCGGTTGCAGGTTATCGGTGGTTGCACTGCTGGCGCGCGCGGCAGAGACGACGAATTCGATGGGCGTCTTGACCTTGGCTTGATATGCGCCGACGGCCCAGAACTCGGGCGAGTGGAAGAGTGTTTTGAGCACTACGGACATGTCGCCGCCGCTGGACAGGTAAGACCTGGCCATGCGATCGACAAGACGCTGCGGCGGGTCGTCGCCGACGAAGCGCACAGCCAGCTTGCGCGCGAGGAATTTCGCTGTAGCCGGGCGGAGGGCGAGCATATGCAGCAACTGGCGGCCTTCCTGCTCGCCATTCTCCTTGATCTTCTTGCCGAGAACCCTCTTGCCGCCAGGTTCATGGCGATTGTCGTCGAACTTGAATAGCCCGCCGCGCTGCGGGCGATCGACCATCCAGCCGGTGAGGATTCGAGCCACCTGGGTTACGTCGGCCTGGGTATAGCCGCCGTTCACGCCCAGGGTATGCAGCTCCATCAACTCGCGAGCATAGTTTTCGTTCAGTCCGTCTGGAGCCTTGGGCTTGCTGGCTGGATTGCGTGCATCTCTTGCTTTTTGCTTTTCGGCAGCGGGCGAATCTGGGCCCATGCTGCTGGAATTATCGAGATAAAGCAGCATGGCGGGACTGTGCGCCGTAGCTTCCAGCAGATCTTCAAACTTTCCCAGGGCCAAGGGCCGAATGACATCCCGCTCATAACTGACAAGATAGTAGGGAGTCTCCTCGTTCTTGTGGAGATAGACGTTGAAGTGGTTGAGCCAGAAGTCGGTCATCACCTCCTGGAGCTGAGCGTTGGAATGGATGTCGCGGGTCAGACGCTGCCAGGCGAGTTCATCGACGACCACACGCTGCGGGTTTTCAAGCGCGGCAACATACTCGCGCTGGTCGGGGTCGAGTCCGGCCAGGAGCGCCGCGCGCTGCTGCGGCTTGAGCGCCTTGCGGAAGGCGTCGAACTCCGGCTGGGGCATGGCGGCCAGGCGCGCTATGCGCCGCTGCGGAGGACGGGCCAGAACTTCAGCGATCAAAGAAGGAGCAATTTGAACTTCAGAGGGGGGAGCCTGCACGGCCAAGTTCTCCGCGGAGGCCATGCTCGTCGGGCTGGGCTGCGGAGCCTGCGTTGGCTCCGGGGCCATTCTTGCTGCGCTTTCGCCCTCCATCGATGGCCCATTCACGCCTGGAGCCATGACGGGACCGGGGAGGACGCCTTTGGCTGGGACAGAGGCCAATTGCTGGTTCTTTTGATCCTTCTCCTGCCGACGCAACTCAACGCGGGCAAGTTCATTGTCGTAGATCGGTTGAAGCCCGCGGTTTTCCGGGACAGCCGCTTTGCCGTTGGCTACCTGGCGGATCACAGCGTTGCTGGGAAGCCGATAAAGCAAATCCTCCGGGCTGCCCTGCATGGCGGGAAACTGGGCAAGCCGGGCATTGAGGCCGGTCTGATCGATGCTTTCAGGGTGCAACTGCTTGTTGAACCACTGCTCCAGCCCCATCGCACGGACAGCTTCGAGATCGCTGGGGCGCGGGCCGAAGGTGAAGCGGTTGAGGGCGTGCAGAATGCGCTCATCCCCCTGTATCTGGCCGGACCGATTGGTTTGGCGTTCCGGACGGTGCCGGGGGGCTTTGCTGCCGGGGGCCGGAGTTGCCAGCGGCCACACAGGCGCGGAGGGGCTTAAAATGCTCAAGCACACCAAAGCGGCTAACGATCCTCTGAAGCGTTCCATCGATGGCTCTCCTGTCAAAAGAATCGCCGGAGATCGTTCGCGCGGCAGGGATCTGACCCTAGTACAGACGCTATTTGGAATACGAAGTTGCGCGGCGTGATAGAAATTCGCGAGCTTAGGCCGGCCTTCCCGAATGGAGCAAGTTTCAGCAGCCCTTTTTGCAGCGGGCCATGATAGCCGCGTGCAGACGGTCGCGGAGGCCAGCAGGGAGGTCGTAAATCTCGTGCGACCGATAGATCTCAATGGTCTTGCGCGTGGTGTTGAGGATGACCTCGCAGTGGCCGCACTTGCGCAGGTGGGTCTGAAGCTCGGCGCGCATCTCGGGGGTTACCGAGTCGTCGATCAGATCGTCGAGCAAAGCGAGAAACTCAGAGCACTTCACTGTTTATTCCTCGTTTCTCCGGATCCCTTTTTCCTGTGGAAGTAACGGCTCAGGCGCTCGCGCAGTTGCAGCCGGGCGCGCAACAGCCGCGATTTCACGGCCGGAATGCTCAGGCCCAGCGTCTCGGCCGTCTCTTCGGTGGAAAGCCCCTCCACATCGCGCAGGACAAACACGATGCGAAATCCCTGAGGCAGCCCCTGAATGGTCTTGCGCAGAATCTCCGCCAGTTCCGCCTGGTTGAAGTTCTGCTCGGGGTCGGGAGCCCAGTCGGCCAGGTCGCGCTGGACGCTGCCTTCCTCGGTCTCGATGTCCTCGTCGATCGAGACCATTTTGCCGGTGCGGCGCTTGCGCAGCCGCATCAGGCTTTCGTTGACTGCAATGCGTACCAACCATGTGTAAAACTTTGAATTCCCCTGAAACTGGTCGAGCTTTTCGTACGCCTTTAGGAACGCGTCCTGCATCACGTCTTCGGCGTCTTCGCGGTTTTGCGTAATGTGCTGCGCAATCCGGAAGATCTGGCGCTCGTACTTGCGGACCAGCGTATCGTAGGCCGAAACATCCCCGCCGCGCACCCTGGCAACCAGGGCAACGTCGGGATGCGGTTCGAGTTCCCCTGCAATAAGTTGGATGGTCGACATGAAGGTTGGTTGCGAGAAATCGTTCGGGCCGATGCGGAACCAGCATCGGGACCGCAAGAGATGAGTGTAACGGACGGCGCGGCATGAGACCAAACCTTCATGCCGGATCGCGAGCAATCCGCTGCCGCGGCGTCAGTGGGTTCTTTGAAAGACGATAATTGACTGGTCGCGGGGATCAACCAGGCCGCGGCCGGGAATCAGCTTGAGGCTCAGGCGGGTCTGGGCGAAGGTCACCGTGTAGAGGCGAGAACTGGCATCGAAGAGCTTCCACTGCCCGGTGGTGCCGCTGGCAAACGCCAGCAGGCCGTTGGGCTCGAACTTTGCGGCGGTGTCTTCGTTGTCATGGACGGACATGGGCGTATAGGTGCCGACGATCAGCTCGGCAGGGCTGAGGGGCGGATCGAATTTGACTGCGCCGGTCGCGGTGACTGTGTAATCGCCGCCGGCGCGGACGAGACCGCCGCTGGGCGGGAGGACGGAGAGGATCATCCGGGTAGGCACCTTGAGGTTGCCAACCATGGTGGTGGAGTTCGATTGCTTGAGCGAGGAGATGGTTCTGGTCTCGACCCAGGATCTTTTTTCGTCGGACAATTGGACTGTGAGCGTGGAGTGCTGAGCATTGCCGAGCAAGCTCATCGAGTTGTAGGACACGACGACCGTCACCTGGCCTGGGCCGCCCGAGAATGCGAAGTAGTTATTGCCGACGAAGTTGTCGACTGTGCCCGTGTTTGGGCCGGGCTGCAAGGGCGCGGGATGGCGGGAATCGAGCGATTGCGGGTAGGCCGCGGAAGCGGTAATGAGAAGTGCGCCGAGGGCCAGGGGAAGGAAACCGCGGCGGACGAGGGAAGTGGTTGTGAGATGCATGGCGATGGCTCCTGGATGAGTGGGGACTATTTTCTGCCTGCGGCAAGGGAAGCGGCGATGCCGGAGCCGAAGGGGTTTCTGTGTGCATCGGCTTGTTTGGGAAAGATAGCGCACGCCACGCAACCCGTGCAATAGAAGGAATTCGATGTTTGTGCGTTCCGTTTGGAAAATGCGCTAGATTTGACATCTCTAGCATCTTGCAGTGACGGCATTGGTACCCCTTGTGTGCCGGATTGGGCGAAAGCAGCATAGAGTGGAGAGATGAGGGTTGCAATCTCCCCAATTTCCGCTCCGCCGTTGCAGCGCTTGCTGGTTGGTGCGCTTGCCGCACTGATGGCGGCGGCTCCCGTATGCGGTCAATCTTCCATTGGCTCCTCCAAATCATCCGCGCCGACAAATTCATCCGAGCAGGCTCATGGTTCTGCCGCAACCAAGTCAAAGACGGCCAAGAAGCCAGCCAAGCCGATGCCCATGGGGAAGAGAACAGCCAGGCGAGCGAATAGATCGGCAAGGGCCGCCCGAACCGCCCGCATCAGGCGGGCCTTTGTGGCCTCAACGGAGCTGCGGCCCATGGCCCAGCAACTGGCCACGCTACGGACGGCCGCCGCCTACGAAGGCGTGAGCAAATATGCGCGCCAGCACAACGGCGAGGCCGCGGCGGCTGCATACCTGGCATTGGGCCACGCGTATCTGCTGGACAGGCGCTTCGCGGATGCTGAGGCCAACCTGCGCCTGGCTCGCCAGGCAGGCGAGGAGCTGGCCGACTACGCTGACTTTTTGGGCGCGGAAGCCGACCACGAAGCAGGGAACGAAGCTGGAGCCGAGGCCTTGCTACAGGGCTTCACCGCGCGTTACCCAGACAGCATCTTCAATGCGCAGGCGCCGGAAATGGAGGCCAGCGTGCTGTTGGCCATGAGCAATGCGGCAGCCGCGCAGCAGGTACTGTCGCAGGCCTCCGGCACTGCGGCCGCGAGCCGTCCCGGCTTCGAGCTTGCGCTGGGACAGGTGGCTCTGGCGCAAGGGAAGACGCAGGAGGCGGAGCGCATCTTCAAACGCCTGCTCCTCGGCCATCCCTTGAACTCCGATGCGCAGATTGCACGCGCCAAGCTCACGGCGATGGGGGCCGAGTCGAGCCTGACCGCAGCCGAGTTGCGCAGCCTGGGCGATGCCTATTACAACGCCGGCCGATACGAAGATGCCGCCGAGCAATATCGCGAGCTGGCCCGCTCATCCGGGTTGGATGCGCAGGCCCGCAATGGTTTTGCCGTGGCTGAAGCCGCTTGCGACCTGAAGCTGAAACGGCTAAGTACGGCCCAAGTGGAGGCGTTGGCCGATACGAAAGATGAAAACGGCGCACGGCGGCTCTACCTATTGGCCGAGCTCGCCCGGAACCGGAACGACACGGAGTATCAAAAACAGATTGTGACCCAGATGGAGTCGGGCTTTCCACATAGTCCCTGGCTGGCAGAGGCGCTCTTTTCCAGCGGCAACATGAACATGCTGCGTCGCGACTATCCCGCGGCCGTGAGCGATTACAGCTACCTGGCAGCGCATTTTCCTGAGAATACGAATGCGGCGGCAGCGCATTGGCGAGCGGGCTGGTTCAGCTACCGGCAGGGGCTCTACGCCGACGCCACGCGCCTGTTCGACGAGCAGATTCGGCTGTATCCCGGTGCCAAGGAGACGGTTTCCGCCATCTATTGGCGTGGACGCCTGTATGAATCGCAGGATCGTAAGCCGGCAAACGCCGCAGCCAACTACCGCACCATTGTCCGCGCCTACCAGCACTTCTTTTATGCACAAATGGCCCGGCAACGATTGGCTGCTTTAGGAGATGCGCAGCCGGTGGCGCAGCCGCAACTGGATCGTTTGCAGCCTGTCCCGGTGCCGCAGTTGGCGGAGAGCTTTCCAACTGACAGTCCGCATCTGGCCAAGGCGCGCCTGCTGGCCAATGCGGGGTTGAACGACTACATCGCGCAGGAGATTGCAGCCGATCCAGACTCGACGTCCTGGAGTGCTCTGGCTGAGGCGCAGATCTACGCCTCCTACGGCGAGACCTATCGCGCCATGCGCTCTCTCAAGCGGGCTCTGCCCTCTGCCGCAACGGCTTCCATCAAATCCATCCCGCTGGCGTACTGGCGCATCCTCTTCCCCGAGCCGTGGTGGGGAACGATCAAGGCCGAGTCGGCAAAGAACAACCTCGATCCCTACTTTGTGGCCTCTCTGATTCGTCAGGAGTCGGAGTTCGATCCATCGGTCGTCTCGTATGCCAACGCGTACGGACTCATGCAGTTGCTGCCGTCGGTTGGCAAAGCAATGGCACGCGAGGAGGGGATCAGCCATTTCGAGACCTTCCAACTGCTCGATCCGGCGATGAACATCCGCCTTGGAACCCGCTATCTGCGGCAGATGATGGACAAGTTTGGGGGTGTGCAGGAGTACGCACTGGCCGCCTACAACGCAGGGGACTCACGCGTGGTCGACTGGCAGTCTGCCGGCCCCTACAGCGGCATGGACGAGTTTGTCGAGTCGATTCCTTTTACCCAGACTCGCGAGTACGTCGAGGCAATTCTTCGCAATGAGGAAACCTACAAAGCGATCGACGAGTTTGCCGGCTCAAAGGCCAGGGCAGCGACTGGGGCGGCTCGATAGACTGCCCTTCGCCGCAGGGGCGCAGGGCCGGGGAATCGCTTTCGATACTATCCAGCGTCGATTCCATTTGACTTCTTCGACCGTCCAAGTCAACACTGAGTTTGTCCGGAGGTGCCCCCAGCCCCCGGGATGCCATTCGCAGCTTGCAGTTGTTCGACAACGGAGCCAGCCTGGAAGCATCGGACGCGGCTCGGTTACATCAACCCATTGGAGGGCACGATGTCAGCCGACTTGCAGTTTCTTGAAGAATGGATTCCCGAAAGAATGGACCCTGGAACGGTTTTCGTGCTTGAAAACCAGGCCAAGCTGGGTCACGCGCAAAACCCGTTTGTTGCTGTGATGTCCTGTCCCCGCTGCGGAACCCTCGGGCTGATCACGCGCCGGCAACTCTGCGGCGGCGAGGGGCTGATCTGCGGCGGCGATCTCTGCTCGGCGGAGTACCGGCTAGACGGCGAAGCGATCTGCTTTCGCAAGGTTCAGTAGGGCACGCATCGATGCAGACGGAAGATCGGCATGGCAGGCGAGCGGCCACTGTTCCTGGGAAGCTTGCGCCCCAACCCATGCTGCGCGTCCCAAGTAGAATCCGTTGCTAAGGCAGGGGCAATTGCCGAAGCGGGCTGTGAATTGCCGGTCTGTGAGAAGGCAAGCCAGCTGCCTCAGGTACGATAAACCTTGGAGATTAAGCATTCAGCGCCCGGATGGCGAAATTGGCAGACGCAGCGGACTTAAAATCCGCAGGCCGCAAGGCCGTGGGGGTTCAAGTCCCCCTCCGGGCACCAGTTCAACGTATTGATAATAAGCAACTTGGAGGATGCTTCTGGGAGCGTAATCACCTGTTGTAGTCCGTCATTTGATTGCGAGGTACAATCCTGGGTACACTCAGAATCCTGCTTAAAATAAATGACTTGATGGTTAGTGTTGGGCTATTTTCAGTGTAGCCTGCTTGTTCGCTACATTACGCTTAATTTCGCGATGATCTGCGGACTGAATTTGTGGATTCCGGCTCACTCTGCCTCGGCGATACACAATCGCCTCAGTTTTCACCTGCCGGGTCGAGTGTGAGTTGCTGGTCGTCTCCTGAGGAAACTGAGACCAGTTCGTACCCGATGGCAGCGTAACCCTTCAGACGGCGTTCGTACATGCGGGCCAGCATGGGCTCACGAATATCGGCATAATCGTAGACTTGGACAATCCGTTTTCCGTCGTGGAGGCGGGGGGAGCGGCCGTTGTTGATGGCAGCTCGCACATCAGAGGCGATCAGATCATTGCGTGCTTCATCCTTAGCGCACCACGCCAGCCCGCTCTGTTTATCTAACGCCTGGCCTTCTTTTGCTCCACAATTGGTCTGGGATCCAGTTTGTCGAGAATCTCCATGAACTTGGGACGGTTCTTGTAGCGCACGCGAATGTCTGCTAGCAACCCGTCCCACTCAACTTCACGATGGAGCGCTTTCAGGCTGGGCCGCATCTTGCGCAGGTAACCTGCAACCGCTTCGTATGCTGAAGCGCTCGCATGCGGCAAGTGGTCGTTTACTCTCTCGCGATAGATAGCAAGCGACCGCTCGGGATGCGACTCCGCCACCGCTGCCGCCACTTGATCTCCGTATCCGCCAGAGCCATACCATGACATACTTTCACGATGCTTCTGCCCGGCCTGCATGGCGTCGTACCAGCGGAGCACGTCATCGTGCCGGCGGTCGGCAATTGCCATGTCGATCAGCACATCGAAACGCGGTCCTGCCTCTGGCCGAAATCTGGATTCATTCCCCAGCAACGGCAGAAGATAAGCTGGCATTGGCAACGGCCATTCCGCATTTTTTACGCTCTTCGCCGATACTTTTCTGGGCGAAGGCAATGGCGAAACTCCCGTTTCGAGAAAGCTGAGTGCAATGCCGCGGATGCTGTCTTCGCAGCCTGCTTTGGCCGCAGCCTTGATCAATTTCTGAAAGCTATCGCGACAGGGATGCAAGAAGAACCCCAAAGCTGCGTGAGCCGCGGCAATCGGCCATTGCCTGCGCCGAATCGCCATCTCGCCTAGCTGCTTTTCCAGGCTCGAAGCAATCCCGGGTAGCTTTGCGACAGTCTTTTCGATTCCCTCTGCCGCCCAGCGCTCGGCCTCGTCGTACTGCTTCTTCTCGATGAGGCGTTTGACCAGACGCTCGTAGCTGCCGGATACGCGCGCTTCCTGTTCGCAAACAGCAAGGATCTCGTCTTCGCGGCCTGCATTTTCAAGGGCCCGAATTAACCAATCGGCAATGTGCTCATGCTGGTATTTGCGGTAGTAGGGATCATCATCCTTTACTGGCGACTTCGCGCGCTGCGTCAGAACATCCGCAACTTCAGACCATGCCGATTTTGCACCGGGCATTTTGAGAACGACCTCGGCGGCATCGTTGACAATGCCATAATCGTCCCGCAGATGCGCATCGACTGCGAAAAGGAGCTTTTGCGCGGGAGTGAGCGTCGATGCGGCAACCGCCTGAAAGATAACCGGCACGCATTCTCCCACGGCTTCTGCGGTTTCCCCCTCGTCGTTCGATTGACCAACCTGCTCGTTGCCCAGCGTCATCAGTTCTTTTCCAAGGCGCACTACCGCATCAGGATGCCCAAGCTCCAATAATCGCTCCAGACGATGTTTCATGCGGCTGTAGTCCGGCGTATGTCCATCACCTCTCCAATTATCCTGCCAGCCGGATTCGGAGGCGACGCGCCGGAGTTCCTTCCGAGCTTCTGTTACCAGGCGGTCTACATTGCCTTCGCCCAGCGCAATGCGATCCCGAAACTCCTCGCGTAACTCGGGGAACCGTTCGGTCAGAGCCCAGACCAACTCCACCAATTCATCGCGGCTCTTCGCTTCAATATGATTGCGGATCTTTTGGGTTGTTGCCTTGAGTGTCTTTCTTCCGGATGCTTCTGGATGCCGATGCCGGTGGGCATAGAACACTTCCTCGTTATCATCGACTTCGGAATCCATATCCAGATCGTCCGTTTCATCGTCGTCATCTTTTTCGACGCTCTCGTCGGCGAGCATCTCCCAGCGTTCATCGTCTTGGTCCGCCACAGGAGTTTCCGCATCTTCGCCCAACATCTCAAGGTATTCGGCCACTACCGCCACTGCGTGCTTACAGCCGCTGGCGCCCACCGGGCAGGTGCAGCGTGAATACAATACGGCGAAATTGTTTGCAAAGTGCTCACACCAGACTGTTACCGCGTAGCGCTCTCCGCCCGAGACCGTGGCCAGCAGCCAGCCGTCTTCCGAGATTGAAAGGTCATGTACGCGCCTCTGCCTCTGATAGGCTCTACCTCGTTCGACTGAGCGCGGGCCCGCCCATTCGGTTAGATCGTCCCAACTCAGGGTCGCCCAACCCTGATCCTGGGAGGCCTTTTTGACCTTGCCCTTTACCGCGTGTTGCTGCTTTGAACTCATGCATTTTATCCTCAGCTGATTCGGTATTGGCCTATACGAAAGGCCGGTGATTATGGCAAGGGAGGATTCGGTTCCCCACGAAGGCTCTTATCGACGAGTCCGCTAACAAAACGCGCGAAGGGTACGATGTCTTCCTGAACGCTAGCATGTTCGAGAGCTGACATATATGCAGTGCGCTCACTGACCGGGATCACAGTCCATGGATAGCCCCCAGAGGCCAGCATCACATTCATCAAAAAGCGCCCCATCCGTCCGTTGCCATCCATATAGGGGTGAATATAGACAAAGAGAAAATGTCCAAGAACAACCCGGACCGGCGGCTCTTGCTCTTCGCGGAGCAGATCAAAAAGTGTTGGCAGCGCGTCTCGCACTGCATCCGTGTTCATCGGCACGTGCATCGAATTGCGGATATAGACCTGGGCGTTGCGGTAACCCGCCAGATCGGCTGGATTCAAAAGTCCCACAGCCACACTCGGGGCAAAAAGCTCGCGGTACCATGTACCGTGATCCTGGTCTGCTACTTCACCGGCATTCTCACCCTGTAACACTCTCCGAACGCTATCGAGAACTGCCTGGTAGGCCTGCCAGTATCCCCGCGCGGCCATGACATTTTGTTGCTCCCGATCATCTGGGTTGGTATCGGGGTTCCATGCGCCGGTTCGTACCCGCTCAATCAGTTCCGGCGTGACCCGATACCCCTCAATGGACAACGAGTGATACGCATCCGTCAAATACGTATCTGTTACTCGCTTCAGATACGCCTCAATGGCAGGAGGGCGACCTGGAGCTTGCGGAAACGACTCTATAACGGGCTCTCTCATCTTTTGCCACATCAGTTGAATTCTATGAACATAGGGAGATGTTTCCCGCGCAGAAAAGGAATGCACGGGCTTATCAGCAAAAGGATCGCTTTCACGGATCTCGTACCCGGCGGCGATCATCGTCTTTGTGATGTCGCCGGCGATGCGCTCCCGGCCGCAATTGCGGAATGCACCTGCAAGTCTTCCGGCGATGGTCGAATGGCCACCTTCAAGCAGTCGGCGAAGAAGGCTGGATGCGTCACGCAGCGTCAGCAATACCGCCCGAATGTCCGTCGGATTGCTTGAATAGAATCGCGGAGAACTGGCAATCAGAGCTGCCTCCGGCGAAAAGAGCCGCAGGTCGTCGCGCAGTTCTAAATCTTTCGCATTGGGAAGTGCGGCGCGAACATCGAACAAAGACGTATTGTGCGGAAATGCTGTGATCCGGTTCCGGGCGCGGGGTGAACGCACCATGAGCTGGCGCGGCACAGTACGATTGCCCGCGAGATACGAAAGGGATTGTTCCGGCGAAAGGCACCATGCGGCGCCGAAACGCTCATCCAAATACGCCGCACAGAATCTCCAGAAGGACGAATACCAGGGTGTGCTTTCGCCTGCAATTTCCTCGGGCCGACTTGGGATATACCATCCCTTTATGACTTCGCGCAAAAAGCCATTGGCGACTAGCCGCTCACGGTGCGTTCGCGACAGATCCCTGGCGCGGATGGCGGCCTTGCCTTCCGTTTGCTGAAGTTTGCCCAGAGCTTCCAGCGACTGGGCTAGTTTTTTTGCGGGCGTCGGCATGGCGGGCTCCATTTAGCTTTTACGGTTGAAACGATTTTAGCTTATTGTGTTGATTTTAGGTTGGCTTATTATGCATTACGCCATAAAAACACCCACAACCACCCATATAGAGGCCTGCGAGATCCGGGCGTCCTCGGATTAGACAAGTATTTGATTGTCGTAGTGAGGTGGTCCCGGTGGTTCGGACAGTTTTTGCTTTTTTCCTTAAGTGGAAGTTCTTGTTTTTGTTTTTAGGCTGCCAGGGCTGCTGACAGGCGGTTGAATTGGACTGGGAGACGATGTTGCCCTTGCCCCCATATCGATTGACCTGCAAAACACTGTATCGGATTCTGGAGCCGATCGGTGAAGCAGAGGCTTACGGTGAGCTTCCTTCTAGGAGCGAAATCATCTCTGTGGTGCGCGAGGACGAGGCGGACGGCGGCTACACGGCTACCGCCCTCAGCTATGGCATCCATACTCAAGGGGAAACGCTGGAACAGCTGCGCGCGATGGTCAAGGCTGCCGTCGGCTGGTATTTCGATGAGACGGTGCATGCTCCGAAGATCATCCGGGTACATTTTGTACGCGATGAAGTCCTGGTCTGATGAGGCTACCTCGCGATATTGACGGGCCACGACTGGTCAACGTGCTAGTTGTCTTGGGAAATGAGGCGCCCCAGCGAAGTTTACAAGCGCGGGTCTGGGGATTAGACTCCTTCTCACGAGGGGTGACCATGCGGCGGACGATCCTGTTCAGCTTAATTGCGCTTCTTGCCCTGAGCGCGGCGAACGATGCATGCGCACAGCACCGCGGGGGAGGCAGGCCTGGCTCCGCCCGGCGTGGCAACCGTATCAGGCATGCTCGAGCCGTCTCGCCCTCTGGACCTGGGTACGGATACCTGCCCTTCGACTCTGGCGACGCATACGACTACGAGCCCCAGCGGGCCATCTTTGTTCAGCAGCCACGCCCGTTGGTTCAGGCGGCTGCACCGGCCGCCGTTCAGCCGGCGGGTCATGCTGTGGTCACGGAATACAAATGGCCAGCTGAGAAATTGGCTTCTTCCCGTTCCGCGCATTCGATAAGCTCCGAGCCCGAGCAGCAGCCCTTTGGCATTGTCCTCAAGAACGGTTCCACCCTCTCCGCCGTATCGGTCTTCGCTTCCGAGGATGGCCTGCACTGCGTCGACCCCGACGCGAAGCCCATGCGCATTTCAATGAGCGAGGTGGACCGCGCAGCGACTCTCAAGCTGAACCGTTCGAGAAACCTGGACCTGTATCTGCCTGCCGCGCAGTGAGGCGGCCTGATGGTCGCGA
>Ga0302319_10008009_pt1 | contig 20659 bp, 25 predicted proteins | sample Bog_T0_2_FD_203319 | JGI IMG/M metagenome (GOLD analysis project Ga0302319, IMG submission 203319) | Peat permafrost microbial communities from Stordalen Mire near Abisko, Sweden - Bog_T0_2 | ecosystem: Environmental > Terrestrial > Soil > Wetlands > Peat | place: Sweden: Abisko, Stordalen Mire... | reverse complement strand
GTGTGGCGGCCCCCCCCCACCCTACCCCCGGTTTTTTCTCCTCCCCCCCCCCCCCCGCCGCGAGCTTGGGCGAGCGGCCGGGTGTTGAAGTTGGAGCGCGAATAAGGGCTTAGCCCCTATTTGTGGGGCTTTTGCGGGTTTTGATATTTTAGTCTGTGTACGAACTAAATGGGAAAATGCCAATGAAAAAAATTGCAGTCTCAATCATCCTGTTGATGCTCGGCGCCCTGCCCGCGCCTGTGCTGGCGCAGGCCGCAACGTCCGCTCCGGCGCCCATGACCGGCTTCACCAATCCCAAACCAGAATTCGTCGTGATCCATATGGAGCGGGCGGTCGACCGGCCCGCTGCCCTGGTATGGTCGCGCGTTGGCGGCTATTGCCAGATCGCGGACTGGTTCGGCGCCAAATGCGTCTACACCGCGGGCAATGGCGACATCGGCACCAATCGCCGCCTTAACGGCACCACGGATGAATTGATGGTGGCCAAAACGCCCCTCTCCTATGCCTATACCCAGCCCACCTCGCCGATCCTCTATCACGGCAATCTGGCGGTAGAGGCGATCGATTCCAGCCATTCGCGGATCGTCTATGACCTGCTGTACGACGCGGCGCCGCTGGCGACGCCCGAGGTCAAGGCGGCGGATATTGCCCGGCGCAAGACCCGCTTCGAAGCGGGTATCGACAAGATGAAGCAAATCGCTGAAGCGGCGCCCTAGGCTTCGTCCAGGTTGACGCTGCCGGTCAGCAGATCTTCCGGCTCTTCCCCCGTATAAGGGTCCTCGTCGGGCCCCAGGGCGTCCGATGGGTTGGGCACATCAAAGCCGGCGGGCGGGATGGCTTCCAGGAAACCCGCCGCCTTGAGCTCGTCGGTGCCCGGCAGGTGATTGACGCTTTCCAAGCCGAACTGGATCAGGAAAGCCTCGGTGGTGCCATAGGTGACGGGGCGGCCCGGGGTGCGCTTGCGCCCGCGGATCTTCACCCAGCCCACTTCCATCAGCGTGTCCACGGTGCCCTTGGACATGATGACCCCCCGGATATCTTCGATTTCAGCCCGGGTTACCGGCTGGTGATAGGCGATGATCGCCAGGGTTTCGATGGCCGCCCGGGAAAGGCGTTTCTGTTCTGGTTTTTCCTTGCGCAGCAGGAAGGCCAGATCGCTGGCCGTACGCAATTGATATTTTCCCGCGACACAGCAGAGGGTTACGCCGCGCTTCTCATATAGCAGTTGAAGCGCCACCAACAGGCCCGGCACGTCCGCACCTTCGGGCAGCGATGTTGCCAGCGCCCTCTGATCCACCGGCTCGCTGGCGGCGAACAGCAGCGCCTCGACCATCCGCAGATGCTCGGGATTGGCGGTGGCGAGGGGGCTTTCCGGCTCGGCTTCCATCTGGTCTTCGATCTTGGCGATCATCTTTGCCACGCTGCTCATGTCATACTCCCTGGGGCCGCGCCAGCCGGGGCAAGTTCCCCTGCTTCGGCCCGGTCCCGCACATAAATTTCGTCAAACGGGGCCAACTGCTGCAGCTCCACCTTGCCGTCACGGGCCAGTTCCAGGCAGGCCAGAAGGGTCGAAGCCAGGGCGGAGCGGCGCCGGGCGCCGCCCTGCCATTCCAGCGGCAGCAGGCGGGTCAGACCGCTCCAGTCCGATATTTTGCCCAGCATCCGCTCCAGACGCTCACGGGCTTCCTCGATCTGCAGGACCGGCGCCATCTGGGGCCGGTAAGCCTTGCCGCCCAATTTGCGCGCCCGGTCGGTGGCATAGGCCGTCAGCAGATCGTAAAGCGTGTCCTTGTAGGTCCGCAAACGGATGACGTTGACCGCCTCGGGATCGCCCCGAGCGAAAACATCGCGGTCCAGGCGTTCACGCCCCATCAGGCGCGTGGCGGCGGCCCGCATGGCGTCCAGCCGCTGCAACCGCCAACGCAGCCGCGACGCCATCTCATCAGCGGACGGTTCCCCATCCGGCCCCTTTTCCTGCGGCAGCACCAGACGGGATTTCAGGTAAGCCAGCCAGGCCGCCATCACCAGATAGTCAGCGGCCAGCTCCAGATTGATGCGCTTGGCCTGCTCGATGAATTCCAGATATTGGTCGGCCAGCTTGAGGATCGAAATCCGGGCAATATCGACCTTCTGGTTGCGCGCCAGGGTCAGGAGCAGATCGAGAGGCCCTTCAAAGCCGTCCACCGTCACCACCAGCGATCCCTCCTCCGGCGCCGCCACTTCAAAATCGTCGAAATTCTCGGCCGGCGTAATCATGGCCGCCCCTGCAGCAGGCCGGCCAGCCGCCCCAAAGCCGCTTCGGGATCGAAGCCGGAATCGGGGGCGGCAAGATGGGCAAGCGCCTGCTCGCTGCGCTTGAGGGCCAGCCCGTCCAGTTCCTTCACTTCGCTCGCCACGTCTTTCATCTCGTCCATGTCGCCATTGCAGTGAAGCACCAGGTCGCAGCCCGCGAACAAAGCTGCCTTCGCCCGCGATGACAAAGGCCCATCCAGCGCCTTCATCGAGAGGTCATCGGACATCAGCAATCCCTCAAATCCTATCTCACCGCGTATCACATCCCGAATGACTTTCGGGCTGGTGGTGGCAGGCCGTTGTGGATCAATCGAATCATAGACCACATGGGCGGTCATCGCGATGGGACAGGAATCCAGGCTGCGAAAGGTGACGAAATCACTCGCCGAAAGCTCCTCGGCAGAGGCCATGACCCGGGGCAGCGCCATATGGCTGTCGGCCCCGGCGCGTCCATGCCCCGGAATATGCTTCATCACCGGAAGAACCCCGCCCTCCATCAGGCCCTGGATCTGGGCCCGTCCCAGATCGATCACCGTGGCGGGATCGCCGGCGAAGGCGCGGTCGCCGATAATGTCATGGGCTCCCGGCGCGGGCACATCCAGCACCGGCAGGCAGTTCACATTGATGCCCAGGCTGGCCAGATCATGGGCGATCAGGCGGGCGTTGAGATAGGTCGCCTCACGGGCGATTTCCTGACTCTGGGCGTAAAGCGCCCCGAACAAGGCGGCGGCGGGGCGCTCGGACCAATAAGGCGGCTTCAGCCGCGCCACCCGTCCGCCTTCCTGGTCAATCAGGATGGGCACGGCACCGTCTTCCACACTTTCCCGCAATGCCTCCACCAGGGCACGAACCTGGCGAGGATTTTCGATGTTGCGGCCGAACAGGATAAAGCCCCAGGGCCGCACTTCCCGGAAAAAACCCTGTTCCGCCGCCGACAGCACCGGCCCGGCGCAGCCATAAATGGCCCTGCTTCGCATCAATGACCGCTTCGCATCATTTTCCGAGGAAGCAGCCGCCTCCGTCCGCTTTCAGCCGGTCGCACATGGCCAGGGCCACGTCCTTGCTGGGAAAGCCGACAAGGCGCAGACGATACCAGGTGCCCTTGTCGCCCAGGTCGGCCTGCTGGACATCTTCGCTGGCCTCGGCCAGCAGCGCGGCATGCTTGGCCTTATAGGCTTTCCAGGCGCCATCGGCCTCGGCCTGGCTCTTATAGGCCCCGATCTGAAGCACAGAGCCGCCCGCTGCCACAGCCGGCGCGCTGGGGGGCGCAGGCTTTGCCGGCACCGGCGCCAGGGAACGGGGCGCCGCTGTGGCCAGTCCCACGGGCGCGGATGGCGGCGGCGGCAATTCCTTTTTGACAATGGCCGGCACGGCGGCCGGTTTGGCGGCAACCGGCGGCGGCGGTTTGATGGCGGCCGGGGCAACTTTTGCGGGCACAGCGGCGGCAATTTTCACCGCCTCGGGCCTGGGTGTTGCCACAACTGGCGCTGCCACAACTGGCGCTGCCTTGATCGGCGCAGGCGCAGCGGCCACCGGCTTGGGCAAAGCTGCGGGCGGCGGAGCAACCTGGGCCGCGGCCGCGGTGGTCACGGCATCCGCGTCTTCATCAGGCGGGGCCGGCTGCTCGTAAATCTTGAAGCCCTTATAGGGCTGTTCCGCTCCGCCCGGATTCTGCGGCGCGATTCGCGCCGGGCCATTCTGCGCCGTCAGCACGGGTGTCTCGGTGCGTCCCCGCGCCACGCCCTGGGTGTAGGCCAGCCAGACCACCCCGGCGAACATCGCCAGCACCAGCAGCGCCAGCACGATCAGGAGCGGCAGGCGCGAACCCTCGACATCCTCATCATCCTCGGAGCCGTCAAAAACGCGCAGATCGTCACTGGGTTCGTAAACGCCGCGATCAAAATGAGCCATAGGTCCGTTGTTCCCGAATCTCAGGCACGCAATCTAGCACTCGCGCCATTGCACTTCAGCAGGCTTATAATTCGATTTTGCTGCGGAAAACGCGGTTATATTCCGCCAGGGCGTAAGTGTCGGTCATTCCGGCAATGTAATCGCGCACCACCCCGCCGGTCAGGCCGGGACCGCAGGCCAGCGCCCAATCCTCCGGCAACAGCTGCGTATCCGCCGCGAAAGCCCCGTAAAGGCCGGTAATCACCGCCTGGGCCTTGTTCATGGAGGCAAGCACACGGGGATGCTGGTACATGTGCGTGAAGAGAAATTTCTTCAGCGCCCTGAGCTGTTCCAGCATGGACGGCGACAGCGCCACCAAGGCCTGCGACGCCGCCCGCACCTCCGCAGCGCTTTGCGGCCGGGCGGCGGCCAGGCGCCGCGCCGTTTCGGCGCGCAGATCATCGAGCAGGGCACTCATCAGGGTACGGATCATTTCGCCGATAAAGCGCGACAGTTCCAGTTCGCCGAAGCGCACCGTGACGGCGCGCACATGGGCGCCTGCCAGCGGCGCCTCCCGCAGATCGGCGACCTGGAACAGCCCTGCCCGCAGGCCGTCATCCAGGTCGTGATTGACATAGGCGATATCGTCGGCCAGCGCCGCGATCTGTGCTTCAAGTCCGGGCCAGCTTCCCAGATCAAGCGGCCAGCGCGCATCGAAGCCCGCGATGGGGCCGGGCACGGGCGGCTTGATCGGTCCATTGTGTTTGACCAATCCCTCCAAGGTTTCCCAGGTCAGGTTGAGGCCGTCGAATTCGGCATAACGATGTTCCAGTTTGGTGACCAGCCGGAGCGCATGGGCGTTGTGGTCAAAGCCGCCAATATCGGCGGTCACCGCCGCCAGCGCATCCTCGCCGGCATGGCCGAACGGCGTGTGGCCCAGATCGTGGGCCAGCGCCACCGTCTCGGCCAGGTCTTCATCGACCTTGAGACTGCGCGCCAGGCTGCGGGCAAGCTGCGCCACTTCCAGCGAATGGGTCAGGCGGGTGCGGTAATAGTCGCCTTCATGTTCCACAAACACCTGGGTCTTGTGCTTGAGGCGGCGAAAGGCGCTGGAATGGATGATGCGGTCGCGGTCGCGGCTGTAGCAGGTGCGGGTGGCGCTTTCGGTTTCGGGATAAAGCCGTCCCCGGCTGCCGCTGACAAGGGTCGCGTAAGGGGCAAGCGGGGCCGGCGGGGGAACCACGGCGCCCAGAAGGCGTCCTGCGGGGGCGGAATTAAGGGTACTTGTTCCCTGAAGTGGGGGGGCCTTTGCGGACGCCATGGTGAGGACTACATAAGGTGCGCCGCTATTCCATGCTAGGCTTATCGCCATGACCGCACTTATGTCTGCCGAACGGGCAGCAGTCACCGTTTCCACCCGCGCCGCCAAGCGCATCGCCGCAATCCTGGCCAGCGAGCCCGCCCCGGCCATGCTGCGGCTGGCGGTCACCGGCGGCGGCTGTTCCGGCTTTTCCTACAATTTCGCGCTGGACGAGACCCGGATGGACGATGACCTGCTGGTGGAAGAAGGCGGCGCGAAAATCCTGATCGATCCAGTGTCGCTCGATTTCCTGGCCGGTTCGGAGATCGATTTCACCGACGATCTGATGGGCCAGGCCTTCAAGGTCAACAATCCCAACGCGACATCGTCCTGCGGCTGCGGCACAAGTTTTTCGGTCTGAGCAATGGCGGACGCGCAAATGTCCGCCCGCCTCGCCTTTGCCTTTTTGGTCTGCACGGCATTGCCCGTCGCAGCGGACGAACAGCAGCTTTCCCTGCCAACCCAGCCGGGCGCCTTGCACGGGACGCTTTCCTTGCCCGCCAGGCCTTCCGGCAGCCCCGTCATACTGATGATTGCCGGCTCCGGCCCCACAGACCGGGACGGCAATTCGCCAACCGGCCTGCATTCCGATAGCTACAAATTGCTCGCCGAGGGCCTCGCCGCCAAGGGCATCACAAGCCTGCGTGTCGACAAACGCGGCATCGGCGAAAGCAAAGAGGCCATGACGGCGGAAAGCAATCTGCGTTTTCAAACCTATGCCGATGACGCGCGGGACTGGATGGCCGCTCTTCGCCAGCGAACCGGCGCGCCTTGCGTCTGGCTTTTGGGACACAGCGAAGGCGCCCTGGTGGCCGAAGTCGTAGCGCAGGATCAGAGCAGCGTTTGCGGCTTGGTCCTGTTGTCCGGAGCGGGACGCACGGCCGGCGACCTGCTCCGGGTCCAATTTGGACAACAGCTTCGCGATCCCTTGAAGCAACAGGCTTTCGACACAGTCGCGGCACTGGAAAAAGGGCAGGCTGTGGCAGCGCCGCCGCCGCAATTGATGGCCCTGTTCCGCCCCAGCGTGCAGCCTTACCTGATTTCCTGGCTACCGCTTGATCCGGCAGCTTTGTTGTCCAGGATCAAGCGCCCGGTACTTATTTTACAGGGAGACACCGATCTTCAGGTTTCCGTCGAAGACGCCAGATTGCTGGCTGCGGCAAAACCGGACGCCAAGCTGGTTATCCTTCCCGGCGTGAATCACATTCTCAAGCTCGCGCCGGCCGAACGTGCCGCCAACCTCGCAACCTACACCGATCCCGCTCTGCCGCTCGCGCCGGGCGTGGTGGATATGGTCGCCAATTTTGTTCAAGGACATTCGCCGTGAAGATCGCCACCTGGAATGTCAATTCGGTGAAGGCCCGGCTTGAACCTGCCCTCGCCTGGCTGAAGCAGGCGAACCCGGATGTCGTTGCCTTGCAGGAAATCAAGACGGTGGACGAGAATTTCCCCCGTGAGGCATTCGAGGCGCTGGGCTATAACTGCGCCGTACACGGACAAAAATCCTATAATGGTGTCGCCATCCTATCCAAGCGGCCGCTGGAAGACGTCACCCCGCGCCTCAAGGGTAATGAGGCCGACGACCAGTCGCGCTATATCGAGGCGCTGGTGGCGGGCGACAAGGGCTTGCTGCGTCTGGCCTCGATCTATGCCCCCAATGGCAATCCGCTGGGGACTGAGAAATTCACCTACAAGCTGGGCTGGCTGGAACGGCTGGCCGCCCACGCCAAAGACCTGCTGGCCAGTGAAGAGCCGGTGGCGCTGATGGGCGACTATAACGTCATTCCGGAAGACAAGGATTGCTACGATCCCCGGGCCTGGATGAATGATGCGCTGTTCCAGCCTCAGTCCCGGGCGGCGCTGCGCAAGATCGAATATCTGGGGTATACCGATGCCTTCCGCTCCCGCCACAGCGAAGCCGGGCAATACACTTTCTGGGATTATCAGGCGGGCTCCTGGCGCAAGAACCAGGGCATCCGTATCGATCATATTCTGCTCTCGCCCCAGGCGGCCGACCGGCTCGGCGCCTGCGCCATAGACCGCGAGGTCCGCGAGGGCGAAAAACCGTCGGACCACGTACCAATCTGGGCGGAGCTGGATATCTGAATCTCGCCGCAATTTTGGCTATTATGGCGAAAAATCCGGAAAGACGGGATGCAGAGGGCTTTTCTTTTGATTGCGCTGACGCTGGCCGTGCCGCTGCAGGCTGCTGAAAAGCCGCCTGTGGCGCAGCCCAGGCTGATCGCCCGCATTGATGGCCTGATCGCCATAGCGGCCAAGGGCCATGTCGTGATCCAGGCGCGGGGCGCCGTGGGCAGCGGCGGCTGGCGCGAGGCCCGGCTGCGGCCCCTGAAAACCGGTCCGGGCGACGCTCACACCATCGTGGCGGAGTTCGTGGCCAACCCGCCAGCGCCGAGCCGAGCCGTGATCGAAGGTTTGCTGCCCATCGCCGCCAATGCCACCCTGAAGCTGCGGCCGGGCGTGTTTTCGGTTCGGGTGGTATCGGGTTCAAACGAAATCACCACGCAGATTCTCAAATAGTTTCGCCCATGCAGATTGATTTTATTTCCGATACGGTTTGTCCCTGGTGCTTCATCGGCAAGCGGCGCCTGGGCCGCGCCATGGCGATGCGGCCGAATATCCCCTTCACGGTTCGCTACCGTCCTTACCGGCTGGACCCCAATGTGCCGCGGGCGGGCGTGGACCGTGCCGCCTATATGGCGGCCCGCTTCGGGGCGGACGGCAAACTGGACGACGCCTATAGGGCCATTGCCGCCGAAGGCGCCAAGGAAAACATCGCTTTCGACTGGGGCGCAATCCGCAAACGGCCCAACACGGTGGATTCCCACCGCCTGATCCGCTGGGCTGAAACGCAAGGGGTTCAGGACGAAGTGGTGGAACGGTTGTTCATCGCCTATTTCGAGAATGGCGAGGATATCGGCGATATCCGGGTGCTGGCCGACATTGCCGATCTCTGCGGCATGGACGGCGGCGAAATCGCCGATCTGCTGGAAAGCGACACCGACATCGCGCTGGTCGAGCGCGAGGACCAATTGGCGCATGAGATGGGCGTTACCGGCGTGCCGGCGATGATCTTCGGCAACAAGATCGCGGTCTCGGGGGCGCGCGAACCGGATACGCTGGTGATGGTGATTGATAAGGCGCTGGGAATGGGTGAGGAGCGATTGGCCGAAGGCCAATGAAACCGTCCAGTGGACGGTTTCAAGCAACGAACGAGCGGTAGGCCGAAGGCCTACGAAATGGTCCAGTGGACCATTTCGAGCGATCAACGCCGCGAATTTGGGCGAGCGGCCGGGATGAGCCGCGATAGCCCGAAGGTCCACAAAAGGGTGCTGCGAGGCGCCTAGCGCACCCGCCGCATCGAGGAAATCGTGTCGTTGAAATTGATCGACACCAGCGACTGCACATCCTTGTCAAAAGTCATGCAGCGGCCCTGGAAATTGGCATCGGAGCAGAATAGCCAGGTACCGGACAAAATGCGAATGCTGGACGTAGCATCGTTGAAGCGCAGGCTGCGGAAATCGGCCACCGTGTCAGAAACCTGGCGGCTGTCACCGCCATAGCCCACATCCTGGAATAGAATCACGCCGCTGCCGCGCTGGTCAGAGCCACCACCTGCCGTGTCGCGCCCGGCATTACCGCGGTCCGCGACCGGACGCGCCGAGGAAATCCGGTCATTGAAACCGTCGGATTGCAGATTGCGGTCATCGCGGCTGAGGGTGATGCAGCCGCCGCGGAAATCCGCATCCTCGCAGAATTCCCAGGTTCCGGAACCGATCTGAATGCTGGAAACGCGGTCGTTAAAGCCGATGGCACGGAAATCGCGCACTTCGCCATCCACCACCCGCTGCTCGCCGTGAAAATCGGCATCCTCAAACAGGACGATGCGGGCACGGGGCTGGGCCTGCACGGTAGCTGCCAATGCGCAGGAAAGAAGGGCCGCGGCGATAAGAAGAAATGAGGTCCGCATGACAAGCCACTCCGTTGAAGGCGGTGGACACATAACAGCTTGAACAGCGACAGGCTAGGCACTGCCTGACCGGAGATTTTGGCGACTGAGCAGGAGCGAGGAGCGATGTGGGCGAATAGTCCCATGAGCGACGAGCGACGCCCTCAGGCGTCAAAAGTTCCGTCAGGCTGCGTCGGCCACGACCTTGTTGCGGCCTGTGCGTTTGGCGCGATACAGCGCCTGGTCGGCGCGGTGCAGCAGGGCGGCGGCGCTGTCGCTCTCGCCTTCCGAGCCGGCAATGCCGATGGAGATGGTGAGCTTCAGGTTGCTGGGATCGCGACTGATCGGGAACGGCGTGGTCTCGATGCTCTTGCGCAACCGCTCGGACACCGACATGGCAAAAGCAACATCGGTATCAGGCATCACCACCACGAATTCCTCGCCGCCATAGCGGCAGGCCAGGTCAATGCCGCGCACATTGGCGGCTATGCGGCCGGCGAACTCCTTCAGCACCTCATCGCCGATGTCATGGCCGTAGGAGTCATTGACGGCCTTGAAGTAATCGATATCCATGATGACAAAGGCGATGGGCTTGCCCGACTTTTTCGCGGTCTCGACCAGATTGTCCAGATGCCGGCTCATATAGCGGCGATTGTGCAGTCCGGTGAGCTGGTCGGTGATCGCCATTTCCAGCGATAGCTGGACATTGTGGCGCAGCCGGTCGGCATAGCGTTTCTTGCGCAACTGGGTGCGCACCCGCGCCACCAGTTCATTCTTGTCCACCGGGCGCGTCAGATAGTCATTGACGCCCATTTCCAGGGCCTGGGTCAGCTTGCGGCGGTCGCCATCGGACACCACCACCAGGATCGGCACATTGCGGCCTTCCGGCAGCGAGCGCAGCTGCGAGCAAAGCCTGAGGCCGTCAAAGCTGCGCATGCCCAGCGAGACCACCACCAGATCGGGATCCCCGCCCTTGACCCGCACCATGGCTTCTTCAAACGTGTCCACGGTGGCGACTTCGTGGGCCGGCTCCAGCGCGGAGGCGAACCAGGCCGCGGATTCGGGGCGGTCTTCGATGACCAGGATGCGGCCGGAGCCGGCGGAGTCGGTCATCGCTTCGGCGGGATCGATCAGGCCCATGCCCTGGCCGGTATTTTCCCGCATCCGCAGTTCGTCGGTCATCATCTTGAGCCGCACCAGCGAACGCACCCGCGCAAACAGGGCGGCATCATCCACCGGCTTGGTGAGGAAATCGTCGGCGCCCGCTTCCAAACCGGCGACACGGTCGGATGGCTGGTCCAGCGCGGTCACCATCACCACCGGGACATGCGCGGTCTTGGGGTCGGACTTGATGCGGCGACAGACCTCGAAGCCGTCCATGCCCGGCATCATCACGTCCAGCAACACGATGTCGGGGGCGCATTCCGCAACCTTGGCCAGGCACTCCAGGCCATTGAAAGCGGTGACGACGTCGAAATATTCCGCCGTCAATTTCGCTTCGAGAAGCTTGACGTTCGAAAGTATGTCGTCAACGACGAGGACTCTTGCGGTCATAAGAGAGGGGCCGTCATGTGTTATCCGATGAAACGGCGAACGGTTTCCAGAAAGCCGGTGACGGAGATCGGCTTGGAGATATAAGCCTCGCAACCGCCCTGGCGGATGACATCCTCGTCGCCCTTCATCGCGAAAGCGGTGACGGCGACCACGGGAATGGATTTGAGGGAATCGTCTTCCTTCAGCCATTTGGTCACTTCCAGACCCGACACTTCCGGCAGCTGGATGTCCATCAGGATGAGGTCGGGATGATGTTCGCGCGCGATATCGAGCGCTTCCATGCCATCCTTGGTCTGCAGGATGTTGTAGCCATGGGCATCCAGCAAATCGTGGAAGAGCTTCATGTTGAGCTCATTGTCTTCCACGATCAGAACCGTTTTGGTTTTCGCGTCCATGACTTCTCTCTCCGGCCCGGGCATGATGTAAAAGCCCATGGGGATGGCAGATTTCCCTGGATGCGCAGTATTAAGGAGAAGGTCTTAACGCCGTCTTGACGATGCCCGATGCTCTAAGCCTGGAAAGGGCGGAAATCCTGGCTCTTGAAGCCCTTGCCTGGCTCGCCGCCGACGAAGGCGGGATCGCGCGCTTTCTGGCGGTCTCCGGGGTGGAAGCGGCGGACCTCAGGGCGGCGGCCGGCAGTCCCGGCCTGGCGGTGGCGCTATTGAATTTTCTGCTGTCGCATGAGGATCTTCTCCTGGCTTTCTGCCAAAGCAGCGGAACGCCTGCCACAGCCCTGCACCGCGCCCGCCGCCTGCTGGAGCCGGAGACAGGAGCGTAATGCCCATCGGAATTGACCTGGGCGGGACCAAGATCGAGGCCGTGGCGCTGGATGCCTCCGGGGGCGAGATATTCCGCGAACGCGTGCCTACCCCCCGCCATGATTACCCTGCCACCATCGCGGCGGTGGCGGCTTTGGCGGCCCGGGCCGAAGCGCGACTGGGACCCCAGAAGGGGGTCGGCGTCGCAATTCCCGGCACGGTGGGCCGCACCGGCCTGATCAAGAATGCCAACTCGACCTGGCTGAACGGCAAACCGCTTGAGGCTGACCTGAAAGCGGCGTTGGGCCGCGAAGTGGTGCTGGCCAATGACGCCAACTGCTTTGTGCTGTCTGAGGCGACGGACGGCGCAGGCGCAGGCGCGGCAACGGTGTTCGGCGTCATCGCCGGCACCGGCGTGGGCGGCGGCGTCGCGGTCGGGGGCAAGGTGCTGGAAGGCGCCCATGGCATTGCCGGCGAATGGGGCCACAATCCCCTGCCTGGCATGAGCGCCGAAGAACTGGCCGAAGCACCGCACTGCTGGTGTGGCAAGCGCGGCTGCATCGAAAGCTGGATCAGCGGGCCCGCCCTCGCCGCCGATCATGCCCGTCATGGCGGCGCAGCTCTAACGGCGAAACAGATCGCGGTTTGGGACGACGCCGCGGCCCGTGCCGCAATGACCCGTTTCACGGACAGATTTGCGCGGGCGCTGGCGCTGGTGGTCAATATTCTGGACCCCGACGTCATCGTGCTGGGCGGCGGCCTTTCCAATATCCAAAGCCTCTATCGCGACCTGCCGCCGCTGGTGGAGCGTTACGCCTTCAGCACCGAGGCGGCGCCGAAGATCGTGCAAAACCGCCATGGCGATTCCAGTGGGGTACGGGGCGCGGCCTGGCTGGCGCCGCAATGAGAAACTGGTCCGCTTTCTGCCGCGACTGCCTGACCGATGCCGCAGCGGATGCGCCCTGCCCGTCCTGCGGCAGCACGCGCATCCTCACCCATCCGGAATTGGATGACCTCAGCATCGCCCATCTGGATTGCGACGCTTTTTACGCCGCGATCGAGAAACGCGATGACCCATCGCTCAGGGACAAGCCCCTGATCGTGGGCGGCGAGGTGCGCGGCGTGGTTTCCACCGCCTGCTATATCGCCCGCAAATATGGCGTGCGCTCGGCCATGCCGATGTTCCAGGCGAAAAAACTCTGCCCCCAGGCGGTGATCCTGAAGCCGCGCCACAGCCATTATGCCGGGGTGGCGCGGCAAATACGCGGTTTCATGCAGGACCTGACGCCGCTGGTCGAGCCGCTGTCGCTGGACGAAGCCTATCTCGATCTCTCCGGCACCGCGAAAATGCAGGGCCATGCCCCCGCCCGCACCATGGCAAAGCTTGCAGCGCGGATCGAAAAGGAAATCGGCATCACCGTTTCCATCGGCCTGTCGCACAACAAGTTTCTCGCCAAGCTGGCCTCGGAAATCGACAAGCCGCGCGGCTTTGCCGTGATCGGCAAGGCGGAAGCCAAATCCTTCCTGCGCGACAAACCGGTGTCGGTGGTGCGCGGCGCCGGCAAGGTGCTGGCGGCCAGGCTGCAACGCGATGGCTTTACCACCATCGGCGCGCTGGCCGATGCCGATCCCCGCGACCTGGCGAACCGTTATGGCGCCACCGGCCTGTGGCTGGCGCGCGTCGCCCAGGGCCGGGACAACCGGGTTGTCGATCCCGGCGGCAAGATGAAGACCATTTCGTCAGAAACCACCTTCGACAAGGACCTGTCACGGCTGGAAGACCTTGAAAAAATCTTATGGCGGCAGGCCGAACGGGTGTCCGCCAGGGCAAAATCCCATGACCTGTCGGGCCGCACCATTGTCCTGAAATTGAAAACCGCCGATTTCCGGCTGCGGACCCGCAGCGCCTCGCTGGAGGCCCCGACGCAATTGGCTGACCGCATCTTCCGGGTGGCGCGAGCGGCGCTGAAACGCGAAGCCACCGGCGTGCGCTTTCGCCTGTTGGGCGTGGGCCTGTCCAATCTGGCGCCGGGAGCCGAGGCTGATCCCGGCAGCCTGGTGGACCCGGCGAATGACAAGCGGGCTTCGGCGGAACGGGCAATGGACAGAATTCGCGCCAAATTCGGCGGCAAGGCTGTCGCCAAGGGCCGCTCCTATTGAGCGGCCCTAGTTATTTAAGGGCCGGCGCGCTTTCGCGCGCTTCGGCCGAGGCCGCTCTGCGCCATGACTGGAAAAAGCGGCCGGCATGGGGTCTTATGGGACGCATCCGACGAGCAACCCGCCATGCCGAACATCGAACAGCGCCTGACGGAATTGGGCATCACCCTTCCCGCCCCGCCCGCGCCGGTAGCCAGCTATGTGCCCTTCACCATCACCGGCAATCTGGTGGTCATTTCCGGCCAGATTCCCATGGAGGGCGGCAAGCCGCAATTCATTGGCAAGCTGGGCGCCGATATTTCGCTGGAGGACGGCAAGGCCGCCGCCAGGCTTTGTGCTCTCAATCTGGTCGCGCAAGTGAAGGCGGCTTGTGGCGGCAATCTGGACAGGGTGACGCGCTGCCTGCGCCTGGGCGTTTTCGTCAATGCCACGCCCGACTTCACCCAACATCCCGAAGTCGCCAACGGCGCGTCGGATTTTCTTGTGCAGGTGTTTGGCGATATTGGCCGCCATGCCCGCGCCGCGGTGGGCGCCGGTTCCCTGCCCCGCGGCGTGGCGGTGGAAGTGGAAGGCCTGTTTGAGATTTCTTGAGCTCGGGATTTCATGAGCGAATTCCGCGCGCGGCTGGTTTCCAGCGCCGCCGAGATCGGCAGCAAAGCCTGGAACGCCTGCGCCAATCCCGGCGGCGATGGCAGCCCGCATCCCTTCACCCAATATGAATTTTTCGCGGCGCTGGAAGAATCCGGCTCGGCAACGGCCGCCACCGGCTGGCGGCCCTGTCATCTGGTGCTGGAACGGGATGGCAGGATCCATGGCGTGATGCCGCTTTACCTGAAAAATCACAGCCAGGGCGAATATGTCTTCGATCACGCCTGGGCCGATGCGCTGGAGCGGGCCGGCGGCGACTATTATCCCAAGCTGCAATGCGCCGTACCCTTCACGCCCGTGACGGGCCACCGGCTGCTGGGCACGACTGAAATGACGGGCCCCCTGCTGGAAGCGGGCAAAAAAATCGTGCGGCAACTGGGAGCCTCATCGCTGCACATCACCTTTCTTACCGAAGAAGAGTGGCGCGCCGCCGGGGATTGCGGCTATCTGCTGCGCACCGACCGGCAATTCCACTGGCGCAATGACGGCTATCGCGATTTCGAGGATTTCCTCTCGCGCCTGTCGTCCGCCAAGCGCAAGAATCTGCGCAAGGAACGCGCCAGCGTGCGTGAGGCGGGGGTGGAATTCGAGCATCTCAGCGGCGCCGCGATTACCGAAGCGCATTGGGACCGTCTCTTTGATTTCTACATGGACACCGGTAGCCGCAAATGGGGCAATCCCTACCTCAGCCGCGATTTCTTCAGCCGCATCGGCGCGGCCATGGCGGACCAGATCCTGCTGGTGATGGCCAGGCAGGACGGCCATTATATCGCGGGTGCCCTCAATCTTTTCGGCGGCGGCGTCCTGTTTGGCCGCAACTGGGGCGCCAGCGGCTACCTCCCCTTCCTCCATTTTGAAACCTGCTATTATCAGGCGATGGATTTTGCCATCGCCCATGGCCTGACAAAGGTCGAAGCAGGGGCGCAGGGAGAACAAAAATTGTTGCGCGGCTATCTGCCGGAGGAAACCCACAGCGCCCATTACATCGCCCATCCCGGCCTGGCCCGCGCGGTGGAGGCCTATCTGGCGCAGGAACGCGAAGCGGTGGCGGAAAACATCGAACAGCTGGCGGCGATAAGCCCATTCAAGAAAACTTAACGAGGCTCCCATGTACGATCCCAGCAATGTCTTCGCCAAAATCCTGCGCGGTGAAATTCCGGCCGTCAAAGTGTTCGAGGATGGCAAGACCCTGGCCTTCATGGATGTGATGCCGCAATCCGAAGGCCATGTCCTGGTCATTCCCAAGGAAGCGGCGGAAAACATCTATGACCTGTCGGCGGATGGCGCGGCGGCGATGATGGCCACCACCCAAAAAGTGGCGAAGGCCGTGCAGAAGGCCTTAAGCGCGCCCGGCATCATGCTGGCGCAGCTGAGTGGCACCGCCGCCGGACAAAGTGTGTTTCACGTCCATTTCCACATCATTCCGCGCCATGCCGGCGTTGACATGCATTTGCACGCGCGCGACATGGTGGATGCGAAAACACTGGAACCCATCGCGGCCAAAATCCGGAGTGCCCTATGATCCTCGAACGCGCAATCTTCGCCATAAAGCCCGGCACCACCAAGGAATTCGAAGCGGCCTTTGCCAAGGCGCGTCCGCATATCGAAGCCGCCAAGGGTTTTCGCAAACTGGAAATGCGTCCTGGCATCGAAACTGCGGACTCGTTCCTGCTGCTGGTGTGGTGGAACACAGTGGAAGATCACATGAAAGGCTTTCGCGAATCCGAAGCCTTTGTCGAATGGCGCAGGCACCTGGGGCCGTTCTTCGCCGCCCCGCCCGCCGTGGAGCATTACGAAGAGACGCTCTAGCGCGGCAGGCTTTTCAGCGGCGTCCAGTAATGCGCCGGCCAGCCAACCGTCAGCGAATGGAATTCGCCCTTGGGGAAGCCGGTCTGGTCGAGCACCAGGTGCGTGCTGCTACCCTGCGGCGTCAGTTTGAACCGCACCATGGAATAAACCCCAGGCGCCCAGTCATTGTCGCGCCATGCCTGCACCACCATGCTGTCCGGCACCAGCTCGACATTTCGGCCGCCGATGGCGCCGCCGAACAGGGAAAAAGCGCCGCCCGCGCTGCCGTCAATCTTGGCCGGCGAACCGGTGATGCGGGCGAATTGTTTGGCATCCAGCAGCGCCGCGTAAATGCGCGCCGCCGGTAGCGGAATATCCACTTCCTGATGCACGGCGGACGGGTCTTCCGGCGCAGCCTTCGCCGCTGCCAGAGAGGCGATGGCCAAGGCAGCAAGCGCGAATGTTTTCAAGCGCCCCATCATGCCCCCGGCAAAAACGTCAGACGTCTTCCTTGGCTGCCGGCTTCTTGCCCTTTGGCGCGCGGGGCTTGGCCTCGGCGGAGGGTATAAACTCAAAGGCCAGCTTGTCCGCTTCCCGGTCCAGCAGCACGCGCACCGTGCCGCCATCCTTGAGCTTGCCGAACAGGATTTCGTCGGCCAGCGGCTTTTTGATGTTCTCCTGAATGACGCGGGCCAGTGGCCGGGCGCCAAAGGCATCGTCATAGCCTTTCTCGCCCAGCCAGCGGGTCGCCTCGGGCGTCAGGTCGAAAGTGACATCGCGGTCGGCCAACTGCGCTTCCAGTTCCAGCACGAATTTCTCCACCACCTTGTCAATGGTGTCGCGGCTGAGCGGGGCGAAGGAAATGATGGCATCCAGCCGGTTGCGGAATTCCGGGGTGAAGAGTTTCTTGATCGCTTCTTCATCCTCGCCTTCGCGTTTGCCGCGGCCGAAGCCGATGGCATCCTTGGCGGCGTCCGAGGCGCCCGCATTGGTGGTCATGATCAGCACCACATTGCGGAAATCGATCTTCTTGCCGTTGTGATCGGTCAGCTTGCCGTGGTCCATCACCTGCAGAAGAATATTGAACAGGTCGCCATGCGCCTTTTCGATTTCGTCCAGCAGCAGCACGCAATGCGGATGCTGGTCCACCCCATCGGTGAGCAGGCCGCCCTGGTCAAAACCGACATAGCCCGGCGGCGCGCCGATCAGCCGGCTGACGGTGTGGCGCTCCATATATTCCGACATGTCGAAGCGCAGGAATTCCACCCCCAGAATATGCGCCAACTGCTTGGCGACTTCGGTCTTACCAACCCCGGTGGGGCCTGAGAACAGATAGGAGCCGATGGGCTTTTCCGGCTGGCGCAGCCCGGCGCGGGCCAGCTTGATGGCCGAGGCCAGGGCCGAGATCGCCTTGTCCTGGCCATAGACCACACGCTGCAAGTCGGACTCGAGGCTCTTGAGCGCCTCGGTATCGTCCTTGGACACCGACTTGGACGGGATGCGGGCGATCTTGGCCACCACATCTTCAATTTCCTTGACGCCGATCACCTTTTTCCGGCGATGCTCGGGCAGCAGCATCTGCGAAGCGCCGACTTCGTCGATCACGTCAATCGCCTTGTCGGGCAGCTTGCGGTCATTGATGTATTTGGCCGACAATTCCACCGCCGCCTTGATCGCCTCGGCGGTGTAGCGGACTTTGTGGTAGTCCTCGAAATAGGATTTGATCCCCATCAGGATCTTGATCGAGTCCGCGACCGTGGGCTCGGCCACGTCGATTTTCTGGAAGCGCCGCACCAGGGCGCGATCCTTTTCGAAATACTGGCGATATTCCTTGTAGGTGGTCGAGCCGATGCAACGCAGGATGCCCGCCGCCAGCGCCGGCTTGAGCAGGTTGGAAGCGTCCATCGCCCCGCCCGAGGTGGCGCCCGCGCCGATGACGGTATGGATTTCGTCAATGAACAGAATGGCGCCCTTGACGCCTTCCAGTTCCTTCACGACCGTCTTCAGCCGCTCCTCGAAATCGCCGCGATAGCGGGTGCCGGCGATCAGCGAACCCATGTCGAGGGAATAGATGGTGGCGCCGCGCAGCACTTCGGGCACTTCATTGTTGACGATCTTGCGTGCCAGGCCTTCGGCAATGGCGGTCTTGCCGACGCCGGGATCGCCCACGAACAAAGGATTGTTCTTCTGGCGGCGGCAAAGAATCTGGATGGTGCGGTCCACTTCGGCGGCGCGGCCGATCAGAGGGTCGACCCGGCCCGACTTGGCCTTTTCATTCAGGTTGACGCAATAGGCTTCCAGCGCCTCGGTGCCCTGCTTGTTGGGCTTCTCGGCTTCTTCCTCTTCGTCCGCGGCGCCGCGCGCCGGCTTGGGCTGGCTCATGCCGGGCCGCTTGGCGATGCCATGGCTGATATAACTCACCGCATCCAGCCGGTTCATATTTTGCTCATGCAGGAAATAGACGGCGTGGCTTTCGCGCTCGGTGAAAAGCGCCACCAGAACATTGGCGCCCGTGACCTCGTCGCGCCCGGAATTCTGCACATGCAGCACGGCGCGCTGCACCACGCGCTGGAAGCCGGTGGTGGGTTTGGCCTCCTCGCCGTCCTCGATCACCAGGGTGACCAGTTCCTCATCGACATATTTCTGCACCGCGCGCCTGAGCGCGTCGGTGTCGACATTGCAGGCTTTCATCACCTGGCCGGAATCGGCATCGTCCATCAGGGCCAGCAGCAGATGTTCGAGAGTCGCGTATTCATGATGCCGGTCACTGGCAAGTTTGATGGCGTGATGCAGGGCCGTTTCCAAACTCCGGGACAATGAAGGCATGGAATCGCTACTCCTTCTCCATGGTGCACTGTAGAGGATGTTGATGGCGGCGGGAAAATTCAATGACCTGCGCCACTTTAGTTTCCGCCACCTCGTAGGTGAATACGCCGCATATGCCCACACCGTGACGATGGACATGCAGCATCACCTCGACCGCATCCTCCCGACTCTTGGCGAAGAACTTCTCCAGAATATGAACGACGAATTCCATCGGAGTGTAATCGTCGTTCAGCAGCAGCACCTTGTAGAGCGACGGCTTTTTGACCTTGGGGCGTGTTTTCGTGACGATACCGGTGCCGGTACCGTCCTTGCCCTTGCCGTCATTATTATCGCCGGTGTCCTTCATTCCGCTGATTTCCGCTGCCAACGCCCTCAGTCTAAACCATGATCTGCGCCTTACCAAAGCGCAGATTGGGCCAAATGGTTGGCTTCCGGACAAAGGAAAAGGCCCGGAGCAGCGCCCCGGGCCTTGCCGTAATGTTGTTGCCGGAACGGTTTTAGGCGGCGCGCGCCGACTGAACCACTTCCACCCAGGCCTGAACGCGGCCCTGAAGCGGCGCGAAGCTGCTCTTGGTCGTGCTGGTCAGGAGGTCGGAAAACTTGGTCAATTCGCCGACATAAGATTCAAACGCCGACTTGGCATAATCTGTCTGCAATTCAAACGCCTCGTGGATCGACTTGGAACCCAGGATCGCCTTGCCGGCGGCGATGGATTCTTCGATCGCATCCTTGGAATAGGAATAAAGCTCGCTGTTGAGAGACTCGATGCCCTTGCCCGCGACCGTTGCGGACTTCATGCAGGCTTCGGCGGTGTCCTTGCCATAACCCAGCACAGTGTCATAGCTCTTGACCGCCTTCTCGAAGCCGGCCTTGAGGGCGTCGGCGCCGTTAAGGAATGTCGTACCGGCCGCTGCGCTGGTCTTTTCGGCGGCCGTCTTAGCCTTGCTCATGTTATACCTTTCCCTGATCAAACTGTTGACGGCCTAGAGTGAAAATTCCATCGGCCTGTTGCACTGCAACATCGCCTATATGCCAATGGTTACTGTGATCGTCAAGAGATTTTGTTGCGATGCAACAAAATTAATGCGAGGCCCGGAAAGAATCCCTCAAGGGGGCACTAAGCGTCGGTAAATGAATGGGGATTCGTCCTTTTGCCTTGCGCTGGATGCCGCAATTTGGTTTTTTGACCCTGTCGGGCCGTTCGAATCACTGGAGACGTCAGCTTTGGAGCAGTCGTACCGGCCGCAAAACCGCTTTCCCGCCAAGGCACTGGCCCTGGCGGCGGTGGCTGTACTTGCGCTCGGGTCACTGGCCCATCCGGCTTTGGCGGCGGCCCGGCGGCACAAGACGGCGATGGTGGCCATTCATGGTGTCCACGCCCGCATCATTCCCATGCCCGCTGGCGCCACCGACCCC
>Ga0302319_10008007_pt1 | contig 20662 bp, 25 predicted proteins | sample Bog_T0_2_FD_203319 | JGI IMG/M metagenome (GOLD analysis project Ga0302319, IMG submission 203319) | Peat permafrost microbial communities from Stordalen Mire near Abisko, Sweden - Bog_T0_2 | ecosystem: Environmental > Terrestrial > Soil > Wetlands > Peat | place: Sweden: Abisko, Stordalen Mire... | reverse complement strand
CAGTGCCAAGCGAAGATGCCTTGGTCAAAAATTGCCGATCTCGGCTTAAAAAGAGCTGCTTCAAGTTGGGAACTCCGCCCAACTGTTGCGCGAGTTCACGAGCCGCCTGCCAAGCCGCGATCAACTCGCGGAAAACAGAAAATTGCACTATATTCGGTGCAAATTAGGCGCGAATCGAGCTAGAAATCGTCAAAAAACACAGACTCCCAACAGACTCCCAATAAGCTGTCCAGCCCGTACTTTTGCGTACTTTTGAGTAGCCATTCGTGCCTTATAGTCAACAACATACGCGTTTGCGAGGTCACTCATAACCCAAAGGTCGCTGGTTCAAATCCAGCCCCCGCAACCATCCGAATTTGCGTAAAGGCTCCTTCAGAGCTATCGCTTTCAATCCCAAGCAGATGCCAGTTTCCTTCGGCGACGTAGTGCGGCTTCCCGTGTCCGCTCTGCGGGATCATCCTGATCTCCGATACATGATTCAGTAGCTCGCTCCGAGCCTCAACAGGCTTCCTGGCCAGCAGTGTGCGGAGATCTCCAAGCCGCCGCGTAATGAAGCTCCGAATCTCCGTCATGTGAGCATCGACCGAGTTGGACCCACCAGCGAGAAGCTGATCGGTAATCTCGCGCAGTTGTTGCTCACGCTCGTGGATCGCGGCCACGAGGAACGCCGAAGGCCCTGTTTCCGCCGCGGTCTGCGCCAGCCGCTTCAATTCCCCTTCGAGCTTCTGCCGGCGCTCACGCATCTGCGCCATCTGATTCGAGAGGTTAGCGAATGCGTCCTTCAGATGGGTTCCGAACTCGTTCAGGACATAGTCGATGGCCTCGGGCTTCAAAACCTGGTTCTGCAACTCATCCAGCAATTTCTCTTCGATCCAGTCACGCCGGATCAGCATTCCGTTGGAGCAGGCGCCCCGGTTGAAGTGCTGCGAGCAGCCGTATTGCGGATAGTGCCCGTAAGAGCTGTATCCGGTGATGATGATCAGATTCCCGCCACACTCGCCGCACTTCAAGATGCCGCTCAGAAGATAGGGACTGGTGACCGAACGCGGTATCAGGCCCTTCTTGGCGCCGCTGTACATGGCCATCATGCGTTTCTGCCGTTCCTGCACGCGCTGCCATAACTCGTCGCAGACGATCTGAAGTTCCGGGTGAGCCACAATGCGCCATTCGCTCTCTGGCCGCGCGCGCCGGACGCGCTTGTTCGTACCCGGCACCTTCACGAAGCGGGAACTGTTCCAGATCACCTTCCCCGCGTAGAGATCGCGCCGCAGCATCTCCCGGATGCAGGTAGGGCACCATGTCGCGTATTTCTTTCCACTGCGCGGTCTCGGCGAAGGAACGCACTCACGGTTCAAAGTCTTCGCAATGGTTTTGAGCGACTGCCCGTTGGCCGACATCTCGAAGATGCGGCGAACCACCTTCGCTTCGTCTTCGTTGATGACGAGTTGCTTTCCTGTTGCACCCTCAACTGGAGCGGAATCGTAGCCGTAGCAGCGCCCGCCGGCATGCTGGCCTCGCAGCACCAGTCCTTCCAGGCCACGATGGGTCTTTTTGGCAAGTTCCTTCACGTACAGGCTGTCCACCATCCCGTGAACAGTCACGAGAACCTGCGCCTGCTCGTTGTCGGAATCGATCCCCTGGCTTACCGCGATCAGGCGGATACCCGCGAAGTTGAGCCGTTCAAAGATGCTCAATGCGTCCTTGGTGTTTCGTGCCAAACGGCTGCTGTCGTCGAGCAGGATTATGTCGAAAGGCCGCGCAGGCGAGAGGGCCGCATTCAACAAGCGGCCCAGACCCGGACGGTCCGCGCCGACTCCGCTCAATGCCTCGTCGGTATAGATGTGTTCTTCGAGGAAGAGAAACCCGTGAGACCGCGCGTATTCGCGGCAGATCCGAAGCTGGTCGTCAATCGAAAGCGGGCTCTGGAGATCGCTGGAGTAGCGGGCATAGGCGGCGCAACGTAAGGTCATGATTTCTCACCCTCCTTGTTGGAACGTACCTCCGAGCCGCCAGTGATCGCAAGTCTATTTTTCTGCTCGATTTCGGCTAGGTATTCCTCCACCAGCGCGGGGATGATGACGTTGTCCAGCCAGGACTTGAGGGCTGGATTCAGTTTGATGGGATGGCTCCTGGCGCCTCCGCGCGCAGCGGTACCGGACCGCTTCTCCAGCGCTGGTCCGGTATCGCTTTTGGCATGCCTGCTCTCCACGCATTTCCCTCAACTTGGGCGATCTCAGGGAGAAGCGTAGAGCCGACAGCCAATAGAAAAAGTGGAAGAATTTTCCACGCAGTATCCAAATTGGACAACTCGGGGAGATGCCGCAATATGGATAAGGCGAACGACTACAGACGGCCGCCAACTTGCGAATTCCGGCATGATTCCGTCATTTCTTACCAAGAAGTAGTAAGATATGCTCCAAGGAGACGTCCCCATGCCCGAAGTTCAAAAGGTGAGTATCGCGTTGACCGGCGAGCAGGTCGGCGCGCTCAAAGCCGCTGTTGATACCGGCGAATATGCCACCACCAGCGAAATTGTCCGTGAGGCAATCCGCGACTGGCAATTCAAGCGCGAACTGCGCCAGGAGGACATCAGGCAGCTACGGCAACTATGGGATGAGGGCAAAGCCAGCGGACCCGCCAGAAAGGTCGATTTCGACAAGGTAAAACGCGAGGGCCGGAAGCGGTTGGCGAAAGCGAGAGAAGCGCAATCTCATGCTCGTTGAACTTCTGTGGACTCCTCAGGTATAGGGGACTGCATTTGAAAACCGCCGAGACTGCATTCGAGGCGATTTCAGGCCAGAATTAACTGCATCTATCCAGCCGTCAGGACAGGATTATCTGCTCGTGAGACTGCATTTGATCCGCCAGGACTGCATCCCATCGCATCAGGACAGAATTAACTGCGAATGAAGCGGCGAGGAGCAGCGGCAATTCAGACCCAAGATTCACTTTTCTGGGTATTTAGTCAAAACCACCGATATGGATTCCCAGTCCGTCGAGGTTACGATCTTAAACCGTGATCTCGATGCACTCGGACTGCTTGGCTCCTCGCGTATGCCCGTTTGGCTGGGGCGGAGCCATTTCCCAGACGACTGTTTCTGTCCAACCCCTCGAAACAGCTTAATTGGGCACGGGTAAGGGATTAAGAAAGAAAATGCAAGTTCAACAGAACAAAGACAAACCCCAAAATGCCCGTTTCATCCATCGCGGGTCGGATGCGCCGGTCCTGGACTGTTAAGGATCAAACAATACCCACGAAAGCGGTAGATGGACAGGCACGTACGATATTTTGCGCGCATGATTGGGCTAGAGAGTATCTGCTACTCTCATTTCCGTAGGTTGGACGTCAGCCTTCATAACCCTCAGAACTATAACCGTACAAGTGAAGAAGGTTTATGCGCACAGCTTCGTCGTTCCTATCGGTCCTAGCTCTTGCTAGTTTCGCGTCTTTCGGTTCCGCTAACGGAGTCGCACAGAACGTGACCCCAAAAGTGTTCACACATATTCATTCCACACAGGTTGACAACGTTCCATTTTCCTCTCTTCCTAAAAGTGAGAGCGATGAAGCTGAGCCATCCGTGGCACCTACTCCCGACAGCCCGGCTCCAGCTCTGACAAGGGTTTTCATTAACAATGTCTGCGTGGACGCTGCAGGAACAACCTGTGAAACGATCACATCGGGTGAAGTACAAACCGCAAATGTGTATCACGGCTCCGCCGCCTACGTATTTGTTTGGGAAATTGGATATGGGACTGGAGAGATTGCCACACAGGGCGGCAATGTCTATGCCAATGCTGAAATGGTTGGAAAAGTCCCGGTATGTCAAAGCGGAAGTAACTACACGACGAACTGCCCCAACGGTTCTACAGTCGTAGGCTTCCGCTATGAGTGGGATGCTGGTTATTACCTTAATCTGGGCTACGGAATCAAATTCACAGCTCAGGATACGTCTGAGGTACTTCCCTACAACACCTATAGTGCGCAGCTGAACATTCAATACTCGCATTGAGGGTGAAGGGGCTACGTTTCAGCGTAGCCCCTTTAAATTTAGCCCATTACCGACATAGTGGATGGCTGAGTCACGACGGTACCCTGGTAGGTTTTGAGATCGTTCAGCATAGAGTTGTACATAGCACCGCCTACCGCGCCTGATGTGTTCGCCCCGTAGTCGTCCCCTTGCAACTCTGAGATGAAATTGTGCTGAGTTGGATCCGCAAGAATGCTCTGAACCGATGGGCTGGGTCCATTTATGGGAACGGAATCGACGCCTTGAGCGATGAATGAAAGTTGCGCGGCATCGGACTGAGAAATCTTCCCTTCACTACCCAGGTCTTGGACAGCAGTTAGGAACTGCTGATTTGTCATCTTCGTGAAGTTATACTGCGTGCCTGCCGAATTGAGTGAACTGCTGATTCCTGAGACGTCCATGTCTTCTCTCCTCTTAATCTCTATGCTCTCGGGAGAGGCTGCTGTTATAGAGACTCCCAACAGGCTAGCTGCAATCTAAGGGCCATTCCGGAGGGCCTTTTGGGGGGAATAAATTTGCGTTTGATTAGTTTGCTGACGGTGCGAGGGGTTCAATTGCGAAGGTTTGCGCGGGCAGAGAGTTGAGTTCGCTATTCCGGTTCCGGCCACCGGATACTTACGCACCACTTCTGCCATGTAGTTGTCGAGGGCTGCATTTAGAGCCGGTATCGGCTCTCTTTGCCAGCGCAGGCCAGATATTCGGCCCTCGACTCGCGTTCTTGTCGAGGGGCCGTATCTGGTTCTCTATGAAACTCATCCAGACACCGACGAAGGCCCGATCAATGCCGTTGAAATCGTCAGGATCGTCGATGGCCGTCGAAACCTAAAGAATCTGTTCTGAAATAGGCACTACGCCAGGTGTTCCGAGCTGGACAGCACCTGCACTTTGCCGAGAACCTTCAGTTCCACGATCTCCACGCTCGGCTGACGCCCTCGCACATAGGCGACCACTTCCTCGATGCTGAGCGCGGCGATCATCTCCGTGGAGACGGTCGCCGCGATTCCGTCCTCTGCATCTCTTCTCCCCTTAAGTTCAAACAACAGGGCCTTTTGCGGTCGTGACTGATCCGGCGAAGGGAAGATATCCCGATCTCTGCTCTTAGCCATAGCAAACTCCATGTTCCGTCTTGGCGCGGCGCTTGATTCCCAATCATAGCGAATCAGGTTTCGCGTGCAGGATACCCTGGCCTGGAAGCGTCGACTCCTGCAAAATGGTGCTCGAATAATACCTCTGCTGTACAGCACAGTAGTACCATTGAGTGCGGTGGCCAAAAGGGATCACATTCCTTCCCGGCGCACCGGCAAGACCCCACTTGGAGCGAAAGTGTTCTCCTACTACACCCAGGAAGAACGTCGGCTACTGGAGAAGGCGGCGAAATTGGAACGCCGCAGCCTCAGCAGCTTTGTCGCCCTCGCCTCTATCGAGCGCGCACAGCGGATCATTGCCGGAAAGTAAGCGCCTTTGCAGTGGTCACCTTGCTTCCGTCCTCGTAATACTACCATTATGCAGTGTTACCTCCATGAGACATCCTCTGTCGTCCTGCAAATCTGAGATCGCTGACCGGAATCTTCATATGGCTGCGGTGGTATAGATCTCCTCTTGTCCTGCGTGTTCTCTCAGACACCGCGAGAGAAGTGCAGGCTGCGCCCGGCGGCTAGCAGAATTCTGCTTCGTCTGCCATGCCAGTTCTTTTCTGACCAACCTGGCGAGTGGCCCGGCAGACGCCCTGCGGGTTTCGGCTCCCCCTGAAGGTCCCCCCGAAAAAGCATCCCGCCTGCCTTGGGAGCAGCCATCCCTCGCGCCCTCCGGGTGTGTGTCCTGAGAGATCACTCCGGGACCACAAAGGAGATCAAAGCGATGCAAGCACAAACTGCAATTCAGAACCGGTTCATCAACACGATCACACACGGCGACTGCATCAAGATCATGCATGAGATGCCTGCAAACAGCGTCGATTTCATACTGACCGATCCGCCGTATCTGGTGAACTATCGCGACCGCAACGGACGTAGTATTCAGAATGATGTGAATGCCGACTGGCTCAAACCAGCCATGGCGGAAGCGTATCGCGTACTCAGGCAGAATCGGGTTGCTGTCATGTACTATGGCTGGAGCCGCGTGGACGCCTTCTTCGAAGCGTGGCGCAGCGCAGGCTTTCAGCCTGTTGGACATATCGTATTTCGCAAGAGCTATAGCTCAAAGAGCAGGTTCCTTCGCTATCAGCACGAGCAGGCATTCCTACTTGCAAAGGGAAGACCGCCACTGCCGAAGCAGCCACTCATGGATGTGATGGATATGCCATACAGTGGCAACAAGCTGCATCCCACACAGAAACCTGTTCCGGTGCTGGCACAGCTGATTCGCAGCTTCTCTCTTTCAGGCGACAGCGTAATTGATCCGTTTGCAGGTAGCGGCTCTACATGCGCGGCAGCGCTCCTAACGGGCCGCAGGTACATCGGCATAGAACTCGACGATGTTTATTTCACTGAAGCCAGTGCGCGGCTAGCGCGTGTAAGAGAGAGGATCGCCGCGAAGAAGCGGTCCTCTCAGGTGCTCATTCCCACCCTGCGGTGAATGTGCCCGCGCGCCCGCCGCGCCTCAAGGCGATCACTCTCCTGAGTTGTGATTTCTGCAGCCTTGACCCGCACCGTGCCCGCGGATTCTTTTGCCTGACATGGTGGGAATGAGCATATCCGCGCGGTTCGCGCGGTGAGTTCAACGCGTTCCCGTTTCCTCATATCACCACCCCACACTCTGCTTCGCCCATCGCTGCGTTTCCAAGGTGTCCATTTCGGACACCGAGTGGAAAATTCTTCCACTTTTTCCCGCCTTCACCTGCCCTACCTTCACTCCATGACGTTGCTCGCCGGAGGGGTTCACTCGCCGGGAAGCAAATGAAAGGAGCCTGTTAAATGAAGCCAATCCCTCCCATCCAACGGCCCGGCCCTCGGTGGCTGTACTCACGTTCCCGGAAATGGGCCATTCCTTCCCTGATGTTCCTTGCGGCACTGCCCGTGTACGCGCAATCGTCGGGCAGCGATCCGTGGGACAACGCGGTGAACGTATTGAAGACCGCGTTCACCGGCACCATCGCCACGGGCCTTTCGCTGGTCGCCATTGTGATCGGCGGCCTGATGTTCGCTTACGGAGAGGGCCAGGCGAAAAAGACTATCGCCGGGATCGTCTTCGGCGTGGGCATGGCGATCGGCGCCGTGAACTTCATGGCCTGGCTTTTCCCTGGCTAGTCGATAGCGCCAAGCCGCAACCACAACACAAACAAGCTCGGTAGGCAGAGAGGAGATGTCCATGGCAGAGGGCGGTCCACGGCAGAACAAGGTTTATAAGGCAATGAACCGCCCGCTGACCATTCTGGGCGCGGAACGCAGGCTGTTCTTTGTCGCGCTGATTACGGGCGGCGCCATCTTCTCGCTCATGCATTCGCTGGTCGGCGGCATTGGCTTTTTCATCGTGGGCGTGATCGTCGCGAGGATCGCTACGAAACACGATGTAGAGATTCTGCGGGTGCTCATGAACTCAACGAAATTCCGCAGACGGTACGACCCACTGAAGTGGGAACCCACAGAAATCACCATCAGGAACCCCAATGCACAAAATTGATGCCATCACGAAGGATTGGAAAGAAGCTGGTTCCTTTCCCGCGCAGGTGAACCTGTACGGGTTTTGGGACGAACACTGCTTTCTGACTAAATCGGGCGACCTGGGTAGCGTGCTCAAGATCGGCGGTGTCGATTACGAGAGCCTGGATCACGCTGGCCGGGACTACGCGGTAAAGCGCCTTGAAGCGGCCTTCCGCTCGCTCGATGACAGATGCCGTCTCTATCAGATTCTCTTCAAGCGAAATCATCCTCAAATTCCTCACGCCGAGTATGAGAACCCGCTGGTGCGGGCCTCCGTGGGACAACGCGCCGCGTTCCTTCAGTCGAAGTCCGACCGGCTGTATTCCATCGAGATTTATTGGGTCGTGATGATCGACGGCAGCTACCAGAAGACCGGCCTGCTGCACGCCCTCGCCACACTGCCGAAGCAGCCGCGCTCGTCGCTGCGCGACTTGCGCGCCCTGTTCTCCGGCAGCAAAGAGCGGACGCTGATTTACGAGCAGATCGAGCGCGACCGTCTGCGCTTGCAGCAGAAAATACAGAGTTTGAGTGGGCAGCTTAACGACCTCACCGCGGTCGGGCTGCCAGGGGCGGAGGAGACTCTGCGCATACTGCGCCGTCTCGTTAACTTCCGCCCCTCGAAGTTTCAGGATGCGCACCTCTATGGTGCGCACCATCTCGACTGGCAGGTTTGCGACTCGGAACTGGAGGCGCACCGCGGGTATTTGCGCGTGGATGACGATTACCTCCGCGTCCTGACGCTGAAAGAACTGCCCAGCGAGACACGGCCACTGATCCTCAATGGCCTGCTCGACATCCCAGCTAACTTCCATGTCGTCACCGAATGGCATCCGGTCGATAACGCCAAGGCACGGAAAGAAATTGCCTCGCGCCGCCGGCATCACCACAACTCCAAAACCAGCTTTGTCTCGAATCTGCAGGACCGGCAGAACGCCGGGCCGCGCGACGAACTGGTGGATGATTCCAAAGAGGCCGCGGTTGCCGAATTGGGCGCAGCACTGACCGCGCTGGGCATGGAGGGCAAGAACTTCGGCGAGTTCACGCTGTCGGTGGTGGTCTATGACGAAGACCGCGCAAAGGTAGAGCACGCGGTCGCGGAGTTTCAAAAACTCTTCACGCAGCACGATGGCCTGCTCTACGAGGAACGCTACAACCTGCTGAATGCCTTCTTTGCCACCATCCCCGGAAACCGGCAGTTCAATCTGCGCAAACAGTGGGCCCTCAATTCCAACTATGCAGATCTGGGCTTTCTGTTCAATGTGGAGAACGGCGCACAGTGGAACCCGCATCTGGAGCGAGAGTATCTGGCCGTGCTCGAATCGACGCACGGAACGCCGTATTTCTTGAACCTGCACTCGGGCGACGTGGCCCACACACTCATCCTCGGGATGCCGGGCTCTGGCAAATCCTTCCTCACAGTTTTTCTTCTGCAATCGGTGCAGAAGTACGGGCCGCTGGTGTTCATCTTCGATCTTGGTGGCAGCTACGAAGCACTGACACTCAGCTTCGGAGGAACCTATCTCAACGTCGGCCTCAAGAATCCGGGCTTCACCATCAACCCGTTCTCACTTGAGCCAACGCATGAGAATTTGAATTTCCTGTACCTCTTCCTGCGCGTGTTGATCGAAGGCGGTGGACGCTACGAGCTGACGACCGGCGATGAAAAGGCGCTCTACGCTGCGCTGGAGCGCATCTACAAGCTCCCCCGCGAGATCAGGACGCTGACCAACTTCGCGTCCATCCTCGGGCCGTTGGGAGAACGGCTGCACCGCTGGACTCAGGCCGGCCAGTTCGGCTACCTCTTCGACAACGCAGAGGACACTCTTACGTTCTCGCGCTTCCAGACCTTCAACTTCGATGGCTGGTCGGATTACCCGGACATCCTGGAGCCACTGCTCTTCTACGTGTTGCAGCGGGCGTCCTCGGAGATTGAAAAACCTGCAAACACCGCGACATTCAAGCTATTCGCCATCGACGAGGCGTGGATCTTCCTGAAGAACAAGACCATTCGCGATTGGATTTTGCGTGCTGAAAAAACGTGGAGAAAAAAGAACGCGGCGATGATCCTCGCCACGCAATCGGTGGTAGAACTCGCAGCATCCGAAATGCTGCATGTCGTCAATGAGTCCTGCCCGACCAGAATATTTCTCTCGAACCCGAATATCGACCGCAATCTGTACGCCGAAGTTTTCCAGTTAAAGGACACCCAGCTTGAACTGCTGGAGTCGCTTGTACCCAAGCGCGAGTTGCTGCTCATGCAGCCCGGCGCCACCAAAAAGTTGGTGCTCGAAGTCGATGCGCTCGGCTACTGGATAGCCACCAACAACTCTCGCGACAACCTGCGCAAACAGGATTACTTCGCCCGTTTCGGGCCGGAGCAAGGCTTGATCCGGCTCGCCCACGATTACCCAAATCCACTCAACAATACGAGGTGAACTGATGAACCGCTCTCCTATCCTCCCGCTGGTGCTGGGCCTGGTTGCGACCGTCGCACACGGTCAGCAGCAGGCCCGCACCGTCAAATACCACGCGAACGACATCGTGAGTGTCCGCGCCAAGATGCGCTACACCACGCTGATTCAACTGCCCAGTACGGAGAAGATTCTAGAAGTCGCTACGGGCGACAAGGATTTCTGGATCATCGATGCCATTGGGAATTACTGCTTCCTTCACCCGGCGAAGGAAGACATCCACTCCAACCTGAACCTCATAACCGACAAGGGCACGGTGTATTCGTTCACGTTGGACGACGTCGAGTCAGCTGATCCCGACCTGAAGGTCGTTATCGAGCCGTCCGACCCGTCCTCGTTGGCTGCCGCCAATGGTGTCACCAAGCTTGTGTCGGCCGGTGAAGTCGATTCGGCGCGCGCCCAGGCGCAGCTTGCACAACAGCACGCAGCTGTTGCCGTCGAAGAGTTCCGAGCCGAGTACCCCACCCAGGCGTTGAAGTTCGATTACAGCTTCCACAATGAGCCGCCCTTCGACGTTTCCGCGATCTACCACGATGACCGTTTCACGTACATCAAGTCGTCCGCGGCCGAGAAGTTCTCCATCTACGAGGAGAAGGATAAGAAACCCGATCTCATTACCTTCCAGTTGAAAGACGGGACTTACATCCTGCCCAAAATCCTGGATAAGGGCTACCTCGAAATCGGCAAGCATCGGCTCACCTTCGAGCGGAAGGGACAGTAGCCAATGGCAGAGGAAAAGCAAATTCCCGAAGTACAGTCCCCTGCGCAGCCGGAGGCAACGGTCCCGGCAGTTCGCGACAAGCGAATCCTGCCGGAGGGCGTGGTTCCCAAGCAGGCCCAGGGTTATGTTGTCGCCGGGCTGGCCGTCCTGATTCTGTTGGCGGTGATGTTCTCGAAGAACCACCCGAAGCCAACGCCGAAAGATGCGATCTCGTCTCCGGTGGCCACGTCCACGGATGCAAACCAGCGCAAGATCCAGGAATTGGAGCAGGACCTGAGCGCGGATCAACGCCAGAGCCAGCAGCAGTCTGCGGCCCAGAGAGCCGGTACAGTGACGGCGGCAAGCGTGGCCACCGCAACGAATCCTGCACAACCAGGCGTCGCGTCTCCGGCTACGCCGTCGCCGCAGCCTGCCACAACAGAGCCACCGCGCGACCCGGTGGCGGATGCAGAAAAAGCATTGGCTTTCAAGGCCCGTTTCGCCTCCAACCTCGTTTCCGCCGATGCTGGCGCTCTGCGCCCATCGGCGGAGTCTGCAGGCCGCCCGGAGAATATGGCGGCTCCCATTGCGGCCCGTCCAGTGGACACGCCGCCGCAGGCTCCTGCTGCTGCGCAGGTTGCTGCGGCAAACGGGCAGAAGCGCGCGCCTGAAGTGAATGTCAACTCTGCCCATGGCCAGCCCTTTGTGCTGTTTGAGGGAACCACGATCGATACCGCTCTGGTGAATCGCCTTGACGGTGAATTCGCCGGGCCGGTCAAGGTCATGGTGACCAATCCCGTTTACAGCCAAGACCGCCAGCATGTGCTTATCCCGGAAGGCACGTTCATTCTTGGCGATGCCCAGAAGGTCTCGGGCTTCGGACAGAAGCGCCTCGCCGTGGCCTTCCACCGGTTGCTAATGCCGGATGGATACTCGGTCGATCTCGACCAGTTCCGTGGTCTCGATCAGGTGGGCGAGACCGGCTTGAAAGATAAGGTCAACAACCACTATCTCCAGATCTTCGGCGCGTCAATCGCCCTGGGCGTGATCTCCGGCGCGTCGGAAGCTACGACCAACGGCGGATACAGCGAGAGCGGTTCCGATATGTACCGGCAAGGTATGGCGTCGAGCCTTGCCGCCTCCGGCACCAACGTACTCGATAAGTTCATCAACATTCCGCCAAGCATCACCATCCGCGAAGGCCACCGCATCAAGGTCTATCTCACCCAGGACATGCTGCTGCCGGCATACGAAAACCACGACATGCCAGGGGTGATGTGATGCGTGCTCTTCTTCTTGGCCTCTTCGTCTGCGCGCTCGTGATTGGCTGCGCCTCCACCTCGCGCTTACCGAAGAAGCCCTCACCCTGCCACTACCCACAAGCCGCGCTGTCACACGCCCGGCACTCATGAGAAGGAGACTCCGATGAAGTCGAGATTTCTGTATTTGCTTGTCGCTCTTACTGTATTGCTTGCGCCTGTGGCGCACGCGCAGTTCGGCTCCGGCATCGTCTACGACCCAACCCAAAGCGCCCACGCCATTCAACAGCTTTCGCAGGGAGAACAGGAACTCCAGCACTGGGCGACAGAACTTCAGAACTGGGAGCAGCACCTCCAGAAAGAGGAGCAGATTTACACGACCGCGTACCAGACCATGAACCAGGTCATCGCGGCTTACAACCTCGCCTATCAAATGTCCCGGATGCCGCAAAATCTGGAAGCCCGCTATAAATCAGATTTCTCCAAGTGGACCAACATCTCGAATCCAAGTCTTGCCTCCTCTAACACATCCGGCATCACGTCGGCATGGCTCAATGCGCTCGACCTTGGCAATCCAACCCGCGCCGCATCAGCATACAGCGGCGCGGTGATCCAGGTGCAGAGTTATCCATCCAGCAGCTTATCCGCGATGGATTCGACGACACAGGCCGTGGTCCAGAACCAGTACGCCAGCTCCGAGATAGGCCAGGCAAACGTCACCAATCTTCTATCCACGCTAGGAACGATTCGCTCGGATTCGCAGACCTTCCAGCAGAAGCTCGCCAACCTCGAATCGGATACGTACTCGACCGATCCCAGCCAGCAGACCGAGGTGGGTGTGTTGGCAAAGATCAACTCGGCCACGATGCTTCAGATCCACTCGCAGCAGGACACCAACCAGATCCTCGCTGCCGCTGCTGCGCAGCAGGCGCTCGATGCAAAAGAAAAGCTGGACGAGCGCAACCGGCTCATCAACCAGGCCATTTACTTCCAGCAAAACTTCTCGAACACCATGCAGCAGGTGACTGGAGGCATCACCGATGCCATCCAGTCCATTTCTCTCAGCCCCAGCGGAAGGTAGGCCATGTCCCAGAGCTATTTCACCTTTCTCTCGCAGGCTATCAATGACCTGCTCACAACCAGGAGCGCGGCGATTCAGGCCACGGGACTCGACATTTTCCGTGGCCTGGCCGTAATCCTCATCGTCTGGTTCGGAGTGAAATCCGCCTTGTCCGCTGCGCAGGGACATGGCGGCGGATTTCACTTCGCCAAGTTCGCCGACCTGGTCCTGATGATTGCCTTTGGCCTGGGCATGCTGACGTATTACTCGTCGCCGATACCGGGTGTCGGGTATAGCTTCAGCGACCTCATCACCAAAGAGGCGATTCAACTCTCGGCCCAGATACAGGCCGACAACACACAGCAGATCGTCGATTCGATTACAGCCGCCGAAAAGCAGTTGGGCGCGCCTCCGGGCATCTTCAGCTTCTCCGAGGACCTGACCTGGATGATCGCAAGCCTCGCGCTGATGGTGATGCAGGCGTTTGTCTTCGCCGTCATTGCTTACGGCTATGTCGCCACGGCTGTCTGCGTACTCATTGGCCCCATCTTCATTCCCTGGTTCATCGTGCCCAAGCTGGACTGGCTGTTCTGGGGATGGTTCAAGGCGTTCATCGGTTTCAGCTTCTATCAGGTCGTGGCTTCGGCTTTCGTGTTCATCTTCTCGAAGGTTGTCGTCGGGATGTTTGGCGTCATCGGCACCCTCTCGCTCTCGAACATCGTGACGCTGCTGCCTGCGCTGCTCACGCTGGCCTTTGTCTGCATCTACGGCCTCCACAAGATACCTGAACTGACAGGCGCGATCCTCAGCGGGCGCGCGGGAACCTGGATTGACCTCAGTGGGAAATGACACCATGACAAAATCAAACTTCGTAACCACCGATGCCGGTCATCGGTTCCTGGAACTCTATGCCGAGCCGGTCGTCACCAACACCTACCTGAAGGTAGCAGTGCTGGTTCTGTCTATTGTCGCGCTCGCGTTGCTTGCGCTCCTCTATCGCGCCCAGACCGCTGCCTTGCGGCTGAAGCCGCTCGTCATCTCGGTCTCGGACATCGGGCGCGGCCAGGTCGTGAACAATGCCGACTTCTCGAAAGTTCCTGTCGAGCGCGTCAGCAAATACTATCTGGCGCGCTGGACGCAGCTTTATTACGGACGCAACCACGCTACCTTGCAGCGAGACTTTGCCGAGTCCCTGAACTTCTTCTCGAACGAGTTGCAGTCCGCAACCCTGGCGCGCATCACCAAAGCCAAAACGCTGGAGACCTTTCTGCTCGATCCAAGCGCGCCCAATGTAGACATCGAGATCAAGGCTGTGGTTCTTGACGATACGCGGCAAGCCCCGTATCGCGCCCACATCGAATTCGAGAAGGTCTTCTATTCGCCCGGCGACCAACAGGAGCAGAGCCGCGAACGCTGGACCGCCAACGTCGTTTATGGCTTCCGCGACGAGGTCCCCAACGCCATGCTGCTTACCAATCCGCTTGGGCTTGTCATCAGCTACGTCCACGAAGACCAGGCGTTCAGGAGTTAATCACCATGCGACCGAAGAAACCGATCCTGCTCTACTGCGCCGATGCCGAGTTGTTATCGTCAACAGCTTTTGCGCTGCGCCTGTATCCCTACGAGGTTATTGCCATCGAAGGTTGTGCGGACGCTGCACTCCTCGCTGGAGATTCGGGCGCGGTATTTGCTTGCTGCGTGCTCATCCATGCGCAGCAGGGTGACTTGGCTGGCCGGCTAGTCCACCGCATCCTCGAAGTTGCCAGCCACATGCCCATGCTACTGGTGGACCGTGCCGGCGACCTTGCACCCGTCCGCTACGCGGACATGGTGCTGTATGGCCGCAACACCTCAATGGAACATATCCTCGGCGCGCTTCAGACGCTTTGCGCTCGTAAGCGTGGGCCGCAGCCCCGGACCGCCGCGTGAGGTATTTATCCGTCTGCTCAGGAATCGAAGCGGTCTCGGTCGCCTGGCAGCCGCTGGGCTGGCAGCCGGCGATGTTCGCCGAGATCGATCCTTTCTGCTGCTGGCTCTTGCGCTCGCGCTACCGCGCGTCGCGGCCCATCTTCATGCCGAGTCCGTATGACGCGGCCTCGCGCAAAGAGGCAAAACAGCGCGCGGCGGCCATTCGCAACACTGTTGCCCTGCCCGCCGATGGCGCTGTCATCAACGCCGGCGATTTCGCCAGGATTGGAAAACAGGATGTGGGAACAATCGACCTTCTGGCCGGAGGAACACCTTGCCAGTCTTTCTCCATCGCAGGGTTACGAGCCGGACTGGATGACCCGCGTGGCAACCTCACCATCGAGTTTGCTCGACTTGCTGATCGACTCAGGCCCCTATGGGTGGTATGGGAGAACGTGCCCGGTGTCCTGTCGATTGACGACGGACGGACGTTTGGAGCCTTCCTCGGCATATTGGTCGAACTCGGGTATGGGGTCGCGTGGAGAATCCTGGACGCTCAATACTTCGGAGTACCCCAACGACGGCGCCGCGTCTTCGTTGTCGGATATTTTGGAGACTGGCGAGCTGCCGCGGCGGTTTTACTTGAGCGGTCGGGCCTGTCGGGGTATCCTCCGCCGCGCCGAGAAGCGCGGAAAGACGTTGCCCCCACCATTAGCGCACGCGCTCATGGCGGTGGCGGGCTTGGAACAGACTTCGACCTCGACGGCGGCCTGATTCGCCAGCTTGCATTCGGCGGGAACAACACCGCTGGTCCCATCGACGTAGCGACAGCGGCTAATGCCTGTGCCAGCGCTTCGGGCCGCATGGACTTCGAGACAGAAACTTTTATCACGCATTCGCTTTCCGCCGACGGCTTCGATGCCAGCGAAGATGGAACCGGGCGTGGCGTGCCGCTGATCGCGGGAACACTGAACGCGCGATATGGAGCTTCTTCCGGCCTGGATCTCTCTGATAGCTCCGCACTGCTACCCCTTGCCTTCAACCTCCGTGGCCGGGAAGGCGGAGCCATGCCAGAACCGGCAGATGCCGCCAGCGTACGCTCTGCATCGGGTGGCAGCAGCAACAGCTATATCGCGTTCTCCGCGAAGGACTATGGAGCAGACGTGGATGAGATCGCTCCCACGCTACGCGGAATGGGACACGACGGCAGCCATGCCAATGGCGGCGGACAAGTAGCTGTCGCCTTCACCTTGCATGGCAGCGACGGCACTGCGAGTACAGCTACGCCGACCGACGTGGCGGGAAGTGTCCGCACAAAGCCTCCAGGCAGCATTGAGAACAGTTCGACGACGATCGCGCAGCAGGGGATGGCTGTGCGGCGCCTGACTCCACGCGAGTGCGAACGCCTGCAAGGATTCCCCGACGATTACACACTGGTCGAATACCGCAGCAAGCTGGCGGCCGATGGCCCACGCTATAAGGCGCTTGGTAATTCGATGGCAGTCCCCGTCATGCGCTGGATCGGACAACGCATCGCGGCAGTCCACGAAATCGTCTCGCGGAGGTCCTCGTGAGCAGGCAGGTGCGAACACGAGCAATGCTGGCGCGCACCTCCCAACGAGTGCGCGGCGACAGGTCTATTCTTGCCCTCGCCGATCCGTCGCGGAGGCTGAGCAACTGGCCTTCGATTCCGTCGCCCCAATACATGCCCTTCGCATGGCGGGATGCGGAGGACGATGCGAAGCACAGGAACGTGTGGTTCACCCGCTCTCCCCTTTTGCAGCCGGAAACATGGCAAGCGAGATGTTATGGTTCCACCGCCGCGTGGTCGCATCGGCATCCTTATATAGGCACCCTTCAGACAAATGTTTCCCTAGAGCGCCAATTCTCCCGTATTTTCCCTGCTCACCCTCGGTCACTCGCTCGGCGCTTTTCCCGCGCCACATCACCCCGTCACGCACAGACCGCGCGCCGGGGACCCCGATTCTGCGGACTGCGAGCTTCTGCTTTTCCCGGACTCCTCCCCCAACCAGATGCGTTGGGTCCCCACTCCGGAAAATGCAGCTCTTGCCTTGGGAGCGGGGCGCACTCGCGTCGCTTCGCGCAAGAGTGTCCCGAGGATAATCCGGGCAAATACAACAAAGGAGAACTGACATGGCACTCTACGAAAACAAGATCACTCTGAAAGGCTACCTGGGTAAGGACGCCGAGAACATCGCAACCAAACAGCAGCGGACCTTTACGGTTCTGTCGCTGGCCACCAAGTCCGGCTACAAGGACAAGCAGACCGGCCAGTGGGTGAACCACACCGAGTGGCACCGCATCGTCGCCTTCGGCAAGCCCGCCGATTACGCGAAGGACCTGAAGAAGGGCGACTACGTGGAAGTCGAAGGTGAATTGCGTTCGACCGAGTACGACGCCGAAGTCGGCGATGGCAAGAAGAAGACCACGGTCAAGCGCCGCGGTTGGGAGATTCGCGCCAGCATCGTTCGCAAGCTGGCGCAGCCCGAGAGCTCACGCGAAGAGAACCTCGACGCCGAGCCGGTCACCGAGGAGGACGCCGCGTGAGCGGCGTTCTCCTCCCCGGAGGTGCAATCATGACAACCCTTTTTGAGAATAGCCTTCAACTTCGCGGGTTCCTCGGCAAAGATGCCGAGGTGCCTTCGTCAGACGGTATCACCGATGATGCTTTTGCTGTGCTCACTCTGTGCGTGGAATCAGGCGTGTGGTGGCGGCCCTCCAACGAATGGCTCTCCAAGACCGCGTGGTTTCGCGTGATCTGCCCTGGACCGTTCTTCTGCGGTTTCACGCGTGGCATGAAGCAAGGCGAATACATCGAGGTCGATGGACAACTCGCGATTCACCACTATCGTTCTCTGAACTTTACAAATCCGGTCTACGAGATCCATGCAACGCAGATTCGCAGACTGGAGATTCCGGTCGTCGGAGTCATTGAGAAGTATGACGGCTGACACCGCGTGTGCTTCTCTTCGCGGAGAGGCTACGGCCTCTCCGCTTTGTCATGACAGAGCCGCACGTCGCGGCAGAGAGGATACCAATGATCGCCAATGCCACATTCGTCGCCACGCTGATCTTTCTCGCGTTGGGATTCGGCCTGATGCGGGAACTGCATTTCCTCGTGCCGTGGCGCAGCCTCATCCTGCACAGCTACCTCCAGAGCATCGCGCTCTATTGCGCTCTGCTCTTCTCTAATCTTCTCGGCCTGACCATCTGGATCGAGCGCAAGTTCTTCCTGCGCGACACGGGCCGCAAACTCAGACACCTCGATCAGGAGATTCACAGTGGACACTCAGAACTCTCAGAAGAAATCACCGCGCAGTTCGGCCAGGAGTAAACAGGAGTCGGCCGGAATTCCGGCCACGCCGCGCCCGCATCGGGGCGGGTTCGGCGATCCCGACGACGAATACATGGACCGTTCCATCGACCATGTGGCCCGCGTCCGCGCGGCACGGGAGGCCGCTCAACGCGCGATGGAGTCGTTCGGCGATGTCTCCGAATACGATGTCACCATCCTTCAGGGGCAGCTGAAAGTGGAGCCTGCCACCCCATCGCAGGTGCCACTCGACTTTGAGAGTCAGCAGCAGGAGACAGCCTGATGCGACTCGACCTTCCCCATGAACCTCCCCGCAGGCGTGACCCGGAGGCTCCGCGCCCGGCGCCTCCGTTGGCGCCTTCGCCCATCGAACTGAGGAGTGAGGCGCTCGCTGCGCGCGCCGCTGACCGCCGCGCAATGCCTCAGGCGCCGCAAAATGGGTCTCCGCGCGATCTTTCACGTGAGCCGGAATCTGAAAGACGTGCGACTTCTCCGAACCGTCCGATGGACCAGCGTCCCCGCAGGCAGACGATCGCGCCGCAAGCCATAGGTCTCTCGTTGCGAGAGGAAGAACGCAAGGTCCTCACCGAAGTCGGACGCTTCCGGGTAATTGCGACCCGCGATCTCGCCGAGACGGTCTATGGCAACCGGCACGCCCGCATGGAGCGGGACCTGGCCTTTCTGCGCGAGAAGGGACTCATCCGTGTCGATACAGTCAATGCCCGCCGTGATGGGCGCGGCGGCAGAGTCGAGCGGATCGAAGTAGTGACACTCACCAAGGGCGGCCAGTCGCTGGCTCGCGGGTCTGGCGAATTGCCTCGGGACCAAAAACTCTACGCCGGTCTGGTCAAACCGCGCGAGGTGGAACATGATGCGCAGATTTATCGCGCCTATCGAAAAGAGGCGGAGCAGATCGAGCGCAAGGGCGGCACGAACCTCCGTGTCCAACTCGACTTAGAATTGAAGTCACAGGTTCAGAAAGCCATCTATGCCGAGCGGAAAGCAGATCCCCAGCGTGGCATGGCGGAGATCAAACAACAAGTTGCCGAGAAATTCGAGTTGCCATTCGTCGATGGCAGGATTCAGATCCCCGACGCGCGAATTGAATACGACCATCCCCAGAGAGACGACCGGGACATGGATCAAGGCTCCCGCACTGGCCACGAGGACATCGAGGTTCTGACCGCTGCCTACCGGCCCGGCCACCTCCGCAACAAGGCGCAGGCGGGCTTCCATGTTTACGCGTCGTCTTCCGACCGCGCCACGCTTACCTCGAAAATCGAATACGACCATCACTTGATGGAAAACATTCTGGAGCTGTAACCGTGACCATCGACCCAATCCCCGCTCTCGAATCGCTCGGCTACACCGACCGCGAGGCCGCGTTTCTGTACTTAGCCGGCACCCACTCCGGCTATTTTCTCCGCCGCCAGTTCGATTACTTTACCGACCGCAACAAAGGGTCTATCGTCATGCGGTTTCTGGAAAAATCCCGCAATGCCGTGCATATCGAATCCCTGGATTACAAACAGGGCTGGCACGTGTACCACATTTCCTCGCGGACGATTTATCGTCTGCTCGGCGATCCAGAGTCGCAACGGCGCCGCAGGAAGGGCGACGCCCAGGTGCGCGCCTGGCTGATGGCGCTCGATTACGTCCTTGAAAACGAGGGCGACCGATACCTGGGGTCCGACGAGGAACGGCGCCGCTTCTTTGCAGACATTCGCGGCATTTCACCGGAGCTTTTTACCGGCGACGACGAAAAACTATATCCCTTGCTGGCGTCGTTTCCTATTTCGCTGGCGGACCGCAGGCAGCCAGCGCGCTCGGCTGTGCGCGTTGCCTTCATCGATGAGGGGCTGGCTACCACGGAAAAATTTCTTCGGTTTCTCTCTGCGGCCGACCCGTTGCTGCGCGCTCTCGGAAACTTCGAGGTGATCTATGTGTCGGTTTCGGACTCCCACTTTGAGGAAGCTAAAACGGCCTTTTGGAAAAGATTTTCCGGTAATCCGCATTGCAGTCCGAAGCTCTTTGACGACGATTCACGCGAGGTTGCACAGCAACCTCGCGTCATTCTCCAACCGCGGTTCACCACGCTGCTACTCGGATACAGCTACCCCATACTCCAGCGAAGTGAGGTAAGGGGTTCCGAGAGGGTTCGTATCTGAGGACGAAAGGAGGATATAACCGATGCTTTTACATGCATATAGAGGCATAGCTCGAAAGATACCGGGTGGGGTGTGGGGGGGGGGGGCCCCGCCGTA
>Ga0302319_10008003_pt1 | contig 20665 bp, 19 predicted proteins | sample Bog_T0_2_FD_203319 | JGI IMG/M metagenome (GOLD analysis project Ga0302319, IMG submission 203319) | Peat permafrost microbial communities from Stordalen Mire near Abisko, Sweden - Bog_T0_2 | ecosystem: Environmental > Terrestrial > Soil > Wetlands > Peat | place: Sweden: Abisko, Stordalen Mire... | reverse complement strand
GAGCAACGTGCTGACGATGGACATGGTGCACGCCCTGGCCTCGGCACCGAACCTCCGGGTCTCTATCGGCCCCGGCGCGCGCGTGGATTATCTAAACTTCAACGTACAAGATCCGGCACTCCGCGATCCGCGCGTCCGCCAGGCAATCGCCTTCGCAATCGATCGCTCCGCACTCATCGCGGCACTCTGGCGAGGCCACGCGCATCTCGCCGATACCCTGCTTCCCCCCGGCCACTGGGCTGCTGCAACCGATGCTGCACTTGCTCAATATCCGTACAACACAGCTCGCGCCATCCAACTGCTCGATGCCGCCGGCCTCAAGCCCAATGCGCACGGCGTCCGTGTCCACCTCACCATGAAGACCTCCACCGATGAGACCACGCGCCTTGAAGCCCAGGCCATGCAGGCCGAACTACGCGACGTCGGCATCGACCTCTCCTTGCGCTCCACGGAGTTCGGGACCTTCTATTCAGACATCACCAAGGGCGCCTTTCAAATGTACCTGTTGCGCTGGATAGGCTCCAATGAAGACCCGGACATCTTCCATTACTGCTATGCCTCAGACATGTTTCCACCCAAGGGCGCAAACCGCGGCCACTATACGAACCTGCGCGTCAACGCGCTCCTCAAAGCTGCAAGCGTCGCTGCCGACGAAGCCACTCGCCGCAACAACTATCTGCAGATCCAGCAGATTCTCGCCGCCGATCTCCCGACCGTACCTCTTTGGTATCCCGATAACATCGTCATCCACTCCACGCGTCTGACGAACTTGAAGCTTGACCCCGGCGGCAGCTTCGATTTTCTGCGCGCCGCGGAGTTGCATTAGTCATCACGCCGCGCAATCTCTCTGCGCGTCCGCAACGCCCACCTGCTGCACGGGCAGCATCCCGACCCCCTCGCTAAGCCCGTTCCGATTCCGTATGCGCACCATCAATAACTGTTCCAAGATCAGCGCAGTCGAGCACACGGTCAATGGGATTAGTTCGCCAAACACGCGGGTCTCCACCAGAATTCCATAGCTGAACATGAAGGCTACCCAGACCGGAACGATCGCGATCCATGCACGCAGCCGTCCGTCCGGTATGCGCCGGTACATCACCAGCACGAAGAGCAAAAGATATCCGCACGCGCTAAGCAACTGCGGCCACGCTTGCGGCACTAGCAGCGACTTCACGTTCCAATCCAGCCGAGGATAAAACTCCGATCGGTTGCCGAAGAACCACCAGCGAACAGCAATCTGCCATACAGTCCAGTAGACAGCCAACGGCATCACCACTGCCAACCTCCGCCAATGTAGCATCCGTCGCCAGTGGAGCCGTCCATCCACCACCGCCGCGTCAATCATGTAGAGCGGCAGCAACAGAAGCGTGGTCTCGCGATTCGTCGTCGCCACCACGAATAGAAGGACAAACCATGCCCAATGCCTTCGCTGATAGATCAGGTACATCGCCACAGAGAAGAATGCGAGGCTCGGCAGATCGTATATAAATCGAAAATTCTGTACGGTGTGCATCATGTAAGTCGCTGCACACACGGCCAGTAGTAATGGATACACCACCGGAGTCAGAAGCTTGTATCGGGAACTTGTCTGGTAGATGCGGGTCGTCATCCAGCCTGCGATCAGAAGACAGACTACATTGATCCCAGCCTGCACAAGGACTTCCGGCTGTACCGGCCGCGGAAACCAGAAGTGAGAGGCTCGCGAAAACGGTGCTGCGATCCAGCGCAGAACCGTGCTGCTATGCGCTAGGTGCATAGGCAGGATCATGAGGCAGCGTCCCTGGAACGGCATGCGTTCTATACCCCGTTCATATAGTGCCGTGTTCACATACGGTCGCGTAAGCCATAGATAACACCATGCGAACTGGATCGTGGCCAGCACGTAAACAGTTAGTAAGAGTAGCTTGCGACGCGCATCCATAGACATCAAAGCCTCAAACGGATTGGCTCGCGGAACTTTGCTAGTGCGAGCATTTCTCATCTTGGAGCCCCGGTATGGATATCAAGGTTGCGTCCATCACATCAATCTGTGTCATGGGTTCGCGGTCAGCTGCTCTGTAACGGCTTCGAGATGCTCTCGAGGCTCTTGCCCGCGGCCTCGACACCAATGAAGTGTTCGCACACAGCAGCAGCAACCATAAGCACCGCACCCAGAGCATAGCCGGCCGCAACAGCCGGGCGGGAGCCAGTCTGTAGTAGGAACCCAAAGAGGATCGGCGCGCCAACACCGCCGATCAGCGTGCCAAGTGCATAGAAGATCGCTATGGCAAAGGCGCGAATCTCAAGCGGGAAGATCTCGCTCACCGTCAAATACGCAGCACTGGCCGCCGAGGATGCGATGAAAAATATGACCGAGAAGATGATCTCGAGACCTCGTGGCCCGAGCGATCCATGGGCGAAGGGGAGGACAGTGCAAGCTAGGAGAAGCCCCGCAGCCCCATAGGTCGCGGTGATCATCGGCTTACGGCCAATCTTGTCGAATAGCTTGCCTAGCGTAACCGGACCTAGGAAACTGGCCACGGCGAATGGCAGTAGATGGATCGGCAGCGCATTGTTAGGAACATGAAAGAATTTCTTCACCACTAATCCATAGGTGAAGAAGACAGCGTTGAAGAAGAACGCTTGCGCGACCATGAGGAGTAGGCCAAGATAGCTACGCGAGCGATTCTCTCCGATCATGTTCACGAAGATCTCCTTGAGCGGTGTGTGATCTCGAACCGTAATCTTCAGCGGCTTTTCCTGAAGAGGCGGAAGCCTCTCAGGATGGCCCTTGCTGACGCGCCCCTCAATCCCGAAGACCACGTCGCTGGCGCGATCTTCATACCCTCGCAGCATCAACCAGCGAGGACTCTCCGGAACGAAGAGGCGAAGAATCAAGACAACTAACCCCAAGCTCCCGCCGATCCCAAACGCCAGGCGCCAGCCAATCTTCTGTGAAATATGACCTGGGAGATGGTTACTTAGAAGCAGCATCGCAGCGATGGATCCGCCCGTCGCTCCGAGCCAGAACGTGCCGTTCACGATTAGGTCGACGGTACCGCGAAGCTTGCCGGGAATGAGCTCGTCGACAGCCGAGTTGATCGCAGCGTATTCACCACCAATGCCAACGCCCGTAAAAAATCGGAAGAGCGAAAAACTAAGAAGATTAAAGCTGAAGGCAGTCGAAACTGTCGCAAGCGAGTAGGTCGCGAGGGTAACGAGAAATAGCTTTCGGCGACCCAACCGGTCCGTGAGATAGCCGAATATCAGAGCTCCAAAGACGGCTCCCGCGAGATACGTCGTGGCTGCGCCGGTTACCTGTGCGTCTGTCAAACGAAGGCCATTTGCAGATTCGAGTATGCCCGAAAGTGAACCGACCAATGTGACCTCAAGCCCGTCTAGCAGCCACGACGTGCCGAGTGCTGTGAGTATGCGCATGTGCCAGAACGACCATGGAAGCCGGTCGAGCCGGGCGGGGACTGTCGTTGTGATCGCATTCGGTTTCGTCGGCATTAGGCGTCCTTCTTGGGGAAGACGCTGATGCGTCCATTGCGTTCCAGGATGGCGTAGTCTATATCTTCAACACGTGTCACGTTAGCGGTTCGGGCTGCAGCTTCGAGGTCCTCCGGACGGATCTTCATACCGCGAATTACTTCCTGTTGCCATTCCCCGTCCCTGATCATGACCAGTGGCGTACCGTCGAGAATGGCACCGATCCTTGGCGATTTCGACTTGGCCCACGCCGTGGCACGATGCAAAAGGCCTACCGCAATGACGGCGCACGTGCAGTTCGTCACCGAGCGATCGTTTCCCACGGTCGACAAAATAATGATGCCACCCATAAGGAAGACAATGACGAATTCAAACAGCGTCATTTGTGATCCAGCGCGGCGCGCAAGAACTCTCACAATGAAGAGGAGTATGAAATAGCCAGCGACTGCGTGAACAATTGTAGCCATGGCCTAAGGCACCACCACAACATCACCATCAATGGGCTGGCCGCCGGCAACTTGTATCCGAAAATGATGGGCGCCCGGAAATGATGGCAAGAGTGCAATCTCCGCAGTGGCAGGAGGTTGAGTCGCCGCAAACGTGTATGTGATCCCCCCGTCTCCGATCGTAGAACTTTCGGGTTGCGGTGAGATACGTTGTGCGCCCAATGGCTTGATGATTTCTTCTGACACGAAGACCTTCACCTTGCCGTTCTGTATCGCCGCCCGGCCGAAATGTAACGTCATGATGGACGGTGTGTTGGCGCGCTCGATGCGTTCGTAGTCGAGACTAAGGGTCTGGCTCTGGTCAACAGCCTTTGCTTTCGCCAGCCAGCCGCGACCGAATAAGCCTAGGAGATCGGCGATGAGCAGAAGAAGAAAGAAGATCCAAATACCTCGTTCGAAACGCCACCACGCACGTTGAAACTCTAGATCTTCTCCCACTGCAACATCGCCGGTCTTTGGCACGGTGTCTTCCACCGGAGACAAGAATGCCTCTTCACTCATGACTAGCTCTTCTCCTCATCCGCGGGAACAATGCTGATCTCGCCGAAAGTTTCGAGGACGGCGGTCTTAATTTTGGTCAGATCACGTAAGCCCTGATCCCGGGCCATATCCATCACGTCATCGTCTTGGATGCGCATGTGGCTCAATGCGTTCGTACGCCATTGCCGGTGTTCGAGGAGAATGAGCGGAACTCCGTCAAGGAGCTTTGCGATCCTGGTGGATCGGAATCGAAGCCAGGCTAACCCATAGTGACACAACCCCACCGCCAGGATCTGGCAAACGGCGTTGGTCAGCGAGGACTCATCCCCAACCATGCCGGTGAGCGTAAGACCTCCGAGATAGAAGATTAAAACAAATTCAAAGGGGGTGAGTTGCTTACCAGGACGCCGACCAACAATTCGTACCATCAACACAAGAAATAGGTACCCAAAGATCGCGCGAAAGATTATGAACGGAGCCATGGGCCGCCCTTCCTGATGAGTTCGGTAACTAACCGGATCGCGCCAACGTCCACCGCGCACATAGAAATGAGAGTCACGGATCCGGACTAGGGTTGGATTTGTTCGGCGGCAAACATATGCGAAACACAAAACAATTGATGCCATTAATTGATTGCATCAATCAGTTTCATATGTGACTTCCCTATCGCGGAAAGTTGCATCATACGGCGTGGCACGATCGCTCGCATACCGGATTTGGAGCAGCATAAATGGCAAAACAACTTGCCTTAGTAACCGGGGCCTCCAGTGGAATCGGACTCTCCCTAGCAAAGGAATTGGCCTCTCGCGGATACGATCTTGTGATCTGTTCCGCCGGCGAACGTCTCGAAAGCGCTGCGCAACAGCTGCAGTCTTTTGGGACCGGGACAGAGATCCTGAAGGTCCAGGCAGATCTCGCTACGCGCGAAGGCGTCGACGAGCTTTGGGAGGCAATCAAGAGCACTGGTCGCCACCTCGATATCGCGTGCATTAATGCAGGTGTCGGTCTAGGTGGAAACTTCTGGGATACCGATCTAGAGCAGGAACTTAACATGGTGGAGTTGAACTGCACTGGTACAGTCCACCTCGCAAAACATGTCATTCGCAACATGAAACATCGCGATGACGGAAAGATTCTGTTCACCGCCTCTATCGCCGGTGAGATGGTAGCTCCGCGCGAAGCCGTGTACGCGGCCACAAAGGCATTCGTTCTCTCGTTCGCTCAAAGCGTGCGCTATGAACTTCGGGATACGGGAGTCACAGTGACCGCCCTCCAGCCAGGCCCTACGGACACCGACTTCTTTCATCGTGCGGAGATGGATGACACCCAGGCCGGCAGCGAGGGCAAGAAGGAAAGTCAGCCAGATGATGTGGCGCACCAAGGCATCGAAGCTCTCTTGAGTGGTAAGGACCACGTCTATGCAGCTTCCCTTAAAACCAAGGTTGAGGGAATGCTCGCCAACTTCGTACCTGGCTCCGTGAAGGGTGCGATGCACGAGACGATGGCGAAGCCGAATAGCGAAAAGTAGTTGGTCTACTTATTAATTCCGCAAAAGAAAGGACATTCTATGTCAGCACTTAATGAGAAACCGAACGCAGAGCAGCTTCCTGTCTCTTCCGGAGCGGCGATCCTACAGGACGGTCATTACCTTCCACCACCAGAAGATCACGACGGGAAGCTCTGGGCGAGGACAACCGTCCTCGTTCAGGCGACTCCACAGGAACTCTACAACCTGTGGCGCGCAGTCGAAAATGCGCCGTTGTGGCAGGAAAAGATTGAAGAAGTAGTTGTGACCGGAGTAAAGACCTCCCGCTGGACAATGAAAGACGGTGATAAAACTCTGACGTGGACCTCCGAGATTCTCGCGGACGAACCCGGCAAGCGTATTGCCTGGCGCACTCTGGATGGCGACGTTCATCAGGCCGGAGAGGTCATCTTCGAACCGGCTGTCGGAGATCGAGGGACGCTCGTGACGCTTCTCATGGAGTTCAGTGTTGGCAAGCTCGCCAGCGCGTGGGAATCTCTTGTGGGTCGTAATCCCAAACAAGGTGTCGTCGAGAATTTGCGTCACTTCAAAGCCCTCGCTGAGACCGGCGAAATCCCGAACTCACAGTCTGCACCCCATGGCGACCGTGGCATTGTGGGCAAGATGAAGCGCTCGCTATACGGAGAAACTGTTCCAACGCCGCCGGGCGCAACCGCGATTTAACAACTTGAATATTGAGGTGCTTTATGAAGGCTGTCTGCTGGATGGGAAAGAGCAAAATGGAAACTTTGACGGTACCGGATCCGGAACTCGTCAATCCTCACGATGCGATTATCAAAATTACCCGCACTGCGATATGCGGGTCGGACCTCCATCTTTTCGACGGATTCATTCCAACCATGGAAGCCGGTGACATCATGGGCCATGAGTTTATGGGAATCGTTGAAGAGGTGGGGAAAGATGTTCACAATCTCAAGCGCGGTGATCGGGTCGTTGTTCCCTTCACCATTGCTTGCGGCAACTGCCTCTTCTGCAAGAAGAAGCTTTGGTCTGCGTGCGACAACACCAATCCCAATGCTCATTTGATGGAAGCTGCTTACGGATATTCCGGATCAGGCCTCTTCGGCTACTCCCACATGATGGGAGGATATGCGGGTGGCCAGGCACAATATGCGCGGGTTCCATTCGCAAATGTTGGGCCTCTGAAGCTGGAAACGGATCTTCCCGACGAGAAGGTCCTCTTCCTCTCCGACATCTTCCCAACGGGCTACATGGCCGCTGAAAACGCACAGATCCTTCCGGGCGACACAGTCGCCGTATGGGGCTGTGGACCGGTCGGCCAGTTCGCGATTGCCAGCGCGTTCATGCTAGGAGCCGCGCGAGTCATCGCAATCGACCGGCTGCCTGAACGACTTGCAATGGCGCGCTCCATAGGCGCGATCACCGTCAACTACGCAGAAGACGACGTGAAAGTCCTTACCGCGCTTAAGGACCTCACGGGTGGCATTGGCCCCGACAGCTGCATCGATGCCGTCGGCCTCGAAGGTCATTCGTCTCAGCTGCAAGGTGCCTACGACACGATCAAGACGGCAGTGATGCTGGAGACGGATCGTCCCGTAGTTCTTCGCCAGGCAATTCAGGCGGTTCGCAAGGGAGGAACACTCTCCATCCCCGGTGTCTACGGCGGCATGTTGGACAAGGTTCCCTTCGGGGCCGCATTCGGCAAGGGCATCACCATGAAGATGGGCCAGACCAACATGCACACCTATATGAAGCCTCTCCTGGAGCGCATCGAGAACAATCAAATCGATCCGAGCTACATCATCTCGCATCGCATCACGCTAGAGCAGGCACCCGAAATGTATAAAGTCTGGCGCGACAAAAAAGAAGACGTCACCAAAATCGTCATCGATCCATGGCAGTGAACGAAAACCAACTTACACCCAACTCTTCAAGAAAGATAGGAAACCACTTATGGCACTGAAAGACGTATTACTCGACGAACTCCGCGACATGTATAGCGCAGAGAACCAACTAGTGAAGGCACTACCGAAGCTTGCAAAGGGAGCCAAGGATGCAACCCTCAAGCAAGGTTTTCAGGATCATCTAGCAGAGACCAAGGACCAGGTCGAGCGGCTCAAACAGGTATTCGGGATCCTCGATGAGAAGCCCACAGGACAACATTGCAACGGCATGGAAGGAGTGATTGAGGAAGGCGCCGATGCACTGGAGAAGGATGAAGAAGGTCCATCGTTCGACGCGGGCCTGGTCGGCGCAGCGTTGCGGACCGAGCACTATGAAATCGCTGGCTACGAGGCATGCATTAGCATGGCCGAGACCCTTGAGTTGGATGAGGTCGTGGCCCTCCTTACAGAAAACTTGAACGAAGAAGTTGCTGCCGCAAAGAAGATCAAGGATGCGGGCAAACCAATTCTGAAAGCGGCGGCAGAACAGCCCGAGGAGCCGGAAAAGCCAAAGACAGGAAAAGAAAAATACTCCGATAAGAAGAGCAAGGAAGACGAAAAGAAGGCTGCACCCGATCTTAAGAAGCGCTAGGGTTAATTCGGACACCGGTCGTTCAGGCGACCGGTGCTTTTTTATGGCGCCGACAATTTTCCAACTGAGCAAATTCTTGCGATCAGATACATAGAGTGCTGACCGCCACTGCGCGTCTACGGATTTCTACTCGTTGAACGAGCGAGTCGTCCCAACGCCTCAAGATCCCGTTCTGCATGAGACTGCCTCACATACAGATCAAGCTCCTGGTACCTACGTCCGATCATCTCGTCCATTGCAAGGGGATAAGGACCGTACGCCCTAGCCAGTCTTCGCATGATATCGGTGCAGCCTTGCTCGACGATATGGCGCACGCTCAGCGCGCGCATCTGCGCTGCATCCACATCACCCCATTCGGCGTCGATCTCATCACCTGCAACACGAAGGGTAGCTTGCATCGAGCACATCGTAGCCATCATCGCCCCGAGATGCGCCAGCGTATGCGGGTCCTCACGCTGTTGCTGTCGCGCCCAATCCAAGAGCCCTGCCGCGCCTCCCGCCCAGCAAGCAGCCGGTCCACACGCTCCATGCCAGAATCCCAAGCGCCGAAGATAATACCCCGCATCCCCGATTACCCCTGACGCCTCCAACTTCGCAGCTTCAAATGTCGCGAGCGAAGTTTTCGTCTCAGAAAAGGCGCTTGTCTTCCATGCACTGTCATCGAAGCGAACCTTCGCTTCGTTCCCACGCAGATCGACATCGACAAGCAGTGCTTTCGGCTCTGTCACTGTCACCAGCGCACGATCTACAATCCCTGCACCACTGCAAAACGGCTTCGTCCCAGATAGCAACATGCCATCCATCCTCACAGCTTTACCAGGCGCTTCGGCAGCCCAAACGCCATACAACTTGCCAGCCACGGCATCACGTCCGGCTTCGGCAAGAATCGCGACTGCGTCCCAGTGCGCCTCCGCAAGGCGCGCCAGCGACAGGTCCTCACGCCCGACCTGGAATAAGCGTCGATGTCGCTCCGCAGTCTGCCCCTGGCCCGGAAGAGGAATGGGCTCGGCGATCACTTCACGCACACGAGAGACCAATGCGTCACGCTTCATGTATTACCTCGTTATGTGCAGCTAAGGCTCCCGCAAAACCCATGGGCGCGCGACCATTTCTCCTTCCGCTGGTCATAACTCGGACGTGGCTCGGTGAGACCGTTCGAGCTCCGCTCGCCTGTAGTCTCGCCCATAGATCGTGATCCTCGGCCGTGCGAAGATCAGCCCATCCGCCGGCGCGCCGGTACGCATCGGCTCGAACACCAAGGTTGGCTCCGTGAACGTGCGGGTGCGTTCCATCCGAATACAAGCAGTAGCTGGCGCGGAAGCGCTCCGCCACGAACTCGTCATGCTCCTCAAACGAATCGACGTCAATGATGCCTGCGACCGCTTCTACTCCACAGTCCGCAAGCTCCAATTGATCGGTCAGCCACGAGGTCGGAACGCAGCAATCTGCATCGGTGTTCGCGAGCCACAATCTCGAACTCCTCTGCTTGGATTGCAATGCCACTCCCGCGGCCATCGCGCGAGCTACACCCACAATTCCGGCCTCACTCCGCATCACCACACCATGCTGTCCGAGGATCTTCTGTGCGACCACAAAGGTGGAATCCATCGAGCGATCTACAGCGACAATGACGTCGCAGGTCTCCCATCTGCGTAACGCAGCCCGAGCCTCGAGCACCGACTCCAGGCATCTCGGCAACAAATCCTCTTCGTCCCGCGCAGGGATGAGAACGCTCACGTGCCAAGGATCTCTGATCATACGCGCGTCCACCGATCGAGCCGGAAAGCCCCATGCCGAGCAGATTGATCTATTCGCAGTCCAGACAGAGCGCCAAGAATCTCGTGCACGCGATCCCCGCTCAGGAGGTGATCTTGAGATCTACCGAGCCAGTGCGCGGCCAGGAAAATTCCGCATGGGGACAATTGATGCACAAGCATCTTGCCAAGTTTATGCAGACTATCTTCATCGAAGTAATATCCAATCTCTGAAAAGACGATGAGGTCGAATTCGCCGGCTGGCATCTGATCCGGTAGACCGCCCACCCGCAGCTCCACGTTCGACAGTTCATGGCAGCGCTGTTTTGCTCGACCGATCGCAGTCGCGGATATATCCATCGCCTCTACGCGCGCGCACCGCTGCGCCAATCGCCACGTCAATTCGCCGACCGAGCACCCTGGTTCAAATGCCCGATCAAACTGTCGCTCCCCTAATGCTCCGATGATGGAGTCGTACCGCGATCGCTCATACTCGCTGCAAGCGAAATCCCATGGATCGGGATTCTGCCGATACTTCATCTCGAAAAACTCCGCGCTCGTGGTCGACTCGTTCAAAGGGCAAACACCTCGAACGGCATCCGCGCCGGCCACAGCAAGTTCTCCGGAAGGATCTCGGGCTCAGGCGCGTGTGAGAGCTGCGATTGATGGCATGCCAGCGCCGCTTGCTTCGCATCAAGCAACTCGTTAGACAGCGAGAATTTTCCAAGGTTGATTCCATCCAACGTGGCAACGGTGCCCCGGTGCCACGTCCAGAAAAAGTACGAGATTAGCTTGGCGCCCGCTTCCCTCGCAACGATGCCAGCCGCCCTGGCGCATGCCTCGTGGTCAGGATGGAAATCTCCACCCCAGGGCGCGACTACCTGTGTTTCCCCATGAATCAGCGGGCGAAGCTGATCTGCCAGTTGCATCTCCTGTGTCTCGACGCCGCTGTCCAACAGTCCGAGCCGCACAATCTTGCTCTCCGCCACGCCCAATCGCGCGAGCGCACAAGTCTGTTCCCTACGCCTGAGTGTCGCTAGTCCATTGTTTTCCGAATACGCGTGCTCGCCATCGGTGACAGCGACTACCGTTAAGTCCACGCCCTTCGCTGTGAGTGCCGCGATCAATCCGCCGGCGGCCAGAGCTTCATCATCCGGATGCGGCACGACAACGACCGTTGGACGGACGATTGGCTTCCACCACGGAACGCCGTCCAGCCGACGACTCCACTCTCTTTCGCTTGTAAGCGGAACGACCATAGCCAAATTTCAGATGCAGAAAATTGCCGGAACGGAGAGTCTGCTATCGCGAATTCCATCCACTTGGTTCGATTCCCGACACAATTGCAGTCGCCTCTCGTCGAAGCAACTCTTTATTGCGCGCTGCTGTCCATACAGATATACGAGGGTTACAGACTCCTCCGATGCAAGTCTTCCCACCATGAAAGAGAAAACTTATGAGTTCTGAAAACAAGATGTCGCGGCGCGACCTCGTCACCAATCTGGGCGCAGGCGTTGCCGGCGCTGCATTTACCGTCGCAATTCCCTCCGCCGCGGCACAGGAACCGAGCACCTCCACCGCAGCACCTTTCGTGGATCCGACGACAAAGTATCCCAGGCCACCATACCCAGGACAGTCTCAGCCGTGGCCGGGCCTCGCCAGCAACATGAACCCCCGCCCCGATCATGGCGAGACCAGCTACAAGGGCTCCGGTCGCTTGGCTGGCCGCAAGGCTCTGATCACGGGAGGTGATTCGGGGATGGGTCGCGCTGCGGCCATCGCGTTCGCGCGCGAAGGAGCCGACGTCGTCATCAGCTACTATCCCACCGAAGAGCCCGATGCTCGGGAGGTGATCCAGCTAATCCACGCCGCCGGTCGCAAAGGAGTTCCTATCCCTGGCGATCTAAGAGAAGAAAAGTACTGCGAGAATCTAGTAGCAAAAGCAGTCGCGGCCCTCGGCGGCCTTGACATCATTGTCTCCAACGCCGGTCGCCAGCAGCAGTGCGAAGACATTCTCAAGCTGACTACCGAAGCGTTCGACGCGACCATGAAAACTAACATCTACGCACCCTTCTGGATCATCCGCGCCGCGCTCCCACACTTGAAGCCCGGCTCCAGCATTATCGCAACAACCTCCGAGCAGGCGTACGATCCCTCGGAGAATCTATACGACTATGCGCAGACGAAGGCCGCGACCATGAACTATGTAAAATCCCTCGCTAAGCAGTTCGGCCCCAAAGGCATTCGCGTAAATGGCGTCGCTCCGGGCCCGATCTGGACGCCGCTTCAGGTCTCTGGAGGAGCCACACAGGAGAAACTCATCCACTTCGGTGGCGACTATCCACTGGGCCGCGCCGGTCAGCCAGCCGAACTCGCCAGCATCTACGTTCAACTCGCCGCCAATGACGCCAGCTACACCACCGGTAACATCTACGGTGCCGGCGGCGGAAAAGGTCAGCCATAAACCTATGTCGGTCGCGCGACTGCTAGCGCATTCATCAAGCACCGTTAGGCAGCACAGCGGCTCAATCCTCGTTAAGCCACTAACATGCCACCCAGAGCGAACACCAGCAGCAGACAACGAAGCCCACAATTTCGTGCGTGACAGCTGCACTGGACACCATCGAACATTTGACATACAGTCAGTAGCGTTATGGTTCCCCAGGGACACTACATCTGGGGCTAAGAGGGAAGCCGGTCGTCAAATTGACCATGCCGGCGCTGCCCCCGCAACTGTAAGCGAAGAGTGCAATCCACTCAAGTCACTGCCCGTTGAAGGGGTGGGAAGACCGGATTGCCGCAGCGATTCGCGAGCCAGGAGACCTGCCCTAACACAAGGAAACGTCCACGGGCGGGGTGTACCGGTGTGTCGCTTGCAAGCCTTGGCCCAGTGCCACGTCGCGTCCGCATGCGTCCAGCCAGACTCAGCCGTCCCGTAACGAAAGGGATCGCCGATGTCTGTCTCCACCATTCTTCCGCCCAGTACCGTCGTCAAGCGAAGTGGCACAATCGCTCCATTTGATGCCAACAAAATCCGTTCCGCCATCGAAAGGGCGGGCAAGGTCACCGGTGCGTTCGACGATTCCGAAGCCCAGTTGCTCGCCATCCAGACGCTCAAAGTGCTGGCCCACCGCTTCCATGACAGTCCTCCGCATATTGAGCAGGTGCAGGATGTGGTGGAGCAGGTGCTCATCAGCGCCAATCATTTTGCCACCGCGCGCGCGTACATCGTCTACCGCGAGCAGCGGACGCGCCTGCGCAGCGATCGCCGCACCTTGATCGATGTCGCGTCGTCGATGAATGAGTACCTGGAGCGCGCCGACTGGAGGGTGAACGCCAACGCCAACCAAGGGTATTCGCTTGGCGGCTTGATCCTGAATGTCTCGGGCAAGGTGGTGGCCAACTACTGGCTTTCACACGTGTATGCGCCGGAGATCGGGCAGGCCCATCGAGAGGGCGATCTGCACATCCACGACCTGGACATGCTGGCCGGCTACTGTGCCGGATGGTCGCTGCGCACACTGCTACTGGAAGGGCTGAACGGTGTTCCCGGAAAGGTGGAAGCAGGACCGCCAAAGCACTTTTCAAGCGCCGTTGGACAGATTGTCAACTTCCTTGGAACCTTGCAGAACGAGTGGGCCGGAGCACAAGCCTTCAGTTCCTTCGACACGTACATGGCTCCGTTCATCCGCAAGGACGGTCTGGCTTACGAAGAAGTGCAGCAGTGCATTCAGGAACTGGTCTACAACCTCAATGTGCCGTCACGCTGGGGGACGCAAACACCCTTCACCAACCTGACCTTCGACTGGACCTGCCCTGAAGACCTGTGCGACCAGACTCCTGTGGTTGGTGGTGAGACCATGAGCTTCTCCTACGGCGAATTGCAGCCGGAGATGGACATGATCAATCGAGCCTACATCGAAGTCATGACTGCGGGAGACGCCAAGGGACGCGTCTTTACGTTTCCCATTCCCACCTACAACATCACGCCGGACTTCCCCTGGGAGAGCGAGAACGCCGAGCTCCTCTTCGAGATGACCGCCAAGTACGGCCTTCCCTACTTTCAGAACTTCCTCAACTCCGAGCTGAAGCCGAACATGGTTCGATCCATGTGCTGCCGTCTGCAACTTGACCTGACCGAGTTGCTTAAGCGCGGCAATGGTCTCTTCGGCAGCGCGGAACAGACGGGTTCTATCGGCGTCGTCACACTCAACTGCGCGCGCCTTGGATATGTGTACCGAGACGACGAAACCGCGCTCTTCCATCGCCTCGACGAGCTAATGGACATGGCCCGCAACAGCCTGGAGGTAAAACGCAAGGTGATCCAGCGGCACATGGACAACGGCCTCTTCCCGTATACGAAGCGCTATCTCGGCACGTTGCGCAACTTCTTCTCCACGCTAGGCGTGAACGGCATGAATGAAATGGTCCGCAACTTCACCAGCGATTCCCATGACATTACATCCGAGTGGGGCCATGCGTTCGCCGTGCGATTCCTGGACCATGTACGCGCCCGCATCGTGACCTTCCAAGAGCAGACCGGCCACATGTACAACCTGGAAGCAACCCCCGCCGAAGGCACGACCTACCGCTTTGCTCGCGAAGACCTCAAGCGCTTCCCTGACATTCTGCAGGCCGGCTCGAAGGAGGAGCCCTACTACACCAACTCCAGCCAACTGCCGGTCGGTTTCACCGACGATCCGTTTGAAGCATTGCAGCGCCAGGAGGAGTTACAGCGCAAGTACACCGGCGGAACTGTACTGCATCTCTACATGGGAGAGCGGATTTCGTCGGCCACCGCGTGCAGGAAGCTCGTTCGTCGCGCACTGGAGAACTTTCGCCTGCCCTACATCACCATCACGCCAACCTTCTCCATCTGTCCCAGGCACGGCTATCTGGACGGCGAACACATCTACTGCCCCAACTGCGACGCAGACGCACTCGCCCGCAAACGGCTGGCCGCTCGGCAGTAAAACAAACACACCGCACCACGAAAGGAAACTACCATGCAAGCTCTCTCAACCCCGATTAATCAGGAAGCCGAAATCACCCTTACACCGGAGGAGCGCCAGCCCTGCGAGATCTGGACCCGTGTGATGGGCTATCATCGCCCCGTCTCCTCTTTCAACCGCGGCAAACAAGGCGAATTCCATGAGCGTAATAGCTTCCGTGAACCCACCCTCGACTGAGTTGCGGGTGGGAGGATTGACGCGCCTCTCCAGCTGCGACTGGCCCGGCGAACTGGCGGCTACTGTGTTCTGCCAAGGTTGCGGGTGGGACTGCGCCTACTGTCATAATCCCCATCTGCGACCTGCACAAGGCAAGCAAATGATGCCCTGGGAGGATGTGCTCGCATTTCTTCGGAGCCGGCGCGGACTGCTCGACGGCGTCGTTTTCTCCGGCGGCGAACCCACGCTTCAGGCAGCGCTACTCACGGCGGTGCAGACGGTCCGGAGTCTTGGCTTCCGCATCGGTCTGCACACCGCCGGAGCGGCACCGGAGAGGTTCGCTTCCCTTCTGCCGTCGATCGATTGGGTGGGCTTCGATGTGAAAGCTCCCTTCCACGCATACTCCTGCATCACCGGAGTGGAACACAGCGGCGACAAAGCCCATGCGAGCCTTCGTATGCTCCTGGCAAGCGGAGTCTCTTATGAAGTGCGCACCACGCTTCACCCCGCCCTCCTGGCCTCCGCAGACATGCTTGAACTACGCGACCAACTGCTCTCTCTCGGCGTCAGAAATTACGCGGTGCAACATTTCCGGCCGACAGGAACCCGCACCGATCGCCTGCCGCCATATTCACAACAGCCTCCTCCCACCCTCCCGGCAGGATATGGTGAGGGCTTTCTAAACTTCCAGATCCGTTGAATTTCTAGTTCGCTAGCTGCAACGTGCCTCCCGCAGCGAGGCTGGGACATCACGCCCCAGCCTGCCACTTGAGACTTTACGAAACAAGCTCTGCTCTCACCTTGCTCGCCGCATGGCAGAGATTAGTCAGGGCCTGTTCAACCTCCGGCCAGCCGCGAGTCTTCAGACCGCAATCAGGATTGACCCAGACTTGATCCGGCCGCAAGACCTGCAAAGCTAACTTCAGCAGGTGCTCCATCTCGGCCACGCTCGGCACGCGTGGCGAATGAATGTCATAGATCCCAGGCCCAATCTCGTTTGGATAGGCTTCCCGGCGAAATGCTTCCAGCATCTCCATGCGCGAGCGAGCCGACTCCATTGAGATGACATCCGCATCCAGCGCAGCAATGGCCGGCAGCACATCCTCAAACTCGCAGTAGCACATGTGCGTATGAATCTGCGTTGCATCCTGAACGCCCGATGTCGCCAGGCGAAAGGCTTCGGTCGCCCAGTTCAAGTAGTACTCCCAATCGGCGCGCCGCAACGGCAGGCCTTCTCGGAGAGCAGGCTCATCCACCTGTATGATTCCGATGCCCGCACTCTCCAGATCGCATACTTCGTCGCGCAACGCTCGCGCAATCTGGAAAGCAGTATCGCGTTCGGGAATATCGTTCCGAACGAAGGACCACTGCAGGATCGTGATCGGTCCGGTGAGCATGCCCTTCATCGGATGTTTGGTTAGAGACTGCGCGAAACTTGACCACTTGACGGTGATCGCCTCTGGACGCGACACGTCTCCATAGATCACTGGTGGCTTTACGCAACGCGAGCCATAACTCTGCACCCAACCATTCTGCGTGAACGCAAAACCGTTCAGATGCTCTCCGAAATATTCCACCATGTCATTCCGTTCGAACTCACCGTGCACCAGCACGTCAAGCCCAATCGCTTCCTGCCTGCGAATGCAATCCTCTGTCTGCTGCTGCAGGAACTGTTCATATGCGGCATTGTCCAGGAGACCCTTGCGACGTGCGGCCCTCCGCTGACGAACCTCCACTGTCTGCGGAAATGAACCGATCGTTGTCGTCGGCAACAACGGAAGTTTCAGCTTAGAGCGCTGAACCTTCGCCCGATCGATGTAAGTAGACTTCCTCTTAAAGTGTTCCTGCTCCAAAGAGGCGACGGCCGCACGCACCGCGGGGTCAGTACTGCTTTCGGCAACAGCACGATCGGCCACACGAAGCTCATTCTCCGCAAAAGCCACCGCTGCAGCCTCTGATCCCAAAGACAACGCGGTAAGTTCTTCCAGTTTCTGTTGTGAAAACGCGAGCCAGGACTTGATTCTCGGATCAAGCGTTCGTTCGTCCACGGTGTCGTATGGGGAATGCAGCAGCGAGCACGACGTAGCCAATTGAAGCTGCCCCGGAGTTAACGTCTCTTGAAGTTTGTCAATTACACTGCGCAACTCGGCCAGGTTCGACCGCCAGATATTTCGCCCATCCACGCACCCGAGCGAAAGAACCTGGTTCGGTCCCAGCGCCGCCGCCACGGTGTCGATTTGCTGCGGCGCGCGTACTGCGTCGATGTGCAGACCCGCCGTACCTAATGAAACGGCTAACGGCAGATTCTCTTCGAGCGCTCCAAAGTAAGCTGTGAGCATCAGCTTCACAGGGGCTTTCACCAGCTCCGCATACGCCTTCCTATAGGCATCAAGGGTGCTGGCGGGCAGATCGGTGACCAACGATGGCTCATCCATCTGCACCCACTCGACACCTGCTTCCGAAAGTTTCGTGAACACGGTACGGTACGCTTCCAATAGCTTGGGCAGTAGCTCCATCGGATCAGAGCCATCGACGGACTTCCCTAGTCTGAGCAAGGTCACGGGGCCAATCAGCACCGGTCGCGTTGCAATACCGAGCCGTCGCGCCTCATCTATCTCGCCCAGTAGCTTGCGCGTGTCGACTTGAAACGATAGATCGGCCGACCACTCCGGAACGAGGTAGTGATAGTTCGTATCGAACCACTTCGTCATCTCCATCGCTGTCTGCTCGCTGCTATTGCGGGCCATCGCGAAGTAACGTTGCAGCGTCACGTCTCCCGTGCCGAATCGCGTTGGAGTGGCTCCAACCAAAACTAATGCGTCCAGCACCTGGTCATACAGCGAGAAATCATTCGATGGAATAATTGTGATGCCTGCTGCCTGTTGTTGAATCCAATGGCGCTCTCGAAGGCTGCGAGCGGTGGAGAGCAGCTCTATTTCTGGCAGTGTGCCTTTCCAGAACCCCTCCAGGGCAGACTTGAGTTCGCGTTGTCGGCCAATACGTGGAAAGCCAAGAACGGCGGTCGGAATAGCATGTGTGATGGGTGTTGTACTCATAGTGCGGTTCCTCTCCTAATTACCACTTGAAGGAACCACCGCTGCGCATGAAGACGGAGCCGCACGCGCGATGGCGCATGCGTCAACGAAACGAAAGGACAGGCCCAATCCACGAGGCCAATGCTCTCCAGCGCAACCGCGGTGGGAGCGCTTACGCTCCTCCACGGTGGTGGCGGCAGGCTGGTCTTCGGACTCGGGGCAGCCTACTGAGCATCGCTTCCCACCTCCTCTGGAGGCAGTGCGTGGTCGTTGAAGACCCAATGCCGTTCGTTCCCCTCACCGCTGCGGGACAGCGCCGGAATCGCACCGGCTTCCCATGAGCAGAGCACTCCCGCGCCCTGCACCTGCACTTCTCTATCGTACAGGGGCCTGAGCGGTAATAAAATCGGCAGTTTCGGTGAGCGACGATCAAGCGGCACCTCCTCGACGAGAGAAGGTGCCGCTTTTACTCAACCACGAAAGCTAACGCCATTCCATCAGGCCGATACTGGCTACATGGATTGCGGGCGCACACCCCTCCGTACAAGGACCGCCATCGCCATCAGACCGCTGAGCACTAGATAGATGGCCGATGGTTCCGGAACCGAGGACAGGGTGGTAACGGAAAAATCCACCGATCCCAGGTTGTCTTGAGCGTTGCCGTCGCCACCGCCGAACAGCGTGTAGGTCCCGGAGTAACCGCCGGCCGCGTCAAGCAGAGGATCGCTCACATTCACGTCGAAGAGTTCAATATCGCCTGAGGAATCACCCGCCTGTCCCTCGGGAGCCAGCGACAGAGGTACCGTGCTGAAGAACTGGTCAATGGTCGTCAAGCTCAACCCGGCCAGCGTCAAATCATCGCTATTCAGGTAGAGCGTCGAGTCCGTATCGTTCGTGATGGTACCGAAGAACTGCAGAGTATCGCCAGCAGACCCGGTAGTGTTCACCTGGTCCAGCGTGATCGTTATGCTGTCGGCCTTGGCCGCCGCGGTTCCCAGTGTTGCCAAAATCAAAATGCAGAATAGAGCTTTCATATGTTTCCCCTTCGTACGTCCGTTTCGGTGGTTAGGGCAGCGTAATGCGTGCACTGGAGCTGAAATTTCCAGCATTGTAGGTACCCGCGATGGTGAGCGAACTGGCCGCTCCTGATGCGCCTACCGAAGCAGGCACACTCACCATCGCTTGCGCAGATGTTCCCGCGGCAATTGTGCCGATGATCAGTGGCAGCGGTGTCGCCGTATCCGCTCCCACCTTGACGCTGGTAAGCGTGACACCGGTCGCAGCGGTCTGGCCGGTGTTGCTGATCGTTAGCTGAACCACCACGTTGCTGCTGGTGCGACTCAGCACCTTGGTTACAACCAGGTTCGCGGGAGTCGCAGCGGCCGGGTTTACGGTGATGGTCGTCGACGCCGTTGCGGTTGTGTAATCCGTGGTGTCGGCCGGCGTGAATGTTACCGAAAGCGTCTGATTCGCGCCCGCCTGAAGAACGGTTCCGGCAGGTGGGTTGTAAACGAACGAGCCGGGAACGGTGGTAGTCGCATCCAGTTGGGTTGACGAGAGTGCGCTTCCGAAGGTGATGGCGGCCGGTGCCGTCCAGTTGATCGCCGGAGTTACCGGGGCCGGTGCCGTAGGTGCGAACGACACACCCTTGAAGTTGGAGTCGGACGGAGCCGTAGCCAATTGCGTAAACGACTCACTCGCCGCCTGCGACGCTGTGGTAAAGCTCAACGTGTCGGAAAGGCCATACAGATACGTTGGATCCAGATCGTTGATCGTGTAGTTGGTTGCGTACAGTTCCACGCTTCCCCCGGAGACGACGCCGGTCAAACCGAAGAGTCCAGTGGTGCCGGCCGCGCTGCTGTTGGCAACCACATTCAGTCCCTTATAGAGGGTGTAGGCCAAGCTCCACGTTCCGGTTCCATCTGTGTGGCTGTTCACCCACTTCTGCAGGCCACCATCTCCCAGCGAGCTAGTAGCAGAATTGTTCTTCGGATTTCCGCTGTCGGCCACGTACAACGTCGAAGCGTTCGCAAAGAAATAACCGACTGGACTCGTGTTGATCTGGAGACCGGCGTTAAGGCTGTTCCCTGTGCTGTTCGCGCCCGTGGTAATCGTCACCTTGCCCGTGCCACCGGTATTTCCGTAACCCGTGAGCATGACCGGCGCCCCCACAGTGGAGGTCGGAGGAGTGCCGACAGTGCCGAGTGTT
>Ga0302319_10008002_pt1 | contig 20666 bp, 11 predicted proteins | sample Bog_T0_2_FD_203319 | JGI IMG/M metagenome (GOLD analysis project Ga0302319, IMG submission 203319) | Peat permafrost microbial communities from Stordalen Mire near Abisko, Sweden - Bog_T0_2 | ecosystem: Environmental > Terrestrial > Soil > Wetlands > Peat | place: Sweden: Abisko, Stordalen Mire... | reverse complement strand
AACGCCAGCATCACCGCCGGGATCAATGCCGTTGGCACCATTGGCGGCAGCGCGAACAACGTGACCACAGGCAATGGCGCGACCATGACCTTGGCCGGCAGCGGCAATACGCTCGTCAATGCGCAATCCGCCAACACCACGGTGACCGGAACCTCCGACAATTCCACCGTCGGCAGCAATTCGACGCTGCTGGTCTCCGGCGCTGGCAACACGGCGACAGCCAATACCGGCTCGAACGTCACGGTCAGCGGCGGCGGCAACACTATCACGACCGGCGCGTCCTCGGCTTTGACCGTCTCAGGCGCCGGCAACCAGAGCAGCGCCGGCGCTGGATCGACGGTTTCGATCTCCGGCAATAGCGACACCACAACGACGACGACGGGCGCTAACGTGACCATTGGTGGCACCGGCGATGTCACGACAGCCGGCGCTTCGTCGACCTTGACCATCAACGGGGCCAGTGACACCACCGCGACCGGCGTGAGCTCCAATCTGACCGTGAACGGCAATAACGACAGCAGCAAAGCCGGCTACCAGTCCAACGTCTGGGTCAATGGCGCAACCAACACCACCACGGCCGATTACTCGTCCTGGCTGCAGGTCACCGGCGGCACCGACACCAGCACCGTCGGCACCGGCTCGACCGTGATCCTTACCTCGACTGCGAGCGGCGCCAACACCACGGCGGCGGCAAACTCGACGTTGACCATTGCCGGCAGCGGCAACACCACCAACGCCGCCACCGGCTCCGCCGTCACCGACAACGGCACCTCGGACGGCACCACGATCGGCGACAACGCGACGCTGGTGCTCAACGGCGCCAAAGGCACGGCTTCATCCGGTGTCAATACCAAGCTGAATGTCGGCGGCAGCGGTTACACCGTGAACACCGGCAACGGCGCCAATGCCACCGTCACCGGCGCCGGCAATTCGATCACGGCCGGGACGTCGTCGACGGTCAACGTCTCCGGCAATACCGACACCAGCGTCGCCGGCGCCAGCTCGACGGTGACCGCGAGCGGTACCTCGGACACCACCAGCGTTGGCGATCATTCGAGCCTGACGGTCGCCGGCGGCAGCGACACGTCCACGGCAACGAATTACGTGTCGCTGTGGATCAACGGCACGGCCGATACCACCACGGGCGGAACCTATGACAGCATCCAGGTCAACGGCAGCAGCAATTCGACGACCTCAGGCGCATCCACTTTGATCGGCGTCACGGGGACCTCAAACGCCAGCAGCGTTGGCTCTGGCTCCAATCTGACGGTCAGTTCGAGCGGCAGCGGCAATACGACCTGGCTGGGCGACAGCTCGGTGGCCACCATCAACGGGTCTGGTAATACCACCTCTTATAATCAGACCGGCTACAACGAGAACCTGACGATTGATGGCAATTCCAATACCAGCTACGCCAACAGCAACGCCAACGTCGTGATTGGCGGCAGCGGCAACAGCACCACCCTCGGCAACTCGTCTTCCGTGCAGGTCTATGGCAGCGGCAATTCGACGTCGACCGGGACGTCGAGCTCGATGTACGTGGCGGGCAATTCCAACTCTGCCAGCCTCAGCACGCATGCCAGCCTGACGGTGAACGGCAGCGGCAACTATACGACGCTCGGCGACCTCTCGGCTGCCGCCATCAACGGCTCCGGCAATACGACCTCTTATAATCAGAGCGGATATGCCGAGAACCTGACAATTGACGGCAATTCCAACACCACCTACGCCGGCACCAGCGCGGACGTCTATATTGGCGGCGGCGGCAACAGCACGAACCTTGGTGCGTCGTCTTCCGTGCAGGTCCCAGGCTCCGGCAATTCAACCTCGTCCGGAGCGTCGACCTGGATGTACGTGACGGGCAGTTCGAATTCCGCAAACCTCGGATCGGGCGCTAGTCTGACAGTGAACGGCAACGGCAATTACAGCACGACTGGCGCCGGATCAAACATTGCAGTCAATGGCGCGGGCAATGCGACCTACGCTGGCAACAATTCCAATATGGCACTGCAAAATGCCAGCAACACCGGCTCAGAGGGCGCGAATTCCAATATGCAGGTTTGGGGGGTTGTTGAGGGTTCCGGTTGGAATACTTATTTTGCCACGACGGATGTGATCTCCATGGCCGCCGGACCAAATGATTACTATGTTGACGAGCCAAACGGAATTGCGTTTAACACGCCGTATGGTTTCTCTGTAAGCAACGGTCGCCTTTCTGCGTAAGGCGAATCGCCGTCCGAGTCCGCCGTCACGGCGGATTTACGCTGCGCTTCAATCCGCCCTATAAATGGCCGCGTATTCGTCGCCGTGCCGGCGCTGCGCTTCAACCCGCCCGGCACTCGTCATCCCCGCCAATGTGCGCCTTCGCGGGGATGACGGTCTGAGTTTGCCGGCGCGACTCCGGGATTGCCAGGCCGTAAGGCGGATGTCGCCGTGCCGTCCTACATCGGATGATTGATCTTGAGCCAATAACTTCCGATCTGGCGCGTGACCTCGGTGAATTGTTCAAAATCAACCGGCTTGACAATGTAGCTGTTGGCGCCGGTCTCGTAGCTTTGCATGACGTCGCGATCCTCGACCGACGAGGTGAGGATGACGATCGGAATCATGGCGGTTCGCGGATCGCCCTTGATCCGCTTGAGCACATCAAGACCGTCGAGCCTGGGCAGTTTGAGATCAAGCAGGACCAGATGCGGCCGTTTGGGAATGGGCTGGCGGCTGTCCAGGTCAGCGCCGAAAATATAGTCCAGCGCCTCCACGCCGTCGCGGGCGACATGAAGGGAATTGGCCACGCCGGCGTCCTTGAACGCCTGCAGGGTCAGCCTCACATCGTTTGGGTTGTCTTCCACCAGCAGAATGTCGGCGCGTTCGCTAGACATGTTTTGGCTCCAAGGTGAAATAGAACGCCGCCCCCTGGTCGGGCGCGGCCTCGGCCCAGATCCGGCCGCCATGACGGACAATGATGCGCTGCACGATCGCGAGGCCGACCCCGGTGCCCTCGAAATCCTCGGAATGATGCAGCCGCTGAAAAATGCCAAACAGTTTTTGGCTATATTTCATGTCGAAACCGGCGCCATTGTCGCGGATAAAGAACACTTTTTCATCCGCGGTCTCGCGGCAGCCGATTTCAACCGTGGCCGCTTCGCGCATCCTGCTATATTTGAAGGCATTGCTGACCAGATTGACAAACACCTGCCGGAGCAGCGCGGCATCGGCCTCGACCGACGGCATCTCGCCGACCCGCACGCTGACGGCGCGCGCGCCGGCCCGCATCCGCTCCTCTGCCACCACCTGACCGACCATCCCTCCCGGTACCACCAGGTGCCTGGTCAAGGGCTTGCGACCGAGGCGCGAAAACGCCAGCAGGTCATCGATCAGCTTTCCCATCCGCGATGCCTCTTCACGGATCAGCCGCAGATAGTCCTGCACCTCCTTCGATAGCTGCGCCAGATTGTTCTTGAGCACGATCTGGCTGAAGCCATCGATTGACCGGAGCGGCGCCCGCAGATCATGCGAGACGCTGTAGGAAAAGCTTTCGAGTTCATTGACGACCAGCTCGAGCTCGCGATTCTTGTCCTGCAAGGCGAGCATCGCGGCATCGCGCTCGGCCAGCGCGATCCGCAGCGCATCGTTGGACCCCTGCAACTGCCGGACCGAGGGAATCGCCAGCGCCTTCGGCAGCAGCGGCCACAACGCGATCGCCGTGGCCAGCGAAGCCAGCGCCGTGGCTGCCTTGACCAGTCCCTCCGCGCCATAGTCGGGTATGTACAAGGTCCAGATCGAGAAGAAATGGGTCGCGCCGCAGCTCACGATGAAGATCGCGAACGACCAGACCACCCAGCCGAAATTGACGTCCTGGCGCTTCGAATGGAACACCGCCAGCGCAATGGCGATCGAGAAATAGGCGAGGCCGATCACGGCATCCGATGTCAGATGCAGCCAGATCAGTTCCGGGCGCCACAGCAGACAAATTCCATGCGGCGACAGGGTGTCGGAGGCCAGGATCGTCTTGATCACGTTCCACACGGACGGTTTCCCCTTGGGGTCAACAACACCGTAATGGATCAACCCGCGACGTCAGCAATCCAACCGGAGATTCAGCACTGCGCCAAGCTATCAGATTGCGTCGCCATAAACCGAAAAGATCGGCGCCGGTAGTAGTACGGAGAAACTCGCGCGTTCGTCATTGCGAGCCCTCTTGGGCGAAGCAATCCGGCTTGGCGCCGCGAAACAAGCTGGATGGCTTCGTCGCGAAGGGCTCCTCGCCATGACGGGTCTGCTTTTGCAGGTCCTCGGCCACCTTGTTAACCGGTCTGCGCTACTCGCATGGGTGGCGCGCATGGCCGCAACCGCTGGTGTTGGCTCGCGCGATGCCCGGTGGAGACGAGCCATATGCGGTCGGCGACATTACCGCTGAATGAGCCCGAGCGGCTGGCGGCCCTTCGCGCCTATCAGATTCTGGATACGACGCCCGAGGCAGCGTTCGATGACGTCACCCGGCTGGCTTCGGAGATCTGCGGCACGCCGATTGCGCTGATCAGTCTGATCGATGAAGGTCGGCAATGGTTCAAATCGCGGGTCGGCCTGGAGGCCTGTGAAACCAACCGTGATCTCGCCTTTTGCGCGCATGCCATCCTTGAGCCGCAACAGCCCTTGATCGTCGAGGAGACGCTCGATGACGTCAGGTTCCATGACAACCCGATGGTGACAGCAGATCCGAAAATCCGCTTCTACGCCGGGTGGCCGCTGGTGACCGCAGCCGGTGAAGCGCTTGGCGCGCTCTGCGTCATCGACCAGAAGCCGAAATCGCTGTCGCCATTACAGGTTGAGACCATGCGCGTGCTGGCCAATCAGGTCACCCGCGAGATCGAACTGCGCCAGCTGCTTCGACTGAACGTCGACTATACCAATCAGCTGTTCGAGAGAAAGAAGAAACTCCGCGCGGTGCTGAATACCACGATCGACGGCATTGTCACGGTCGATGAGGCGGGCATCGTGCTGACGCTCAACCCCGCGGCGGAGCGCATGTTTGGTTATGCCGAGCAGGAGGTCATTGGCAAGGAAATCCAGCTTCTGATGCCGGAGTCTGGCGTGTCGCAGCCCGATGCATTCACCGGCAGCGGCGGAACCAGTGGCGAGACCGGCATCGGCGCACCCGAGGTTCAGGGCCGCCGCAAGGACGGCGGCGTTTTTCCAATCGAATTGGGCGCCAGTTCGTTCGAGGCGGACGGGCGACTTACGCTGGTGCTTTCATTGCACGACATCTCCTTACGCAAACGGGCTGAACAGACGGCCCGCCGACATCTGGTGCAACTGGAGCGAAGCAATCAGGAATTGGATGAGTTCGCCTACATCGCCTCGCATGACCTCAAGGAGCCGCTGCGCGGCTTGAGCAACAACGCCCGGTTCCTGCTCGATGACCATGGCGATACGCTCGCCGAGGCCGGCGTCAAGCGCATTGAACGAATTGTCTTTCTTTGCGAGCGCATGGAGCGGCTGGTCAACGATCTCCTGTATTATTCTCGCCTGGGCAGGCAGGAACTGGCCATCGGCCCAGTCGACCTCGGCGCCAGCGTGCGCGAAATCGAGGCCATGATGGAAACCACGCTGCGTGACGCCAATGCCCGTATCGTCATTACGGAACGGCTGCCGACCATCGTCGGCGATCGGCCACGCATCCAGGAAGTGTTCCGCAACCTGATCGGCAATGCGATCAAATATAACGACAAGCCGGAAAAACGCATCGAGATCGGACGGGAGACGCGCCAGGGCGAACAGGTGTTTTTTGTGCGCGACAACGGCATCGGTATCGCGCCGGAATTTCACGATGACGTATTTCGCATTTTCAAACGCCTGAACATCGAAGACGACGCCGTCAAAGGCACCGGCGTCGGCCTGACCTTTGTCAAAAAGATTATCGAACGGCATCACGGCCGTGTCTGGATTGAACCGGAGGGGCTCGAAGGCACAAAAATCTGCTTCACCATTCCTGAACCCCAGAAAGCATAGCCCCCGTGACACCCTATCAATCGATCCTGCTGGTGGACGACAGCGACGACGACTACGAGGCGACCGTTCGCAGCCTGAAGAAAAACAACGTTATGAATCCGGTCCATTGGTGCAAGAACGGCCAGGATGCGCTGAATTATCTGCGAAACATTGGCGTTCATCCGCCATCCGCCACTGAGCGCCTGCCGAGCCTTATCCTGCTGGATCTGAATATGCCCGGCATTGATGGAAGGGAGGTGTTGAGCTCGATCAAGGCCGACGAAAGGCTGAGGGGAATTCCCATCGTCATCCTCACCACGTCATCGGATGAAAGAGATGTGAATGAGTGCTACAGGATCGGCGCCAGCACCTATATCCAAAAGCCCGTGACCTTCGAGGGACTGACCGACGCGATCGGCGCCCTCAGGCATTATTGGTTCGATATCGCGATTCTTCCAGGCCACTCGCGATGAGCGATGCATCTTGCAAGGTCCTGATCATCGACGACAGCTCGGATGATCGCGTGCATTACGAGCGCTTGCTGCGGAAAATCTCTGACGTCACGTATGTTTGCGTGCAATGCCCGGATGGCAGAAGCGGGATGGATTTGATCGCGTCGCGGCTATTCGACTGTGTCGTGCTCGACTATTCCCTGCCGGAAATGAACGGAATCGATGTGCTGAGGACGATCCGGGCTCATGATGCGTTTCTTCCCATCATCCTGCTCACCGGGCAAAGCAGCGAAGCAATTGCGGTCGAAGCGATCCGGCACGGCGCGCAGGATTATCTGATCAAATCCGGCGCGGACTCCGAGAGCCTGCACCACGCCATCGGGCGGGCGATCCATCAGGGCGCGCTACGGCGCCAATTGGCGGAAGCCAACCAGCGTCTTCAGAATGAAGCGATCCGCGTCGTGTCGGTGATGAATACCGTGTCGGACGGCATCATCACCTATTCCGGGACCGGGACCATCGAAACCATCAACAGCGCCTGCGCCCGCCTGTTCGGTTACGCGCCGGAGCAGATGACCGGCCAACATATAAAGATGCTGGTGGCGGATCACGGCGACTGCGCGGCCATGTTCCTGGACGAGGCCAGGCTGGTCGGCCAAACCCGGGAATTCGTGGCGAAGCGTAAGGACAGCTCGGTTTTCCCCGCTGAACTGATGATCAACGAGATGCGGGTGGACTTTGGCCGCATGTTTGTCGGGGCGATCCGCGATATTTCGGAACGCAAAGAGAACGAGCGCATCAAACAGGAGTTCATTGCGACCGTCAATCACGAGTTGCGCACGCCGCTGACCTCGATCCGCGGCGCGCTCGGATTGATCTGCGGGGCGCTCGCCAATGGCTTGCCGGCGAATGTGTTGAAGCTCGTCAAGATCGCCCACAGCAACAGCGATCGTCTGATTTATCTGGTCAACGACATGCTCGATATCGACAGGATCATTTCGGGCGGCATGCGCTTTCACACCGAACGGCATCGCGTGTCGCTGCTGGTTCGGCAGGCGGTGGAGCAAAACAGCGGCTATGCCGACAAATATCAGGTCGCATTGGCGCAGCCGGCCGCGGATTGCGCCATCGACGTCGACGTCGACGGCGACCGCTTCAATCAGGTGATGTCGAACCTGTTGTCGAACGCGGTGAAATTCTCGCCTGCCGGCGGCAGCGTCAGAATCGCGGTCGAGCCGCTGGACGGTCGCGTTCGCATCACGATTGACGATGATGGTCCGGGCATTCCCGAGGAATTTCGGTCGCGGATATTTGGCCGATTTTCCCAGGCCGATTCGTCGTCGACGCGGAGCAAGGGCGGCTCCGGACTTGGCCTGCATATCAGCAAATTGATCGTCGAACACATGCACGGCGCGATTGGCTTTGAGACACAGCTCGGCAAGGGAACCAGGTTCTGGGTCGAATTCCCGCACGCGGAATTGAATGAAGCGCCGGCGCCGGCCTTGCCGAAACTGCCGCGTGGTCTTGTGAACTGCCGCGTCCTGATCTGCGAGGACGACGACGATATCGTCAATATTCTGAAGACACTGGTGGAGCAGACTGGCTTTCAGGCCGACACGGCCCATAGTATCGCCGAGGCGCGACGAAAGGTCTCGGCCAATGACTATGATGCGATGACGCTTGATCTGATGTTTCCCGAGGAGGACGGCCTGAGCTTTATCGGCGAACTGCGCCGCGACGCCAGGACCATCGCGCTGCCGATCGTGGTGGTCTCCGCTGTCGCCGCCTCCGATCAACGCGCGATGGATGTCGGCAGGGTTCAGCGGCTGGCCAAACCCATTGATGAAAAAGAACTGCTCGAGGCGCTGCGGCATGCCGTGCCAGGCCAGTGACCGGCCTTTTCGAATCACCGGGTGAAAAGGCCGCGCGTCGCTCGGCTCTCATCGATGTCCTTTACATCGGCGACGACCGGCGTGGATGCGAAACAGCCGCCGCCGGCGTCGCAGGCCATGCCGCCTTCCGGCTTCGCTGCGCAAATTCGAGCGAAGCGGCGCTGGAAGTCTGTGGCAGCTGGTCGCCCGGGATCGTCCTGCTCGATGACGCCCTGCCCGGCCTGGATATTCCCCGCACCCTGGCACAGCTAAGGCAGCTGCCGAACATGGCGGAGGTTGCCGTCATCATTCTAAGCGCGGAGGCGCTGGGCTCCGATCTCGACGGCATCGCCGGCGTGATCGGCAACCCGTTCGACCCTGCGACGCTGTGGCCGCAGATCAATTCACTTCTGCTGCAACGGCTGAGAGGTCTCGAGAAATCCGCGCGCGATCTGGACCATCAATTGCTCATGCTGGAGGCGGCGTATCAGGCCCCCGACTCCGGCGTCGTGATCCTGGACGGGGCCGGCGCCTTCCTGCGCTGGAACGAGGTGGCCGAGCACATGTCGAATCTGCGCGCGGCCGACGCAGTTGGCCGCAACTATCGTGAGTTTATCCCGCCCGGCCAGATCGAGCACAACACGCAGATCGTGAAGCGCATCCAAAATGGCGAGACGGTAAAGTTCGAGACGCAGTGGCCTCAGAAGGATGGCGCGCTGGTCGAGGTGTCGCTCAAAGTGTCGCCGTTCCGCGATCGGGCTGGCAGCATCGCGGGCGCGGTGTGCGTTGCCAGGAACATCAGCGTTCGCAAAGCCCTGGAGGCCGCGCTCCAAGTCAGCGACGCGCGTCACACCCAGGTCGTCCAGGCCATGAGCGTCGGCGTATGGGAGCGGGACATCAAGACCGGACAATCCTTCTGGTCGGACCGGATGAAGGAACTTTTGGGGCTGCCGCAGGAATTCGCGTCGAGCCCGTACGAATTCGAAGCCCGGCTGCACCCCGACGACCGTGACGCGACCATGGCGGCCTGGCAGCGTCATTTGCGGGAGCGGACGCCGTATGACGTTGAATACCGCATGCGCAAGCACGATGGCGACTATATCTGGCTGCGCGCCACCGCGCAGGCGGCTTGGGATGCGCTGGGCAACCCGACCCGCGTCATCGGCTCGATCGATGACATCGGCCGGCGCAAGGACGCCGAGGCGAAGCTGCGCGCGGTCAACCAGTCGCTGGAAGCGAAGGTTGCCGTGAAGGCCGCACAATTGCAGATCATCGTCGATGCCATGCCCAACATGGTGGTCTATTGGGACCACGAGTTGCGCTGCGGCTTCGCCAACGCGGCCTGCCTGCATTGGTTCGGCCGCAGCCGGCCCCAGGACATCCTCGGCCATAGCATGCAATCGGTGCTGGGTGACGCGCTGTTTGCCAAGAACGAAAAGTTCATCCGCGCCGCGCTGAACGGCGAGCGGCGGAGCTTCGAACGCTGGCAAACCAGGCTGGACGGCAGCGCTGCCTGTACCTGGATCAGCTACGTCCCCGATCAGGCTCCGGGCGGCAAGGTCCACGGGTTGGTCGCCATCGGAACCGACATTACGCCCATCCTGGAAGCGAATCTCCGGGCCACGCAGAGCGATGCGCGCTATCGCCTGTTGGCCGACAGCAGTTCCGACCTGGTCGTACAGCTGGATCGCGATTTGGTCCGCCGCTATGTCTCGCCGGCCTGCCGGGAGGTGTTGGGCTACGAGGAAGCCGACCTGCTCGACAAAACCCATTTGGAACTGATTCATCCCGACGATGTCGATCAGTTCAGGCAGGCCTGCGCGCAGCTGTTGGACGGCGTCGCCGAGCATTGCCAGACCACCCTGCGCAAGCGCCATCGCGACGGCCATTGGCTGTGGATCGAAACCACGATGCGGGCGTATCGGGACCCCGAAACAGGGCAGATTGCCGGCATCGTCAAGGCCCTGCGCGATATCTCCGCGCGCAAGGCGATTGAAGGCCTGCTTAATCAACGCACCGAACAGCTGGAGGCCGCGAACCAGGAATCGCAAAGCTTTGCCTATGCGGCCGCGCATGACATCAAGGCGCCGTTGCGGGCGATCGGCAATTTTGCGACCTGGCTGGAGGAAGATCTGCAACCCTTCCTCACCGCGGAGACGCGCGGCCACTTCACCCGGCTGCGCGACCGGGTCATTCGTTTGCAGACCCTGCTCGAGGACCTGCTGCAGTTCTCGCGCATCGGCCGTGAAGGCGGCCGCAACGAGATCATATCCGGAACGGAATTGATGGATAATGTGCTGGCGCTGCTGCCGGAGGACGAGGCTTTCGTGCTGACGGCTTCCGGCTTCGCGGCGATCCGGATCGCGCGCATGCCGCTGCAGCAGATCCTGATGAACCTGGCCGGCAATGCCATCAAGCACCACGACAAGACGGCCGGCCGCATCGAGATCTCTGCCGAGGATCTTGGCACCCATTACGCGTTTGCCGTCAGGGACGATGGACCCGGCATTCCCTCCCGCTTCCACGCCCAGATCTTCAAGATGTTCGAGACCTTGAAGCCGCGCGACCAGGTCGAAGGCAGCGGCATGGGGCTCGCCATCGTACGCAAGCAGATCGAACTTTCCGGCGGAACGCTGGCGCTGGATTCCGTCGAAGGCCAGGGCAGCACCTTCCGCTTCACCCTGCCGGCACCGGTGCCGGACAAGGGGCGAGAGATGGGCTGACGGAGATCGGCCGCATCCGGCAAACGCGTCATCCCCGCGAAGGCGCCGCGGCCCCCCGGTTCAATCGCTGCCGCCTCTGGAATACGGGATCCCCGCCTTCGCGGGGATGACGGCCGGAGTTTTCCGGCGCAAATGCCGTCATTCCGTCGATGCGACGCACACCGAAAGTCGAACCAAAATTTTTCCGTATGCACGCTTCGGGTGCGACCTGTCGAAAGGCTTCTGTCAAACAACTCCGAATCATTTGCGCGGCCGGATTTGCGGTGCGATCAGCGGTGCTGCTGATCGGCGCAAGCGGGTTCGCGGCCGGGCAACGGCCGGCCAAAATGGTGCGCTTCGGCGCGGTGCTGGATTGTTCAAACAAATAGCCAAGCGTGGCTCCCCGGTCACTCGACTTTCGAGAGAAAGGCGCGGCCATGCTCGTGCTGCAACGGTGATCCGCCATGAAAGGCCAGTTGGTTCCCGAAGCGTGGCCTCAAACCGCTGTTGAAGCTTGTCCTACGGGCATGATCGACATCCGCGAACGCCAGCAGACGGAGGCCGCGCGCCAGCGTTTGTTCGAGCGCGAGCAATTGTTCGCCGCCGTGGTGGAATCCAGCGATGACGCCATCGTGACGAAGACGCTGGACGGCGTCATCACCAGCTGGAACGGCGCTGCTGAGCGGCTGTTCGGCTATTCCGCGCCGGAGGCGATCGGCAAAACGATCGATATTATCGTCCCGGATGAGTTGCGCAGCGAAGTCCGCGTCATCCTCGATCGGATCAGCAGAGACGAAAGGATCGATCACCACGATACCGTACGGATCAGCAAAGCGGGTCGCCGGATCGACGTTTCGCTCAGTGTCTCGCCGGTCAAATCACCAACGGGTGAGATCATCGGCGCCGCCAAGGTCGCGCGCGACATTACCGCAACCAAGCGATATCAACAGGAACTGGTGACGCGGAGTGCGGAGCTGCTGCGTTCAAACGCCGATCTGGAGCAATTCGCGTATGTCGCCTGTCATGATCTGCTGGAGCCGTTGCGCATGGTCTCGGCCTATACCCAGCTGCTTGCCGAACACTACGAGGGAAATCTGGACGAAAAAGCACGTCAATATATCAAATATGCGCTCGATGGCTCCCGACGGATGCGGGAGCTGATCAAGGATCTGCTCGCCTATTCGCGGGTTGACAGCGAGGGCAAGACGCCGGGACCGATCCTGTCCGAAATCGTGGTGAAAAACGTCCTCGATGGTCTGAAACTCGCGATCGAGGAAAGTCGTGCGGAGATTGTGTGTGGCAATCTGCCGTCCGTGCATGCCGACCAGGTTCAACTCGCGCAGGTGTTTCATAACCTGGTCGGGAACGCACTCAAATTTCGCGGCGAGCGGACGCCCCAAATTCGCATCGGTGCCGAGCAACGCAAGGGTATGTTGACGTTTAGCGTCGAAGACAACGGGATCGGAATCGAAAAACAATATGCCGATCTGGTGTTCCAGATGTTCAAGCGCCTGCACGAGCGCGACCGCTATGCCGGCAGCGGTATCGGGCTTGCGATCACCAAGAAAATCGTCGAACGGCACGGTGGCCGCATCTGGTTCGACTCCGAACCGGAGAAGGGCTCGTCGTTCCATTTTACGTGGCCCCCGGGAGGAAGTGTCGCATGACCAGGACAATCCATGTACTACTCGTCGAGGACAACGCCGCTGACGTTGATCTGACGCGCGCATCGCTGGTCTCGACCGAGTTCGAAATCAAGCTTTCCGTAGCAAAAGACGGCGTCGAGGCTATGGACTTCTTGAACGGTGCGGGGAGCTGGTCAGAGCCCGGTGATCCCACTCTCATTATCCTCGATCTCAATCTGCCCGGGAGAGATGGCCGTCAGCTTCTTGCCGTCATCAAGAGCCACGACACCCTGCGACGCATTCCGGTCGTCGTGCTCTCTTCGTCGGATTCGGAAAAGGACATCACCAGCTGCTATCATCTCGGCGCCAACAGCTACATCGTCAAGCCGATTGAGCTGCATGCCTTCCGCGCAGCCGTGCGAAAGCTGGAAGATTTCTGGCTCGGCACAGCCACGCTTCCGAACCGGGATGGCCATTCGCATGCGACGCATATTGGATATGGAATTTAAGGCCGTAAGACGGACCCCGGCATTGCAGCCGCAGGCGGAAATCCGCCGTCTTTGTCCGACGTTATGGCGGATTTACGGCTCGCGCTTCAATCCGCCCTACGCACTTACATCGCGGTCGAAATCCACTGCTGCAGCTTCTGCTTCGGCGCGGCGCCGACCTGTTTGGAGGCGATCTCGCCGTCCTTGAAGATCATCAGGGTCGGGATCGACATCACGCCATATTTCGACGCCGTCTTCGGGCTCTCGTCGACGTTCAGCTTGACGATCTTGACCTTGTCGCCCATGGCGCCGGAAATCTCGTCGAGCGCGGGCGCGATCATGCGGCAGGGGCCGCACCATTCGGCCCAGAAATCGACCACGACCGGGCCGGTCGCCTTGAGCACTTGGGCGTCGAAATCGGCGTCAGAAACCTTGCCAACGGCCATACCATACCTCGTTACATCTGGAGAATTCGCGGCGCGCGGAATCGCCGCCGGATCATGGCCTCAACCTATGAACGCCGACTGGCCGGGTCAAGCCATCGCCGAAGCGGCCTCCAGGGCGGCCAGCTCTGCGTCCAGCGCGGGCGCCGAAATCTCCATCCATTCAAGCGCTTCGGTCCATAGCAGGGCGGCGCGCACCGGCCGCTCGGGATAAATTTGCTGGAGCACGGCGCGGTACAGCGCCAGCTGCCGCAGATAGGCCGCGGGCGCCTGTTCGGGACGGGCCTGATTGGTCTTGAAATCGACGATCAGGATTTCCGCTGGCGTCACCACCAGCCGGTCGATCTGGCCGGATACCTTGAGGGGCGGCCGCCCGGGCCGCCGCAGCCGGCCGGCAATTGCCACCTCGGCGCGGCTACCGGGGCCGAACAGCGCTTTGAAGCGGTCGTCCGCGATCAGGTTCAGCACCGCCTGCACCAGCGTCTCGCGCTCGGCCTCGCTGAATTCCTTCACGCTCAATTCCTTCACGCTGTATTCCTTGGCCTGACGGGCGAGATAGTTCAGCGCCGCGGCGCGGCGGCGCTCGGCCGCGATCTCGGGCAGGCTTTGCAGCAGTCGATGCACCAAGGTGCCGCGCTGCAACGCCCGCGCCCGCAGCCGCTCCGGCTCGCCTTGCGGCTGGCCGCGGCCCGGCGGGGGCACTGCCGCTCCGGAAGGGCGCAACCGGCCGTCCGCCGGAGCGCTTCCGACTTGCATTGCATCGCCCGGCCCCACCACGTCATTGCGAGCGTAGCGAAGCAATCCAGAGGATTGCGCCCGGTGAGAGGTGGATTGCTTCGCTTCGCTCGCAATGACGTTACCGTGATGGTTACCGATAACCGGAAACCGCTCTGGTGCCGGCGGCGGCTGCAGCCAGTCCGGCAGATCGATCGGCTGCGGGCGCGGCACCGCGGCGGCGGCGATGGCCGGGGCCGCTTCGATGTCGTTGGGCCGCTGGTAGCGCCTGACAGGACCCTGCGCGGTCGCGACCGTCTGCGGCGGCAAGCCGGAGCCTTCGAGGCCCTTGCCGATCAGATCGTACCAGGACAAGGCGCGGACCTGCGCGCGGTTGCCGGGCATGCAGCCGGCGACGACCAGCCGGTCGGCGGCCCGCGTCATCGCCACATAGAGCAGCCGCCGGTATTCGTCCTCGGTCTCTTCCAGCATCGCCTGGCGGGCGGTGGCGACCATGGCCGGATCGTCGGCCTTGCGGCCGGCCCACACCACGGCGCCGCCCGGCAGCGGGATCAGCCGGAGGCGCAGGCTGTCGGCGGGGGCGGCCGTCGTGTCGACCAGGAACACCACGGCGGATTCCAGCCCCTTGGCGCCATGCACGGTCATCACCCGGACCTCGTCGCGGGAGATTTCCATGTCGCGCTTGACCTCGGTATCGGCGGAGCGCAGCCAGGCCATGAAGCCCTGCAGCGACGCCGGCGCCTTGCGCTCATGGTTCAGCGCCAATTCGAGGAATTCATCGAGCGCGTCATTGGCCTCAGGGCCAAGCCGGCGCAGGATCCGCTGGCGGCCGCCATCGCCGCCGAGCAGCCAGGCATAGAACGCAAACGGCGTCTCGCGGGCGAGCCTGCGCTGGTAGCGTTCGAGCCGCTCATGGGCCGCCGCGAACCGCGCATCGCCGGCCGCGGCTGCATCGGCCGCAGCCTCATCGGCCGCGGCTTCATCGGCCGCGGCTTGGCGCAACGCCTCGCGCAGCGTGCCGCGGCGCTGCCAGGCCAGTTTGAACAGGTCGTCGTCGTTGAGGCCGAACAACGGACTCTTCAGCGCCACCGCCAGCGCCAGATCGTCGCCCGGCAGCAGCAGCGCATCGGCGAGATTCATCAGGTCGATGATCGCGATATGCTCGGTCAGCTTGAGCCGGTCGGCGCCGGCGACGGGAATGTTGGCGTGTTTCAGCGCCTGGATCACCGCGTCGAAGGCGTTGCCGCGCCGCCGCACCAGGACCAGCATGTCGCCATAGCTGACGCGGCGGCGCCGGCCGATCGGGCCGGTCATGGTGCCGCCCTCGACCAGCGCCCGGATCTCGGCCTGGATCCGCCGCGCCATGCGGACCTCCGGGCTGGTCTCCGACACCGCATCGAACGGCGCCCGCCAGCCTTCGAGGTCGGGGCGGTCGTCGGGCAGCTGCAGCTCCCAGAGATCGATCAGGCTCGGCCCGGCATCGCTCAGCGCATCATGGATCGGATAGGCCTCGACCGCGTGGATGCTGCGGTAGATCGCCTGGTCGCGAAACACATGATCGACCGCGTGCAGGATCGCCGCGCCCGAGCGGAACGAGGTGTTGAACGACACCGGATCGAATTTCAGCCCGGCGTCCTCGAATTTTCGGCGCAAGGCGCGCCGCCTGGCATCGAATTCGCGCGGCGCCGCGCCCTGGAACGAAAAGATCGACTGCTTTTCGTCGCCGACCGCGAAGATGGTCCGGACCAGGCCGTCGCGGGCGCCGGCGCCCGAGCTGAATTCGGCAATCAGATGCGCGACAATGTCCCATTGCCGCGGGCTGGTGTCCTGCGCCTCGTCGATCAGCACATGATCGATGCCACGGTCGAGCTTGTAATGCACCCAGCCGGCCGAGACCTTGTCCAGCAGCGCCAGCGTCCTGTCGATCAGATCGTCATAGTCGAGCAGGCCGCGCTCCTGCTTCTCGCGCCGGTAATTTTCCGCCGCGGCGGTGGCGATGTGCAACAGCGCCTCGGTGCGGTCGCGCGTGGTGAGCGCGCGGCGCCGCTCGATCAGGGCGTCGAGGCGCAGGCTTTCCTGGTCGAACAGTCGCTCGATCGGCGGATTTTTGCCGCGAAATCCGGCGGTCAGCAGCGATTTGCGCGGCTTGCGATCGTCGGTAAGGAAAACCTCGAGATAGGCATCGACCTGCTCGGCCGCCGGCGCCTGCAGCGCATCGCGCAGCCGCGCCGCCTGGTCGGTATCGGATTTGCTGCCGGTATCGAGCAGGCCTGCGATCTTCTTCCAGCTCGCGCGCGGCAGGTTCGGCCCATCGAGGATGGCGCGCTCGACGTCCTCGATCCGGTCGGCTTCGCCGATGCCAAGAGCGCTGCTGAGCTGCGCCGCCGCGGCTTCGGGACTGCCGGCGGCGCTGGTCCAGGCGATGAAATGCTCGCGCGACAGGCAGGCCTCGCGCACCACCTCCTTGAAGGTGGCGTCGGCGGCCGCGGCCATCGCGGTGGCGAGCGCGCGGCCAAGGCGGCTGTCGGGTTCGCGCGCGGCGGCCAGCAGCACCGCCAGATTGGCGCGCTCCATCATGTCGTTCTGGTCGCGCTCGTCGATCACGGAAAAGCGCGCCGGCACATTGGCCTCGAACGGGAATAGCTGCAGCAGCCGGGTACACAGCGCGTGGATGGTCTGCACCTTGAGGCCGCCCGGCGTCTCCAGCGCGCAGGCGAACAATTCGCGCGCGCGATTGCGCAGCGCACGCGGCTGCGCGATGCCGACCGCCGCGATCGCGGCATCGAGCGCTGCATCATCGAGCGTGACCCAATGGCCGAGCGTGCTGAACACCCGTTCCGCCATGTTGGCGGCGGCGGCCTTGGTGAAGGTGATGCAGAGAATTTTTTCCGGCGGCACGTCGTTGAGCAGCAGCCGGATCACCCGCTGCACCAGCACATGGGTCTTGCCCGAGCCGGCATTGGCCGAGACAAAGGCGGAAGCGGTCGGATCCGAGGCGCGCGCCTGGGTGGTCCGCACGCTGTCGGGAATCGGGCGCGGTGCGCTCACCATTCCTCGATTCCCAAACCGCCCGCCGCCGACCATTCCTTGATGCGGGCGAGATCATCATAGGCGCCGTAGCGGTTCGCCCACATCGACAGGTTGAGCGAGGCATAGGGCTGGCTGTCATTGTCGAAGGCGCGGACCAGCGCTGCGAGCTTGCCGAGCGCCTCACTGGCGGCGGCATTCGGCAGCTGCGCCTCCTCGCCCCTGAGCTTCAGCTCCAGCGGCTTCTGTTCGCCGGGCGGATTGTTGCCGCTGAGCCGGACATAGCCGATTTCGCTGACCGAGCTGCCCGCCGGGATCCCCGCAAAGCCGCCTTCGCGCAGGATCGCGGCCTCCAGGGTGAGCTGCGGCGACAGCCCCATCCGCACCTGCTTGCCGGACGGCGGCGTGCCGGTCTTGTAGTCGAGGATGGCAAAGCTGCCATCGCGCCGATGCTCGATGCGGTCGGCGCGGGCCGACAGCACGAAGCTGCGGCCACCGTCGAGGGCAATCGGAATTTCGCCGCGGATCTCGGCGTCGATCCGGGCGACAGTGCCGCGCCGCGCCTTCTCCCACTCCGCAAACCATGCCGCGATGCGGAGAAATCTCGGCCACCACAGCGCCCGCGCCTCCGGCCGCTCCATCAGCGGCGCAAAATAGCCTTCGCCGATGCCGCGCAGCACCCGCGCGGGATGTTCGGGAAGTTCTGTGGCAAAACGCTGGGTGAATTCGCCGAGCGCGTCATGGATCGCCGAGCCGCGGTCGGCCGCCGACAGCGGCATGTCGACCGGATCGAGCGGCGTCAGCCGAAGAATATAGTTCGCGTAGATCGTGTAGGGGTCGCGCAGCCAGTCCTCGATCGCGGTCACCGACAGCTTCAAAGGCCTCGCCGCGCGCGGCGGGCTCGGCAGAGGCGGCGCGACCGGCGCCACCATTTCGGGGCGATCGAGTTCACCCGCCCAGCGCAGATAGAGGTCGCCGGCGGTCTTCGCCGCCTGCCATGGCGCTTCGCCCGCGACGGCCTCAAGCCGGTGCAGGAAGCGCGAGGCGACCGCTGGCGCGCCGCCGACCTTGGCGGCATGGCTGAGGATCACCTCGCCGGCGCCGAGCAGCTGGGCAAAATCATGCGCGGAAAGCCCGATCCGCCGCTCCGGCAGGTCGAGGCCGAGCTGGTGGCGCATCGGCCGGCTCAGCCAGGGATCGATCCGCGGCGCCGGTGGCCAGACGCCCTCGACCAGGCCGCCGAGGATGACGCGGTCGGATTGCGTCAGCCGCGCTTCCAGCGGACCATAGATGCGCAAGCGCGCTTCCGCCGCCTCCGGCCGCCGCACCACGCGGTCGGCAAAGGCGGTCTGGAACAATTCCGGGTAATCGGCAAGCTTCGCACCAAGGCCGCTTGGCGCGCGCTCGCCGAGCAGGTCATCGAACGCCGCCCAGAGCGCCGCGCCGTCGGCGCCGGCGAACGCCAGGATCTCGCCCTCGCCGTCGCGCGACAGCGTCTCCAGCACCTCGCGATGGCGGTCGGCGAATTCGGCAAAATCATAGGATTTGGCGGCGGACAGAGCTTCGAGCGGCGCCAGCGCCGAGCCGAGTGCCTCGAGCAGTCCGGCTGCGGCGGCGAGTTCGCCGTCGGAAAGCCGCGCCCTCGGCTCGGAGGCGTGCAGCATCGACGGCTCACGGCGCCGGAGCTTGGCGAGTTCGGTGCGAAACCGCGCCCAGTCCCGCGCAAGGCCCGCCGTGCCCGGCTGTGGCCGGGTGCCGCGCAAAAGCGCCAGTTCGAGCGCCTCAATGCCGCGCTGGAACGCGGCGGCGGCGCCACCGAGCCGGCACAGCGGATGCTTCAACAGCGCCAGCAGGGTCGATGGTTCGAGCTGCCCCGCCACCGCCTCCGCCGCCAGCCGCGCGAACACGCCGGCCGGGGTCTCCATCAGCGCGTCGCCGCCGGAGTCGTCGAAGCTGAGATTCCAGCGCGCCAGCGCCGCGATCACGCGCCGCGCCAGCGCCCGATCCGGCGTCACCAGCGCCGCCGATCGGCCGAGCTGGTGCGCCTCGCGCAGCGCCACCGCGATCGCCAGCGCCTCCATCTCGGAATTCTCCGCCGCGATCACCGCGAGCCCGGTCATGCCGGCGGCCATGCGCGCGGCGATCGCGGGCTCCGCCAGGCGGCGGTGCCATTGCGCCGAGGCGTGCGCCGGCCGCATCACCTCGGAGGCCAGGAGGTCGCGCCCGCGAAGGCCCGGCTGTGCCAGGATCTCGACATCGCGGCGGGTGATGCCGAAGCGATGCAGCAGCGCATGCATGGCAAATTGCGGATGGTTCGAGGCGGGCAGCCGGGTGAATTCGCCTTGCGCGTCCTTGGCGCCGCCGATCAATTGCCAGGCCGCCTCGTCGAGCTCGGTATCGAGTCCCGGCAGCACCACCGCGCCGTGCGGCAGCCTGGCCACCGCGTGCAGGAATTTCGCGGTCGCCGGCATCGATCCGGTCGAGCCCGCGGCGATAACAGGGCCCTCCGGCTGCGCCAACAGCCGCCGCGCCTCCGCCTCGATCAAGAGGTCGCGCCGCGCCGCCGGCTCGATCCGATCGATTTCCTTGAGATGCTGTGGCCAGATCTGCCGCGCGATCCGCAGGAATTCGAGCGAGTGCTGCCAGTATTGGTCGAGATGATCCGGCACCAGCCGGTCGAGCGCGTCCCAGCCGATGCCGCGCGTCACCACGTCGTCCATCAGCCGCGCCAGATCGCCGGCCAGCGCCAGCGTCGAGGCCGGGCCGCCGACCACCAGCGGCGCCAGCACCTCGCCCTTGGCCCACGCCGCGACCAATCGCGCCAGCGTCAGCCGGCGCTCGAGGTCGCCGAGTTTCGGCGGCAGATCGAGCGGAGCGGCACCAGGCTCCGGCTCGGCCTCCTCGGCCAAGGCCAGCTCATCCTCATCGATGTCGCCAAGCGCCGTGATACGCGGCAGCATCACCGCATCGCAGTCGAGTTCGTCGAGCAGGATGTCGCGCGCCAGCCGTCCGGCGCGCCGCGTCGGCAGATAGAGCGTCGCCTGCGCCAGTCGCTCCGGATGCTGGCGCGCCGAAAACCCATCGACCAGCCGGCCATCGATCAGTGCGACGATGACGGCGCGCAGCAGCGGAACCGACACGGGAACGGTAAAGACGCGCATGAGCCTCCTGATTCGCTTGATCGCATCATCGCATGGCCGGCCGTGGCGAGGGAGGCGCGCGAGCGGGATCACGACTCCCTTGCCCTCGATCGCAGGGGACGACCGCGACGCCCTGCGCCTTGCCGCACCACAGCGAGCGCCCCGAGCCTGGGCATCAGGAGCAGGACGACGGAT
>Ga0302319_10008001_pt1 | contig 20666 bp, 21 predicted proteins | sample Bog_T0_2_FD_203319 | JGI IMG/M metagenome (GOLD analysis project Ga0302319, IMG submission 203319) | Peat permafrost microbial communities from Stordalen Mire near Abisko, Sweden - Bog_T0_2 | ecosystem: Environmental > Terrestrial > Soil > Wetlands > Peat | place: Sweden: Abisko, Stordalen Mire... | reverse complement strand
CGCGGCACGAATTCGGCTGCGATGCCGCGATCTACCTCAAGCGCCCCGGCGCCGGGACGCGGGTGCGAAGCTGGGTGCCGATGGCCGGCCCGATCCAGGGGTATCTGATCACCCACAACGAGGCGATCAGCATCGCCGACTACCTGACGCTGCGCGACGGGGCGGAGGTGGTCTACCGCCCGACCTGTCACTACGCCTACCACCCGTGCGACGACGCGATCCTGTCGCTGCATGAACTGCAAGGCCACGCCTTCGCCCGCCAGTCCAAAATCCGGCTGATCAACGACGAGATCGTGGACGGCATCGATGAACTGGGCGTGCTGCTCTACGGCCACGCCAACAACGCTTATTGGTACGGCTCGCAGCTTTCGATCGCGGAGACCCGCCTGCTGGCGCCGTTCCAGAACGCAACGGCGCTGCAAGTGACCGCGGCGGTGCTGGCCGGGATGGTGTGGGCGATCGAGAACCCGCGCCGCGGCGTGGTGGAGGCGGACGAGATCGACCACGAGCGCGCGCTGACGATCATGGAGCCGTATCTCGGCACGCTGACCGGCGCCTACACCGACTGGACCCCGCTGACCGGCCGCGGCGGGCTTTTCCCGGAGGACATCGATCCCGCGGATCCCTGGCAGTTCAGGAACGTTATCGTTCGCTAGTGGCGGCGCGCGCCGGCCGGCTGTGGCGGTGGTCCCGATGCCGGCCGGCCTCGACCGCCAGCCGATGTTGTGCTATCGAGACAATAGGTTGACCAAGTCCCCCTTGCCACAGACCCGCATGGAAGTGTCCTGACCATGGTTGCACTCAAGTCGCCGCGGCAGCGGCCGGTTGGAACCGATCCCTACCACTGGAAGAACGTGCTGGATGTGGTGAAGCACGACTTCCTCGGTCCCAGGGACGTCCAGGACGCACCCACGCCAAGCTATGTCTGGCTCGGCGAGCAGATCGGCCTGATCGCGCTTGGCTTCTTCGCGGCGATCGCCTTCGGCTGGGGCTGGGGCGCGTCGTTCGGCGGCGAGGGCGGGTCGTTGATGGCGATCCTGGCGCTGTTCGCCGGGCTGGCCGTGTTCGGCACCTTCGGCTACCAGAAATACCTGGACTACCAGGCCGCCAGGACACGCTGGGCGGCGGTGTTCCCGTTCTCCGACTGGGATCGCTACTTGGCTGTCGGCACGCCGGTCCTGTTTTTCCTGGTCGGCGTCGTGCTCGGCTGGGGCGTGTTCGGCGGCTTCGGCCGGTTCCTGATCGCGCTGATCGTCGCCGGAGCCGCCGCGGCCGGCACCGCGTATTGGTGGCTGCGGAAAAAGATCGCGTTCCAGCAGGCCGGCCTGCCGTTCGGCTACCGGCTTGCGGCGTTCGACCTGACCCTGCAGGACAACGACGTGACCGCGATCGGCGGGTTCACCCGCCCCGCGGAGACCGCCCCCGCGTTCCGCCACCTCGTTGTCACCGGGCCGACCGGCCCCGGCAAGACGAACCTCGCGGTTGGCATCGGCACCGAGTTCGCCAACCAACTCGGCAAGGGGCGTTATGTCGGGCTGTCCGACCTGCTGCATCTGGTCGGCGCGCCGGCGGCGCCGTCCGGGCTGCTCGACTACGACGACGGCCGCGCGCTGTGGCCGCTGACGGAAGCCGAGCTGCTAATCGTGGACGACGTCGATGCCGGGCTCGACACCAAGGCGCTGTTATCGCCGGAAGGGCTGGAAAGCGCGCTGACAGCGCTGAAGGGGCAGAAGCCGCTCGGCTGGCTGGCCGCCCGCCGGTCGGTCTGGGTGCTGGGCGAGGGCTCCTCGCCGGAGGGCTGGCAGGTGACGCTCGCCCGGCTGATCGGCACCGACGCGCGCACCATCCGGACGGTGCGGCTGCCGCTGACGGTGCCCGCGCCGGCCGAGCTGGAACACATGTCCGGCTAGCCTGGCCGGGCCTGGTTTGGCTACCTGGTCCGGGAGCTGCGTTGAGCGGCGCGCGGGCCGGGTCTTCCAGCGGATTGCCGGTTGCACCGGCGGCCACGCGACGTTGCCGGTCGCCCGAAAGGCGGCCCCGGCTAGAGCTGCCGCGCCAGGCGCCTCGCCATCACCCAGCCCGGAAGAGCCGAGACCGGTGCGCCAGGAAGCATCAACAGCCACCCCAACGGCTGGCCGTTGACGATCAGATCCATCCCGATCCCCAGCAGCATGCCGCCGAGCAGGCAGCCGGACACGCCGGCAAAGACGCCCAGCCAAACAATATCGTTTCGAGTTACCATGGCCGCAGTGGTAGGATCGCCCGCCGTCCGGCGCAATCCCGCTTGAGTGGGCGGCGGTCCGCGTTCGACGCAAACGGCCATCGAACGTGGGCGGATCAGCGAAGCGCCTCCGCCATGTGGTGCCGCTTGCGGCAACGGCGGATGGCGATTCGCTGACCCGCCCTAACGAAATCCGACTGCCAGCAGCACATAAGAAACCGCAGCGGGGACTGCATACAGGTTACCGAATGAGCAACCTTGCCACCGAACTCGGCGCAGACCTCCGAATGACCCGCGAGGAATTTCGGCGCTGGGCGAAGACCCAGCCAAGCGGTCGCTTCGAGCGGATCGAGGGCTTGGTGGTTGCCATGGCCCCGGAACGGCTGAACCACGCCGACCGGAAGGCACTGGCTTGGCTCGCTTTGCGTCGTGCGGTCGCCGCCGCCGGGCTGCCCTGCCATGTCTACCCTGACGGCGTGACGGTGGAGGTCGGCGATAGCGACTACGAGCCCGATGCGGTGTTGCGCTGTGGCGAGCCTCTGTCGGGCGACGCCGTCGCCGTGCCTGACCCACTGCTGATCGTAGAGGTTCTGTCGCCGAGCACGCGAGGCGGCGACCTCACGCGCAAGCTGGTAGACTATTTTAAGCTGCCGTCCGTCCGACACTACGTGATTATCTTCGCGGATCATCCGCAGCTCATCCATCACCGGCGCCGGGATGACGATAAGGGGTTCGATACAAACGTCCTGGCGTCGGGCGACATCAGGTTCGACCCACCGGGACTCACCATTACGGTTGAGGAACTCTACGGCAAATAGGTGAAGCCCGACGTCCACCGCGGCCTTGCGCCCCACGCCGTTTGCACGGTCCCCGCTCGCCGGCGTAAGCCCAGCGCCCCAGCGTAACGCACGCCCGCCGGCCCCGCGCCTCAGCCGGGGCACCGCCGCCGCCGGGCAGCGGCGACCACCCCGGCGAGCACCATGCCCGCGATCATTGCCAGGGCAAACAGCCAGGCCGCGCGCAGCCCCAGCCCGAGGCTGGCCAGCGCCGGCCCGGGGCAATAGCCGACCAGACCCCAGCCGATGCCGAACAGCGCCGCGCCGCCGACCAGCCGCGCGTCGATCGCCGTCTGCCCCGGCGGGTGGAACGCGGACGCCGCCAGCGGGTGCGCCAGGCGCCGGCCCAGCGCGAAGCCGACGGCCGCCACGGCGACGGCCGACGCCATCACCACCCCCAGTATCGGGTTCCACACCCCCGCCACATCCAGAAAGCCGAGAATCCGGGCGGGGTCGATCATGCCCGACAGCGTCAGCCCCAGGCTGAACAGCAGGCCCGCGGCCAGCGCGACAAGGTTCGCAGCCATGGCGATCAGCCTCCCAGCAGATGGCGCGACACGAACACGGTGGCGACCGCCGCCAGCATGAATGTCGCCGTGGCAGTCAGGGAGCGGCGGGACAGCCGGGCCACGCCGCACACGCCATGCCCGCTGGTGCAGCCGCTGCCGAGCCGGCTGCCGAAGCCGACCAGCAGGCCGGCGGCCACCAGCAACCACGGATCGCGCGTAACAGTCGGCAGCGGCACCGCGCCGCCCGCCAGCCCGTAGAGCAACGGCGCCGCGATCAGACCGACAAGGAAACTGGCCCGCCACCCGCGGCCACGCGAGCACCCTTCCCCCATCCGGGCCAAAATGCCGGAAATCCCGGCAATGTGGCCGATGCCCAGCCACAACAGGGCCACCGCCACGCCAATCAGGGCGCCGCCAAGCGCCGCTTCGCCGATCATTGAGTCACCTCCGCACCGCCGGCCGAAAACAACCGGCACAATTCCGTCAGGATCGGCCGCACCCGCGGCGACTCGATCCGGTAGAAGACCACCGAGCCTTCGCGCCGCGCCGCCACCAGCGCCTGGGCGCGGAGCCCCGCGAGATGGCGCGACAGATTCGAGGGTGTCAGTCCCAGCCGCCGACCAAGCTCGCCCGCCGGCTGCTCGCCCCCCACCAGGGAACACAGGATCATCAGACGGTGCCGGCTGGCGAGCGAGCGCAGGAACGCCTCCGCCTCGGCCGCCCGGGCCTCCAGGTCATCGGATGGCAAGCCGGCCAGTCCGTTGGTAGCGTCATATACAGCAACCATCTCGCCTCGACCCATCCCTGCGACTTTACTAATATAAGAAGGGTTGGTAGACGCAAGCCATCGGGAACGAATGAGGTCTCCTTATGGACGGCGATTGGACAGCAATGACGACGGCATTTTCCGCCAAGCTCAAGGAGCTGCGCGGCGATGCGCCGGACATGATGAAAGGATTTGCATCGCTGGCGCAGGCCGCCCTGAAGCCCAGCGCCCTGGATGTCAAGACCAAGGAGCTGATCGCGCTGGCGATCGCCGTGGCGACTCGGTGCGACCCATGCATCGCATTCCATGCTCAGGGCGCTGCGAAACGCGGCGCCTCGCGCGAGGAGATTCTGGAGACCATGAGCATGGCCGTCTACATGGGCGCCGGCCCGAGTGTGATGTACGCTGCCAAGGCGGTGGAAGCATTCGACGAGTTCCACGCCCCTGCGCCGGCCTGACGACCGCCTTCGATTAACACCCTGAAGGAACAGCACAATGACTGCCAATGTCGGCTCGCTTGACCGCACGCTGCGCATCCTCATCGGCCTGGGGCTGATTGCCCTGGTGTTCGTCGGCCCGCACACGCCCTGGGGCTGGATCGGGCTGGTTCCCCTTGCCTCGGGCCTGTTCCGCTTCTGCCCGGCGTATACCTTGCTCGGCATCAAGACATGCCGCACCGCCTGACGTTTGACAGCCAGGCGTAACCTCCCCTATAGCCGCGCGCTCACTGCCGGGAACGTGGACGGGCCCCAAGGGTATTCTTGGCGGGTCCGCCCCGTCCTGTGGTTTGTCCACAGGGCCTACCGGTGCAACAACAACCCATGATGAAGGGTACCGCGCGGTCATGACCAAGCGCGCCGAAAGCAAGTACAAGATCAACCGCCGGCTCGGGGTAAACCTCTGGGGCCGGCCGAAGTCGCCGATCAACAAGCGTGAATACGGCCCCGGCCAGCACGGCCAGCGGCGCAAGAAGCCGTCCGACTTCGGCGTGCAGCTCATGGCCAAGCAGAAGCTGAAGGGCTACTACGGCAACATCAGCGAGAAGCAGTTCCGCAAGTACTACGAGGAAGCGGTGCGCCGGAAGGGCGACACCTCGCAGAACCTGATCGAACTGCTGGAGCGCCGGCTCGACGCCGTCTGCTACCGCCTGAAATTTGCCATCACCCCGTTCGCGTCGCGGCAGTTCATCTCGCACGGCCATCTGCTGGTGAACGGCAAGCGAGTGAACATCCCATCCTACCTGGTGCGCGATGGCGACACCATCGAGGTGAAGGACAAGTCGAAGCAGCTCGCGATGGTCCTGGATGCGGCCCAGAGCGGGGAGCGCGACGTGCCCGAGTACCTGGAAGTCGACCACCGCGCCATGAAGGGGCGGTTCTCGCGGGCGCCGAAGCTGTCCGATGTGCCGTATCCGGTGCAGATGGAACCGAACCTGGTCGTCGAGTACTACTCTCGGTAAGAGTACTACGCGCGCCAAAGCCTTGGCGGGGACAGCGTCGCTGTCCCCGAACCGCCTTCCACGTGCGCCGGATGGGACACGCTTGCCGGCGTCGTGCGCGCGAAACACGGACTACGAGGCCGACAGCGCAGCGGGGCTGTTCGCTGCCGGTACGCCCCGGCGACTCGGTGTTCGTCATCAAGCCCGCCGGCTGGGCACTCCCGCTCGATCCCGCCACCAACTTGCCCGCTTTGCCCAACTCCACGCGCCGGAGAGCTGCCCGGTCCGGGTCGGAACGCCCAACCAATTCGGCCGGGCGTTCCTTGGTCAGGCTCAGTCAGGCGGGCATGGCCTTTTGAGCGATCTCGGCCATTATGCGCAGTGCGTGTCAGGCGCCGCGGCGGCGACGCACCAGGCCGATGCCGGCCAGCGACGCCCCGAGCAGAGAGAGGCTTGCCGGCTCGGGCACGGACGAGAAACCGATCGGCAAGGACGAACCAGTCGCCGTTGTCGCGGGAACGAAACCGGTGCTGTTGACGTTGGCCCCGCCGTTGACCAACAGGCTGTTGGTGATGTCGTAGCCGCCGCTCGTCGCGGCGATGGTCACGCTGCCGTTCGATACTTCCGCGGGGTTGAGCGTCACGTCCACCGGGACTCCATCGATGGTCCCGCTCGAGTTGAACGAAGCCAGAGTCTCCGTGAATGTGCCGGTTTGGTTGGAGGCCGTGCGACCGGGAATCGTAAAGACCAGTGTAGCCGGTGCCGTATAGCTTATCGGATTGCCACCGTTCGCGAACACGGCATAGTCGGTCGCGCCCAGCGTAATCGTCTCGACGCCGGTGATCAGATTGAAGCTATCGTCTTCGATGAGGATGTTTTCCCAATAGTGCGTCGTAACGGCACCAAAGTTCGGCGTCGTGGCGCCGACCAGGTTGACGGCGCTGCCATTCGGGAACGGGTCAGCGGTCGGGGAAAAGATCGTATCCGCCATGGCGGCGGTCGCCGTGGCGGCGCCAAGAACGAGGCTGGCAACGAGAGTACGGGTCATTGTGGACACGGACTGCGTCGTGATGTGTGTTCCCTGAACTTGTTGAAGTGAAAGTTGCGGCATGCGCCGTTTCGAAGAGCACCTGCTCTCGAATATGTTATCTGCGAATGAATTCGTTGTTCGATCTTACTACCCAGTACGGTCATTAAGATTGACGTGCCTCAATATGTGGAAGGACCACTCTATCTCGTTCAGCGAAGGTTCGTATCGTTAAATAGACGGGACGGCCATTTTCTCCAAAAAAATCGTCTGGTATATTATTCCTGTCTAAGACACAAATTGCTTGATCCTGATCCCTTCGCGCGCACAAGGCTCGCAGTCCGGCGCGCCCCGGCTGGCACGCAACAACCCGGGGCCGCGGGGGATCACTTTGCGGCCCACGACAATGCGTGCGACCGACCTGGCAGGGCGGCCGCGGAAACGATCGATGCGGTGTGTTAAGCATGGCGGCCCGCACCTGCGGCGCATGACCGGGCGTTGGTTCGCACCTGATCATCGCGGCGGGATGACCGGTATCGGCCCGGACTCCGAACGGTGCACGATTGTGATGGCAGCGCGAGGGAGTCCTGGCTACGGTCCTATCCGTTATCGATCGCAATGAGGATTTGTCCATGCACAACCGCTATGCGCCGGAGCAGCGATGGCTGCACTGGCTGATCGTCGCGCTGGTCCTGACGCAGCTTGTGCTCGGCGCCCTGCTGGCCAACGCGCCGCCGAACGACCCTGACTATGCGACGCAGATCTACGGCCTGCACGGTGGCACCGGCCTGGTGATCTTCCTGGTTATGCTATGGCGCCTGACGGCGCGGCTGCGCCACGGTGCGCCGCCCCTGCCTGTGGGCACACCGGGGGTCGTGTCGAAGTTGGCGCACGCGAATCACTACGCGTTCTACGTTCTGCTGCTGCTGGAGCCGCTGATCGGCTACCTGGTGGGTGGCGCCAAGGGCTACCCGCTATCGGTCTATGGGCTGTTCACCATCCCGGCGGCGATCGGCAAGAGCGATCAGGCCGCGGAGATCCTGATGGGAGCGCACGGCGTGATCGCCGGACTGCTGGTCCTGCTGATCGCGCTGCACGTTTCCGGTGTGATCTATCACACCTTCATCCGCCGGGACCGCCTGCTGGCGAGAATAACTTAAAGTCGGGGGTTCCAAGGGCCGTCGGCCCTTGGCGGGGTCCAGGGGCGGAGCCCCTGGCCTTTTTCAAAACGAACTGCGGAAAGCGGTCATTTCTCTTGACCGCCCACCGCCGCCATGCGATCGTTACTGTCATCAGTAAGTTGCTCCTATTCAAAAGAGGCTAGTTTCTCGATGGCTCTCCAACCCGCTGAAGCCATCGCCTTCAGGCCACGTCGAAAGCCGGATGGCAGACAAGAGCCGTCGGAACCTGTCTTGGACGGGCCGGAGGAACCACGCGACGCCGATCTGCCTTTCTCAGTACGCGCGCGACTAAACGAGCAGCGGCTGGAGCAGGCGACCCGTCTGGTCGCCGACATGCTGGAGCGACGGGTGGCGGCAGGCGATGCCGAACTCGATGCCGCCCGTATTTTGCTTGATCATTACTATACCATCGTCACCAACATGCCACCGCTTGGCCACGTCGATGGAGTCCCCCTCCGCCCGTCGGACGCGCTGTATACCTGTTTCGATCAGTTTCTGGAGATGATGCGTAAGCAGGACGGACAGATCCGCGACCTGATGGCGATCATCGACGAACTGATCTGAGCCGCCGGTCATGGCAAGAATCCACGTCTTCGCGATCGATTGGATCCCCGCAGCGAACGAAATCGCCAGCGGCGGGGGCCTGCGCAGCCTGCAAATAACCGAAGCGCTGCGGTCCGCCGGGCATCAGGTGTCGATCTCGATCCCGGCCAACTGCCGCATGGTCCGGCGGCTTGGATGCGACAGCCCAGCCTTGCGCGACGTGATCCTGCACGACCACCAGAATCAGCTGGACGTGCTGCGCGAGCAGCGTCCGGAGCTTGTCCTGTGGCTGCCGCCGCTCATCCGCCGCGTTCCGCTAAGCGGCCTGACCGACATGATCCATGTCTGCGACCTGCTCGGCCTGCAGCATGTGGAGGCGTCGATGGGCACGCCCGGATTGGTTCAGCCGATGCGGGAACGCCTGGTCGGCCTGTGTGCCGGAGCCGATCTGATACTGACGGGTTCCGAGGAGCAGCATGGGTTCTGGACGGCGGAACTGAGCCGCAGCGGTCTTGACGTTCCGAGCGCGATCGTGCCGTACGCGATGCCGACCGCGCTGCGCTGCGCCGGCGTCTCCGGCAAGTCCCGCCTTGCCAAGCTCCATGTGACCGGCATGATCTACGCCTGGAGCACGTCGGTTGGGCTGCTGGATCGTGTGGCCGCATGGGCCGACCGCAAGGGCAACGTCACGCTCTCGATCATTGCCGGCACCGATCCCGGCGGCGCCACCGACCGTTCGGTGCTGACGCGGTTGAACCTGCTATCAAGCCGTGCCAGCGTCGAAACCCGCGGGGAAGTGTCATTCGCGGACGCCATGGCGGGATACCAGGCCGGAAGCGTTTCCCTGGATCTCTATGAGCCGTCGCTGGAACGCCGTCTGGCGGTGCCGATTCGGACGGTGAACGCGCTGACCGTTGGCGCTCCTGTGTTGACGACGATCAACTCGGTGCTGACGCGCCGGCTGCAGCGGGAAGGCGCTGCCACCATCGCCGCCGATGCTGACGGCGGGCTTGAAGCGGCCCTGGACCGCATGGCTGCCCTGCCGAAGGACCAGTTCAGCCGCATGTCGGAGGCGGCCCGAGGCTTCGCGGCGCGCGAATTCGATGCGGATGCCGCGGCGGAAGGACTTTGCATGGCGATCGACGAGGCGATCAGCCGCCGCGCTGGACGCCGACGCGCGTGGCTGACGACGGGGCCTGATGCGCCGTCCGAGGGCCATGTGCTGGTGCTGACGAACCAGGCGGAAAACCTTGTCGGACTGCGTGTCGAACTGCCGTTCGGCGCGCTGCATGGCCGGCAATTGATCAGCGGCTACACCATCCTCAGCCGCGGCCGCGTCGTCTTTTCCACCAGCGGCAATGTCGATGACCAGGCGTTCGACGCGATCTGGGTGCAGCGCGCCGTTACGCCGGACATCGCGTTTACTTTGGCGATGCTGAAGTGCCCGTTCGTCTTCGACCTCGATGACAACCTGTTGGTGTCACCAAGCTACCGGGAGCCGTTCTCGATCGAGAGCGTGCAGACCACCCGAAACCTGATCTGGTCCTGCGCGGTGCTGTCTTGCTCAACGCCGCGGCTCGGGCAGCTGCTGCAGGATCCGGCGATGCAGCATCTGGTTGGCAAAGTGGTGGTGACGCCCAACCTGACGCGGGATGAGCCTGCACGCCGCCCGGTCGGCAAACCGCGATGCCTGGTCTGGGCATCGACCGACACGCCGGCGCTCACGCAGTCTCGCCTTCCGTTCATCAAGGCGGTCCGGGATTTCTGTCTGGCGCGCCAACTCAAGCTTGTCTGCATCGGATCGACGCCGCCCGACCTGCTCGCCGAGTCGCCGGTCGAGATCGATCACATCGCGCGAATTCCTTACGACAGTTACCTGAACCTGCTGCGCTCGTTCGCACCTGCCATCATTGCCTGCCCGCTGGAGACGGCGGCGGACCCCGCGACCCTGGATTTCATCAATGGCAAGAGCGACATCAAGCTGCTGGAGTCGATCTCCGCCGGGCTGGTCGGCGTGTTCAGCCGCGCCCCACCCTACACCGACAGCAATTTGCCGGAGCCGATCCTGTGTGAAAACGCCTATGTCGGCTGGTTCGAGGGACTTGAAGCCGCATGGCTGGCATGCCAGCGACCCGAGCCCCCGCCGGCGCTGCCGCCGGAGCGCCATGTTCGTCTCGGCGTGCGGCCGTGGCTGGAAGCCATCAGCCGGGGGCGGCTTCGACAGAAGCTGCGGCTCAGCGACGTTACCGACAATCTGAAGCTGCTTGACGGTCGCACCGCGCGGCGGATGCTGACCGCGGAAGAATTCGACGAAGCGTTCTACCTGGAGGAAAATGCCGACGTGCGTCTGGCCATGGAGCGACGCGACGTGCCATCGGCGTTCGTCCACTACACGGACCACGGGTTCCGCGAGTGGCGCGCTGGATCGCCGCACGACATCATCGAGGCACATAACACGCAGTACTGGGCCAATTTGCTGCACACGACCGCGGACGTTCGCAACGCCATCGAGGTGCGGGCACAGCAAATCGACCAACTTAAGACCCGGCGGGCGCTGCGGCGGGGAATGCGCCAGAACCGGCTGGATGGATGATTAGCGGCGTCCTCCCTTCTCGACCGGCCGCTAAGCCTGCCGGCGGAAACCCTTCCGCCGGACAGCAAGTACGACCAGGGCGGACGCAAGCAAAGTCAGGCCAGATGGCTCCGGGACCGACAGTGCGGCGAACAACCCGTCCGCCTCGCCATTGATCCCGTCGGTGAAGTAGAGGACGTCAGGGCTGCCGCCGCTGCCGCCATTGCCGAACGACAGATCCCAAAGGCCGCCGGCCGTGTTGCCGCTGCCAGGGTCGATGGGGATTGTGCCGAGGAATGCGCCGCTGGTCGGATCGAAGGCGTTGATCGCGCTGTTGAGATAACTGAAGTTGCCGATCAGCAGGTCGTTGCTGAACGCCCCGAAGTTGGATGGCGCCAGCGCCACCCCCCACGGTGCGGCAAGCTGGCCGCCGTTGATCAGGGCTTTGATCAGATTTCCGGTCTCGTCGAAGACCGCCACCGCGCCGGCGCCGAGCGCTGCCCCGGTCTGGCCTGGACGGCCGGACGGCGCATAGGTCACGTAGACCGTGCCGTTGATGTCTTTCACGTTGAACGGCACGAGACCGGGAAACGGATTGGCGAACGCGTTGGGACCCAGACTGACTGGCGTGAACGAATTGTTGAACACGTTGATGCTGCCGCTTCCGGCATCGTTGGCGGCATAGAGCAGGGTCTGCGCCTTGTTGATCGCCAAGCCAGTATAGACCGCCGATGCGGTGGTCGCCTGGGTGAACGTGGTCGTGCCGGTGTCCCAGGCGGAAATGGTCCCGTTGAGGTTGGCAAAGATGAAGTGAGCGGACCCGCCGTTGCCGCCGTTGTCCACCGGGAAAGACGCCGAATTGCCGTTATTGACCTGCCCGGTCGGCCCCTGAGGTCCGATGCTGGTCGTCGGAATCATGACATTGCCGCTCGGCGGGTTGATATCCACCTTGCTGACTTTGGTCCCACCGACGACTGAGTACAGTGTCGATGTATTCGTGCCTTGGTTCGACAGCCAGAACGGGCTCGTTCCGCTACGGGCGATACCCCAGGGATTCACCAAGGCCGGGTCGGTGATCGCCGCCAGGCCGGGTATGTCCGACACGAGGTCCGTCTGAACATACGCAGACGCGCGCGTCGCGACGGTCGTGAACAGGAAAGACGTTAACAGAACTGCCGCCGCCGCTCTGTTCAATAGCGATGCAAGCTCCATGCTCAGAGCCCTCCTGTTCAAGGACTGTCGTTCGCGCGGGACTTTCAGGGAACGCGTCGGGCGAAGGTGAAGGCGCCGAGTGGCTTGGATCAAGTCAAGAGCAAGCATAACTGAACCTGGCGATCCCGGAATCGCAACTATCGGTGAGATATGCCTCGGGGCTTTGCGGTCCGCATCAGGGTCCTGCGAGCCGCGGGGACCGGCTGACCTCGGAGTGGAGGCGGGACGATCCTTCCGGCCGGTCATTCTTGCGGGGTAGGGACCCCGGCGATCTCGCTGTACGAGCATCCCTCTGGGCACCGAGCGCCTGCCCGTGTCGGCGCTGCCTCGGTGTAGGGCGAACAAGCCCTTGCGCGTCCACCTCTTGCGGTGCGGGCTTGCGGCAATGGTGGACGGCGCAAAGCGCTTGTCCACCCTACCTCCACACCCGCCATTGGGTCCGTTCCGCGGGCGGGCGGCCGTGACCCGGCCGCCTCACGCCCGCACCCGCAGCGATGACAACTGGATTGCGGCGCCCAAAGGTCCTACATTGGCCTGTCAGGCGCCGGTCGGGTTCCAACACCCGCCGGCGCTTTCGCATGAGGCACCGATGACCGACCCGACAAGCGACCCAGGCGCCGAGATCGCCCGCCGCCGCACCTTCGCGATCATCTCGCACCCGGATGCCGGCAAGACCACGCTGACCGAGCACCTTCTGCGGGCCGGCGGTGCCATCCAGCTCGCCGGCAACGTCCGCGCCAAGGGCGAGCGGCGGCGCACCCGCTCCGACTGGATGGGGATCGAGCGTGACCGCGGCATCTCCGTCGTCACCTCGGTGATGACGTTCGAGCATGCCGGCTGCGTGTTCAACCTGCTCGACACACCGGGCCACGAGGACTTTTCCGAGGACACCTACCGGACCCTCACCGCGGTCGATTCCGCGGTGATGGTGATCGATGCCGCCAAGGGCATCGAGGCGCGCACGCGCAAGCTGTTCGAGATCTGCCGGCTGCGCGACATCCCGATCGTGACGTTCATCAACAAGATGGACCGCGAGAGCCGCGACCCGCTGGAATTGCTGGACGAGATCGCCTCCACGCTGGCGCTGGACACCGCCCCGGTCGCCTGGCCGGTCGGCCGCGCCGCCGGGTTCGCCGGCACCTACGATTTGCGCGCCCGAACGCTGCACCTGACGCAGGAGCTGGCGCAGTCCGATCCGCGGCTGATCGCGCTGGCCGACGAGGTGGACCTGGTGGGCGCCGCCCTGCCCGCCTTCGACGTGGACCAGTTCAACGCCGGCCACCTGACCCCGGTGTTCTTCGGCAGCGCGATGAAGGGGATCGGCGTGTCCGACCTGCTGGACGGGCTGGCCGAGTATGGGCCGGCGCCGCGCGCCCAGCCCGCCGACAAGCGCGTGGTCGAGGCGAGTGAGCCCGGGCTCACGGCACTGGTCTTCAAGATCCAGGCCAACATGGACCCGAACCACCGCGACCGGATCGCCTTTGCCCGCGTCTGCTCCGGCCGGCTGACCCGGGGCATGCGGCTCAAGCAGGTGCGCACCGGCAAGCAGATCCCGCTGCACGCGCCGCAGTTCTTCTTTGCCCGCGAGCGCGAGATCGCCGACGAGGCGTTCGCTGGCGACGTGGTCGGCATCCCCAACCACGGCACCCTGCGCATCGGCGACACCCTCACCGACGGCGACGACCTGAATTTCGTGGGCGTGCCCTATTTCGCGCCCGAAATCCTGCGCCGGGTGCGACTGGACGACGCGATGAAGGCGAAGAAGCTGCGCCAGGCGCTGTCGGAGCTGGCCGAGGAAGGCGTGGTGCAGTTGTTCCGCCCGCAGGACGGCGGCACCCCGCTGGTCGGCGTGGTCGGCACGCTGCAGCTTGATGTGCTGCAGGCGCGGCTGGGGGCCGAATACGGGGTGGCGATCGGGTTCGACGCCTCGCCCTATGCGCTGGCGCGGTGGGTCTTCTCCGACGACAAAGTGGCGCTGGCGAAGTTCATCGCGGAGAACCGTGGCGCGATGGCGGACGACGTGGACGGCGATCCGGTGTTCCTGGCAACCTCGGCGTTCATGATGCGCCGCGCGGCGGACCTGGCGCCGACGCTGGCGTTTCGCGATGTGAAGGACGTGCGGGCGGAGACGGTGGCGGCGTAAACGTCCGCCGACTTTTCAGAGGCATTGAAACCGCCTCCGCGGTGTAAGACAATTTTGAGATCGTCACACTGAAGCGGCGCCCACGGCCATGACCGACCCGATGCTGATCGTCTTCGGCGTGCTGGCCGGTGCGGTGATGCTGTTTGCCATCGGACGCCCGCGCCCCGACATCGTGGCCATCATCGTTGTCCTGGCGCTGATGCTGGGCGGCGTGCTCACGCCACAGGAGTCGCTGGCAGGCTTTGGCGACCCGGTGGTCGTGCTGATCGCCGCGATCTTCATCGTTGGCGAAGCGTTGGTGAACACCGGGATTGCCCGCCGCCTTGGCGAGGCCGTGCTGAAGCTGGGCGGCGGCAGCGAAACGCGGCTGATTGCGCTGGTCATGGCGCTGGCAGGCGGGATCGGCGCGTTCATGAGTTCGTCAGCGATCGTCGCCATGCTCATCCCGGTGGTGCTGTCCATCAGCAACCGGACGGGATTGAACCGCAAGCGCATGCTGATGCCGTTGTCCGTCGCGGCGCTGGTCAGCGGCATGATGACCCTGATCGCCTCCTCGCCCAACATGATCATCGACACCGCCCTGCGTGCCCGCGGCGATGCCCCGCTCGGCTTCTTCAGTTGGACGCCGTTCGGTCTGGCGGCGCTGGCGCTCAGCATTGCCTTCATGCTGGTCGCAGGCCGCGTCATGCTGAGCAAGCAAGCGAGCGGCGGCGGCGATCGCGCTCGCCTCCCGAGCACGTACGACCTGATCAACGCCTATGGCCTGTCCGAGCGCTGGCATCGGCTGGGTGTCCCCACCGACTCGCCGCTGCACGATCGAACGGTGGCCAGAGCGCATTTCCACCTGTTTGGCGCCATGATCGTCGGGTTCGAAAAGCATCGGCATGGCAAGGCGGTTTTCTTGCCGGCGCTGCCGGATACGGTGTTCGAGGCCGACGATGCCATTACTGTTGTCGCGGATCGCGAACACCTGCAAACCTTGATCGAGGCCCAGCGCCTGGTGGAACTGCCCCCATTGGGCGAGCGGCAGCGCCAGGATGCCCTGCAGGATCTAGGTGTGGCAGACGTGATGCTGGCGCCCGAGTCCAAGTTGGTCGGCAAGACGCTGGCCGAACAGGAATTCCGCTCGCGATACGGCGTGACGGTGCTGGCAATCCGTCATCGCGGCGAGTCACTGACATCGGAGCTGGCGAACCAGCCCCTGGATTTTGGCGATACCCTGTTGCTGGCAGGCAACTGGGCCGACATCAGGCGATTGCGGGACGATCGCGACAACTTTGTCATGCTGACCTTGCCGGCGGAATATGACGAGCGGCTGCCGGCCCGCCGGTTGGCGCCGGTGGCCGTGGGTGTTGTCGTCGCCATGGTCGTGGTGATGGCGTTCGGGCTGCTGCCGAACGCCGCGACCGCGATGCTCGCCGCGCTGGCGATGATCGCCACCGGCTGCGTGAAGCTGGACACCATCTATCGCGTTATCGGCTGGAAAACCCTGGTTCTGATCGCGGGCATGCTGCCGCTGGCAACAGCCCTGACGAAGACGGGCGCGACGGTGCTGATGGCGCACGGACTGGTCGCTGCGCTGGGATCGCTGGGACCGCTCGCGATGCTGGCCATGGTGTTCCTGGTGACCTCGGGGGTTGGGCTGTTTATCTCCAACTCGGCGACGGCCGTGCTGATCGCACCGATTGCCATTGATGCTGCCAAGGCCTTGCATGTGTCACCCCAGGCGTTTGCCATGACGGTGTCAATCGCCTGCTGCGCCGCGTTCGTCACGCCCGTGTCGTCCGCGGTGAACATGCTGGTGGTCGAGCCCGGACGCTACGCCTTCACCGATTTCGTCAAGGTCGGGCTGCCGTTGCTGTTGCTGACGATGCTGGTCACCGTCGGTTTGGTCGCGTTGATTTATCCCCTGTAGGCTTGTGCCGTTCGGTTCGGCGGCACGCGAGGAGACGCCATGGCGAAGTCCGATCCCCAGCCACTCGCTGAACAGAAGCCGGGTCACTACAGCGACGGGCATCCACTGGACGAAATCCAGTATCTCGAAAGCAAGCTGATCCTGAAGCCCGAGCGCTTCGTGTCCGCCAAGGTCTTTGTCGCGTTTGGCGAGATTGTGGCGCGGACGGCGAAGGATCTCGGTATCGGGTTCGACACCAAGGGCATCGTGTTCAAGTCGAATATCCGCGAAGTGGTGTTCCTGGATACCGCCGACTTCCGGCTCTACAACAACGCCTTCATTCTCCGGCGGCGGGTTGCCTTCGAGGACGGTTTCCCTGTGGGCGAACCGGAGATTGTCTTCAAGTTTCGCCACCCGGACCTGCAGACGGCCGCCGAGCTGGACGTGCGGCCGCACGGCATCGGCAAATACCGGATCAAGTTCAAGGCCGAGGCGCTACCGCTGAAGGACCGCGTCGGCGGCTACCGGATGCTGTATTCCCACAACGTGCAGTTTCCGCTGAGCCACACACCCGACGTTGATCGCTCGGCCCTGACGAACATTGCACGCGCATTCCCGGCGCTTGCGGGCCTGACGATCACCGAGGGTGAACATGTGGAACTCGTGAACCAGACCATCGTGGAGGAGGTGCTGCAGGACCTCGGCACGCTGGATTTCGGCAAAGGGGTCACGGCGGACGCCAATATTGCGCTCTGGCGCGAACGCGGCACACACGCCCCGCTCTGCGGCGAGTTCGCGTTCGAGGCCAAGTTCGAGCGCAGGAGCGACGTGCACGAAAAGGCCCGGGTCCGGGGTCGCGAGTTCTTCCTGGCACTCCAGCACGCCTGCTCCGACTGGCTGTCGCTCGACACCACCAAGACCGGGCTGGTGTACCGGCTGAAAGGCAATCCGCCCCAGAGCCACGAGTGAGGATGCTTCGCCACCGGGGCCGGCGATCCGGGGAAGACGGCGCCGGGAGAGGCTTGCCGCAAGGCGTGCTCCAAGGCGTCCTCCCCTCGGCGCCCGGCCTGGCGGATTGACGGCTAGGGCCGCTGGTGTAACCAAGGCCCGTGTCGTATCGGAAGAAGCATCTCCTGGCGATCGAGGGCCTGCATCCGCCCGAGATCGGCCATTTGCTCGACCTGGCGGAGAGCTACGTGCTGCTCAACCGCTCCGGGAAGACGCAGCGCGACCTGTTGCGCGGCCGCACCCTGATCAACCTGTTCTTCGAGGACAGCACCCGCACCCGCACCAGCTTCGAACTGGCCGGCAAGCGACTCGGCGCCGACGTGATCAATATGTCGGTCTCGACCTCCTCGGTGAACAAGGGGGAGACACTGCTGGACACCGCGGCGACGCTGAACGCGATGCATTGCGACCTGCTGGTGGTGCGGCACGACCAGTCCGGCGCGCCCAGCCTGCTGGCGCAGAAGGTCGATGCCGCGGTGATCAACGCCGGCGACGGCTGGCATGAGCATCCGACCCAGGCGCTGCTGGATGCGCTGACCATCCGCCGGCGCAAGGGACGGCTGGCGGGGCTGACGGTCGCGATCTGCGGCGACATCGTGCACTCAAGGGTTGCGCGGTCGAACATTCATCTGTTGGGGACGATGGGCAGTCGGGTGCGGGTCGTGGGACCGCCGACGCTAATTCCCGCCGGCGTGCGGGCGCTGGGGGTGGAGGTGTTCCACGACATGGCGGCCGGGCTCGCCGGCGTGGACATCGTGATGATGCTGCGGCTGCAGCGGGAGCGGATGGCGCATGGCCTGGTGCCGAGCGCGCGCGAATACTTTCGGTTCTACGGGCTGGACGCGGCGAAGCTGGCCTTCGCGAGGCCCGATGCGCTGGTGATGCATCCGGGGCCGATGAACCGCGGCGTCGAGATCGACAGCGAGGTCGCCGACGATCCGCAGCGCAGCGTGATCAAGGAACAAGTGGAGATGGGCGTCGCCGTGCGGATGGCGGTGCTGGATACGCTGTCGCGCGGGCATGGGCGCAATGACTGAGCCATTCGCCGTGGCCCGACCATTGCCACGTATGGCCCGGCATCGCGTCGCGAGGGCTTCCGGCGCTCGGATGGCGACGTTCGCTCACGCCCCGGTTCTGCGCCGATTTGCCACGGGCTGGCGGCGGTGAGCGACACGCTGTTCACCGGCGTGCGGCTGCTCGATCCGGCGTCGGGCCTGGACACGGTGGGCGACCTGCTGGTGCGGGACGGGGTCATTGCCGATTTCGGCGCCGGGCTCGGCAGGCCGGATGGCGCGGTGGTGGTGGCCGAAGCGGGTGCCATCCTGTGCCCCGGTCTGGTGGACATGCGCGCGGCGCTCGGCGAGCCGGGGTTCGAGTATCGCGAAACGATCGCCTCGGCCGCGACCGCCGCCGCGGCGGGCGGAATCACGACGCTGGCCGCCCTGCCCGACAGCCGGCCCGCCATCGACGACCCGGCGCTGGTGCACCTGCTGAGCGCGCGCGGCGAGGAGACCGGCAGCGTGACCATCCTGCCCTACGGCGCCGTCACCCGCGGCTGTCGCGGCGAGGAACTGGCGGAGCTGGGCCTGCTGCGCGAGGCCGGCGCGGTGGCGTTCACCGATGGCGGGAGGGCGATCGGCTCGGCGCGGCTGATGCGGCTGGCGCTGTCCTACACCAGCGGCTTCGGCGGGCGGATCGTGCAGCACCCCGAGGAGCCGTCGCTCGCCGCCGGCGGCGCTGCGACCGAGGGCGAGCTGGCGACGCGGCTCGGGCTGCCGGGCATCCCGGCGGCGGCCGAAGCCATCCTGGTGGCGCGCGACATCAGGCTGGCGGCGCTGACCGGCGGGGCGGTGCACTTCGCCCATGTGTCCACCGCCGAGGCGCTGGCGCTGATCCGCCAGGCCAAGGCGGACGGCGTGTCGGTCACCTGCGACACCGCGCCGCCGTATTTCGACCTGAACGAAGGCGCGATCGGCGATTTTCGCACCTATGCCAAGCTGTCTCCGCCGCTGCGGGCGGAGGCCGACCGCCAGGCGGTGCTGGCGGCGCTGGCCGACGGGACCATCGATGCGATCGCCTCCGACCACCAGCCGCGCGACGCCGACGACAAGCGGCTGCCGTTCGCTTTGGCGACGCCGGGCGGGGCGGGGCTGGCGACGCTGCTGGGGGTGACGCTGGCGCAGGTGCATGGCGAGGCGCTTGGCCTGGCGCAGGCGATCGAGCTGCTGACCGCTCGGCCGGCGCGGCTGCTGGGGATCGCGACGGGGCGGATCGGCAAGGGGTTGCCGGCGGATCTGTGCTTGTTTCAGTTGGAACGGGTCTGGCGGGTGGAGGCCGGGCGGTTGCCCGGCAAGGCGCAGAACACGCCGTTCGACGGACGGGCGTTGGAAGGCGTGGTGGTGGGGACGTGGAAGGCGGGGCGGCGGGTGTTTGGATAGGGGGTGCGTCAATGCCTACTGCCGAGAAGTCCCTGAATCTGCCCTATTCATCGTCATCCGGTTTGAACGCATCACGTGCGCCGTAGCGAATGTGCAGCACCGTGACGACGCGAGACCGCTTGTCGATTGCGTAGATAACTCTGTAGATGTGCCGTCTGCGGCCATAAAGCAGATGGCGAAAGTTGGCATCTTCAGGAATGACCGCGCCTCTCGCCGGGTGTTCATCGAGGCTTAGGATTGCCCGTTCCAAGCCGTTGAACCAGGTGCGGGCCTGGGCGTCATCCTCGGCGTTGATGGTCAGGTAGATGCGTCTGAGGTCTCGGGCTGCCCGGTCCGTCAGCTCAACGCGATATGCCATGCTCGGCGCGAATTTCGTCGAACACCGCATGGGCAGGTCGGGTGCGACCGGTCCTCATATCCTCGAGCCCCTGACGGATACCTTCGACTGCGCTGGCCTCCGCCGCAAGGTCGAGCAGGTGCTGGTAGGCTTCGGCGTCCTGAACAACAGCCGCCGCCTTGCCGTTGACCGTGAGTATCACCGGGCGCCGGGTAGCCTTGAGGTGCTGCATGATTTCCGCGGAGTGGTTACGGAAGGTGGTCATCGGCTGGATGTCTTTGGTGATGTCCATTGGGACGGCCCCGGGCGATTAGATTACCTAATAAGGTACTTCACGCTCGGGACGGGAGCAAGGCAATTTTCACCCCAGGACCTTTTGACGTGGCGGGCGCCCGCAAGGCGCAGAACATGCTGTTCAATCGCCGCACGCCTAATTAGTCGGCTCCTCGGCGGAATCTGTGGGCGCTTTTCGTGTCTATCGTGCCAGTGAGCGAGGCCGCGGCATGGCGCAGATCAGCGAGCGCTGAGACCGAACCGCGAA
>Ga0302319_10008000_pt1 | contig 20667 bp, 13 predicted proteins | sample Bog_T0_2_FD_203319 | JGI IMG/M metagenome (GOLD analysis project Ga0302319, IMG submission 203319) | Peat permafrost microbial communities from Stordalen Mire near Abisko, Sweden - Bog_T0_2 | ecosystem: Environmental > Terrestrial > Soil > Wetlands > Peat | place: Sweden: Abisko, Stordalen Mire... | reverse complement strand
CTCCTGGCAATGACTCGCCCGCCTTGGCGTGGTTTCTCAGAACACTCGGCATGTTGCGAAAGCGGTATTTCGGGCAAGGATTGGCCGGCTTCAAAAAGGGGGGGCAATATCGCCGATATCTTTTTTACCTGGCGCTCGCGCTGCCCGCCATCTTTCTACCGGATGGATCCTACAAGGCATTGACCCGTACGCATTTCTACGTGGGCTGGCCGTTTGACGACCTGACCATTCACGTTGGGAATTGCTTTGGCGATGGCAAGTTTCTCCACTTTGGTCCGAGCCTGGGTCTTTTACCGATGGCCGCTCTTTGGACGTACCTGACCAGCCTCGGATGGAAAGCGCGAACGTGGGCACGGGCGCGCCCCGATTGGCTAGGCGCCCTTGTACAGGCGACCCTTACAAGCCTTTATATTGTGCTGGTAGTTTGCCTTGTCAGCGGCGCTTTTCAGGTGATTTGGGAATGGTGGATGATGCAACAAGATGAGTCCGGCATTGAGCGCGGTGTGATCTTCGCCTTCCTTTGGCTATCGAACCTTTACGCCCTTGGCGCGGCATTCGTCTTCGTTACACTCTTCCTCGACGCCCGTCTCCGGCCCCGGCTGCAATGGTTCGTCCATTTCGCCTTTGCACTGTGCTTCGTGTTTGCATTTTTCTGCCTGTCGTTGCCCTTTTTCCATCTGTTCCCGCCTCTCTACCCGGTATCCCACCAGGCTCTTGTCCGGGAGTTGGATGACCTTGAATGGAGGATCGGGTACGTCTATCGGAAGCAGATTGAGCCACCCTCCGACCCAATCAAGAAAAACGCCGACCGACTTGACCGGTTGGAAATGGCCTACGCCGCAAATCCACAATTGGATGATGCGCTTTGGAGTTTGTCTCGCCGCATTGCCAAAGAGCGCGGCCCGGGAATCATTTGGGCCGTCATGGAACGCTCGCGGAATTGGAGCGACAATGAAGGTCTGATTTTTGTGCCGTTACTGACTTCGTTGCCGCGCAACGGTACCCTCCGAAGACTCAAGGGTTATCTCAATAGATCCAACGTGGAATCCGATCGTTTTTGGGCCGAGGAGTTCCTGACAGACTTGAACTCGGCGGATACCAAGTAGTCACGGCGGCTTAGTTTCCCGCGCGCTCTTCGCCAAATTGCGAGCGGTAACTGCTCGGAGGAACTCCCATTTCACGGCGAAAAAGCCGGTTAAAGAAGGAGAGTTGCCGGAATCCATGGCTCAATGCGATCGCCGTAATCTGAAGATCCGTCTCCTGCAACGCCCGGCACACCGCATGGACGCGCACTTGATTCAGGAAACTGGAAAACGATTTTCCCGCGTGCTCTTTGAACTGGCGCGCAAAGGTCGGCCGGCTCATCCCGGTCACTTCCAGGAGATCCTCCAGGCGCACCGGCTCCGCGTGATGGGCCAGGATGTAACTGACCGCACGCCGGATGGCCTCCTGCTTCTCCGCGGGCGCGGAGAGCGAGAATGCCTGCCGCGAAAGGAAGCGGCGATCCCTCGCCGGGGCCTCCGCCAACACGCTCGAAAGCTCCAGAAACAATCCGAGGCGGCGCAACCCCGCGGTCTCCGCGGTTTGTTTCATCAAGCGCACGACGGTCTCCGCCGTCGGTCCCGAGAGCGCGATTCCTCTGCGCGCCGCTTCGTGGAGCGGCGCCAGCGCTTCCGCTTCTCCCAGGCGCCAGATTCCGTGATCCAGCGGAAAGTCCCATTGCAGCGCCAGGCCGGCCGATTCTCCTTTGGCATGCCAATAGTGCGGAACATTCGACCCGATGAGCACCAAATCACGGGCTTCGAAAAGCCCGATGTGATCCCCAATGAAGCGCGTGCCGGCCCCTCGCGAAATCGACGTCAACTCGACCGCCCGATGGTAATGCCAGTGGTCTCCGTGACCCGGGGAAGGCGCCGAGTGGAAGGGATCCAGCACCACCTCCACGGATTTCATGCTGCGATCCCACCGCAGCACGCGAAACGTCTGCCCCTTCGAAAAATGGATATCTTCACGAAGCGTGGACACAGATGGCATCATTAACACTCCATTGACCGGCTCTCAAACCCGATTATGAGACGATAGTGCCATCATTTGAGCGCAGAGTCGTAGCCAGAAGCCATATCTGCGCTTAAAGTCGACCTACATCGCGCCATGTCCTCCCGGTTTCCGATCCCTTTTGTTGCCTGCCGGAGAATTCTCCGCGGACTCGCGTACCTGAACCTCGCGTTCCTTTTGGCAACCCACGCCGGAGCGGCGTCGATCCCCCCGGAGCAGACGCAATTCTTCGAGCAAAAAATCCGACCGCTCCTTTCCGAGCACTGCTACGAGTGCCACAGCGCCCAGGCGAAGAAAGTGAAAGGCGGCTTGGTGCTCGATACGAAGAAGGGCTGGGAAAGCGGAGGAGACTCCGGCCAGCCGGCGATCGTGCCAGGGAAGCCCGACGAAAGCCTGCTCATCCAGGCGGTGCGCCATGAAGACAAGGACACGGCGATGCCGCCGAAGAAGCCCAAGCTTCCCGACGTGCTCATCGCCGATCTGGTGGAGTGGGTGAAAATGGGCGCTCCCGATCCGCGGGTCAGTGAGCTGGCCGAGGCGAAGCGCGGCGATAAATCCTGGTGGTCGCTCCAGCCGCTCACCCATCCGCAGCCCCCGTCCCCCGCCGGGATTCCGATCGAGTGGAACCGAAATCCCATCGATCGTTTCATCTTCGCCAAGCTCGCGGAAAAGGGCCTGAAGCCGGGGCCGCCCGCCGATCCCCGCGAGTTCATCCGGCGCGTCACCTATGATCTCACGGGCCTGCCGCCAACACCCAACGAGGTGGATGAGTTTCTGCGCGACCTTCCGCCATTTACGGAAGGGGAGCTGCCCGCCGTTACCGCGGACGCGACGGAAAAAGCCATTGAACGCCTCGTGGACCGCCTCCTCGCCTCCCAGCACTACGGCGAGCAATGGGGCCGCCACTGGCTGGACGCGGTGCGCTTCGGGGAAAGCAACGGCTTCGAGCGAAACTTCATCATCAATAACGCGTGGCCCTTTCGCGATTACGTGATCCGTTCGTTCAACGAAGACAAGCCATTCAACCAATTCATCATCGAGCACCTGGCGGGCGATATCGTGGGCAAAGGCCACCCGGAAAACGAAGTCGGCGTGGCCTTCCTGACCATCGGCCCCTACGACGACGTCGGAAACCAGGACCCCGTGGCGCAGGCAAATATCCGCGCCGCCACCGTGGATGATATGGTCACCGCCACGGGGAGCGCGTTTCTCGGGCTGACGATCAATTGCGCGCGCTGTCACAATCACAAATTCGATCCCATCCCGACGGAAGACTATTACCGGGTGAAAGCGGCTTTCGACGGCGTGACTCATGGGCCGCGCGTGCTGGCCACGCCGGAAGAGCGCCAGCGCTTCGACGACACGATGGCGCCGCTGACCAAACGGCGGGACGAGATCGCCGCTGAAAAGGCAGACCTGGAAAAAGCGATCACGGACCGCGCGGAGACGGCGCCCCTCGCGGCCACGCGCCCCAAGCCCAGCGCCCGGCTGACCGAGGAGACGTTTGCGCCAATCGAAGCCAGGTACGTGCGCATGACGATGCTCGCGAACTCGGACAATCCGGCGACCGCCGCCGGGGCGCGCATGGACGAGTTCGAGGTGTGGACGGCTGGAGCGGAGCCGCGAAACGCGGCCCTGGCGAGCGCTGGCGCGAACGCGGAAGGCGTGGACGGCAATCGGGCAAGAGATTTCAATGGCGCGTATAGCGTCCAGCTTGTAATCGACGGCAAATACGGCGCCCAATGGTTCATTGGCAGCCCGGCCACGCTCACCATCACGCTGGCGCAGACGGAGACCATTGAGCGCATCTCCTTTTCACACAATCGCAAGGCGATGTCGGACAAGCCGGTTCCCGGCATCGGACCCTCCGTCGTCGAATACGAAATCCACGTTTCCAGCGACGGCAAAAACTGGAAAAAGGTGGCCGACTCTTTCGACCGCGAAGCCTACAGCCCCGCCCACGCGCGCGAAAGGCAGATCCGCCGCAACGCCACCGACGACGAGCGCGCCCGGCGCGCGGAACTCATCCGCGAACTCCTCGCGGTGGAGGCGCAGATCCGCAATGTGCCGCCGCTTCCCACGGTCTGGGCCGGCAATTTCTCCCAGCCAAAAGAACGCCCGATCGTCTTCAAGGGCGGCAACCCGATGCGGCCGGGAGACGAAGTCAAACCCGCGAGCCTGGCCGTCCTGGACAAAGCCGCGCCGCGCTACGAACTCCCCATCGACGCGCCCGAATCCGAACGACGGCTCGCGCTGGCGAAATGGATCGCAAGCGAGGACAATCCCCTCACCGCTCGCGTGATCGTCAATCGCCTGTGGCATTATCACTTCGGGACCGGCATCGTGGACACGCCGGGCGACTTCGGTTTCCTCGGCAGCAAACCGACGCATCCGGAACTGCTCGACTGGCTGGCCAACCGTCTCCACGAGCAAGGCTGGCACCTCAAGGAATTGCAGCGTGAAATCGTCCTGTCACAGACCTATCGCCAATCGGCCGCCCTGCGCGCAGACGCCGCGCGCTTGGACAAAGACGCGCGCCTGCTCTGGCGTTTCCCTCCGCGCCGTCTCACCGCCGAAGAAGTGCGCGATACCATGCTGCAGGTCGCCGGCAAACTGGACCTGCGCATGGGCGGCCCGGGGTTTCGCCTCTACGACTACAAATCCGACAACGTCTCCACCTACGTCCCCCTGGATACTGTCGGCCCGGAAACCTATCGGCGCGCGGTGTATCACCAAAATGCCCGCGCTTCCGTCGTGGATGTGCTCGCCGACTTCGACCTGCCGGACAACGGCTTCGCCGCCCCGAAACGCGCGAACACCACCACCCCGCTGCAAACGCTCACGCTGCTCAACAGCCAGTTCACGCTCGACATGGCCAGCGCGCTGTCCGCGCGCCTCGTCGACGAAGCCGGCAGCGATCCCTCAGCCCAAATCAACCGCGCCTTTGCCATTGCCTTCCAGCGCGACCCCTTTCCGGTCGAACGCGACGCCGCGCTCAAGCTCATCCAAGGTCACGGCCTCCCGGCCTTCTGCCGCGCAATGCTCAACGCAAATGAACTGCTCTATCTCTTCTAGCCGCGTCTCGCACCGCGAATCGGAATTCCCGCTACGCCACGAATTTCCTATCGTCATTCGACATTCTGGTTTCGTCATTCCCCTCGCCTCCTCATGAACCCCGCCATCCTGCCTCTCGCGCGCCGTCAATTCCTCTCCCGGATGACCACCGGCTTCGCCGGCGTTGCCCTCACGCACCTGCTGGGCAACGATCTGCTCACAAGCGCGCTCGCCGCCGACCCGCAAAAGTGGGCGCCAGGCCGCCCTCAATTTCCTGCCAAAGCCAAGCAAGTGCTCCAGATCTTCTGCCCAGGCGGCGCGTCGCACATGGATCTATGGGACTACAAGCCCGAGTTGGAAAAGCGCCACGGCCAGCCGCTGTCCGGCGAGGAAAACCTTGTGACCTTTCAGGGCAAAAACGGCCCGCTCATGAAGCCGCCATGGGCGTTCGCGCCCGCCGGCAAAAGCGGAAAAATGATCTCCACCATCCTGCCGCACATGGCGCAACACGTGGACGACATCGCCTTCATCCACTCGATGACTTCGCGCACCAATACCCACGGGCCGGGATGCATCTTCATGAACACGTGCTTCACCCGCGAAGGCTTTCCCAGTGCCGGCGCCTGGATGAGCTACGCCCTCGGCAGCTTGAACGACAACCTCCCGACGTTCATCGCCATGCAGGACGTACGGGGCGAACCGCCCAATGGAAAAGCGAACTGGTCCAACGGTTTCCTGCCCGCCCAATACCAGGCCGTGACCATGGCCGCGCAACAGCCGCTCCGCAATCTCGCCCGCCCTGCTTCGATCAGTGAATCCGAGGAAAAGGACACGCGCGATTTTCTCCGTTTCATCGACTCGGAAAACGCCGCGCAGCATGCCGGGGAGAGCGAACTGCGCGCCCGCATGTCCGCCTACGAACTCGCGGCCCGCATGCAACTCGCCGCGCCCCAGGTCTCCGACCTGTCGCGCGAACCCTCGCACATCCACGACCTCTACGGCACGCACGACGCCAACCCGCTGAAAGCCGCCTACGCCCGCAATTGCCTGCTCTCCCGACGATTCCTCGAACAGGGCGTCCGCTACGTCAGCCTCTACTGCGCCTCCCGCGCCTCCTCCGTCGATGGCCTGCTCAATTGGGACGCCCACCGCACCCTCAAGGCCGACTACGAACGCCACTGCCCGATCTTCGATCAGCCCACCGCGGCGCTTCTCACCGACCTCAAACAGCGCGGCATGCTCGACGACGTGCTCGTCCTCTGGACTACCGAATTCGGCCGCATGCCCACCCAGCAAGCCGCCACCGAGGGCCGTGACCACAACCCCGACGGATTTACCTGCTGGATGATGGGCGCCGGCGTCAAAGGCGGCATCAGCTACGGCGCCACCGACGAGTTTGGCCGACGCTCCGTCGAGAACGTCGCCGCCGCCTACGACTTCTACGCCACGGTCCTCCAACTCCTCGGCCTCGATCACGAAAAAGTCACTTACTACAACAACGGCGCCAACCGCCGGCTTACCGACGTGCATGGCCACGTGATCAAAGATCTGCTCGCCTGAGGCCCGGAGCATATTAGTTCGCCCGCCGGCGCGACTTAGTGCGCCACGAAGATCTAAGAGGGTGTCTGAGAAGGGTGGCTTGCCCTGAAGAGCAACTGAGCCACCACTTTCCCATTGAGAAATTGGCGTTCTTCCCGAACAGCCCATCCACACTCTTTGATCAGAGCAGAGGGATCATAGTGGCGGTCTGTGTCCACTCCGCTCAAAAGCCGGTCAAAACGATATTGCAGCCAGTTAATGAGACGCAGCACGCCCGTTTTTTTGGATGGATGGTAATCGACGATGATCCAGAGTGCCTCACTTTTTGCCATGCCCGAGATCTTCTCGATAACGCTTCGCTGGTTGGTTGGCCGAAAGAGATCCAGGAAAAAGTGTGTGACGACTACATCGAAGGCGGGCGCATCCTTCAGTTGCCAATCCTGAATCTCCTCGCACACCAATTCCAGCTTGGTCTCGTGGCGGATTCCTCTGATCCTGGATTTAAGCAAGTCGAGCATTTTTCGACTGGAGTCGAGAATGGTAATCGAACCTCCGTTCTTGTTCTTGAGGCAGTCACCGAGAAAGCGTCCGTTCCCTTCGCCAATCAACAGGGTGTTCTTCGCATGGAGAACCGTCTCAATGAATGCGCGGCGGGCGATATTGAGTTCATCACCAAAGCTTAGTTGCTCCAGAAGCACGTAAAACGGAGCTACGGGGTCATAAGTTCTGTTCGTCATTTGAGAATTCTTCTCCTGTGGTCGCGCAATGGAAGGTTCCGGCTTTGATGAGGTGGTTGAGGCAATCGGATTTTTGACCATCATGCGCGAGCCAATCACCTCCGGGCGATTGCGTCCACATCATTAACGATAGGACATCGGCGGGAGAGACGCCCACACTCGCCAGCGAAATCGCTGCCGCCATGCCGCGCGCTTTCACACGGCGCGGCTCCCCATCATTTTGATTTGCTCTTGGACGTCTCGCAGAACCTCGGCTCCGCTCAGGCAAGGCTCGCGGACTCGGCTCGCCATGTCTTGCAGAGCGCCCCATCCAGCGATTTGTGGAGGGCGCACTTCGCCAAAAGCACCCCTTGACCTGCCCCGGAATCGTCCGAGGTTTCCTTGTGGAATTACTCCCGATTCCTGCGCGCGGCAGACTCCTGCCAGCCCGCTTTTTCGCAACCTCATACCCCGTGCTCTCACGCCAAAAAATATGAATGCTCCCACACTCCCAGAAAGTGTTCTGGATCGTCTCACCCCGAATGTGCGCCAGTTTCTTTCGGGTTCCAAACAAATGCTCATCGACGGCGAATGGATCGACGCCGCATCGGGCAAGACATTTGCCGTCTTTGATCCCGCCACCGGTGAAACCATCGCCCAGGTGGCCGACGGCGAAGCCGAGGACATCGATCTTGCGGTCGCCGCCGCGCGGCGTTCGTTCAACAAGGGAACCTGGCGAAATCTCACGCCCACCGAACGCGGAAAGATCCTCTGGCACGTCGGCGATCTGATTCTCGATCATCTGGACGAGTTCGCGCAGCTCGAGTCCCTCGATAACGGCAAGCCCATCGGCGTGGCCCGCGTGGCGGATGTCCCGCTGGCCGCGGATCTCTTCCACTACATGGCGGGCTGGGCGACGAAGATCGAAGGAGCCACCATTCCCATCAGCGTGCCGTATGCGCCGGGCGCGAAATATTTCGCCTATACCCTGCGCGATCCGATCGGCGTGGTCGGCCAGATCATTCCCTGGAATTTCCCGCTCCTCATGGCGGCCTGGAAACTCGGCCCCGCGCTCGCCACCGGAAACTCCGTGGTGCTGAAACCGGCCGAACAAACGCCGCTCTCCGCCCTCCTGCTCGGCGAGCTTCTCATGCAAGCCGGCGTGCCTGAAGGCGTGGTAAATATCGTCACCGGATTTGGCGAGACCGCGGGCGCGGCGCTGGCCGGCCATCCGGACGTGGACAAGATCGCGTTCACCGGCTCGACGGAGGTCGGAAAGATCATTGTCAAAGCAGCCGCGGGAAACTTGAAAAAGGTCACGCTGGAACTCGGCGGAAAATCTCCCACCATTGTCTTCAAGGACGTGGGAAATGTGGACGACGCCATTCAGGGCGCCGCCGGCGCCATCTTCTTCAATCACGGCCAATGCTGCTGCGCGGGTTCGCGTCTCTACGTCGAGCGCGCACTGTTCGATCGCGTGGTCGAAGGCGTGGAAGAACGCGCCAAAAACATCCGCCTGGGCCCGGGGCTCGATCCCGGAACCGAAATGGGCCCGCTGGTTTCGCAGGAGCAGTTCAATCGCGTCACCGATTACATTCAGTCAGGCCTGCAGCAAGGCGCGCAGGCCGTGGCCGGCGCCGGGACACCAGGCGGAGGCGGCTATTTCGTGCCCCCGACCGTCTTCACTCACACCCAGCCCGAAATGAAAATCGTCCGCGAGGAAATCTTCGGCCCGGTGGTGGTGGCGGAACCCTTCGACGACTTCGACGAAGTGCTGCGCCACGCCAACAATACCGACTACGGTCTGGCCGCGAGCGTCTGGACCAGGGACATTTCCAAGGCGCACCGCGCCGCGCAGGAGCTGCGGGCCGGCACCGTCTGGGTGAACTGCCACAATGTCTTCGACTCCGCCATGCCCTTTGGCGGCTACAAACAATCCGGCTGGGGCCGTGAGATGGGCCACGCCGCCCTCGATCTCTACACGGAAAGCAAGACCGTCTGCCTCGCGATGTAATCCCCGAATCACAAGGCATTTGACAGGCTGCGCGAGCTGTGGATTTTTCCGTCTCGCCAAGCCCCTAAGAAAAGCAGCCGTTTGCGTCTTTGTTGGATGGCTTGAATAGCCATCCATGATGCAAGGTTTGCCGCCGCCCCGCTCCAGTGCGCGCAGCCGTTTCCGGCTTGCGCTGCTTCTTGCTGCCGTGGCCGTGCTGGCGTGCGTGCATGCCCGCGCGCAGACTACTCTCACGTGGGACACCAATTTGCCTGGAGCAACCTCCCATCCGGTGGACGGCAGCGGCATTTGGAATCTCAGCTCCGACAATTGGTGGAATGGCACGGCGGACGGGCCCTGGACCAACTCCGACTCGGCAATCTTCGGCGCCAGCACCGCAGGCGGCACCGTAACGCTGGGCACAAACATCACGGTCGCGGATCTCACCTTCAACACCACTTCACCCGCCTACACCATCGCCGGCGGCGGCTTCACGCTCACGCTCTCAAATACGACCATCAACGGAACCGGAAACGGAATCATCAGCGCGAATCTTGCCGGCGCCGGCGGATTCACCGTGACCAATACCGGATCCACCGCCGGCACAAACACCATCGTATTAACCGGGACCAACACCGCGTTGAGCGGCGCGATCACCGTCACCGGAGTGAGCACAAACACCGGCGCCGTCACCCTGGAAATCAGCGGGCAGTACGCGCTGGGGAGCGTCACCCAGATCGCCGTGGACAGCGGTTCCACGCTGGAAGTTAATGTCCCGAATACCACCAGCACCTCGCTCGGCGCCGGAACCACCCTCACCATTTTCGGAGTCGGCGCGGGCAGCGGCGGCGCGATTCAAGGCGCCACCGGCATCAGCGCCACCTGGGATGGCAACATCATCCTCGGCGCCTCTGGCGCCCGCATCGGCGGCGGCGCGTCGGGCACTCTCACCGTGGATGGCGTGATCAGCCAGGCCACTGCGGGCTCATCGGTCCTTTTCAGCCGCCTCTCCGGCGCCACCACCATTCTGGGCGCCGTCAATACCTACACCGGCGATACGCAAATCTACGGCGGCATGGCCGGCCAAACCGCCACGCTGAAGATCGGCGTGAACAACGCCATTAACGCCGCCAGCGACTTGAGCATTCTCCTCACGGGCGCCGTCGGAAATGAAGCGCTCGATTTGAACGGCTTCGCCCTCACGCTGCGAGGGCTCGACGCCAGCGCCAACTATGCGAACGCCGCCGAATTCTTGTCCATCGTCAACAACGGCGCTTCCGCTTCCGTTCTTACCATCGGCGACACCACTTCGACCGATACCAGGACATTCAGCGGAGCCATCGATAATGGCAGCGGCGGGCTTTCCCTCATCAAGATCAACGCCAATACGCAGATCCTCGTTGGGAACAACAGCTATACGGGATCCACCACCGTCAATGCCGGAACCTTGCAGCTCGGCTCCAGCGCGGCGACTGGCGTGGCTGGTTCTACGGGAACCCTGGCGTCACTTTCTTACTTCCTAAACGGCGGCTCCTTCGTGATCAACAACACGGGCGCGAGCAACAACAGCGGCTCCCGCATCTCGGACAGCGCCGTCTTTACCCTCAACGGCGGCGCGTTCCTTTACCAGGGTTCGGATCAGGTCTCGACGAACTCCTCGGAGACCGTCGGCGGCATCGCATTTGCCACGACCGCCTCCTCCACCAGCGCCACCGGATACTCGACCTTCACCGTTCAATTCAACTCCACGAACACCGCCACCGTCACGGCGGGCAGTCTCACCCGCTCCGCCGGCGCCATGACCGCTCTGGTCAATGGCGTGGACCTCGGCGAGGGCACTGGCGCCACATCCAGTCTCGCGAGCCTCCTCCTGACAAACACCCCGACCCTCGTCGGCGCGACCCCCGCGCTCCCCACCGGCATCAACCTTGCCGCCACCAATACACAAATCGTCCCATATCTCCTCGGCGAAGTCTCAACGACCACCGGGCTCGGCACGGCCACCGGCACGCCAAATACGTTCGTCACTTACAATTCCACCAGCGGCCTCCGCCCGCTGAGCCTGAGCGAATTCGCCACCTCCATCTCGAGCGGCAACAACGTCTATCTCACCGGCGCCGGCGCATCGAACGCGACGACCGCGATCAATTCCCTCATCATGGGCGCCGGCGCCTCCCTGGCCATCAACTCCGGCGTTCTCACGGACACCAGCGGCGCCCTGCTCTTTACCTCTGGCGACTCGATCACGGGGTCAACTCTTGATTTCGGCTCCGCGGAAGGTGACATCACCGTGATCGCCGCGACCGGCATCATTTCCTCGAAGATCACGGGCTCGGACGGCGTCACCCTCTTCGGCACGGGCACTCTGGGTCTCGGGGGCCCAAGCACCTTCACCGGAGGATTAACGCTGCGCGGGTCCACCGCGGTGCCTCAGACGAGTTCCACCCAGAGCGGTGGAGTCGTCACCAGCGGCCCTTTCGGAGTGGGAACCGTGACTTTTGCGGGCAGCCAGATCCGCCCGACCAGCACGGCCGGCGCGTCGATCACCATCGGCAATACGATCATCATCCAATCCGACACCACATTTGCCGCCGCCTCGACAAATAGCCTGACCTTCAGCGGAGGGGTCACCATCACCAACGGAACGCGCACCCTCACGAATAACTCGGGAGGTCCCGTGGTCTTCTCCGGCGCCATCGGCGATGGCGGGCAGGTGCTCGGGCTCACCTTTGCGGGCGCGGGAACGACCACCCTCTCCGGGACCAACACCTACACCGGGGCTACCACAATTACCGCGGGCGAAGTGATCGTCAGCGGATCCATCTCGGGCAGCGCGGTCACGGTCGGCAACACCGCTTCGCTTTCCACCTCGGCGATTCTCGGCGGCTCCGGAACGGTCGGAAGCGTCACCGCCATCGGAAGCGGCAGCGCGTCCACGAGCGGCGCCACCGTCGACCCCGGAAACACCCCGGGCGGCGCGGGCATCCTAAAGACAGGCGCCCTCTCCGCGACCAGCGGGGCGACCCTTGCCTTCGAGATCGGCGGCAACACCCCGGGCGGCGAAAACACCACCGGCTACGACCAGTTCATCGCCTCCGGCGCCGTCACGCTCACGGGCGGCAACCTGGCGCTCACACAACTCGGCTCGCCCACTTTCCAATCCACCAACGAGCTTTTCCTCATCATCAACAACAGCGGTTCCACCGTCGCCGGCGCCTTCGGCAGCGTCACCCTCAACGGCGTCGCTGTGAATCCATCGGACATCGTCCTCGGCAACCAGCAATTTCAACTCATTTACAATGCCGACTACACCGGTTCCGGATCGGATGGAATCGCGAATGACGTGGCCCTCCTCGCCGTCGTCCCCGAGCCCTCGGCTCTGCTCCTGCTGCTTGGCGGCATCGCCCTCCTCGGCCTTCTCGTCCGCCGCCGTTCCTCTCGTCATTCGTCATTCTGATTTCGTCATTTCCCCCCTCCTCCCAACAGCCACCCCACCCCTCGAATAAAGGTGCCGGCGGTCGGGGATTTCAACCCCATCCGGTTTATTGCCGGATTTCAGCGGACTTCACCGCTACCGCCAGTCTTCGTACCTATTGAGACAGCCGCCTCTCGAAAACGTTCAGCGCGGGTCCCGCGCAAACCCAGGAGAACGTGGCGACGGTTCGGTTTTTCCTCACCCTTGAATCCGCTTCGCCTGGTCTTATCGGCCATTCGCGCGCGCATGGACTGGAGGAGCATTCAGCGGGTTGTTTGGATCCGTGCCCCACATCCACTGCTGATTCGCCTTGATCCCGCTCGGTGGAGTCGCGAGCGCTTGCTGGTGCACCACGTGCTGGTATGCCTCGATCTGCTTCTTTGCTTCGTCCAATTCGGATTGCAACTCCTGTTCATGCTGAATCTCTTTGGTCATCCAATATCCGAATCCCGCGATCAGAATCAGGGCGAAGAGCACTTTCATGGCTTAATATCTCGCAAGGAATTTACGCGGGCAAGGAAGGATGACAGATTTTCCCGGCCAGCCGGCACGCCCCTCGCGAACCCCTGAAGAGCACCTTTCCGAAAGCCAAATGCCGCGCCTTCCGGAAACTCATCAGCAATTTCCGAATATCCATGTCTCAGCCAACACCACCTCAGGAAGGAACCCAGCCAAAGAAACTGGCGGAAATCCTCATCGAAAAATCCGGCGCGCTCGATGTCCACGAAACCGTCCAGGATGCGGGGGATAAACTGCGTTCCTTGGAAGCAGACTCGCTTCCGGTTTCGGAAGACCGGCGGTTGGTCGGAAGGATCGCGGAGCGGCATCCCGACCGCAGCGCCGCGGGCCATGGCCACGACCCCAAAGTCGAACGCGTCGGCGCATGCATGAGCCGGGAACTGATTTTCTGCTACGAAGATCAGGACCGCGGCGAAGCCGAGAAGCTCATGCATGAAAAAGGCGTCATGTATTTGCCGATCGTCGATCGCGACATGCGAATCGTAGGCATCGTGACCCGGCAGGATCTCGCGGCGGCTGAGACCCCAATGCCAGCTTGAAGCCAGCCTGAACCCGGCGCATCATTGAAATAGCGCGGGCAGCTTGAGCAACGTCTTCCACACTCCCCACGCCAGGGGAATGGCGACCACGCTCCAGTATATGACAAACAGAATCGGGGAAGCGCTTCCTTCGGATGGCTTGTTCATAAAAGCGAAAATCAGCGTGTGGTGGGATGAAGAGATTCACGCTCCGCCCCGGTATCCGGAGGAGCGGCGCCAGGATCGGAGACGCCGCCGTCCCCGTGAAAGTGATGTCTTTCATCCACTGGCCGCACGTACAGGTTGGCGACGAGCCCGATGATCAGCAGCCCGGCCATCAGATACATCGTGGGCGCATAGAGCCCCACTCCAGTCGCGCCTTCACTTTTCAAATAGTCGCGTATGTAGTTCACAAGCACCGGCCCCAATACACCAGCCGCGGACCATGCCGTAAGCAGCCGCCCGTGAATAGCGCCCACGTGCATCGTCCCAAAGAGATCCTTGAGATACGCTGGAACCGTCGCGAACCCGCCTCCATACATGCTCAGGATCACCACGCAGACCACCACGAATAGCTCCGCTCTTCCCATGCGACCGGCGATCGGAATCACGCAATAAAGCGATGCGCCGAGCAGGAGATAAATCACATACACATTCTTGCGCCCGATAAAATCGCTCAATGACGACCATAGGAACCGGCCGGCCATGTTAAAGAGACTGAGCAGCGCCACAAAGCCTCCCGCCGCCGCCGCCGTAATGCCCTTCTTCACCACCTCCCCGCTCGCGCCCACGACGGGCCGAAACATCTCCTGAATCATCGGCGAGGCTTGTTCGAGGATGCCAATGCCAGCCGTCACATTCATGCAAAGCACGATCCAGAGGCACCAAAACTGGGGCGTGCGCCAGGCCTGCTCCAGAGCCACATTCGCCTTCGTCACCAATTTCCGGGACTGCACGGACGGCACGTAACCCGCAGGCTTCCAATCCGCCGCCGGCACTCTCACAATCACCGCGCCGAAGAGGATGAAAAGGAAGTAAATCAGGCCCATCACCACGAAGGTCTGCGCGACTCCCGTGGAGGCGGCGGACTTGAAGTGATCCATCAGCGCGAGGCTGAGATTCGAGCCGATGAAAGCCCCGCCGCCGAAGCCCATGATCGCCATCCCCGTCGCCATCCCGGGCCGGTCGGGAAACCATTTCACCAGCGTGGAAACGGGCGCGATATACCCCAGCCCCAGGCCGCACCCTCCCAGCACTCCGTAACCCAGATACACGATCCAGAGTTGATGCAGATGGACGCCGATGGACGCCACCAGAAAGCCGCCGCCGAAACAGCACGCCGCGGCCGCCATCGTCTTCCGCGGGCCATTGCGCTCCACCCACCGCCCGAAAATCGCCGCCGATAACCCGAGAACCGCGATGGCCAGGCTGAAGATCCACCCCAGCGCGGGCTGGCTCCAGTCTCCCTCCATCGGCTTTGTCACACCCAGGATGCTGGCCAGCGGCAGCTTGAAAACGCTAAATGCGTACACCTGGCCGATGGATAAATGGACTGCCAGCGCGGCCGGAGGAACCAGCCAGCGGCTGTATCCGGGGCCGCCAATCGTGCGCTCGCGATCCAGAAATGACATCATATGGAGTTTTTGGGGGGATGAACTTTAGCCGGCCTCTCCGACGCCGCTTTTGGAAAACGGCATCATCGAGATCCCAGGCGAATTACGGTCTGATTAAAAGTGGTGCATGGGCTGTGCTCTGTGGTGCGGGCGTCCAGCCGGCCGCAGCCAGGATGGCTGCGCCACAATGAATCACACCCGGCGAATTAGCTTGGCGCCGTATGGGCATACTGGGAAGTCTCGAGAGCAGCGGCGCGAATGGCCTTCGCCGCCGAATCAACATCCAGGGAGGGGGCCACCGTGATATCCACGCTCTTGCTCGTCGGCGTATTGCTTCGGTCCGCGGCGCTGCGAATGGGGATGAGCACATTGGCCTCCGGAAAATACGTCGCCGTGCAGCCGCGCGGGATCGGAAACGGCGCCACTTGAAAATGCCGCGCCACCCGCTCTTCCCCATCGAAATGGCTGGTCAGATCCACGATCTGGCCCTGCTGCAAGCCCGCTTCCCGCACGTCATCGGCATTCATGAAAATGACGCGGCGCCCATTGAAAACCCCGCGATACCGGTCGTTCAAACCATAGATGGTCGTATTGAACTGGTCGTGCGACCGGATCGTCATCATCAGATAATGGCCGGGCTCCAGGGCCAGGCGCGTGATCGGGGAGACAATGAACTTCGCCTTGCCGATGCCATTGTTAAACTTGCGCTTATCCCTCGCCTCGTTCGGCAGATAGAATATGTCGGTCTTGATCCGCTCGTTGAAGTTCTCGAATCCGGGGATGACATGCTCGATGTGGTCGCGAATCAAATCGTAATCCCCCGCGAGCGCTTGCCAATTCACAGTGGTGGCTTCCCCCAGAGTCGCGCGCGCCAGCCCGGCCACGATCGCCGGTTCGCTCAGCAAATGCTCGCTCGCCGGCTCCAGGTGCCCGCGGGACGGGTTCACGATCCCCATCGAATCTTCCACCGTCACGAATTGCTCGCCGCCCGCCCGCAGATCGATCTCCGAGCGCCCCAGGCACGGCAAAATCAGCGCGATCTCCCCGGTGATCAGGTGCGACCGGTTCAGCTTCGTGGAAACGTGCGCGGTCACGCGGCACTTCTGCAGCGCCTTCGCCGTAAATTCGGTGTCCGGCGTGGCGGAGAGAAAGTTCCCGCCCATCCCCAGGAAAAAGCGGATCTTGCCGGCGCGCATTTCCTTGATGGCCTCTACGGTGTCCGCGCCGTGCTCGCTCGGTGGAGTGAAGCGGAACTCTTCGCCGAGTTTGTGAATGAATTCATCGTTCATCCGCTCCCAGATCCCCATCGTGCGGTCGCCCTGCACATTCGAGTGGCCGCGCACCGGGCATGGCCCCGCGCCGGGCCGCCCGATATGGCCTCCGAGCAGCAGAAAATTCATCACCTCCTGGATCGTCGCCACCGCATTCTTGTGCTGCGTCAGCCCCATGGCCCAGCAGCAGATGATCCGCTGGCAGCGCATCGCGATCTCCGCCGCTTCGCGAATCTGCTCCCGGCTCAGCCCGCTGCTCGCGAGAATGTCCTCCCAGCTTGCCGCGCGCAGATGCTCCACGAATGCCTCGAATCCCACGGTGTTCTCGCGGATAAAATCCCGATCGAACACCTCGCCCGGGCGCTTCTCCTCCTCGGCCAGCATCTCCTTCATCAGCCCCTGCATCGCCGCCATGTCTCCATTGATCCGCACCTGCAGCCACAGGTCCGTCAGCTTTACCCCGCGGTTCAGGAGCATTCTCGTCGGAAAGGCCAGCGGATTCCGATACTCCTGCGGATTCGGATTCACCACCTGCATCAGCCCGGACTCCGGCAGCGGATTGAATGCCACGATCGTCGCCCCGTTCTCCTTCGCGCGCTGGAGCGTCGTGAGCATCCGCGGATGATTCGTCCCCGGATTCTGCCCGAGAATAAAGATGCCGTCCGCCTTCTCGAAGTCTTCCAGCGTCACGCATCCCTTGCCGATGCCAATGGTCTCGCTCAAAGCGGCGCCACTCGATTCGTGGCACATGTTCGAGCAATCGGGCAGATTGTTTGTCCCAAACTGCCTCGCAAAAAGCTGGTAGAGAAATGCCGCCTCATTGCTCGTGCGCCCGCTCGTATAAAAAGCCGCCGCATTCGGCGTCGGCAGCGCATTCAGTTCGCGACCCAAAATCGCAAACGCTTCCTCCCACGAGAGCGGTTCGTAGTGCGTGCCGCCCTCCCGCTTGATCATCGGATGCCCCAGCCGCCCCTGCTGCTCCATCCAGTAGTCGCTCTGCCCCTGCAAGTCCTCGATGGAATGCTCGCGGAAAAAATCCGGCATGATCCGCCGCGTCATGCCCTCGCTCACGATGGCCTTCACCCCATTCTCGCAAAACTCGAAGACGTGCCGGTGCTCATCCGGGCTCGGCCACGCGCAGCTCTGGCAATCGAAGCCCTTCTTGTGATTGACCTTCAGCCAGGTCTTCAGCCCACGCACCGCCCCCATGTCCTCGAACGTGCGCCGGCCACTTTCCATAACGGCCTCCATCCCCGCCGCCACGTGCTGCCTCTCCCGAAGCGCCGCTTCCTCGCTTTCCAGCGGCGACTGAGCCCCCGGCGTCGGTGAATTCTGGTCTTCATGCGCATCCGTGGGCCCGTCTGTGGCGGGCGCCCCGAGCCCGATATCCGTGGGCTTTTGCGCCACGGTATCCAGCTTTTGTTCATGGTTCGGATCCGTATTCCGAAGCGGATCCGGAGACCGGTGTCTATCCTTCGAATGCTTTCGATTCATGGGAAAATCTCCGCGGGCGAACGGTCGTTATCGTCAGGCGTCGCGCCCTCATTCCCGCCAAAGGGCCAATCAGGTTTGGAAAAAACAGCCATAGTCAAGGAGGGGAACGCAGCGTTTCTCCCTCAACATCACACCCCTCCCTCCCCCGAGTCAAGGAACGGCCCGCCGATTACGGATTGCCGATTCGCTCCTGGCGACACGCTCTCTCCTCGTTGTCACCCTGAGCGGAGCGTTGGGAGTTTCAACGACCGAAAGCGGAGTCGAAGGGCCTCAAATATCATCCGGGCATCTGAGCCGAACCAACTGGGCACGCTTTACCCGGCTCAAAACCATTGCTGTGGAGTCCGCCGGCAGACCGATTCTCCCAGGACGAAAAAGGCCCGCCGCGCCTCCATCATTTTCCATCTTCCATTTTCCATTTTCCATTCCCCCGTGAACGCCTCACTCTCCCGCCTGTCTCACCCTACTCCATGATTCCCGCCAAATCTTCCACCGTCGCGTCCATCTGTTCACTTTTCCTGTGCATCCACGCGTTTGCGGAGCCCGCGACGCTCCAAAAACCCGCAAGCCCAAACGCTGCGGATAAAGCGCCGGTCCCGCAAGACGCGCTTCTCGTCCCCCCTCCTCACATCTCGATCGTCAAGCCCATCCATTTCGTCGAGTACGACCTGGAAAACGGCCTCCACGTCATCCTCCACGAAAACCACGCCGTCCCGGTCGTCGCCACCTACGTGCTCTATCACGTCGGCAGCAAAAACGAGCGCCCGGACCGCACCGGCTTCGCGCATTTCTTCGAACATCTCATGTTTGAAGGCAGCGAAAACATCCCGCGCGGCACGATCGATAAATACATCTCGGGCGCCGGCGGCAACCTGAACGCCAGCACTTCCTTCGACCAGACGGATTACTTTTTCAACCTGCCCAGCAATCAGCTCAAGCTCGCGCTCTGGATCGAAAGCGAACGCATGCTCCACGCCAAGATCGACGAAGTCGGCGTCGAGACGCAGCGCAAAGTCGTCAAGGAAGAGAAGCGCCGCAGCTACGATAACCAGCCCTACGGCTCGCTCTTCGAGGAACTTTCGAAGCTCGTCTTCAAGGGCACGCCTTACTCCTGGGTTCCCATCGGCTCCGTGCAATACATCGACCAGGCGACCATCGATGAATTCCGCCAGTTCTATAAGACCTACTATCTCCCGAACAACGCCACGCTCGCCATCGCCGGCGATTTCGATCTTGAAGCCACCAAGAAACTCGTCGCCGATTACTTTGGGACCATCCCGCGGGGAACAGACATCGTCCGCCCCGTCGTCCAACTCCCGCCTCAGACCGAGCCCGTGAAGAACGACGTGGTCAGGCCCAACACGCCCCTCAACGCCTCCCTGCACGCCTGGCGCGCCTCCACGGAGACCGATCCCGATTCCTATGCGCTCGAACTTCTCGGCAACATCCTCAGTTCCGGCCGCAGTTCCCGCCTCTACAAGCGGCTCGTGGAAAAAGAGCAGGCCGCGCTCGAAGTCGAAGCATTTCCGTTTCTCCTCGAGAACGCCGGCATGCTCGGCGTCTATGCCATCGGCCAGCAGGGAGTCACGCTCGATCACCTCGATGAACTCATCAATGAGGAAGTGGAAAAGGTGAAGAACGAAGGCGTCACCGCCGAAGAATTCCAAAAAGCGCAGAACCAGAAGGAAGCCGAATTCGCCAGTGCCTTCGGAACCATGCACATGCGGGCCAGCGAACTCGCCCGCTACCACGTCTTCTATGGCGACACCAATCTCATTAACACCGAGCTCGACCATTACCTCGCGGTCAAACGCGAAGACATCCAGCGCGTCGCCAAAAAATACCTCACCAAGGAAGGCGTGAACATCCTTCGCTACCCCGCCCCGAGCGCTCCCACCGGTCCCTCCGCTCCGGAAGCGCCCGCCGCAAAGTAGAGTTCAATAGCCCATCGCTCTCATCTTATGAAACTTCCCATTTTTGTTCTCCTCCCTTGCCTCGCCAGCCTCGCCGTTCCTGCATTCGCCGAAATCGACCGCACCAAAAAGCCGGAGCCCGATCCGGCGCCTGCCGCGTCCTTTCCTGAATACAAAACGGTCACGCTGGCCAACGGCCTCAAAGTCTTCATCATCGAAGACGATCGCAAACCGACTCTGACGCTACGTCTCATCCTCCGCAGCGGCTCCGTCTTCGACGGCCCAAAAACCGGCACGGCTAAATTCGTCGCGAACATGCTCAACCGCGGCACGGAACGTCGCGACGCCGCGGCCTTTTCCCTGGAAACCGATTCGATCGGCATGACGGTCGAAGCCGCCGCCGGATCGGACGCCATCTCCGTCGGCGCCGGCGGCCTCACGAAATACACGGACCAGATTCTCGACCTCTTCTCCGACGCCATTTTTCACGCGAACTTCCCCGCCGAC